>Ga0268359_10993_pt1 | contig 12022 bp, 12 predicted proteins | sample BioMet11_FD_194416 | JGI IMG/M metagenome (GOLD analysis project Ga0268359, IMG submission 194416) | Sewage microbial communities from Oakland, California, United States - Biofuel 11 (PacBio Assembly) | ecosystem: Engineered > Wastewater > Sewage > Unclassified | place: USA: California | collected...
GTCTCGCCTTCGTGGGGGATGGCATCAACGACGCGCCCGTGCTCGCACGCGCGGACGTGGGCATCGCGATGGGCGCCATTGGCTCCGATGCCGCCATCGAGGCTGCCGATGTGGTCCTCATGGACGACAAGCCCTCCAAGATCGCGACGGCCATTCGGATATCTCGTCGAACGTTGCGCATCGCCCGCGAGAACATCGTCTTCGCCATCACGGTCAAGGTGGTCGTGCTTGTCATGGCGGCTTTCGGCCTCGTACCCATGTGGCTTGCGGTCTTTGCCGACGTAGGCGTGATGATTCTCGCCGTCCTCAATGCCACCCGGGCACTGAGGTAGCCCCCTTGCCCCGCGCACGGAACCTATTTGTTGTTGAGCTTGCGAAGCTGCTCGTAGAGGCTGTCGACATAGCTTCGGTAGTCGAGTGGCTCAAGATGGGGGAAGGCTCGCACGACGCGTCGCTCCTGGCGGTTCAGGGCATGCGAGAACTTCTCGCCAAGCTCTTCGATGGATGGAATCTGTGGCATGGACGGTCGTTGCATCGTGGGCAGCTGCTCGCCGATCTTCTCCACCGCGCCCGAGATGTGCTCGGTGAGCGACCAATCGCGCACGCGCTCCCAGCCAACCATCTGTGCGAGGTCCGCTCGTGAGGGCACGCTCTCGCGCAGCGAACCCATGCGATCCTTGAGGTCGACGAGGATGTCGTCGAGCTTGGTGCGGAAGCCCTTGAGCCCGAGGTTGGTCACTATGAAGTCACAGCAGAAGATGATCAGCAGCACGAGCGCACTGGGTACGAGCATGATGCCTGGAATGCACCCGATGAGGTACGTGAATGCCGGCTGCGCGATGCGCACCACGCAGACGATGCCAGTGCCAAACTCGAAGAAACCTCCGAGCCATATGCGACCGTACAGGTTGAGCGGTCGATCGGCGTAGTCCCACCAGCGAGCGTGGTAGATGCGCTCCATCACATACGACGTGGCGTATTCGATGGCGCAGGTGAGAAGCCCGCCCAACAGGAAAAGTAGCACGAGGTCCTGCACGTCGCTGAGGAGCATGACGGCCGCGAGCGAGCCGAATCCATAGATGGGCAGGTATGGCCCATTGAGAAACCCCCGGTTGATAAGCTTGCGCTCCCGAACCGAGCAGGACACGGACTCACAGCACCAGCCGGAGAAACAGTACATCATGAAGAGGATCCAAGTGGCTGCGATGCCGTTGAGGTCAAGCATCTTTGCCCTCGCCATGCGTGCGAACCTTGAGCGCGAAGCCGTGTGCGGTCTCCCTCGAGGCCACGAGCTTGTCCGCGATGCAGAGAATCACTCCCTCACGACAGGTGGGCGGGGTGGGGGTGAGAGGAAACATGTGGTGCTTGATCATGTTCTGCTCGATTTCTCCCACAGCGAAGTCGCGAATGGCATTTCTGCAGGCGGTACCGGGGTGTGTGTACCCGTGGAGTCGGTGGCTGGGATCGGGGTCATGCCAGTCATAGAGAAAGTAGTCGTGGAGGATGGCGCCGCGCATGAGCGCGCGCTCGTCCACGGGAATCCGCAGGGTGCGGGCGATGAGGACGCAGTGCGCCGTGACCGCCGCGGAATGCGCGAGGACGGACGTGTCGCCGTGCTGTATGCATGCGCGCTCCACCCTCATGCCAGGAGAGGCGAGGATGTCCGAGCAATGTCGGGCGATGAGCATGGCGGGCGTGTCACTTTTCTTGATGGGCTTGCGTCGAGGCATGTTTCTTCCCGGTACCAGAAAATGAAATCATTGGCTATTGTCCGACATCCATGCAGGTAAAACAAGGCTCTCCACGGTTTTGACGAGCAGGCGTCCACCGGCGGGAAGGCTCCGACCATGCTGTCGCCACGGTGGTACCAGGCGGTACGTCTCATACCTTAAGCGTGCATGACAAAATCTAGGTGGTTTTACGCATGCGTTTTGTCATATGAGCTTAAAGAATCAAGATTGGGATGCAGTCCCTGAAGACCGGCCTCGGTAGGTCACCGTATCGGGAGTCGCGGGCGCGAAGGCGTATCATGACGGCGCCGGTGCCATCGTGAAAGGAAACGCATGATCGACGAGAGCTGCCCCATCGAGGGGATCCGCGAGTTCTTTGGAGGTGACCGCTTTGCCAGCGAGGCCTGCGGCTGCCGAGTGGTCGAGGCTGCGCGCGGGCACGCCGTCTGCGAGTTTGACGTTGCGGAGAGGCACCTCAACGCTCAGGGCAACGTCATGGGTGGCGCGATCTTCACGCTCTGCGACTTTGCCCTCGCCGTTGCGTGCAACATCGGCGAGAACCCCACGGTGTCCGTGGAGAGCTCCATCCGCTACATGAGCGGTTGCAGGGGCGTCCGACTCATCGCCACCTGCGACGTCGACAAGTCGGGTCGCTCGCTTGGCTTCTACACCGTGAGCGTTACCGATGACCTCGGCACGCCTGTGGCGCGAATGACCGCGACGTGCTTCCGGCGCGCCAAGGACTAGCCGAGACGGACTTGTTCCCGTCTCGTCTCACGCTGTTTACGTGGGGCAACATGGTGGCAACTTTGGCAATATCGCCCGGCAACCTGTACCCCTTACCATCTCTCTAGGCCGTGCTCACCTAGGGAGGTAGGAAATGAACGCTGCAGACACCGGCTTCATCATCATCTGTGCTGCCCTCGTGCTCCTCATGACACCCGGCTTGGCGTTTTTCTACGGTGGGCTCGGCAGGCGCAAGAACGTGGTGAACAACATCATGACCTCGTTCTTCTGTGTCGGTGTGGGCATCACCATGTGGTGCATCGTGGGCTTCTCGCTGTCCTTTGGCGCCGATCACGGTGGCGTCATCGGTGGGTTCGAGTACCTGTTCATGAATGGCGTCGAGACGGCGGAGGACACCTTCGCGCCCACCATCCCGCTGCTTGCCTTTGCCCTGTTCCAGATGATGTTCGCCGTCATCACGCCAGCGCTCATCGCCGGCTCGATCGTGGGCCGCATGCGCTTCAAGGCGCTCTTTCTCTTCGTGGTGCTCTGGTCGCTCGTCGTCTACTATCCCGTGGCGCACATGGTCTGGGGAGGTGGCTTCCTGGCCCAGATCGGCTCGATCGACTTTGCGGGTGGAAATGTGGTCCATATCTCCTCGGGCGTGTCGGCGCTCGTGCTCTGCCAGCTGCTCGGCCGGCGCGAGGGCTATGAGAGTGTGAACTATCGCGTGCATAACGTGCCGCTCGTGGCCATTGGTGCGGCGCTTCTGCTCTTTGGCTGGTTTGGCTTCAACGCGGGAAGTGCGCTCGCAGCCAACGAGCTTGCCGTGCACGCCTTTGCCGCCACGGCCATCGCCGCGGCAGCCGCCGAGCTCTCCTGGATGCTTCTGGATGTGCTCACCTGTGGCAAGCCCACGCTCGTCGGTGCGTCCACGGGCATCGTGATCGGTCTCGTATCCATCACGCCTGGCTGCGGATATGTGCCCCTGTGGGCGGCGTTCATCATCGGGTTCTCCGCGAGCATCGTGTGCTTCTTTGCCGTCTCGGTCATCAAGAAGAGGTTTGGCTACGACTGATGCGCTTGATGCCTTCGGCTTGCCATGGCATCGGAGGAATCTGGGGCGGCATCCTCACGGGCGTCTTCGCCTCGCAGGGGGTCAACTCCGCCATTCGTTGGAACGGCCTTGCGTTCGGCGACTGGCGTCTCTTTGTCGCAGCAGCTCGCGGCCATAGCCATCACCATCGCCATCGCCATCGTGGGAACGGTCGTGTGCGCCAGGCTCGTCGGCCTCGTCTGTCCGTTGCGCGTCTCCGAGCGAGACGAGCGCGTCGGCCTCGACATCTCGCAGCATGGCGAGCGGGCCTATCCTGCGTTCAACGGTCTGGACGACTAGTCACGTCAGCGGAAGTCCTCTTGGAGGTGGAGACATGTTCAAAGTCGAGGCAATCGTTCGCGAGGAGGCGCTTGAGGACGTCAAGCAGGCCCTCTTCGACATCGATGTCCGTGGAATCACCGTTTCGCAGGTCATGGGTTGCGGAACGCAGATGGGCTACACGCACTACGTGCGTGGCAGCGCGGCGACGATGACGATGCTCCCCAAGGTCAAGTTCGAGGTCGTGGTGTCCACGGACCGAATGGGCCGACAAGTGCATCAAGGCCATCTGTGGAGCCTCTCGTTCCGGGACGCGTGGGCGACGGCAAGATATTCTGCTACGAGATCGATCCGCGCCGTGCGCATCCGCACGGGCGAGGAGGGCGTGGCCGCCATCCAGCCTGGTCCCCCCGAAACCGATCGAGGACGAATAGCAGGACAGGGAGAGGTCCTCTCGAAGGGCTCACCTAGCCTTTGGCTTCGGGAGCGGTTCCTCCCCTTCTCGTCGTGTGGGATGGGGGTGGGGTTGGGCCTTGGCCGCGGGTCTCCCGAAGCCTGGAGCCGAGGGCCTCTGGCTGCTTCTGGCTCTGGATGAGGATCGAGTAGTAGAGATCCGTGATCTCATGGATTGCCATGATGAAGGTGCCCTGGGTTTGCCCGGCGGCCTAATCTCGGCGGCATAGAGGGGGTAGTCGAGGACGATCGTCGTGATGGCCCAGGCCTCGGTCTCGGGATCCTCGCCGAGGATGCCGGTGGAGGAAAGCACGCAAAGGGCCCCCTCGGCGATGTGCCGTATCCTCGTGCGCACGTCCTTGCCGCGTATCCTGACGTCTTGCAGCACGACGAGGTCAGACCCGACCTCGTCGATGGACCTGATGATGAGCTTCATGATCTCCCTGCTGTCGGCTCCCCTCGATGATGCGCTCGATGCGCAGGTAGATGTCTGAGTTGAGCTCATCGAGCAGACGCTCGGCGAGTTTCTCGGCAAGGTCGTCCCTGCTCGCATAGTGGCGATAGAAGGTTCCGCGGTCGACGTGCGCACGTCTGCAGAGCTCCGTCACCGAGACCTTGTCGAGGGGCATGACATAGAGCATGCCGAGGAGCGTCTGCTCGATGATGTGCCTCGTCCGGAGGATTCTCTTGTCTTCCACCATGGGCAGCTTCCTATGTTATACATACAAATATGGTAATAAGTGTATGTATATCACCGTTTGGCCTTCGCGAGACAGTGGAATTGCAGGCCCGGAACATGGTAATAATCTACCGGAAGTCAAAAACCCTCCATCAGGGGGTTAGACGGGAGGCACTGTCATGCAATCCAAAATAGCCCATGCCGCCGAGCGCAAGGCCTTCTCGGTCATCGTCGACCAGCTCATCAAGACCGCCAGCGCGGACGATCGCGAGGAGAAGATCGACAAGCTCATCGACATGGCGGGCAAGCTGCTCAAGGACACGGTCCCAGGGGCGGCCGCAGGCATGCGCGCCGCGCTCTATCCGGGGTCAAAGTGGGAGAAGTGGCTCTTTGACATCATCGATGAGTCAGATTCCAACGTGTTCAAGACCATGCTCATGAACGGTGCGTACGAGGCTGCCTTCCGTGGGTATCGGGTCACGTTCGAGAAGGCCGACGAACTGCAGTGCAACGTGCCATGGATAGTGCTCTTCGATCCGACGAGCGCCTGCAACAAGCACTGCGTGGGTTGCTGGGCTGCAGGACTACGGAAACCGCCTCAACCTCTCCTTCGAGGACATGGACAAGCTCGTGACCGAGGCCAAGGCCCTGGGGACGCATCTGTTCATGCTCACGGGCGGCGAGCCCCTCGTGCGCAAGCGCGACGTCGTGCGTCTCGCGGAGAAGCACGATGACTGTCTCTTCAACGTCTTCACCAACGCATCCCTTGTCGACCAGGCGTTCTGCGACGACGTCAAGCGCGTGGGCAACATCATCTTCTCCGTGAGCCTCGAGTCATACGAGGCCGGCGTAAACGACGGTCGTCGCGGCAACGGCTCCTTTGACGAGGTCATGCGTGCCTTCGACCTCATGCACGCCAACGGCCTGCTCTACGGCACGTCCACGGCATACACCCGTACCAACACCGAGAACGTCTCGTCCGACGAGTTCTTCCAGCTGCTCGTGGACAAGGGCTGCCGCTGGGCCTGGTACTTCCACTACATGCCGGTGGGGGAGGGCGCCAATGCCGACCTCATGCCCACCGTCGAGCAGCGCGAGTACATGTTCCATCGCATTCGCAAGGTGAGGGCATTCGAGGGCGGCTATCCGATCTTTGCCATGGACTTCCAGAACGACGGCGAGTTCACCAAGGGATGCATCGCGGGAGGACGTCTCTACTGCCATGTGAACGCCCGTGGCGACGTGGAGCCCTGCGTCTTCATCCACTACTCCAACGCGAACATCCACGACATGAGCTGGGCGGACTGCCTGCACCAGCCGATGTTCCAGGCCTATCGCGCACGCTGGCCCTGGAACAAGAATGAGCTCCAGCCCTGTCCCATGCTCGAGAACCCCGCGATCCTGCCGGCCATGGTCGCCGAGGCCGATGCGACGAGCACGGAGTACGTCGCTCCCGAGGGTCCCGAGAAGATCATGGAGCGCACGGTGCCCTATGCGCGCGAGTGGGCCCCGGTCGCCAAGAGGCTCTGGGAGGAGGAGCATCCTGACGGCGAGAAGTATGACGGTGCCTCCGCCGACGTGGTGTCGACACGAAGCAAGCTCATCCGCGAGCAGGACAAGGACGGCGAGCAAGAGACGGTTCTCGTCTAGGATACGGGCTTCTCGGCGGGTTTCGATGCGGGGACGGACACCAGGAACACGGTGGCGACCATGAGAACGAGCGCCAGCCAGTCGGCGGGCACGAAGGACGTCTCGAGCCACGCCGAGGAGATGACCATGGCGCTCACGGGCTCGATCGTGCCGAGCATGCTGCCGCGCATGCCGCCTACGATTGAGATGCCATGCAGGTAGAGTCCGAAGGCGAGGAAGGTCCCCACGAAGGTGAAGGCGGCCAGCGCAAGCCACCCGTCGATGCCCATCGCGGGGAAGGCCTCGCCTGCGCCGAGGACCACGGCGAGCGAGGGTGGCAGGGCAGGCGAGACGAGCCATGCGACAAGGGCCGTGAGACCTCCTATGAGCATGCCAAGACCCGTGATCGGAAAGCTGCCCCATCGAGCGAACATCCGCTTGGGATAGGTGATGTAGACCGCGGCCGCAGCGGCTGTCGCGAGACCCCAGGCGAGGCCTTCGGTCGAGATGCTGATGCTCGAGAGGTTGCCGCCCGTGGGCCACCAGGACGGTCGCGGTGAACGCTGCCGCAAAGGCGAGCAGTTCCGCCGCACGTGGCCCACGCCTCTCCGCGATGAATGCGGCAAGCATGCAGAAGACGATGTTGAGCGCCTGGAGCACCGTGGCCGTGCCCGCGTTGGTGAGGCTGACCGTGACCACGTAGGTCACCTGGACGAGGAAGAGTCCCAGACAGCCGAAGAGGACGAGACTCCTGCGGGTGGGTGCGTCGTGGAGGATGGCGGTGACCTTCTCCCGCTCGGTGACGAGGATCGTGACGAGGAACGCCGTAGCGGCCCCGAGCATGCGGATGACCGTAACGAGCAACGGGGCGATGGCGTAGTGCTGGAAGAGGTACTGCGAGCATGTTCCCGAGAAGCCCCACAGGGCAGCCCCGAGAAGCGTGATGATGATTCCGCGCGCGAACCTGCTCACTTCATACCCTCCAATGACGCCAGGGGTTCACCCCCTCGCGTCGATGCGATGACCTATGGTGCGTGAAGCCAAGAGTTGGTGCCGAGATTGTTCCTTTATGCCTTGGCATCCAGCGTGTCGCGGATGGCGAGGATGAAATCGCGGGTGTCGAGCGCGGTGGGACTCGGCAGCGTGGTGATGCGTGCGAGGTCGCCCGTCATCCTGCCCGACTCGATCGTGTCAAGCGTGGCCCTCTCGAGACGGTTGGCAAAGTCCACGAGCTCAGGTGTGTCATCAAGCTCGCCGCGCTTGCGAAGCGCGCCGGTCCAGGCAAAGATCGTTGCGACCGAGTTGGTGCTGGTGGACTCGCCCTTGAGGTACTTGTAGTAGTGACGCTGCACGGTGCCGTGTGCGGCCTCGTACTCGAAGTAGCCATGAGGACTCACGAGCACGGAGGTCATCATGGCAAGCGAGCCATAGCCCGATGAGAGCAGGTCGCTCATGACGTCGCCATCGTAGTTCTTGCACGCCCAGATGAAGCCACCTTCGCTCTTCATGATGCGGGCTGCGACGTCGTCGATGAGGGTGTAGAAGTACGTGATGCCTGCTGCTGCGAACCTCTCCTCGTACTCGGTGTCGTACATGTCGGCGAAGATGTCCTTGAAGCGGTGGTCGTACGTCTTCGAGATGGTGTCTTTGGTGGCAAACCACAGGTCCTGGCGCGTGGAGAGTGCGTACTCGAAGCAGCTGCGTGCGAAGCTCGTGATGGAATCGTCGAGGTTGTGAATGCCCTGGACCACACCGGCGCCGTCAAACTCGTGAACGAGGGCACGTTGCTCGGTGCCATTCGCGGCGGTATAGACGAGTTCGACCCTACCGGGGCCGGGAATGCGCATCTCGGTGTTCCTATAGATGTCCCCATAGGCGTGACGGGCGATCGTGATGGGTCTCTTCCAGCATTTGACCTGCGGTTCGATGCCAGCCACCTGGATAGGTGCACGAAAGACGGTGCCATCAAGCATGGCACGGATGGTGCCATTGGGGCTCTTCCACATCCTCTTGAGGCCGTATTCCTCCACGCGGGCGGCGTTGGGGGTGATGGTCGCGCATTTGACGGCGACGCCCAGGCGTTTGGTGGCCTCGGCGGAGTCGACCGTAACCTGGTCATCTGTCTCGTCGCGGTGCTCGAGGCCGAGGTCGTAGTACTCGGTCCTGAGGTCGATGTAGGGCGTGAGCAGCTCGTCTTTGATGATGCTCCAGATGATGCGCGTCATCTCGTCGCCATCCATCTCGACGAGTGGGGTTGCCATGTGTATCTTGGCCATGATGGGACCTCCCAAGTTGGTTCGTGTGCGTGGGACCCATTGTAGCCGTGCCCCGTCAAGGCTACCGAATGGTCACGAAGGCGTTACGCGTGACCCGAAAGGACCCGTGACCCGAAAGGGGACAGGGATGTTTTGGGACATCCGGTATCGCTGTGCCATGGAGATGCGTCGAATGTCCCAAAACATCCCTGTCCCCTTTCGGGTCACGGGTCCTTTCGGGTCATCCGAGCCAGGAGGGTATGGCGGGCACTTACCACGCGGGCGCAGGCGCGCGCCCTCTCGAGCGGCATCGTGGCCACCACCTCGTAGCCATCGTCGCGCTGCACCACCACGAGTGCGTGCGTTGCGTCGAGGGGAAGGAGGAGTCTGATGCTCTCGTCGGCGGGGTCATAGGCTGGTGCGATGACGCCGAGACCCTCCTCGGCGCGGCGAAGAATGCTCGTCACGTGCTGTTCGAGCGGTCGCGATGACGGGCATCGCACGCTCGGGCTCACGGTCACGCGGTCGCGATGGGCAAAGGGCGGGGTTGGGACATCCTCGAGGTAGCAGGCTGGTAGTGGTAGCCTGCCGACCGTCTCTTCGAGACGCACACCCAGCTTTCCTTGCCCTGCGACGCAGAAGCCCACGAGTTTCCCAGGGGATGTCACCTGCGCGCGGCACGAGGCAGGCGTAGACGTCATCCCCCTCAAGGGTGACAAGTCCGGTGTCGAAGGAGGCAAGCGAACCACCTGCTGCCACGGCGAGCTTGTCCTCGCGCACGATGCGATGGAACGTCACGACGACGTACTCGCGCAGGATCGCGCGGTCGGTCCTCGCCGGGATAGTCCCAGCGCTCGGGGACGATGGTGGCAGCGAGCTCGGAGAGAAGTTCGTCCCAGGTACCGATCAGCACGAGCTGCGCGAACTCGCGGATGGGACTTGCGGCAGGCTGTACCCCCGACGGGGCCGGAGAGACCGGTCCAAGCACCCTCGTCGCGCTTCTCCGCGCCGTCGAAGTCAGGTGCGTCCGACGCTCCTGCTGGTTTATCGCCTACGTTGATTTGGTCAATCGTCCAGTACTTCCCAGCTACTGCCTTGGCTGACCGTCGCAGCGTGATGGTGATGGCCCCCCGACCGTCCTCGCGAAGGTAGCGGAGCGGGAAGGTCACGTTGCTGCGCGTGCCCTCGAAGGTGCCCGTGGAGCGAGAGACCCGCCAGTCCTCGTCGAGAACCGCCATGGGGTCGACGTCGAGTGGCAGGCTCTGGTAGAGGGTGCTCAGTGGGCCATCCCTCACCAGGACGTCCTCCGAGAAGTGCTGGGGAAGGTCCGATTGGATCCGGTGCATGGGTACGGGTTCCACGGCGGGCGTGCCAACCGTCCCCGACGCGGTGCTCGCCGTCTGGTGTTCGTCTTCCATCCCCTCGGAGGGGTCGTACGTGATCGTGAGGCTGATCGATGGCGTGGGAACGGACGCGACCAGGGCCTCGGGCTCTGGGATGGTGTCTTCGACGGGACATCCCCCGGGCACCTCTGCGTCGGTCGGCTCGGGGGACCGTTCCTCTGCAGGACCCTGCTCGTTCGTCACCTCGTCGACATGACGAGGCTTGACTGGCCTTATCGGCTTGGCACCCTTTCGCTTCCAGGGTTTTCCGCCGCCCCCCGTCGACGGCTTGTCGATGGCTGCAAGCTGCTGGTCCGACGTGGCATCTGGCAGCACCGTGGCATATGCGCGCCCACCCTTGAAGACCGTGAGCTTCACGAAGTCGAGCTCCTCGAGGAGCTCTCGCGTGTTCGCGCATGTGAGGTCGGTCGGTGCTATGCCATCGGCGGCGAGGACGTCATCGACCCGGGCGAGCAACGTCTGCTTGCCCGTACCAAGGGCATGGGAGAGAAGCCGGTAGAGGTAGAGGCGGTTTCCTGGTGTGATCGTGGCCATGTCTGGGTTCCTTTGGTATGTCCGTCGGCGGATGCGCCGCGTGTGTTTTCATCTCTAGGTTACTACGGGTGCGAGTTTCGCGCTGCTCACTGGGCTGTTGCAGCCCATGCAGTCAAACACCATGCTTTCAGGAATATCAAGAATTTGGGCATCATTCGTGGAACATTGGTCGTGCCTGACTAGGCGGGCCCATCCCTGTGCACAATCCCTCTAAGCCGGTTATGGGAAGGAGCGCGATGGGCAAGGGGACCAGAGCCAGAGCTACGAACATCGCGCGCGCAGCGGTCCAGGTGGTGTCGTTCGTTTTGCTGCCGGGGATCTTTGCGGAGGCGCTTTCGGGTATCGGTGTGCTGGTGGCCGCTGTCGCACATGGTTCCTTCTCCATCCTGCTCGTATCGCAGATGTTGGCAGCCATCGTGACCATCGTGGCCACCGTCCTCGTCGGGCGCGTGTTCTGTGGCTGGGTTTGCTCCTTTGGCGCGATGGAAGATCTGGCCGGCGCCATCGGGCACGGATTCCATGCCCGGGTGCGGGTCTCCCGCGAGGCTGACAGATGGCTCAGGCTCGTGAAGTACGTCGTGCTGGCGGTGATCGTCCTCTGCTGGCTGGGCATCATCTCCCTGTCGGCTTCGTGGAGTCCTTGGGAGGCGTTCGCCCTGCTGGCGACGTGGCCACCGGACTTCGCGGGGGCCCTTTCGGGCTATGGGGTCGGATTGGCCCTGCTTGCGGCCATCATGTTCGGGTCGCTCTTCGTGGAGCGGCTCTTCTGTCGCTACCTCTGTCCGATGGGTGCCATCTACGCAATCGTCTCGCATGTCCGTATCGTGCGCATACGCAAGCCGAGAAAGGCATGCGGGGCGCATTGCCGCGCCTGCACCTCCGTCTGCTCGATGGGCATCTCGCTCGGCGAGGCGGACAAGGTCTCGTCGGGGGAGTGCATCGACTGCATGCGCTGCACTGCCATATGCCCTCGAAAGAACGCGACGCTCGGGCCCGTCCCGCCGGACGCCGCTCCCGTGGTGACGGCGGCCTGCGCGGTCTCGATCCTTGGGCTGTATTCTGTGGGGAGTGTGGTCACGAACGGACTCGTGCAGGATGCGTCGCAGCCCGTCGCGACGATGGCCCAGACGCAATCGGTCGAGGTCGTCGAGCCACAGGCCACAACGGATGCGAACCACCGCCGACGGAGGCACATCCGATGCCGCCACGACCACCGCCGACACCAATTGGGTCACGAC
>Ga0268359_11474_pt1 | contig 12002 bp, 13 predicted proteins | sample BioMet11_FD_194416 | JGI IMG/M metagenome (GOLD analysis project Ga0268359, IMG submission 194416) | Sewage microbial communities from Oakland, California, United States - Biofuel 11 (PacBio Assembly) | ecosystem: Engineered > Wastewater > Sewage > Unclassified | place: USA: California | collected...
CCTCATCGCCAGTATCCATATATTCTTTCCTTTCTTTTTCCGCTAGTTTATCCCCTTGCTTTTGAGCAATATCTAAAGAAGAAAAAACCTGTAAAAAAATATCTCTGCTATTATCACCATCTATTACTCCATCAATGATTGGTGACTCAAAAAGCACAAATACAGTTTTCATTTTTATTCCTCCCCATTTAACTTTATTAAAGTATATCATACAAAATCAAGTGGGCTAAAAAGATACCATAAATATTTAAGGACTATATTCCATTTCCAAAGGTGGTAGGCAAGCACTATGAGCAAATAGCACTCTGCGGATAGGGTATTGTTAGCGGTTCTTTTCTTTGTCTACGACTTTAGACCTAGTGATTGCTATAAATTTTGAAAACATACTCCATTAGACCTACTACTTTAGCCGCAGTAACAATTACTCAGATTAATGTGACTTATACTAAGATGCTGATAAATACAAGGGCTAGAGGACTTTAACAGTGCTTTCAATACTCCATCAGGCCTAGGTTTGGTTAATTTTTGTAGTATTATACGACTTTAGTAGTAGACCATTAGATGTATTATAAAGAGCAGTAAGACCGTGGTACTTTTTTGTCACACAAGAGCTTATCTAAGCAAATCAGCCTTGTCGTTGATTAAAATGTGTAGCATAATTATCTTGGTAGACGTGGTGTTAGTGGGAACATACCATTCGTAACAGAGCGGTGACTCCGGTTCAAGTCCGGGCATCTACTACAACAGGATCATTTAGGTGGTCCTGTTTTTTGTAAAAACTATCATGATATGCTGTGTTACGTTTTATCGCACTGAGGACATTCTTTTTACTAATGAAAATGGTAGAATATAAGTAAAAGAAAACATGGCAGTAACTATGGTTAAAGGAAGTAAATACTATGAGCAGCAGGAGTATCAAGGATATAAATTTTGAAGATTTGGAAGATGCGTTTGAGACCAATCATGACATACGTTTCAAGTATAAAGATAAAGAATATTTCTTAACTTATCTGCCTAATCCTGAGCGTGGTAATAAAATTTTAAGGTGCCTATAGGAAGGAATTAATGGCAAAGTACTGAAATATTACGATTTGAACTACCTAATCTGTATAATACTGTGCTCAAGTATGTGAAGGCGTAGAGATATAATATCATTACTCACTAGCTATATAACTTGTTCTGAAGGCTTCGGTAATTTTACCGAAGCCTTTTTTACATCGTAGGATTAAAATATAACCCAGCTTTTAAACTGAGTTATATTTTTTGTTTATTTAAAAAGAGTATGAATTAATAATTTGTTTATTGACAAGATAAAAGGGCAGTGATACTATCAAGGTGTAAAAAATACTATAAAAAAAGTAAAAAAAACTACAAATGCTTTTAACCTTATTAAAAATTTAGAAAAACTACTCCTATTACGCCGTAAGCTGTTGGCTTGTTGCACTGTAAAAATAGGCTTTTGGTAGTCTTCGGACTATGGTTTTATAAATACAAGGAGGCAATGCAAATGATTATTGGTGTATTGAAAGAAAACAAAGTTGGTGAGTCACGTGTTATTTTAACTCCGACTGAGGTATCTGAATTGACCATGGCAGGAAATAAGCTATTGGTACAGAAAGATGCAGGAACTTTAGCTGGTTATAGTGATGCTGATTTTGTAAACGCTGGTGCTGAAATGGTTGACACCATGGCACAAATTTACGAACGCTCTGAAATGGTAACTAAGGTTAAAGAGATTTTTCCGGAAGAATACGATTTGTTGAGAAAAGACCAAATAGTTTTCTGCTGTGTTCACCCAGCCGCTCATCCGGAAGAGGTTGATGCCCTGTTGGCTCATAAAACTATCAGCTTTTCTGCAGAGGATACCCATCGCTTTGGTTCTCCTAACTGCGAAGTTGCTGGTAAGTTAGGCGCATTAATGGGCTGCTATCATCTGCTAAGCATTAATGGTGGTTCTGGCAAATTGTTCTGTGGCATTGCTGGCTGTCCTGGTGCCAAAGCAATTGTTATTGGAGCTGGTATTGTTGGCAAGGCTTGCACAGAAGTATTGGCTGGCATGGGTGTACAAGTAACATTGATGGATATTAATGTCGGTATTTTAAGACAATGCGATTTGTTATATCCCAAAAATGTACAAACTGCTATTTCTAATCAAAGCAATATTAAGGCACTTTTGCCCTCAACTGATATAGTTTATAATTGCGTTAAATGGCCAAAAGAAAGTAAGACCCATTTGATTACTAGAGATATGCTTAAACTTATGCGTAAAGGCTCTGTTATTGTTGATATCAGTGCTGATGTTGGTGGTGCAATTGAAACCTATGAAGAAACAACTCACGAACATCCTACACATGTGGTTGATGGCATTATCCATTATGGTGTAAGTAACATTCCTGGTGCTGCTCCTTATACTACTTCCATTTCTTATGCTGCTTCCATCTATCCTCACCTGAGAGCGATTGCTGGTTTAGGTATCAAAGAAGCTTGTCGTCGAGATGGTTTCTTAAGAAGAAGTTTGACTACTTATAACGGAATCTTAACCCATCCGGAAACCAGTGTTATTCAAAATCGACCTTGGGAAACCCCGGAATCTATTTTGGGCTTAGAGGGCGCTGAGGGACTTGATGTTGTACCTAGCGCAACTACTACTAGAGCAAAGAAAAAATAATTTAAGGCTAATTACACTTTTTAGAAGGGAAGTGCAAAAATGGAAGGCGGGAATACTAGACAAAATGGTAAGTTGAAAAAGTGCATTACTTCATTTGATGCTATGTTTTATGTAGTAGGTTTCGTAATTGGATCAGGAATTTTTATGAAACCGGCTATTGTTTTGCAAAATTCAGGATCATCAGCAATGGCTTTAATTGCTTGGATTATTGGTGGCGTAATGGCCTTAACAGCAGCGCTGACTGTTGGAGAGTTAGCTTCTCATATACCAAAATTAGGTGGTATGCATGCTTATTTAATTGATTTATATGGTGATACATTTGGCTTCCTCTATGGATGGACTGAAAGTATTATTTCTTGCCCAGCTTCTTCTGCTGGATTGGCAATTGCCTTTGCCACATTTGCTACTTTCTTTGTCCCGCTGGGAGACTGGGAATTAAAGATTGTTGCAATCACTGTTATTATTGCTATTACAGCAGCGCAAATTGCTTCTACTCGTTATGGAGTATGGTTACAGGTTGCAGCTACCGTTGGTAAGCTATTGCCTATGGTTGCTATTGTTGCTTTTGGCCTTGCCAAGGGTACTGTTGGCGATATTAGTTTCCTTACGGATGGAATTACACCAGGTAAAGGCGTGGGTGCAGCTTTGCTGGGTGTTGTTTGGGCATATGATGGATGGCTTTCTTGCTGTACTTTGGGCAGTGAGATGGAAGATTCTCAAAGAGGACTGCCTAGAGCTTTAGTAGGCGGGGTAGCCTTTGTTATGGTTGTCTATATTTTGTTTAATATTGGTATTTTCAATGTACTGCCGGCTACAGCAGTAGTTGCATCTAAGAGAATTGGTATTGATGTTTCACTGAAATTATTTGGCAACATTGGTACTACAATAATAGCTTTGGGTATGCTTGTTTCTGTATTTGGTGCTTTAAATGCACAAATAACTGTAGGAACTAGATACTTCTTCTCCATGGGTTCCAGAAATCAGATTCCAGGTTCCAAGTTCTTATCAACAGTTACTTCTAAAGAATCAACTCCTATAAATTCCCTGATTGCACACGCTATTGTTTCAATTTTGTTTATTCTATCAGGCACATTTAATTCTGTTACCGACTTGGCAATCTTTACTATTTGGATTTTCTATACCATTGGTGTAGGAGGTATCTTTGTACTTCGCAAACGTGAGACAGAAGACAATCGTGGAAAGTTGTATCATGTGCCTTTGTATCCAATAGTACCAATCATTGCTGTTTTAGGTGGTTCTTTTATGCTTATTTCTGCTGTACGTAGTAACTTTACTCATTCTATGGTTGGTATTCTACTTACAGTTATTGGCTTGCCATTATACTATTATCAAAAAAAGAAGAGTGCGGCCAAAGCAATTGAATAGTTAATTTGTTTTGAAAATATAATTTATGGCTTAGCAAGCTGCTGCTTGCTAAGCCTGTTTTTTACGTATTTTAGGCAAAAAAATAGCCCTGGTAATGAGAATTGCCAGGGCTATCAGAGTATGGAATAATATTTCTTAAGACTCGATTGTAACGTGATAATGCTTTGCTAATTGCTTTGAAGCGGCAAATTTCTTTAGGGAATTTTCATAATCGTTAAAGGAAATAGCTGCACAAATATAATTAATTAGGCTCACTACTGAGGTAAGCGAATTTTTAGGAGCGGATGTCTCTACTTCGCAGGTCAACAGTAGGTCAGCATATTTATCAATAGTATCGTGGGGCTGATCGGTAATAATTATAATTTTTGCGTTATGCAGGCGCAATTCACGGAGGACACTTGTACTTGTTTCATTGTATGGGTGAAAAGTAAAGAAAAGGCAAACATCATCTTTACTTATATCTAACAAAGGATCCATAACTTCACCCATCTCAGGACGCATTAAACAAACATGTGATTTTAAAGGAATGATACGCGTATAAGCTAAATAAGCCATAGCATATGTACCACCGAAACCACAAACATGAATATTACCTTTAGCATTACACAAGGTCTTAATAACACCTTTTAGAACATCTCTATCAATATTGGTCAAGGTTTTCTCGACATTTTTCATATCTGAAGCCATTATTTCTTGTATTAAGTCACCCTTGTGTGAAGTAGTAGTATAGGCAGTTTTTAATCTATTATAAGAAGAATAATTGGAGATTATTACCAATAATTCTTTTCTAAGTTGTTGTTGAAAATCTTTATAGCCTTTGAAATCAAGAGCACGAGCAAAACGTAGCACAGTTGTAGTACTTACACCAATTTGTTTTGACATCTCATCAAGCGTTAAAAAAGCAGCACTATTTTTGTTTTCTAAAACAAAAGTAGCTACTTTTTGAAAAGAAAGGTTTATACCAATGGCTAGCTGCTCAATTTGAGGTAAAATGCTGCGCATATTTATCACCGGCTTCTCTTCTTTTTATGCCTTAAAACTTAAACAATATCTGGCAAGTAATTATATCAAAATTAATGTATAGTTTCAATTACGATATAATCTTTTAGAAAGAACAGAGGCAAAATGGAACAGGATCATAAATATAAAATGCAGAATTTGGTTTTGGTGCTGCAGAACGCTTGACGAAATAAAGGTAATCTGATTGTTTATTAGCAAAAAAGGCTAGGTTGCTATCTCTGCCCAGGTAATAGCCCGGTGTCATTGATAGGACTTAGCCTTTTTTATTGCATGAAATGATTATTCTTGATGATTTGCCAGTTCTGTAAGTGATGTACTAAATATAGCACATAACTTGTTTTGCTTTATACATTAAGCTTAGAAATAAAAATTTGCTGTTTTTTGTCCTTTTAAATTGTTATAATTTATTCAATAGATACATTTAATGTAAACGGAAGGATGAGTGAAATTATTATGAATCCTTATGGTGACTCTATTTCAGAATTGGATGAGAAATATGATTTGATTGTGAAGGCCATTGAAACTTTGTTAGATAAAATGGATAGAGCGCTGGAAATATGGAATTATAGTTATCTAAAGAAATATATAGAACAAAACAGACCGAATTTAATAAAGGATTTGGATGGCTGCATACGGTGGTTAAACAGAGAATGCAATGATATGAAGTCACCTTGGTGTTCTAATAATGATTGCAATGAAATTAACTCTGCAGCAGAAATGATTATTAGTTGCTTATTTAATATAATTTATGAATTTAATTTTGGATTAAATATGGGTGTCAGCTATGATGAGTTAGATGACTATAATGTGGTTGATGATATTTATCGCAAAGGAGATGTATTAATACTTAATGACGAATATTTTGACAAGACTTATTGTTTTGAAACAGATGGCAAGCTTGTGACAACAGAAGATGATTATATAAGTGTAAACAGGATATATGACTCAAATGAGAACGACTTATATCCTATAGACAATTTATTATCTTCTCTCATTATTTTGCGTAATACAACATCTGAAGGGGTAAATCTCTGGTGGGAAAGGGAAAACCTGTATTCTTTGGAACGTGATTGGGATTATGAAGAACATGTTGTGGAATATCCTCCGACGTTTGAGCACTATGAAGGCCCAGACAATCTTGACACATATGATTCGGATGATTTCGACTCATCCGATTATGAAGATTTATATTATATGAATGAACCTGCTGAAAAAGATGAGTGAGAAAAAACTTTTGGCAAAAAATGATTAGAACAGTTGCTTTAGGCAGCCTTCTGGGTTAAGTCAAGTACTTCAAAAGCTGTTATGATAAATTGTACAAAGGAAAGAAGATACTTTATTTAATAGAGTAAGTTGTGGAGAAATAATGATAAAGAAAACAATTTATACAATTGGTTATTCAGGTTTTAAAGAAGTTGCAGATTTTATTAAAGCATTGCAGGACAATAAAATAACGGTGCTTGTAGATGTCCGAAGTTTACCCTTTTCCAGCTATTTCTATAATTACAATGGCGATTTGCTAAGTAAAGAACTGAAAAAGAACGGTATTATGTACAGAAATTATGCCAAAGAGTTCGGAGCACGACAGGAAGACGAACAATACTATACTGATGGATATTTAGACTTCTCAAAGTTTACACAATCAGAGCAATTTAAAACTGAATGGACAAAATAATTGCTGGAATGGACAAAGGATATACTTTGTTCTCATGTGTGCTGAAAAAGATCCAATTACTTGTCACAGAAATATAATGATTGGCAGAGCTTTTTTAAAAAAGGAATTAACGTTTTGAATATTTTGCCGCAAGGAATTGAAGAGCAAAAAGATTCACAAGAAAGATTAAGAAAAGAGTATTTTCAAAATGGTAATTATGTACAAACGACTTTGTTTGACACAGCGGAAAAAACGCCAATGACGATAGAAGAATGAAATAGAAGAATCTTTTAAGCTAAGAAACAAGGAAATCGGATTCAGAAAAAATAGCGAGGATAATAGAAAATGAAAGTTTTCACAATTGGTTTCACAAAAAAGACAGCCCAACAATTTTTTGATCTGATAAGAAATAATGATATAGAGATGCTGATAGATATTAGATTAAATAATTCATCTCAATTATCTGGCTTTGCAAAAGGAATAGACCTTCCATATTTTTTACAGAATATTTGTAAGTGTGAATATAAATGGGTTGAAGGGTTTTGCCCAACTCAAAATATCTTAAAAGATTACAAGTCTAAAAAAATAACGTGGGAAGAATATGAAAAACATTACATTTCAATTCTAAATGCTAGACATGCTGAAGATAAATTCAAAAGAGATTTTTTCAAATTTAATAAAGTTTGTTTATTGTGCAGCGAAAGTGAACCATCGATGTGTCACAGAAGATTGCTGGCAGAATATTTACAAAAAAATATTAATGGGATAGAAATTCAACATTTATGATGTTTATAGGGGAGTAAACCATCATGGCTGAAAGAATAGAAAAAGATATTCTTATTTTGACCAAATCAGCAAAATACCATAAATACTGTGTAGCTGGAATAGAGCTTAGCGGAGAAAACAGATTTATAAGATTAGTAAAAGGGGAAGAAGGGCCTTTGTCTGATGACGATTTAAAATGTTCAGAAGAAGATTATATTAAGCCATATGATGTTGCTAGAGTCGCGTTACTAAAGCAAGCTAATTGTTTTACCCAACCAGAAAATTGGACAGTATTAGACGGTGAAAAAAATAAAAAAGATATCGAGTCATGAGTATAAAGGTAAGCTTAAAGAAGCTTTCTTAAATAGTATTAGTCAAGACGAGTTGATATTTGGTAATGATAAACCTTATATTGTGCTGAAGGATGGTCAGCAGGTTCAAGGAAGCTTAGCTATTTTACGGGCTTACAATATAAAAATATATACAATAACAACTTCCAAAGAACAGAAGAAAACTAAATGTGATTTTACGGTTGGAGATACAAGGCATTACGGATATTCCATAACAGAGCCAGATTATTTTAACGCAGATAAAGAAATTGATAATGCTTTTTTGGTTGTTAGTTTGGGAGCAAAACCACTTAATAATAATCAATACTATAAATTTATAGCAAAAATTATTCCAACAAGATCACTTGTCTATCAGTATTTTCCCAAGGATATTAGTGTATACGAGTTCAAAAAAGAGACAACAGTTATTCCAAGATTTTCTTATTCTAAACCACAAGGCTTTATTATGAAACATAGAGTTTATCCGAAAATTTTTCAATGGAAAAAATTAGGAATTACTGTTTGTGGAGCTTTTTTAAGAATTAATAAAGACATAATGGCGAAAATAATTAAGGAAGATATGGCAAATAATCTTGTTCAATCGCAAAATCTTATGAAAGCAGAAAAAGGATATATTAGACTTTTTAGCAATAGACAAGAAGAACGATTTGAAAAAATATCTGATGATTTTTTTGCCAATGTAAGTGGTGCTAATACTGTTGCTACAATTATGCAAGTTTTATTCCAATACTACGGCTTGAAAAAAGGAGATTTAAGACTATATTATTACCCAAAAGAAAATAGCGCAGAATGATAGCTTAGGTTTTGAGTTAATAATTAAAAAAGCTTTAAGATATATGGTCTACGATTTTAACAAGTCCTATGTACATAGAGATTTTGAAAAAAAATGGAAATTGATGCTTTTGACATGGAAGGAGATAAACATGGACGGAAATTCAAATGTTATTAAGTCGGTAGAGACAAAAGAAAAAATTTTAGAGAATTTAGTTTCTAACATTGTTGAAAGATTGAAAACATTTCCAAGTGGTAATGCTCCGGAAGACTTAAACTTAGATGGTTCTGTGTTTGAGGAAACAGCATATCAAATACAGTATGGTGAAAGTGGACTGTGGATCTTTATGAAGATATTATTGTTACAGAATGCGATAAAGCATATAATGCGCTTGATGAAAAGCAGCAGGATATTCTGGCAGAAGATTATGTTTATTACGACGAAGATTCGTCGAAAGAAGAAATTCAAGCTGAAAAAGATAATGCTATATCAGATGTAATAGATGAGATTAAAGAAGCAGTATTAGTTTTTGCTGGCAATTATGAGTTAGAAGGACTGGAAGAACAGGAAGAACAGGAAGAACAAGAGGAACAAGAGGAACAATGAGCTATGTAAACTCTAAATCTTGGATAGATTATTAAAGTAAAAAAGGTGGACAATAGGTGGACAATAGCATTTAGAAAAGATGGAAATTGTGGGAGTTTAGAGATAATTGGACTCTGGGAACCGCAATATATGGGACTTTTGGAAGCATAGGACGCAAAATATTGAGGCTGGGCCTGGGTTTCTCGCTTGCTAAATCGTTAGGGGGGTTAAACCCCGCGTGGGTTCAAATTCCCACCCACTCCGCCATATGACTTGCTCTGGAGACTTCGGTAATTTTACCGAAGTCTCTTTTTTTGCCTTGGGTGGGCCAAAAGGTGGGCAATTTTTGTTGGAAATACTACTGAGCGTTTAAATTGACACGTATAATTTTTACTATAAAATAAAATCAGTGGTTGTTAATATGGCGGAATGGAGGCGATGTCATGACTATAAAAAAGATGAAGTCTACTAACAAGGCAGACAGAGAAATGACCAAACGGTTTAAATTAGCGGTTAAGCAAGAAATTGAGAAGAAAAAGCACTAGGGGTACCCATCGCTAAATACGACGTAAAAAATGGCAAAGCCTATTTGGAATATGCTGATGGGAAAAAAGAATATGCTAAGTAAGGAGGAAAAAAGCCTGAAATTATCGTATTTGCAGGGCCCAATGGTAGCGGTAAAAGTACTGTTACAAAAATGGCGAAGGTTATTGAGCCATATATAAATGCAGATGATATCAAGGCTAGTATACAATGTGATGATTTGACAGCTGCTCAAAAGGCTACCCAAATGCGAGAAGAACAAGTTTTACAAGGTAAGAGTTTTACTTTTGAAACGGTTTTATCTACTGAGAGAAATTTACGGCTATTAGAAAAAGCAAAGAAAAAGGGCTTTTTTATTAGATGCATTTATGTTTTAACGGTTAGTCCAGATATTAATGTTTTACGTGTAAAAACAAGAGTGGCTACAGGAGGGCATCCTGTAGAAGAAAAAACAATAAGGAAACGTTATTATAGAGCATTAAAGCTTATTCCGGAGTTATTAAATGTCTGTGATGTCTGTCACATTTACGATAATTCAAAAAATTTTCCTATACGGATATTTAAGAAACGCAAAGAAGAAATGTTCTATTGGGAATCAGAATTATGGGATAAAAAGCAATTTTAAAACTTGTGGGCATGTAACTAGGTAACACATTTAGCTATATTGCTTGGGATTAGAGAGACTTCAGTAATTTACCGGAGTCTCTTTTTTTACGTAGTTAGCTTAAAAATTAGTAGAGCAATTAATGATATTTAATACTAAAGTATGATATTATTAATTTATAATATATCTAGGGGATGACTCGGATGATTGTTTATGAAGCGACAAAGGGTAAGTTTGTTTCTGATGTTCAGCAAGGAATTATTGCGGATGAAATAAAGAAAAGGTTTCCCGGAGGAGTAAAGCACAATGAATTCCTTTCTTGGGAACACTCTTTAGGACAAATGGGTATGGTGGTAGAGGATAAGTCTATCCCTGACGATGCACAAGTCGCCATTGAATTTAAGATTCCTTTGACTGCTAAACGTGTTGACTTTATGATTGCCTGGACAGGATGAAAATAACATTGATTCTGTTGTAGTAGTTGAATTGAAGCAATGGGATAAAGCGGAAGCAGTAAAAGATGAAAGTGAAGTTGTCACAAGTTTTGTTAATAATTGCGAAAGAAAACTTGCTCATCCATCCTATCAAGCTTGGTCATATAAGAGTATCATTGAAGATTTTAACGCTACAGCGCAAGATAAACCAATCAAACTATATCCTTGTGCCTATATGCATAATTATTTGCATTTTAATAACGTGCATGACCCAGTCTTAGATCCTAATGTATTTCCATCTATTAAAGAAGCACCGGTATTTGTTAGTGGTGATGGTGAAAAACTAAAAGCTTTTATTTCCAAATATATTCGCAAGGCTGACAGAAAAAGTAATATTATGTACGAGATTGACCATGGCAAGATTAAACCTTCTAAGTCTCTTCAAGATGCTTTAGCTGGTATGCTGCGTGGCAACAGGGAATTTGTGCTTTTGGATGATCAGAAGCTGGTAAATTCTGCTGCTATTAGGTTGTGCAATAAAGCTATTAAGGGAACTAAGAAACAAGTCCTAATAGTCGAAGGTGGGCCAGGAACAGGCAAATCTGTACTTGCCATTAATCTACTGGCCTCTTTTACCCAAAAAGACTTGCCCTGTCAATATGTTAGCAAGAATAGTGCACCTAGATATGTTTATGAGGCCAAGCTACAGGGCGAAAATAAAACCAAAGCTTTCATACACAATTTATTTAAAGGCTTCTGGTTCCTATGTGAACAGTGATGAAAATGAAATAGCAGTAATTTTGGTAGACGAAGCCCACAGACTTAATGAGAAGTCTGGCTTATATGGCAACTTGGGAGAAAATCAGACAAAGGAAATCATTCATGCTGCTAAATTCTCTATATTCTTTATTGATGAATTGCAGCGTGTTACTTCTAAAGACGTTGGTTCTATAGCGGAAATAGAGCACTTTGCTAAAGAAGCAGGTGCTGCAATCACCAAGATGAAACTGGAATCACAGTTTAGATGCAATGGTTCAGATGGCTATTTGGCCTGGATAGACAACTTACTTGGCATAAGAGACACTGCTAATGAATTAGGACTTTGGTGGTGATTATGATTTTAGGAATATTTGATGATCCCTGTGAGTTGAGAAAAGTTATTGAAGAAAAGAATCAGATAAATAATAAGGCCAGGATGGTAGCAGGCTATTGTTGGAATTG
>Ga0268359_12509_pt1 | contig 11968 bp, 8 predicted proteins | sample BioMet11_FD_194416 | JGI IMG/M metagenome (GOLD analysis project Ga0268359, IMG submission 194416) | Sewage microbial communities from Oakland, California, United States - Biofuel 11 (PacBio Assembly) | ecosystem: Engineered > Wastewater > Sewage > Unclassified | place: USA: California | collected...
GCCAAAGCAGAGCAAGAGTGCAACTCCAATTACTACAACGTCATATTTGATAGTTAGGTTTGTAGTTTTCTGGAGGATCCTCCCTATCAGGCGACCACTTTCGTCTCCGTCCTCAGACTTTTTCTTTTTTTCCGGATTTGCAGGTTTTATCTTACTTAACACCTTCCTCAGGGGGTTTTTATCCGAGTATTTGTCAAATAAAGAAATCGTTATAACCCCTACGAAGATAGCGGAGAAGTAACACATTAAAATGCCTATCATGAGCAATTTACCAAAATCCTGGATCATTGGTACTGTAGATGTAAAAAGGGAGAAAAATCCAAGGGCTGTCATCACCAGAGCTGTGAGAACTGCAGGCCCGGTATGCTTTACGGTTTCTATAACTGCTGTTTTTTTGTTCCCTTTTTCCTGCAGTTCCTCCTCAAGTCGGTTATGGAACTGAATAGCATAGTCAATTCCTAAGCCTATAAGGATAGGGAATGCCGCCATGGAAACCATGGACATGGAAATTCCTACATAACCCATAGCTCCGAAGGTATAAACAATACCAAGAAGAACTATTGGCAGGGGAAGAAGACACCAGCGAACGTGTCTGAACACTATAAGCAGTACAATAACCATGAAAACCGCTGAAAGTCCTAGAAGCACTCCCATACTGGAATTCATTTCATCGTTCATGGAAACTCTGAATGATGGATCGCCAGTAACAATAATGTTGTAGGAAGGTGGAAAATCCGCCAGTGAAACAGCTTCTTTAGTGGAAGCAAGGATATCTTCCTGAGTTTCTTCGCTAGCTGAACCGGCCATGACTACCGAAATTACCATATGAGTATTGTCAGGAATAAGCTGGCCGAAAATATCAGGGTTTCCGTCTACAATGGCTTTTATTTCTTCATCGGTATCCGGGATTTTAGATTTCCCTGTCATCTTATAATTGATCTGTTTGATCAGTGAAGCGGGGCTTGTAGTTTCAATTACCCCATTAGTTGCCTGGACCTGATGTTCTAACCTGTCTACAGCTTTCATCACGTCAGCAGTTTCTACATCGTTGCCCTCTACCATTACCACAACAGATTGCGTCTGGAAAATTTTTTGATAAAGGTGATCATAATCCTGGTAGAGAAGAGAGTCTTTTCCGACAAAGGTTTCTGTTCCTGATTCCATCTCAATGAGCTGCGCTCCCTGCGTTGCTATAAATATACACAATAAAGCTATCAGGAGTACGGAAAAACGGTTATTCTGAATGAAAAATCCCAGTTTTTCAAAAATATTTTTAATAGTAGATTCCCCTCATATATTTTTAGAATGAAATACAATTTAAGGAACTTGGTGCACGTCTTGAATTTGCCTTTTTTCTCTGGGCTGAAGGCTCATTATCTAGTATTTGTGTACATTTCAATAATACTTGCCTTTTTTCTCTCTGGGCTGAAGGCTCAATTATCTAATATTTGCATACATTTCAATAATACTTGCCTTTTTTCTCTCTACGCTGAAGGCTTATTATCTAAGGTTTGCATACATTTCAATAATACTTATCTTTTTTCTCTCTAGACCGAAGGCTTATTATCTAAGATTTGCATAAATTTAAATAGTTATACTATTTTGCTAAAATTATACTATTTTGCGGCAAACCTTCTGTGACTTAGATCTTTTGACGTATACAAACAGAAAAGATTTAAATCTATTGTTACATTAGGGGTAACAGATGATATTACAAACTAATCTTCAGTTAATTCGTAACCTTGAAAAGCTAGGGCTAACCGAAAATGAAGCAAAAACATATATTGGGCTCGTCAGTTTGAGAGAGGCTACAGCCCGCGAAATTCACGAACTTACAAATGTGCCAAGAGCCAAAATATATGAAATTCTTAAAGTACTTGCGAAAAAAGGCTATCTGGAAGTGAGACATGGATCTCCAACATATTTTCGAGCAGTTGATCCTAAGAAGGTAATTGGAGAAATAAAAAATGAGTTCTTAAACTGTGCAATCGAGACACTTAGCCAGCTCAATGAATTGAGTTATGAACTTCCAAAAACTTCTCCTGTATGGTACATCCAGAGTGATTGGGGAATAAAGAACCGGATACGTGAAATCATGGCCGGAGTAAGAGAAGAATTAATTATTTTTTCGTCCAGCCCTGAGTTACTCAAGGAATTTAAGCAGGAAATAAAAAAACTAGAAAAAACTTGTAATCTAACTCTTATCGTTGATGAACTGGATAGGTTTAGGTCGCTTCCATTTGAGTTCAAAGAAACTAATAAAGAGTTTGCGGATTTCATGAATAACATTGTAATTGACGGCATCCAGTATAAAGAAGAATTTTTTATGATTGCTGATGGAAAGGAATCAATAGGGGTTCACAGCGCAGGAAACAAAAGAGAAGCAGTGATAATCAAATTGCCGATTGTCTCCTATATGCAGAAAATGATCTATGAGAGGGTGCTTGAACCAGATTTTATCAAATAAGACAGATAACCAGCATATCAGTAAAAATTCCCTAATTTTCTCAAAACCTCTTAATGCTTCTGTGAGTAATAATATTAAGCAGGAGCTTGCTAGCTTTTTAAAGGTTATTTTTCTCTTTGAAAATAGAATAAACTCTTTTGGGCACCATTATATAATCAAAAAACAATTCTTCTATAAATATAGTCGTGAAATAATCTTTCTCTAAGATTTTCTCATTAAACTCAGTTACGGAAGTCCACAGGTGTATGAAATGAACAGAGTAAAGATTGGAAATGTTACAATTCAGTGGTTGGGTCACTCTGGCTTTTTACTTGAAGGGGATGGAAAGAAGATTTATATCGATCCCTACGACCTCAGCGAAGAGCCAGCTTTTGAAGATAAAGCTGATATCCTGTTAATTACTCATGAGCACTTTGACCACTGCAGCCCTGATGATATCCGAAAGGTCCGGCGGTCGGACTCAACCACTCTGATCCCTGAAAATTTATCCCTGCAATTCAAGGGGGACGCAAGGCGGGTTGCTGAGGGAGATGTACTGGTCGACGGGCTTGAAATAAAGGGAACCAGAATTGAAGTAGTTCCGGCTTATAACCTCGATAAACCCTATCATCCCCATGGCTTGGGAGTGGGATATATAGTAGAACTTGGAGGAATCCGGATCTATCATGCTGGAGACTGCGATTTTATCCCTGAGATGAAAAATATCAGGGTCGATGTCGCCCTTTTGCCTATAGGGGGCACGTACACAATGAACGAAGAAGAAGCAGCAAGTGCAGCCGCAGCAATTTCCCCAAAAGACGTAATTCCGATGCACTACGGGAAACCAGACATAACAGATGGAGATCCCGAAAAGTTTAAAACTCTTGTACACGGCAAGAACCCAAATATCAATGTGATTATTCTTGATTCCTGATTTTGATATTTAAGAAGCTTAAAAATCAAGGTCTGAGACGAAAATGCAGGATCAATCTACCCATGTCCAGAATAGCAAGAAAACAGCAGAAAAACCTGATTCAGGGAATCGCAATCCAGCGAATGTGGCGACTTTTTGAGCTTGCAAAAAGCGAGCATGCAGAACATCCTGACCGCAGCGAGCGTTACGTGCAGCTTATCAGAAACATCTCTATGAGAAACCGTATGAGTATTCCAAGAGAAATAAAAAGCAGAATTTGCAAACACTGCTATGCTTTTCTCGTGCCCGGAAAAAATGCCCGTTACAGGCTGAAAGAAGGATACATCGTTGTTTCTTGCCAGCGCTGCGGAAAAGAGATGAGGTATCCTTATAAAAAATTAAAATAAAGACTAGCTGAGCTTATTAAAGCTTACAAAAGCCCAGACAAAAGGATTCTCAGGTATCTGGGGCTTTTTGGACATCTCAGGATTTCTCAAAATCCTTTTTTCTCTGTTAACGTTTCTTGATTAACGTTTCTCTGTTAACGTTTCTCTGTTAACGTTTCTTGATTAACGTTTCTTGATTAACGTTTCTCTGTTAACGTTTCTTGATTAACGTTTCTCTGTTAACGTTTCTTGATTAACGTTTCTCTACTAATGTTCTCTATTAAGAAGCAATTAAAATTTAAGCTTTAGCAGAGCTCTCCGGCCCTCGCATCTTCTTTATGGTTAAAGCTATCTGTTTTGCAATAACGGTTTTCGGACCATTATCATCCACGAGCACTCTCCCGCTTACTTCCCACCAAGACTTGGGATATGCTTTATGAGGCTCTACTTCGGGATTCAGGCCAAGTTGTCGGGCTGCTTCTTTTATCTCATTAAGCTGCGGTTCCTTTATAGCATTTTTCCGGGAAATTATTCTGCCGCTGCTTCTTGATTTTGTCTGGTCAAGATATATTGGCCAGATTACAAGTTTTCCCCTATCTCTCATCATCATGGTTATCTTTGTCCTAAATTGCTTTCATGAAATTTAAAACTGCCCCGGAGACCTCTACAGACCAGGACTTTTTCCTGTTTATGAGATATTTTATTATATTGAAACTATAACCTGCAATTATTTATCTTTCCCGGACAAGTTCTGCATGGTGTTAATATGATTCCGTCGTTTACAATTGATGAAAAGGTAAGAGCTTATATAAGAAAGAGCGGCCAGGATTTCAGGCTCTGCACCTCCCCTAAGGGCCCTGTGCTTCTTCCAATCGGTACAGCCGAGCCCAAGCCATCAGATATGAAAATCCTGATTGGCAGCAATGTTCTTTATGTTTCCAAGCTTCAAGCAAAGTATATTAAGAAAGTTGAGTGGGCTATGGTGGAAAGGTTCCTGAATCAACAAAGTTAATTATAGATAGATTCAAAATTTCGGAACTTGAAACTTAGCAATATATTCATGTAGAAATGTCAGAACATGTTGCTAGGCTCAGTTCCATTTCAAGCTCTAATGACTGTTAGCATAAGACTATGCATATTTGACACATTCCAGTTGAGCGAGTGACTTGTAGTCACCAGGTCGCGTGACCATAAGGCCAAAGCAATAATAACTGCGCCTGAGAATCAGGCACAGGGCTTATAAATTTTTGTTCAAAGCACCTTAAATATATTATAATGACCTACTCAAGAGTTACAATTCATTTAAAGATAATTTAGTATCGTTTTATAGTCCATTATTCATAAGGTTGCCTTAACATTTAAAGCTTCGAATGTAAGGCTGTAACCTAAACTGCTACTTTCATGAGCAAACATCGAGCTATTTTTAAGACGTTTTAAAGCGATTTCAAAGTTAGTTTTGTTATCCTGAACTGTTCTAAAGACTCAATGGTGAGGCTGAGAACAGGCTAAATTTTTTGTTACTGGTTTTATCTTCCCCAATCCTCAACTCTACTTCTGTACTTGTTAGTAGAGAAATAACTCACACAAGTTTCCAAAATATTGGGATATTAACATAAATTTAGAAACATTTATCGGTACAAATCACATTCAAAGAAAATACCGATATTAGCATCCCAATCAAGAAGATGAAGAAGATATTAATCTCAAAGGGTAAAGATCTATGAATAGTAACCAAACTCCGGAGCAGAAAGCCAGAAATGATATCGATAGAAAATTAAATGCTTCTGGCTGGATAGTGCAGGAAAAGAGCAAAATCGACTGGACTGCTTCCAGAGGCATTGCAGTTAAGGAGTATTTTACTGACGTAGGACCTGCTGACTATGTATTATTTGTTGATAAAAAGCCCGTTGGGATTATTGAAGCAAAAAAGGATGAAGAAGGTCACCGGTTAACCGTCTTTGAGGAACAATCATCCGGGTATGCTACAAGCAAGCTAAAATACCTTAACAACGACCCGTTGCCTTTTGTGTACGAGAGCACCGGGGAAGTACACGCTTTACAGACGTTCGCGACCCAAAACCAAGGTCCAAACCTGTTTTTTCATTTTACAGACCTGAAACTTTTGAGGAATATATTAAAAAGAAACCTTTGAGGGAAAGGTTGCTAGATATTCCTAAATTGAGGACCGACGGTCTTCGAGAATGCCAGATTATAGCAATCTCAAATCTTGAAAAGTCCTTTAAGGACAACCGCCCAAGAGCTCTTATCCAGATGGCGACAGGTTCGGGAAAAACCTATACTGCTATCACTTTTATCTACCGGTTACTGAAGTTTGCGGATGCAAAAAAGGTGCTGTTTCTTGTTGATACCAGGAACCTTGGTGAACAGGCAGAACAGGAATTCAAAAATTATACTCCCAATGATGATAACCGCAAATTTACCGAACTCTACAATGTACAGCGTTTACGTTCCAGTTATATCACATCAGACAGTCAAGTGTGTATTTCCACAATCCAGCGGCTTTACTCTATCCTGAAGGGCGAAGAGCTGGATGAGATCAACGAAGAAGAAAACCCTGCTGAGAGAGGCTGGCAGCCAAAGGAACCGCTTCCTGTAGTTTATAATGAGAAAGTTCCCATTGAAGAGTTTGATTTTGTAGTTGTAGATGAGTGCCACCGTTCCATATACAACCTGTGGCAGCAGGTTCTAGATTACTTTGATGCTTTTTTGATAGGTCTGACAGCCACGCCGGACAAGCGCACTTTTGCTTTTTTCAATGAGAACTTAGTAAGTGAGTACAGTCATGAAGACGCAGTGGCAGACGGCGTGAATGTGGGTTATGACGTGTATACCATCGAGACTGAAATTACCAAAAACGGGTCAAAAATAAATGCGCAGGAGTTTGTGGACAAACGGGAGAAGCTTACCCGTAAAAAACGCTGGGAACAGCTGGATGAAGATTTCACCTATACTTCCAAAAACTTAGACCGAGATGTGGTTAACCTCAACCAGATACGACGTGTGATACGAACATTTAAGGAAAAGTTACCTGAAATCTTCCCTGGCAGAAAGGAAGTTCCTAAAACCCTGATTTTTGCCAAGAACGACAGCCATGCCGATGATATTATCAATATAGTGCGGGAAGAGTTCGGAGAAGGCAATGCCTTTTGCAAAAAAGTGACCTACAAGGCCGAAGAAGACCCTAAATCGGTATTGTCAGCTTTTCGCAATGAGTACAATCCCAGAATAGCGGTCACAGTAGACATGATTGCTACGGGCACGGATATCAAGCCGCTGGAATGCCTGCTCTTTATGAGGGATGTAAAAAGCAAGAATTATTTTGAGCAGATGAAGGGCCGAGGTACACGAACTCTGGACTATGATGATCTGAAAAAAGTGACACCTTCTGCAATTTCATCCAAGACTCATTTTGTAATTGTGGACGCGGTGGGCGTTACAAAGACCATGAAAACCGACAGCCGACCTCTGGAACGCCAGAAAAGCACATCTCTGAAAGACCTGCTGGCAGCAGTAACTTTTGGGGCTCAGGATGAAGACCTTTATGTTTCTCTGGCTTCTCGACTTGCAAGGCTGGACAGGCAGATAATAGAAGACGAAAGAGCTACTTTTGCGGAGAAAGCGAACGGAAAAACGATCAATCAGACTGTTAAGGACTTGCTCAATGCATACAATCCTGACATCATTGAGCTCAAAGCTTCTGAGATTAAACAACTCCAGCCGGAGATTTTAGAGGCTGATGCAAGGAAAAAAGCGCAGGAGAAACTGATTGATATTGCCAGATCAACTTTCTCCGGCGAGCTGAATGAATATATTGAAAATGTCCGCAGAGTCCATGAGCAGATTATTGATACTGTGAACCTTGACACCGTTAACAGAGCCGGCTGGGATAAAGACGCAGTGGTAAGGGCAGATGAGCTGGTTAAAGATTTTAAGGCGTATATGGAAGCTAATAAAGACGAGCTTACAGCCCTGAGGATTTTCTATAACCAGCCCTACAGGCGCAGGGAAGTTACCTATGCGATGTTAAAAGAAGTGATGGAGAAACTAAAGCTGGAAAAGCCCCAATTTGCTCCTTTAAGGGTCTGGCAGGCTTATGAGCAGCTGGAAAAGGTGAATGGGAATTCCCCGAAAAACGAATTGACTGCTCTGGTTTCTCTGATCCGCAGGATAACCGAAATCGACCCTGTGCTGACGGCCTACGACCAGACAGTGAGCCGGAATTTTCAGGACTGGGTATTTAAAAAACAGGCAGGAACCCTGAAATTCAACGAAGACCAGATGAACTGGCTTCGCATGATTAAAGATTATGTTGCAACCAGCTTCCATCTGGAAATCGATGACCTTGATTACACTCCCTTTGATGCTCTTGGCGGGCGAGGCAGAATGTACCAGCTTTTCGGGGACGAAATGAATCTGGTTATCAGCGAATTGAACGAGGCACTGGCGGCGTGAAGATAATGGAAGAGATGAATATTTTAGGTGAAAGGTTCGGAGAAAAGTTCGGAGAAAAGTTCGGAGAAAAGTTCGGAGAAAACTGTGGGGAAATAGTTGTCAGGATGGCCATTCAGCTCTTCAGTTCTAACTTACATGTAATCGAGTCCGATATTTATGGAGTATATGACTGGTGATTCACAAGGCAGAATTGGCAAAAAGTGAACCTGTTAAATTACTCTGAGTAATATAACCGATAGTATTTTATACAATTACTTACATAGTATATATTGTTCACAAGGTAGTAAGCTGTAAAATGGAGCAAATTAAGGACAGATTAAAACCTGACCCGTAATAAACTTCATTGACGCGTGAGCTTCAAGATGGAGCAAATTAAGGACGGCTTGAATACCGATCCAGAAATCTACTTCATTGATGCTTAAACTGCGAGATGGAGCAAATTAAGGACAGATTGAAACCTGACCCATAATAAACTTCATTGACGCGTAAAGCTGAAAAATGGAGCAAATTAAGGACAGATTAAAACCTGATCCCGTAACAAACTTCATTGACGCGTAAGCTTCAAGATGGAGCAAATTAAGGACGGCTTGAATACCGATCCAGAAATCTACTTCGTTGGGGCGTAAACTGCGAGATGGAGCAAATTAAGGACAGATTGAAACCTGATCCCGTAATAAACTTCATTGACGTGTAAACTGCGAGATGGAGCACATTCAGGACAGATTAAAACCTGATCCCGTAACAAACTTCATTGACGCGTAAGCTATCAGATGAAGCAAATTCAGGACGGCTTAAAAACCGATCCAGAAATCTACTTCATTGATGCATGTCAAACCTTGTGAATCCCTTACTAACTCTTTTAATCAACGCTAAAGCGTATAGATATCGTTTTCTCTTTTTTTACTGCTTTTCTCAGCTTTTCATTCCTGATGTTTAACAAGCAACATCATGATACTGTTTTGAAACAAAGTGAACAGAATACTGGTCACTGATATACTGACTTATTTTATCGAGTGCCATTATTTTCTTCAACGCATCCATAAAAAATAATGCAGTATAAAATCCTGATATTAAACGAAATGGTAACCTCCGTCACTATATCTTACCAGAATTGCATTCAGGTCATCGTCCAGTATAAGATTCTGGTTATTAATCGAAACGTAAACATTCATAGGAGTTCCATAAGTACGTTCAAATGAAGTTCTAACGAATGTGTGGTTAGTTAAATTCATCTGTGGGACATCTTGAGAATTTCTGGAATAGTGCTGATAGGTTCCATTTCTTAGAAATGCTATTTTTTCAATCTCGTGTGTGTTAATTAGTTCCTCTCCGGCATCATCAACAACAAGAAGACTGTACGTATGTGAGTCCCTATTTTTTACTGGAAGCGTTGTTATGTTTCTTTCAGGTTTGACTTCCAATGCATAGACAATTTTGGTCCAGCTTATTTCATCGAAAGAGTAGGGAGAAGGTTTCATCACGTTCTCCGGATCTGCCTTATTGAAAAATTCAAATACACTTCTGTTTACCCAGCTGCAAAATAACGGAGTCCCTTCACTATAAAATTCAGAAGGGTCTTCAGAATAAGGCGGTATGCCAAACACCGTTGAGTAATTGAAGCGTTCGGCAACTCTTAAAGCTTCAATATTTTTTTTTAAAGAGGCTGAGGAAACAGGAGTTTCGTTATACATCAGTAAAAATGATTCATTGTACAGCGAATTAACCTGAAAAACCACAGATCCGTTTATAGTTTGTCCGGGAGACAGAATTATATTTTCAATTTTATTTTCTTCTTTGAGGCTTGAAAGCACCTCCAGATGTGATCTCTCATAAAAACCGTAAGGGTCCAGATTTGTAGTATTAAATGTACGATTTCCATCACGTACATGAAGTTCGTTTAATTTAAAATCGAGGTCATTTGAACCGTTATTCTTTATTGAAAGGTCATATACCGCGTAATACTTTTCATTGAGATTATATCCGAGCTTGATTTCTGCGGGATCACTTGAACCACGGTATTCTTTAACTCTGTATATGCAAAGCTTACCATTTTCCTCTTTTACTTTTAATTGAATGTTATTAGGAGTTATTAAAACCGTATTTTTATCGTCTGAAAACTTTAACTCCAGAGAATTGTTGAAAGTAGAAACACGGATAGTATTATTGTCATTGGTTTTAACGATTTGCGCGTTACTTATCCAATCAATTTTCAGATCATTCTTGAGGTATTTGCTGAGATTATTACTTTCGTTACCCGGAACATTATCCCAGCTAAACAGGTAACTTAATACATTTTCTGAATTATCGTGCATATAAATGCTTGAAAAGGATGTTACTTCGATTTTGGGGATATTTTCTTCTTCGGATGACAGGGTTGTTGATGATAGATTTTCTGGTGTTATATCTTGATATGCTGACTCATTTGATTGAGTGAGATTATTTTCTTCAACGCATCCACTAAAAATAATAAAGACTGTCAGAATAAGTAGTAATATTCGCAATCCCAATCATCCCCGGTCAATTTCAATGGGTTTTGTAGAAATCCTCTGAAATAAGAAGTCTTCATTAATTTAGAATGAACTACATTATATATTTTTGTTTGTTTATTTTCAGCCTCTTGAAGCTATTTTAGAGAAGCTTTCTACAGAGCCTAAGTTTTGATTACATCCAAAGACACAAGTAGACAATTATTTAATCAACTGACATCTTAAAAGTACTTCAAAATTGATAATAAAAGGTTCGGAGAAAAGTACGGAGTAAAGTTCGGAGAAAAATATCCTGTTCCTGAACGATACTATTAACAAATTTAAAGAGGCTTTGACTGATTAAGATGAAAACGATTAAATCTTTAACTGAAGCCGAAATAGCTGAATTGCCACCGTTACCTATGGAGTGGAAATGGGTACGATTGGGTGAAATTCACATTTTAAAATCGGATAAGTACAAGGGATCTGGAGAATCTTTATTCTATGTTGGTTTAGAGCACATAAATAAAGACCAAGGAACTTTGACAGAAGATGTTAAGGTTGATGTGATTAATACTGTAAAAAATAGTTTTAAGAAGGGAGACCTTCTTTACGGAAAACTTAGACCTTATTTGAATAAAGTGTATTTAGCTAATGAAGATGGAGTATGTTCTACAGATATCCTTGTTTTTGAATCAACTCCTTCTTTAAATCTCAATTACTCAAAATACTTTTTTTTGTCATATAAGTTTGTCAATGATATGACCCAGAACTCAAGTGGTGTAAATTTACCAAGGGTCTCAACGAAATATCTGCAAGAGTGTCCATTTCCTTTAGCTCCACTCCCTGAACAACGCGCCATAGTCTCTAAAATCGAACAACTCTTCAGCGAACTGGACAATGGAATTTCCAATCTTAAACTGGCACAGGAACAGCTCAAAGTTTATCGGCAGGCGGTGCTGAAGAAAGCATTTGAAGGTGAACTTACCAAAAAATGGCGGGAGCAGCAAACAGATTTGCCGGATGCGGGGGATTTGCTGGAACAAATAAAGAAAGACAGAGAAGAAGATACAAAAATATCCGGCAAAAAAACGAACAAAATAAAATCTCTTACTGATATTGAGTTGGCGGAGTTACCTAAACTACCCTCAAGGTGGATATGGGCAGTATTGGGAGAGGTAATTGATAATATTCAAGCTGGAAAAAGCATAAAGTGTGACGAAAGACCTCCTAAATCAAGTGAACTTGGAATTGTAAAAGTAAGCTCAGTTTCATGGGGAGAATT
>Ga0268359_11259_pt1 | contig 11967 bp, 17 predicted proteins | sample BioMet11_FD_194416 | JGI IMG/M metagenome (GOLD analysis project Ga0268359, IMG submission 194416) | Sewage microbial communities from Oakland, California, United States - Biofuel 11 (PacBio Assembly) | ecosystem: Engineered > Wastewater > Sewage > Unclassified | place: USA: California | collected...
GCTCGTCATCGGGCGCTATCGACGGCGTTTAGAGTTGGTCGATGAGCGCGTGGTTCATGGGCAGCGACGTCAGTCGGCACCCACCAACGTCTGACGATTGGGTGAATACCGAGAACGTTTAGCGTGGCCGAAGTTGAGTGTTCTGAGGTGACCCAGCATCATGGCGGACTCCTTAGCAGCAGCCCGCGCGGGGCCGCCTCGTGGGGGAATACGAGAAGGAAAGACAGGAGGACCTGTCGCAAGGAAGGGGACGAGGGCGGGGAAGGTGGAGAACCCAGCGGTTCCTCGCTTCGTGGCCGTGCATATGGATTTGGCTCTAGCAGCATTGTTATCCTCCCTCAGGCAAGGCCTGGTTGCACCCAGGCACGTTCAGTAGGTGCGGTATGATGAGCCCAATGCAAGGAGCGGGTGCTCATATGTGAGGTGCGGGAAAGCGTCCGTTGTTGTCCGTATAGGCATCGTCGCAGACGAAGTCCTTGATGCCGGTGGTGCGAGGAGAAGGTCGATACGGACAGGTCCGCCTATCCGAGGAGTACGGGGGTTGGGGCGTGCCAGCTTACCGAGCGGTTTCTAATGTCTAGCTGCAACGGCATGAGGTTCTTTGACACATGTTCTGTAGTCTCGGAAGGTCGGACAATCGTGAAAAGTAAGACAGAAAAGAAAAAAGTCTGATCCCAAACACGAGATCAGACAAAGATTTATGGTCGCGGGGCTAGGATTTGAACCTAGGACCTTCGGGTTATGAGTCGATAATATTTGATGTTCGTTCTCGCCATGCTCGCCAATACGGCCAACGTCGCCGCTGGTACCAGGACAGCGTGGTACAACTTTGCCAAGACAGGCCTGCACGGTAATCGGGATTTGGTGCGCGCGCACCAAGGCCCCTGGTGCATAAGAGGTGGAATGAATGTTATATACGAACTGCTTCGTCCGGGGAGACGTCCCTCCCTACCGCGGGATCTTCAAGTACAAGGACGGCGACGGGCGGTGGCACCAGACGAGCCGCACGCTCGAGGCGGCCAACATGCGCGACGCCAAACGGGAGCTCGCCGAGGTACGAGCGACGCTCGAGAGGCGTGCGGGGAGGGCGCAAGCCGAGGACGTCGATGAGGCCGGACATCACCGTCATCGACTACATGAGCCACTACGTCGACACACTCGAGACGTCCAGGTCCGTGGAGAGGACCACGATCCGCGGCTACCGATGCGACGTAGGCTATGCCGACGAGGGGCTCTGCGGCATAGCGATGCGTGACCTCACGACGGAGGACGTCCAGGCATGGGAGGCGGACCTCATGGGTCCCGAACGCGGCCTCTCCCCCAAGACCGTGAGGAAGGCGCACGTCCTCCTCAAGACCGTGTGCGAGGAGGCCATAGAGGACGGCCTGCTCGACCGCAACCCCGTCGCACGCGTGAGGGCGCCGAAGGTCGCCCGCACGATGCCGAACGCCCTCCCGGACGACCAGAGGAGGACGCTCCTCGCCTACCTCGAGGCGGCGGCCGACACGCCCTTCAACCTCGCCGTCACCATCGCCCTCATGACCGGCATGAGGCAGGGCGAGATCTGCGCGCTCAGGTGGGGCGACGTCGACTTCGACGCGAGGACCGTGTGGGTGAGGCGCGCCATCGCCCGCGACGGCGGCAGGACCTACGTGAAGGAGCCCAAGACGGCGAGCGGCAGGCGCGACGTCCCCATGGCCGAGGCGCTCGTGGGGCCGCTCCGACACCGCTACCGCGAGATGAGGGCCGAGCGGCTCGAGGCCGACCTCGACGACTACCCGCGAGCGCATGGCGCAGCTCTACGTGCTGGGCGACGTCCGCGGGGGATATGCGAGCGTCCTTCACCGTCTGGAAGCAGTGGAACGCGCTCGCGAGCTCGATGGGGCTCGTGGGCACGCAGGGCAGGGTACCCTCGTTCCACGACCTCAGGCACACGTTCGCCACCTTCGCCATCGCCGAGGGCGTGGACGTGAAGACCGTGAGCTCGATCCTGGGGCATGCCAACGCCTCGATGACGCTCGACATCTACGCAAGCGCGGACCCGGCCTCCAAGAGGGCCGCGGCGAAGACCATCGACGACGTCATGAGCAGGAGGCCGGACCCCGACAAGGGAGGCACGGTCCTGCTGTTCCCGGGAGTGGCAGGGGAGCCAGGACGCAGGCGCCAGGGCTAAGGACCCACATGAGGGGCTTCAGGTCTACCTGCATCGGCCAGCCAGGCGACACACGGCAAGTCGGCTATTCTTGGCATTGGATGTCCTATGCGGAGGCGAGGGAACGATGAACGGCGAGCTCGACATACCATCGCTCGTTGACGAGCTGCGAAGCCAGGGCTCCGAGACCGAGTGGCTGGAGTTCAAGGTCAGCAACAAGGACCCCAACATGATCGGCCGAGACATCAGTGCCCTTGCCAACTCGGCATGTCAGCACAAGGTCCCCTCCGCCTACATGGTATGGGGCGTAGACGACACGACCCATGAGGTCATCGGGTCTACGTTCAGGTACAGGGAGTTCAAGGTGGGGAACGAGGAGCTCGAGAACTGGCTCCACCACCAGCTCTCCGACAACGCCTCGTTCGGGTTCAGGGAGACGGACGTGCGCGGCAGGCACGTCACCGTGCTCATGATAGATGCCGCATGCTCGCATACCGTCGATTTCGAGAGGACGGCCTACGTGCGGGTGGGGAGCTATACGAAGCTCCTGCGGGACTACCCGTCGATAGAGGCCGCCGTCTGGGATAGGATCACCCAGTCGGACTTCGAGGCTGCCCCTGCCGTCGGCGGGCTCGAACTCGACCGGGCCCTCGCCCTCATCGACTATCCCAAGTACTTCTCGCTTCTAGGGATACCCATGCCCCAGGGCCAGGAGGAGGTGGCGCACTACCTCCTCGAGGACGGCATCCTTTGCCGGCAAGACGACGGGAGACACGCCATCACCAACCTGGGAGCCATCCTCCTGGCGAAGAGGCTCAGGGACTTCCCGACCGTCTCCCGCAAGGCGCTCCGAATCGTCCAATACGAGGATGCCACCCGCACCGACATGCTCAGGGAGAGGGAGTCCCAGAGCGGATACGCCTGTGACTTCGAGACGGCCGTCGAGATGATCATGGCCCTCACGCCGGCTCGGGAGGACATCCAAGGGGCCCGAAGGGTCGCAACGACCGCGTACCCGGAGAGGGCCGTCAGGGAGGTCCTCGCAAACGCACTGATTCACCAGGACCTGACGCTGTCTGGGAGCGGCCCCCGTCGTGGAGATCTTCCGCGACGCATGGACTTCACCAACCCCGGGAGGTCCCTCGTAGAGCCCCTCAGACTGGTCGACAACCCGCCCCGATCACGCAACCAGCAGCTCGCAAGCCTTATGAGGCGATTCCACTACTGCGAGGAGCTGGGAACGGGGTGTGGACAAGATCATTCCTCCTGCGAGGGGCATGTTTCCTCCCCGCCCCCGAGGTCAAGGAGTACTCGCCGGCAGGCGGGAGCATGAGGGTGACGATCATGTCCTATGTACCGTTCCGCAGCATGGATGCACATGGCCGCCTCCTGTCCTGCTACTGGCACGCATGCATCTGCTACACGAACGGCACCGCCATGAGCAACCAGTCCCTCCGCTCGCGGTTCGGCGATGACGTCCGAGCCAGTCGACCGTCTCGCGACTCATCGGAGCGGCCGTGGAGGCAGGGATGATCAAGCCGGTCGACCCAGACACGGCGCCACGGTACATGACCTATGTCCCGGCGTGGGCGTAGGCCACTTGCCTACCATTTTCATCGGGAGGATCGCCTGCCCTGTTCTCCCAGGTACCGGGCTCCTACGCCAACGGGCATCAAAGGGCCCAACTTTCACTCTCGGGAGCGTGAGAACGGGGCGGACGCCTCCTCCAGGCACTCGCGATTAACTTGCGCGCCATTTTCATCGGAGATGGCACGACACAACATATTGTGTCGTGCCATCTGGTTTACTCTTCTGACTACCATATGTAGTAATCACTAACTTGCGCGATGGCCTGCGCGGAGTGACATTCTTACCATACCGAGAGGCACGTTATCTGGCGTGTTGCTGTGCCGGAAGACACGCGCGGGTACCCTGCTCCTCGCGCCAGATCGAAAGGCCCCAGGGGCGGGCTCGCTTCGCTCGCGACCGTCTCGCCCCCTCGATTAAGGACGCTAGCACGGGGAGCAAGCACCTCTTCCCGCTCCCCGACGGTCCCTCCTCCCCGTCCGCGCCGCGCCGCGCCCGCAAGGGCGCGCGGACGGGGAGGAGGGACCTTGCTCGCTCTCTTAATCGAGGGGGCAAAGGGCCCCCACGTCCTAGGGAGCCAGCATGGGCAGCAACGACAACGGCAACGTGACGGCAGCGGACGAGGAGGGGCGGGAGCCGGCCCCGGTGGCCGACATGACGTCCGAGGAGGTCGAGGCCGAGGGCCTGAAGCTCGCCCGCCTCTACCTCGCGAGACGCGGCTACGAGGTCGCCGACGGGTGTATGCAGTAGTCTTTTGATCGACAACTTCGGCATCTGAAATCGACACCTTATGCACGAACATGCCGACCCCCCGTTCGATCGGCCTAACCTGATGGTTCTTCGGTATCCGTCAGGAAGGCAGGAAGGCACGATGATCAGCATGTCCGATGTCAATTCTATACGACAGATGAGGAGGGACGGCGAGAGCGTCTCCTCCATCGCCCGTGCGACGGGCGTCTCCCGCGACACCGTCTACAAGTATCTCAGGAAGGACGACTTCTCCCCAGAGCCACTCGTCGCCGCGGCGACCCGCCCGTCCAAGCTCGACCCCTACAAGCCGCTGGTCGACCTGTGGATCGAGGAGGACACGACGAATTGGAGGAAGCAGCGCCACACGGCCAGGAGGATATGGCAGCGCCTGCGCGACGAGGAGGGTGCCGACGTCTCCGAGGCCACCGTGTGCAGGTACGTCAGGTCGGCGAGGGAGTCGCGCCGCAATCGAGGAACGCGTTCCTCGATTTGGTCTGGGCACCTGGCGAGGCTCAGGCCCGACTTCGGCGAGGCGGACTTCTACGTCCGCGGCACGAGGACGAGGCTGAGCTACTTCGTGCTCTCCTTCCCCTACTCGAACGTCGGTCTCGCCCAGGTGTTCCCCGGCGAGAACGCCGAGTGCGTGTGCGAGGGGCTGAGGCGGGCCTTCGAGTTCGTCGGCGGGGTGCCGTCCAGGATCGTCTTCGACAACGCCGCCGGCGTCGGCAGACGCGTGGGGGAGCGGGTGAGGACGACGGAGCTGTTCGGCGCATGCGCCGCCCACTACGGCTTCGCCTACTCGTTCTGCAACCCGCACTCCGGCAACGAGAAGGGCAACGTGGAGAACAAGGTGGGTGCCATCCGTAGGGCGCTCTTCGTGCCGGTCCCGCAGGCGTGGGACATGGCGGCGTACAACGAGCGGCTGCTCGGGAGGTGCATGGCGCTCTCCGATGGCAAGCCGCACTGGTCGCGGGGCGAGGCGGAGTCGCAGCTGTTCTTCGAGGATCGTTTCGCCATGTCCGGGCTGCCCGCCAGGCCCTTCTCCTGCGTCAGGTACGCGAAGGCGAAGGCCCGACGGGAAGGGCAAGGTGAGGGTCGACGGGCCGCACTCCTACTCGACCCTTCCCGAACTCGCCGGCCAGGAGCTCACGATAGGACTCTCGGCGACGGGGATGGCACGTCTACGACCGCGCTGGGCACGCTCGTCTGCGAGCACGTGCGCTCATACGGCACCGCCCCGACGGATGACTCCGACCCGTCGTCGCCAGCTCGGGACTGCTGGGCGCGAGGCCGGGGGCATGGTCGAACTCGCAGGTGCGGGCAGCCGTCTCCGGACGGTCTGAGGGAGCACATGGACTCGCTCGACCGCACGGGGCTCAGGGCGGAGCTGAGGGCGATGCGCGACGAGTGCGCGAGGGTCGGGGTGGGCGGGCCACCCTGCAGGCCGCGAGCTCGCGTTCGCCTCGACGGGGAGGCTGGACGAGGCGAGCGTGGCCGTCGCCTCGGCGGGGCTCGCCTCCGACCCCGGTCGGAGTATGACGAGGAGACCGACCTCTCCGCCTACGAACGTCGCCACCGGGATCGGCAGGTGAGGGGCAGGGCCTACGTGAAGAGCACGGAGATGGACGGGTCAAGGCGCTCGCCAGGTCGATGTACTTCTCGAACGAGACCATAGGGCGCTTCTGCGAGAGCGCCTGCGGCCGGCCAGGTCAGGGCGATGACGGGGATGATCGAGGACGAGCTCGCCGTCCGCTCGCTGACGCAAGAGGGAGCGACTGCTCAGGAAGGCGAGGCTGCCCGCCGTCAAGACGGTTCGAGGGTTACGACTTCTCGCAGGTCGCCTTCCCGGATGGCTACGGGGCGGAGGATCTCATGTCGCTCGCCTTTCGTGACGGAGGCGCAGGACTTCGTGTTCCATGGCAAGACCGGCAGGGCAAGACCCATCTGGCCATCGCGATCGGGTTGGCATGCGTGAGCGTGGCATGGAGGCGAGGTTCTCAACAGCGGCGGAGCTGGTCATGGCACTGACGAGGGCAAGTAGGGAGCACCGACTGGAGACGCTGCTCACCGACCTGTCCAGGGCGGACCTGCTGATAGTGGACGAACTCGGCTACGTGCCTCTCGACGTGGAGGGGGCGAGGTTGCTCTTCCAGGCGATGTCGGGCTGCTACGAGCGGAGGAGCCTGGTGGTCACGACCAACATCGAGTTCAGCCGCTGGGGAACGGTGTTCGGCGATGACAAGCTCGCCGCCGCCCTCATCGACAGAATCGTGCATCACGGCAGACTCGTGGAGTTTCAACGGCACCAGTCACCGCATGGGACACGGCGCTGATGCTTGGTAAGTCGGAATAAGGGGAGGGGGTCCCGCTGCTCATGCAGAATCTGTCGAAAACCTGATGCGGAAATTGTCGACTGGCTCTTGACTGTACACACCGACGGGGAGAACGGGTGCGACGACCTGCCAATCGTGGCGGACGACGGCGGCGAGACCGTCCTCGTGGGCGTCCGCACGAGCCGCGACCTCGGAGGCGGGGACGCCATCCCCGCGCTCGCCGTGGACGGGGCCAGGCAGTCCGAGCTCCGCCGCGCCGCCCTCCTCCACCTCGCCGCGCACCCGACGCTCGACCGCATCCGCGTCGACGTCATCGCCATCTCCATCGTGGGCGAGCGCTGCGCCCGCCTGCGCCACCTCGTCGGCGCCTACTCGTGGGAGGAGTGAGACCCTGGGGCGAAGGACTGACCGCCCACGGTGGCAGAGGTGCCGTCCACGGAGAACGTGGGCGGCACCCCCCTTGCCCCGCCACGGCCGCAGCCAAGCCCTCCCGCGGCCGCTCCCCTCGCGCGCAGGGACACCTGGCGCGCGCGAGGGGAGCGATGGTCGCCATGCATCCGACGTCGCCAGTCTCGCCGATGGTTTCAGCGCCTCGGGGTTGGAGGACCCTCCGTCTGGCCGCTTGGGCTCGCCCGGGAAGGCATCCGGGGCCCTCGGTGCTGTGGATCCTCCGCCTGCGAATTCGTGTCCATTGTGAAGGGTATGCTCGTGGCATTGCCAGACGAAGGGGAGGGCCACCCATGCCAGGACCACGGGACAGGAACAAGGGATCATGGCACCCGTCCGAGAGGGACTGGGTGCTCGCGCGCGAGCTCGCCTCCGCGCGTGAGGGCAGCCGCGACAAGGCCGCGTGGGCACTCCTCGCCCGGATGGAGGGAAACGGGACGGGCGATGCCTCCTACGACGACGGGCACGGGGTCAGGGACGTCACGGACGACCTCTGGGGCGTCTATGGGGACACCGACGAGCTTCGCATGGGCACCCATGACGTCCGTTCCATCGCGGACGCCGATGACGTCCTGGAGCTCCTGGGCCCTGCCGTGCGGACGCTGCGGGACACCTCGCCTGCCGACCCCGTATGCATCCATTGGCAATGCGTGGCAGGAGAGCTTCGCCTCGACGTCTTCAGCGCGGTCGACGGGGAGGAAAGGGCCATGGGGCTCGCGCGCGCAAGGGGCGAGAGGGTCATCCGCCGCTTCGCGGACGACGCCGGCGTTAGGGTCTCCTACGTGGGTCCCGGGGGTCCCGGCTACGAGCGCGCCCGCAAGGCCTGGTGCCTGCACGAGATGATGCTCCACCACCCCTACCTGAGTGTCGTCAGGTAGAAGGACTCCGCATAAGTGGCCCATGTGCCCTCCCCCCCCGCCCTCTAATCTTCTTGGTCGTATCTAGTTCAGGATTCCCACCGCGGCCCCCAACTGTCGACAAACTATTGACTGGAAACGCCTCACCCTCGCGGGGGTCACGTGCATGGCTGTAGTGGCGTACGGCTGCCGGACAGCCTGCCAGAAAGCATTCCTTCAAAGAAGATGAGCCCCCGCGTGATAGGGCGGTTTTTCGCCATGGCCTCTCCTGCATCTGGCATTGCATCCAGATGGGCCGTCATTCGCGACGGCCTTTGTCGCGAGCAAGCACTTTCCGCCAGGGAACAATATTTGCATCACGTTCCTAGCCCAGCCGGACGTGCAGCTATAATTATCACATTGGGAAGGGACTCGTAGCTTTTTCTTTCTCATGGGCTGTTCCCCCTGAGGCGCCCCGTGTGAAACGGGGCCTGGAGTTCTTGTCGGGGATTCGCGCTGCGCCGGTTGCTATCGCAGCCGGTGCCAAGCCGGAGCCCCTTGCCGCCGGCCGCGACAGCAACCGGCGTAGGTGCGAGTCCCTTCCCATCTTCTCTCGAGAGGCAGCTCCATGGATACGCGAGTTTACACGGAAGACGTTCTCGAGGTGCTGAAAGGGCATCTTGCCAAAAAGGCCTTCTCAATGCGTCGCCCGCTCTTTGTGTTTCTATGCGGAGGCGCATCCGAGAAGTTCCATTCCCGAGAAATGGTGGCGGATCTCGTCTCGAGGCATAGCGAGTCAGAGACGAAGAACGTCTTCTGCGTCACGGCCGAGAATATTGCCGCAATGAACGTGTTCCAGGGCATGGATCTCTTGCTGCAGGAGGCTCTGATCGCTGACGTCTCGGATTGCATCCTCCTTTTCTGCGAGAGCCCGGGCTCGTTCTGCGAGCTAGGCGCCTTCACAGCCCTCCCAACGGTGAGGTCGATCCTGTCGGTTGCGGTGGATAAGAGGTATCGCGGATCTGGCGCGGAGGGCTTTTTGGCAAAGGGACCGGTTGCCGACCTGGAGAAAGCGTCGCCCCTTTCCCCTTGGACAAACGTCTTCTACTGTGGACCCCCTTTGTCCGGTCACCACACCGGACCTGACGAGGTACCTCCTTGCCTTTCGATCTACGGTTCAGAGTGAGCCGAGAAAGGTCTCCCAGAGGAAGCCGATCAATAATGTGACAACAGGAAGGGGCGTCTACGAGGTCAACGTTGGCTCTTTCGTACTCGAGCTCCTTGACTTGGTTAATGTGCTTTCCCCTATTTGTGGCAGGGATCTGGAAGAGGTCTACTGTCGAATAAAGGGTTCAAGTCGTGACAAATTGCGGGTGCTCTCGCCTACCATCGAGAATAATTTCAGGCAATATGACTATCACATCGGATACGAGTCGGTTCTCCTGTTTATGAGGGCAATGAAGATGGTCCGCGCGACCGAACGTCGCGGTGCGGAAGAGGATATCCTGAGCGCTTCGTTCGCACCGCTAATCCGACTTGAAGACTCGTTTATGTTTAAGGGAGCGAATGACCCGGACTTCAAGCGCGTGATCGCCCAGGTGCTTCTTAGGAAGCGAAAAATGGGAGTAGTGGGGGCAAAGGATGTCTATCGTCGATACGATCGCTGAGGACCTACCCCTTTCTCCCGAGGCTATCAGAGCGCTCGCAAACTCTTCCCGGCAGAACTACCGGCGGTTTGCTGTCGATGGCAGGGTGCTATTTGCCCCCAAGCCAGAGCTCAAGCTAATACAGTGCTGGATATCAGATCTTGTCAGGGCCTCCAGCGGCCGTCTTCCGTCGTTCGTCACGGCATATGAACCCGGATCGTCAATCGTCGAAAATGCGTCAATCCATCAGAGGGACGCTCATCACCTATATCTGGATATCAGGAGCTTTTTCCCAAGCTGCAAATCGGCGAGAGTGTTTCGGGTCTTCTCGGGTCTCAGCATTCAGGAGAAAGCCGGAGCAGCCCCACGTGAGCTCGCGGTTGACGAAGCCATGCTGCTCACGGACCTCTCTACGATGGGTGGTGGCCTGGCGGTCGGGAGCCCATCCTCCCCCGCGATTGCCAACAGAATACTGCTTCCCGCCGACGCCGAGATAAAAGGCCAGCTAGGGATCGCCTACCGCTACTCGAGATACTCGGACGACATCTGTATCTCATCTGATCGCTGGATTGACAAGGCTCGAGTCGTTCAAATGGTGGACACCGTGCTATCCCAATACGGCTTCAAGCTGAACGCGCAGAAAACCCGTTGCGTCGGAAGAGGCGATGCCAGGAGAATCACGGGTGTCACCGTGACCCCAGAGGGGAGTTTGAGCATCGGGGCGAGGAGAAAGGGGCAGCTTAAATCAGAGCTGTACAGGTATCTGCGATATGGTGAAGGCGAGCCAGAGAGAATCTTGGGCCTCATCTATTTTTGCAAATCCATAGATCCCCGGTACACTGCCAGAGTGTTGTCGAAGTACTCGACGTACTCGACAGGTGGCGACGTCATGTCAGCGCTCATGGGCTTGCCTGGCTAACCTGATGGTATTCCTATGAACCGCGTGCGAAATAGTGTCCGGGAGATGGTTTGCTCTCGAACTCGCCTATGCGAGGATGCGCCCCTTTCACTCCAATTCGGACTTGTTTGTCCGCGCCCCCTGATCTAAGATTTCTTTCGCAAATTGACAGCTGACGCCTAGTTTTGGTTCGCACGCTCGCTACACTTGGCAATCATTTCCTTGTAGTGCTTTTCATATCCTGCATTTTCAAATACCAAACCAAGTACACGCCTGTACACATCGGTCGTCTCAGTTGAGTTCACGAACGTCTCATCATCAAAGGGGCTGTGGGAACCTGCATGAGCCCAGGACATGAATGAACGTGCAACCTCTCGGTCAGGGCTCGACATAGCAGCAATAATGTCATCTGGTTCAAGTCCTCCCACTAGCTTGAAGAACGTCTCGGTTATGCGCCGAGAAATGTTTTGCGCTGTTAGCGAGCTGCAGTCGGAACGACATAGATCTGTCCATAGCAACTCGTATGTACTGCTAACGGGATTATTAACGCAGTGCTCGATTTTAGAGTGCCCACCAGCCTTGCGAATTACGTAATACGAAGTTTTCTTATCACCTTCGCCACCGCGTATATAAGTAATTTCACGATGAAACGTAATGTTGTGCGTCAAGACAATTAGCTGCTCGGTTTTGCTGCTTCCATCTCGTGCTTCTTTCTCAAGCTGACGCACAAGTGAACTGACAACAAACAATACGTCAGCGTCCATGCTCGTAATTGGATCATCAATCACGACAACACGCTTGTCGGTCGTCCCTGTAGTTTCAAGGCTTCCATTCATGAGATGGTAAAAGTAAAGGAAGGTCAAAAAACTCGACTCGCCCTCGCTAAGCGTGTCATTAACGGGGGTCCCGTCGTTGCGCTCAATGCGGTAATGTTTGCCGTCTTCGGAAATCGCTACCTTAAAATTGGTAAACCCGAAGCGTATAAGCAGACCGTTTATGGCGTCAGCAGTCTCCTTAACGTTAGTGAGACTTTCCTCCGCCTTTTGCAGTTCCTCCGTATTTTTACTGATTCTGTTGTCGATGTCCTCGATTTGCTCTTAAGCCCATCGATTTTCCTGAGGCTGTTGGCTTCGTTTTGTTGTAGGGTCCCGATACGATTCCTCGCTGTCATGGCTGCACAGAGCCACATGTCAGCTACAGCCTCACCCTTCTGATCTGCACGATCACGAATCATTCCATTATGCTCGCGGACCTTAATGCTGGCGTCATTAAACAGTCTGGAGATTTCCTCGCATATGCTCCTTGCGCTGCTGAGGGT
>Ga0268359_11666_pt1 | contig 11955 bp, 13 predicted proteins | sample BioMet11_FD_194416 | JGI IMG/M metagenome (GOLD analysis project Ga0268359, IMG submission 194416) | Sewage microbial communities from Oakland, California, United States - Biofuel 11 (PacBio Assembly) | ecosystem: Engineered > Wastewater > Sewage > Unclassified | place: USA: California | collected...
GGCGCTGGGCACGGGCGGCCGAGGTGAGCGGCTCCTACGTCTACGTGATCGGCTCGGGCCGTGGTCCAGGCGATCGCCTACGCGTGCATCGGCATCACCTGCGCCGCGTACATCCTCCCCGTGGCACCCGCCAGCAGCGACGCCCCCATCCTGCACCGACGCCCGGTCCGCTGCGCCGCCGCAGCCGCACTCTGCCTGATCGCGCTCGGCTGCTTCGTGACCATCCCGCAGTATGGCAGCGACTTCGGCGTGTACCTCAACCATTGGGATGCCATGCGCTCATCGTCCGTCCAAGGCTTCTGGCCCTGCTTCGTCAAGGAGCTCCAGGCGCTCAAGGTCCCCGTCCCCGAAGGCTACACCAAGGAGGCCGCCGAGGAGGCCGAGGACGACCTCGTCGAGGAGTACGACGCGAGTACGGGCGACTCCCGTACCGAGGCCGAAGCCCAGTTCAGCGAGACGCAGCCCTCCGTCATCGTCATCATGAACGAGTCGTACGCGGACCTCTCCGTCTACCAGGACATCGCGGACGCGGGCTATGCGGGGACGGAGTACGTCAACACGGGACTCACCGACGCCCTCGCAAAGGGCGACTGCTACGTGTCCATCTTTGGTGGTGGTACCTGCAACACCGAGTTCGAGGTGCTCACCGGCACGAACCTCCATTACATCGGCGAGTACAAGTACCCCTACACACAGGTGAGCTTCTCCAACGTGGAGTGCATGCCGCGCGCCTTCAAGAGCCTGGGCTATGACACCACCGCCATTCACCCCAATCTAGGGCAGCAACTGGAACCGCTCCACGGTCTACGACCAGATGGGCTTCGACACCTTCTACGACATCGATGCATTCAAGGACGCCGAGACCTATCACGGTGACGTGAGCGACGCCGCTACCTACGACAAGACCCTCGCGGTCCTTGAGGGCTCCGACGACCCGCAGTTCGTGCTCGACGTCACCATGCAGAACCACAGCCCCTACACCACGGGGACCATACCCGTCAAGGATCGCACGCACTACTCGACCACGGACTCCGCAAGTACAAGCGACTCGCAGCTCAACGAGTACATCGACTGCATCAACGAGTCGGACGAGGCGCTCGAGGAGTTCATCGACGAGCTCCGCGATATTGACCGTCCCGTGGTGGTGCTCTTCTTTGGCGACCACCAGCCCTCGCTCGCAAGCGAGTACAACGATGCGAGCAACACTGACGACTCGGACGTGGTACATGCGGAGCGACAGTTCCACACCGAGTACTTCATCTGGGCGAACTACGATGTGGCCGGCAATAGCCAGACCTCCGAGGTGCGCGATGAGTCCGCCTCGGCCCTAGGAGACGTGCTCATGGACCTTGTCGGCGCCCCCCTGACCGACTTCCAGAAGGCGACCCTCGCCTCACGCGCCACGATGCCCATCCTCAACGTCGACGGATATCAGGATGCAAGCGGCACGTGGAACGCGTTTGACGCGAACGGCAACGCCACGGGCACCACCGCCAAGACCGAGAGCCTGCTCGCCTATGTGACCTATCTCGAATATGGCAGCGTGGTGAACTAGGCTCATGTCATCTCGTACCTCATAACCAGGCTTTCCTCTTAATGCTATACTCTGTGTGTCATTAAAGAGAGAAGGTTCACATGAACATCTATGAAGCCATGGAACACCGTCGCAGCCGCTACGCACTGGACACAAACACCATCGTGAGCGACAAACGCATCGAGGAGATCGTGGGAGAGTGCCTCGTTCAGACCCCCTCCGCCTTCAACAGCCAGACCGCACGCGTGGTCGCACTCTTTGGAGAAAGCCACGCCAAGCTTTGGTCGATCGTGCTCGAGACGCTACGCGCGAGGGTGCCCGCCGACAGGTTTTCCACCACCGAGACCAAGATCGCGAGTTTTGCCGCCGCACATGCCACCCTGCTCTTCTTCGAGGAGACCGATACGGTGCGTGCACTCCAGGAGCAGTTCCCCGCCTATGCCGACAACTTCCCCATATGGTCGCAGCAGGCCTCGGGCATGGTGCAGATCAACGTCTGGACGGCACTCTCCGCCGAGGGACTGGGAGTGAACCTGCAGCATTACAACCCCATCATCGATGACGAGGTCGCCCGCACGTTCGACGTACCCACCAGCTGGAAGCTCATGAGCCAGATGGTGGTCGGCAACCCCATCTCCGAGCCGGACCCGATTACCAAGAAGCCTGTGAGCGAGCGGCTGGTCGTGAGAAGGTAGCGAACCAGACGGGGCTACTCCAGGTTCGCATGGAGTGCGAAGGCCTGGTCGGTGGGAATCCTATGTCGCGCGCTAAGCGGCAGGACCATGGCGTCGCCTATAAGAAGCGTTGCCTGCTCAAAGAGGGAGCCTCCCGGAAGCAACGGCCGCCCCATACACTCACCGTCCACCTGGTCAGTGAGGACGGGAACCTCCACGAGATGGTCTGCCATCCTACCCAGGGCCGAGTGTCGGCCCTCGTCGACGGGATCCGCTCCCGTGGCCTGCCGGTCATAGCCTACGTGACAGCAGAGGTAATCGGGGCCGAGGGCAGCAACCTCGCGGGCACGCCGGGACAGATCGGCGACGTTGCACATGTCCGCAAGGACCATGACACCGTTGTCGCGAGCAAGCGCGACCGCCGCCCTTATCGTCGCGTCATCGGCAGCACACAACACGGAGAACATGTCACACCCTGCGGAGATGACCGACCTTGGAACCTCCGACCCGCCATCCATGACCTTGATGTCCGCAAACACGGTCTTCTCTGACCACCGCTCCTTGACCGTACTCACCACGCGCGCACCCTCCGCAACCATGAGCGGAGTTCCCAGCTCGATGATGTCAACATAGGTGCCCACCTTCTCGAGCATCGCGAGCGTATCCTTCGTGCTGAACAGATCAAACGCAACGTGCAGCTTCTTGTGTGCCATGCCACTCACGCTCCCCTCTCGTTGCGATAGCTCGCCACGAACCCGTCGAGCACACCCTCAAGCCGCAACTCTCCCGTACCCGCAGGAACGAGTACGGTCTCCCCCTTCCTGAGAGGCACGTCGTTCACGAGACCCGCACCCTCGACCACGGTGTAGAAGGCAAAGCGTGGCAGCTCGTAGGTACCACGAACCGTGCATTTCACGCGCGAGACCGTGTAGAGACCCGGTTCGTCCCAGTAGTCGGTGATCTCGAGGTCACCTTGCTCGTACGGCTCAAACCACACGAATCCTTCCGTGGTATCAGGAACGTTGACGCAGTCGATGACCTTGTCGATGGCGAGCTCTCTGCTCGACCCCGTCTTGGGATCGACGCGGTCATAGTCAAAGAGACGATAGGTGAGGTCGGCGTTGCGGGAGACGTTATAGGTGAGCACGTCGCGACCGATGGCATGAAGCGTGCCGGCAGGCAGGTCGATGAACCAGCCTCGCTTGGCCGGAAGGTACTTGAGGAGGTGCCCCCAATCGTGGGCCCTTGCCAATGCCACGAACTCCTCCCTGGTACGAGCGTTGTGGCCATATTCGATCTTGCCATCCTCGGGTGTCTCGAGGATGACCCAGCACTCGGGCTTTCCACGAGAGCCGTCGTGCGCCATCGCGTACTCGTCACCCGGATGCAGCTGAACGGAGAGGTCGGCGCACGGGTCAAGGATGTTCACGCGGATGGGCAGTTGGGCGGTGTCGCAGTCAAACCAGCCTGGCTCGGCATCGTAGAGCTGGGAGAGCGTGAGACTCGACCCCTCGACCCCGCAGTCGGCGGCGCCAGGAAGCGCGACCACGTTGTAGACCTCCCCCACAGGGCGAACGTCCGTCTCGTAGCCGTATCGTTCGAGCATGCGCGTACCTCCCCAGATGCGAGGTTGGAAGTACGGGAGAATCTTTGTTGTTTGTTTTTCCATTGTTAGCCAATCTGTACGCTTTGTTTTTTCCGATAATCACAATATAGCGCCAGAATTTGCGTATCTCAATATTTCACAAATACTTTTCTTTGTTTTTTGGAAGTATGCCAAGTGAGATAGAATCACGTGAGAAGAGGCAGACGTGGGAGGCAGCAGATGAGAGCATCGGTCGAAGAACGCCGCGACAAGATCCTTCACGAGGTCATGACCAACGGAGAGGCGACCGTCTCGGAGCTTGCCGACCTGCTCGGTGTCACCACCGAGACCATCCGCAAGGACCTGGCCACGCTCGAAGAGAAAAACGTCATCTCCAAGGGCCACGGGTTTGTCACGCTCTCAACCGCTCTGCCCGAGACGGACTTCTCACAAAAGGAGACCATGCACCTGGCCGAGAAGACCCTCGTTGCCGAGCGCGCCGCAGCACTCGTACCCGAGGGTGCGAGCGTCTTTCTCGACACGAGCACCACCGTCCTGCGCCTTGCATCCCTCCTCGTCATGCGCGACGACCTCACCGTGATCACGAACTCCGTGGATGCATGCCAAGCGCTCGCTCGCTCGGGCAACCAGGTTCTCATGACGGGCGGCCTCTACCGCACGAAGAGCAACTCGTGCGTGGGAGCTTGGGCCTTGCGTGCGATGGAGAGCGTCAACGTTGACGTGTCTTTCCTTGGATGCGACGGCTTCTCCGCGGAGGGACCCACGATTCGCTCCTACCAGGAGGTCGAGTTCAAGAGGGCGGCGGCGCAGCAGTCGAGAACCACCGTAGTGCTTGCGGACACGTCCAAGCTGGGCAACGTGGGGCTCCACACGTTTGCTGGCTACGACGACTTCGACGGGGTCATCTTCGAGCGCGCGCTGACAGCTGCAGAAAGGGAACGCTTTCCGCGGCTGGTCACACTCGGGTCTCTCTAGGGAAAGGGACTGTCCCACGCGAGAGATGTGACGGTTGACAGCCGTGTGAATGGCATCGCCGGCGTTTCTGGGAGGATTTCTCCCTTTCGAAGAAGTCACCTTCCGCAGGACATGGAACATTCGGAAATGGAATGGCATCCCTACTGCTCCTATCATAAAAGCTGAGGAGGAGCATCATGGATGACAGGGTTGCCCAGCTCGTGAACTACATCGATGCGCGTGGCTCCGTTCCCTCTCCAAGACTTGCGAAGGAGCTTGGCGTAAGCGAGCGTACGATTCGCTCGTATGTCAATCGCGCAAATATGACCATGGGCGACGCCGCCCATGTGTCGGCAAAGCGTGGCCATGGCTACGAGCTCGTCGTCAGCAATCAGAAGCTCTTCGATAGGCTCATGCACGCCAACGGTGCCTCACGGGAAAACGTGATGCCACAGACGCCCAAGGGACGCGAGCTCTACCTTCTCAACGACCTCCTCAACCGCAGCGACTGGATAACCCTTGATGCGCTTTCAGACGTTCTGTACGTCTCCCATAAGACCATCTCGGGAGACATCAAGTACGTGGAGGAGGTTCTTGGAAGGTTCGACCTCTCTCTGGCGCGCCGACCCCACTATGGAATCCGCGTCGTGGGAAGGGAGGTCGACCGACGTCTTTGCCTGGCGAGCCTCGTCATCAATGGCGAGAACGGAATATCGCAGACGGGCGCACGTCCCGATGACGCCATAGTGGCCGAGGTCTCCCATTGCATCGAAGAGGTCCTCCAGGGAGAGGACGTGGTGCTGGACACGATCGCCCGACAGAGTCTCGTAGTGCACGTCGTTATCGCAATAAAGAGAATTCGCCAGGACTGCTACATCCCCATGCCGTCTGATTCTCTCGACGAGGTTCGCAAGACACGCGAGTTTGTTATAGCGGAGCATCTCGCAGACATCATCTCCGAGAGGTTCGGCATATCCTTCCCACGACAGGAGATTGCCTACATCGCAATTCATCTTGCCTCAAAAGAGACTCTCGACGGTACCGATACCGAAGGAAGCATCGTCATTTCCAATGACGTGTGGCAAACCGTCACCGAGATGCTCGACTCGGTTTGGGAAGGATTTCGCTTCGACTTCAGAAACGATCTCGAGCTTCGGATGAATCTGGCTCGGCACATCGTGCCGCTCTCCGTACGCCTGCACTATCGCATCCCCGTAAAGAATCCCCTGCTCGCAGATATAAAGCATAGCTTCCCCTTGGCATACCTCATGGCAATCGACTCGTCTGGCGTCCTTGTCAGAAAGTATGGTTCGTCGTTGTCGGAAGAGGAGACGGGCTATGTCGCTCTCGCGTTTGCGCTTGCGCTCGAGAGACAGCAGACCGGCCTCCCCAAGAAGAACGTTCTCATCGTCTGCTCGCTAGGGGTGGGAACGGCAAGGCTGCTGTCTGCAAAAATATGGAAAGAGTTTGGTCCTTACGTAAGCAATGTCGATACCTGCGACGCCACGGATCTCGACAAGATGGATTTCACGAACATCGATTACATCTTCTCGACCGTTCCGATAGGCACTGCCCTTCCGGTTCCCGTCTGCCAAGCCGACCTCCTTCTTGAGGACATCGGCACAGAGAACATTCGGCGCATCCTGCGTCGAAAGGGAAGGAATCGCGGGTTCGAGTCCTGCTTCTTCGAGGATCTCTTCTTCTCTCATATGACGTTTTCGACAAGCGCTGAGGTCATCGCCTTTCTCTGCAACGCCCTTGAGGCCCATGAGAAAATGTCGCCGCGCTTTTCCGAACTCGTCCAGGAGAGGGAGGGACTCGCAAGGACGGCGTTCGGCAATGGTGTCGCCTTCCCTCACCCGGCCCACCCCGTAGGAGAGCGCACCGTAGTTGCGATCTGCCTGCTCGATGAGCCCGTTGACTGGGATGGCATACCCGTACGCGCGGTCTTTCTCTTCTCGATCACAAAGGATGGGGGCAAGGCGGTCAGGGAGTTCGATCGCGGCATGGCTTCGCTGCTCATGAACGAGAGCGCCATCTTCGACCTCCTTGCAGACCAGAGGTTCGCAACGCTTCTCGACCTGCTTGAGGGCATCGGGAACCCCACGGATGACGACGACCGATGTACGTCAACCCCAGGTGCCTTTCCTGGCACGTAGCAAAGCGGCACGGTACACAACAAGGTTTCAAGATCGAGGGGAATCCACGGATCCCCCTGGAGGGTATTGTCGCGTTTCACTGGCAGAGAAGTATGTGAAGGGAGCCCATCGAATGGACGAAGGCGACGCCGAGGCAATCGTGCTCAACCTCATAGTACACGGGGGTGACGCAAAGAGCTTTGCGATCGAGGCCATCGAGGCCGCTCGCAGAGGTGAGTTCGATCATGCGGATGCCCTTATGAAACAGAGTAACGACGCACTCAACGAGGCGCACGAATTCCAGACGAAGCAGATCAGGAAGGAGGTCACAGGAGACGTACACGAGCCGATGACGATGCTCATGGTCCACGGCCAGGACCACCTCATGAACGCAATCACCGTCCATGACCTTGCGCAACAGATTGTCGACCTATGCAAACAGCTGGTCAAGTCAGCGTCGGAGGAGAGCCAGACCATGAGCGAGACGCACGAGGGGTAGTCAGGAGGCCCCTGGAAAGGAAGGATGACATGAAGAAGATTGACTTGTTCTGCAGTGCAGGCATGTCCACGAGCATGCTTGCGAAGAAGATGCAGGAGATCGCCGATACCCACGGCATTCCGGTAAGGGTCGAGGCCTTCTCATCAAACGAGATTGACAACCTCGTAGAGGGCGACACGCCTGACTGCATTTTGCTCGGTCCTCAAGTTAGATTTATGTTTGATGGTGTCAACGAGAAGTACGGCACACGCATCCCCGTGGGCATCATCAACTCCGAGGACTACGGGGCCCTCAATGGTGAGCGCGTGCTCAAAGCGGCGATTGTATTGATCAAAAAGGGATCGACGAACGAGAAGGACGCATAGCGTGCCTTCGACAGACACACGGGAAGAGATTGGAGCTGATCATCTTGAAGACAATGGACAAGTTTGAGAACAAGTTGATGCCGCTCGCATCAGCCGTCGGAAAAAACAAGTATCTGCTTACGTTACGTGATTCGTTCGCGATGATTATGCCTCTACTGATCATCGGATCGATGTTCACGCTTGTGGCGAACTTCCCCATCCCGGCCTGGATCGCCTTCCTCAAGGCCACAACCATAGGTGATTACACGCTATCCGCACTCATCGCCATCCCCGCAAGCTGCACCGTATCGATGATGGCCCTCTTCATCGCATTCAACGTCGGCTACAACTTTGCCGAGCACATCGGTATCAAGGACCGCGCGTCCGCTGGCATCGTCTCCCTGGCGAGCTGGCTCATCCTCATGCCCCAGTTTACCGAGTACACCCCCGATGGCTCGACTGAGGTCTATCGCGTCGCGAGCCTACCCTTGGGCTGGATCGGCGCGAAGGGCGTCTTCATCGCCATCGTCGTGGGCTTCCTGTCAGGTGAAGCTGTTCAGGCTCGTCATCGAGAAGGACTGGACCATCAAGATGCCCGAGGGCGTCCCACCCACCGTCTCGCGCGCTTTCTCGGCCCTCATTCCCATGGCGGTTACGTTCGGTGCCATTTGGCTTATCTGCGTCCTATTTGTGCTTACGCCTTGGGACAACGCCTTCGCGTTCGTCTATTCGCTGCTCCAAGCTCCGCTCACGTCCCTGGGGGGAACGGTGTGGGCTCAGACGATCATCTATCTGTTCGCAGCACCTGCTCTGGTTCTTTGGCATCCATGGTACCAACATCACCGATTCCGTCTATATGCCCATCCTGACCTCGCTCTCCGCTGAGAACCAGGCAGCGCTCGCGGCGGGTCTGCCACTGCCTAACATCATCAACTATCAGTTCGAGACCCTCTTTGCCACGTTTGGTGGTGCCGGCTCGACCCTGTCGCTGCTTATTGCGGCCGTTCTCGCGTGCCACTCCGAGCGCATCAAGGAACTTGCGAAGCTTTCTCTCGGCCCCTGCATCTTCGAAATCAACGAGCCTGTCATCTTCGGTCTCCCCATCGTGCTTAACCCGATCATGTTCATCCCGTTCCTGCTCGTCCCAACCATCAACATCCTCACAACGTATGGCGTCATGGCAGCAGGGATAGTCCCCCTGTGCAATGGCGTCATGCTTCCCTGGACAACGCCACCCATCATCTCTGGCTTCCTCGTGAGCGGCTGGCAGGGAGCCGTCTGGCAGGTGATCCTCATTGCCATCGGCACGCTTGTGTACATGCCTTTCATCAAGACGCTCGACAAGCAGTACCTCGAGGAGGAGGCTTCCTTCTCCAAGGGCTCCGATATGGACCTGGATTCCATCGACCTCGACTCGGTTGCCCTCTAGGTTCACGCAACCAACCTTGTGAGACCACACACCTCTCCCTCGACGCCGGCAGGACAGCCGCCCTGCCGGCGCTTGCCCTTGGAAGGAGCTAGCATGCATCATCTTGGAATATCGATCTACCCCGAGCATTCGACACCCGAAGCCGATGAGGCTTACATGGAGCTCGCGTCAAGGCATGGCTTCGACCGCATCTTCACCTGTCTGCTTTCGGTGAAAAGAACGAGGGAGGAGACGCTCGAGGAGTTCGGACGCTTCATGAGGATCGCTCATCACCATGGCTTCGGCGTCACCGTCGACACCAATCCGGAAGTGTTCGAACACCTGGGAGCCACGGCGTTCGACCTCAAACCCTTTGTTGACATGGGCGTCGACACCATTCGCCTCGACGGACACCTAGGCGATTATGGTGACATCGCAATAACCAGGAACCCCTATCACATCTCCGTACAGTTCAATGCAAGTTCGAACATCGCTCTTGACCTTCTCATCGAACGTGGTGCCGATGCGCAGAACATGTGCGTATGCCACAACTTCTATCCCGAGAAGTTCACGGGCCTTGGCGAGGAACGCTTTACGGAGCTCTCGAGGAAGTATCGAGGCATGGGTCTGCGCACTGCAGCCTTCGTCTCGAGCCGTCAACCGGATACGTTCGGACCTTGGGATGTATTTGATGGCCTTCCCACCTGCGAGGATGACAGGTCACGCCCCATTGATCTCCAGGCACGTCATCTACTTGCATCCGGGCTTGTCGATGACATCCTGATAGGTAACTGCTTCGCCTCCGAAGACGAGCTCGCCGCCCTTGAGGAAATCGATCGAACACGTACGACCATGCGGATATGCATGTCTCCTGAGACGTCAGCAATCGAAGAGGATGACCTCTTTGGCTTTAGTCACTTCACGAGGACCGATGCCTCCGACTATTTTCTTCGGTCTTCCCTTCCGAGGGAAAGCTACCGTAGCGCCTCTATTCCACCGCGCGAGGCAGGCGGCATCATTCACCGTGGCGACGTCATGGTAGTCAATGACAATCTCGAGCACTATCGCGGAGAGGTCGAGGTCGCCCTCAGGGATTTCCCGGACGACGGGACACGCAACATCGTCGCTCGAGTACTGCCGGATGAGCTCTTCCTTCTCGGTTATATCAAGCCTGAGTATCCCTTTGGTTTCATCCGATCATAGGCGCAGATGATAGAAAGCGGACAACATTTCGGGTAATCGGACGGAAACCAAAGTCACCAGAGGTTTCCGTCCGAGTCTTTTGATGGCTAGAAAGGAGTTGGAACCGGTTCTCTTCGTCTGCCATCATCGTGTCCCTACCGCATGCAAAGGAACGACCTCGTGGGTCATGCCTCAGCTCATACGACGTCCCTGAGGTTATCCCGGGCATCCGGGCTGTTCTCGAGCACCATCCCAACCGTCTTGCATCTCTCCAGATCGTCGCAGTCGCCGCAGGTGTCGAGACCCTTTCCCATCGCACACTTTCTGATCTCGCACATGCTGTCGCAATAGAACGTCTTCACACCGTCGGCACGGCACCCCATGCAGTTGATCATGTCCTTCGTGATTGGCACGTGGTTCATCTCGCTCCAGAGCCGCGCCGTCCTTTCCCGAAGAGCATCGTCATCATTGACCGTGGCGATGCGTGCGTCGCACTTCTCGCAGTCCAGCCCGCAGTAGCCAATCAGTTCTCTCATGGGTGATCTCCTCCATCTCGAATGACGGGAGCGAGCCGTCGCCGTCGCCAAAGGTCCATCCGCTGCCTGAATTGTGCCAGAACGTCACCTACCCCGAGACGTCCGGGAGTCGAACGGTCTCAGGAAGCCAGGTCTGCAAAGACCATGGCGAGCGGTATCTTGCCCGTCTCGTCCTGCTAGATGTCATACGCCAAGACGTTGTTTACAGATTAGAGAGTGACAGACATGAGGGACTCCCTCCAAGCTGTGGATTGTCCAGACCTGCAGCTGGAAGGAACCCCACATGTCCCAACATCCTAACGCACGGCTCGGCCACCCGGCAGACGGCCCACAAGTGGCTCTAGCGCAGGCGCGGCGGTCTGTCAATGGAAGATGCTACACTCTCAGCTAATCCGCTCGTCGACGAGGACGCCCGGCGAGAACCGCGACCTGGTAGCAAGGACGAGACTCGCGCTACACTGCGACCCGCTGGTGCTCGCGGCCGTGATTGGCGTGCCCGCTAGGACCTGCTCGAGGATTTTCTCGGAGGCCGACGTCCCGCCCTGTCCGCGTAGAACCCGATGGGAGGCAGACTCAGATCCCATGGACCGGTGACGCGAGTGCGCTACGAGCGAGAGTGGCCCGGCGACCTCATGTACGTCACGATCGACGACCGCATCCGCATACGATACCCAGAGAAGCTCGGCGACGAGAGAGAGGACCTGCACCGCCATCGTGCTGTGCACCGCGGCATCCTACGCCTCGCTGGGCGTCACCGTCCGGGAGGCCGTGACCGACGATAGGCCCGGCTACAGGTCCTCGGCCTTCGCCGAGGCCATCGGCTTCGATCGGTACGTCCCACGTATTCACCAGGCCCCATGGTCTCTGGCAGAACGGCAAGGCAGAGCGCACGGACCGGACGCTGGCGCGGGAGTGGGCTTACGCATGGCCCTACGAGACGAACGCCGAGAGACCCACGAGGCCCTTCTCGGAGTCCTGGACCACCACGATTGCGACAGGCCGCACAGTGCCTGCAAAGACCTTCCCGCCGATGTCACGTGTGCACGACGTCTTGGCCAACAACAGCTGGCCGGCCGATGT
>Ga0268359_12309_pt1 | contig 11912 bp, 27 predicted proteins | sample BioMet11_FD_194416 | JGI IMG/M metagenome (GOLD analysis project Ga0268359, IMG submission 194416) | Sewage microbial communities from Oakland, California, United States - Biofuel 11 (PacBio Assembly) | ecosystem: Engineered > Wastewater > Sewage > Unclassified | place: USA: California | collected...
GGAGAAGACTTCTGCCGGAAACTCGACACGGTCACCACCATCTGTTACGGAAAGAGCGGATGTGGGATTCAAGGGACGAGGCGCTTGCCTTTTTCCTGGAGGGCATGACGATGAGCGAAGGCAGTGAGCAGGCAAGATACACCGCGATATATATGAAGCTGATGGCGGGAGCAGAGGTGGCTGACGATGACGAGTGAAGTACGTGACCAGATACTGAAAGTCAGAGACACCGGACTCACTAACATGTTTGATGTAAACGCGGTTCAGCGTATAGCGTTCGGCATGGATCTGTTCGACCTTGCCATATATCTTGATGACCGGGAAAACCGTAGGGAATACACCCGTTTCATCATGACAGGAGATACAGAATAAATACATCATTATCTACAGAAATGACTTGCTATCATGTGCTTTCAGAGTGATATATAGACTACGAAAAGAAAAGCACGAAGCAAGGAGGTAAGGATATGTGGAGTGAAGGAACTATAGGGATACCTGAAAAGGACAGCAATGGGAAAACCATATGCCATTACTGGGTAAAGCATTTTGAAGAACCGAGTCATTTCGGCATAAACGAGGGCAGGATAAGCAAACTAATGATAAAGATAAACGGTCAGGTCACATGCAGCTATGACAGAGGATGGGACATCGAGCCGGAAGATGAGCCGACATCGATTGCTTACATGATACTGCTCCAGAAATACAACTAGCGGTTACAGAGGAGATATGATCCGAAAGGGTCTTCTTCTCGTTGCAGGAAGGTACGGGCGGGAGGAGGTACTTTGCGAAAACTGAAGAAATATAAACCTACAGGATTCATGGCAAAAGAATCCCGTTATGATAAGAAGGCTGCGGATTACGCGGTCTCTTTTATTGAGTGCCTCTGCCACACCAAAGGCACCTGGGCGGGTAAGCCATTCGAACTGATCGACTGGCAGGAGAGGATAATCCGTGATGTTTTCGGGGTTCTCAAGGAAAACGGATACAGACAGTTCAATACCGCATATATAGAGATACCAAAGAAGATGGGCAAGAGTGAACTTGCTGCTGCGGTAGCTCTTTTATTATGCTGCGGGGACGGGGAAGAAAGAGCCGAAGTCTACGGCTGTGCAGCTGACCGCCAGCAGGCATCCATCGTATTCGAGGTGGCTGCCGACATGGTGCGTATGTGTCCTGCACTGAATAAAAGAGTCAAGATACTGACTTCACAGAAAAGGATAATCTTTCATCCTACAAACAGCTTCTACCAGGTGCTTTCCGCAGAAGCATATTCAAAGCATGGCTTCAATATTCACGGGGTTGTGTTCGATGAACTACATACGCAGCCGAACAGGAAACTGTTCGATGTAATGACGAAAGGTTCAGGTGATGCGAGGATGCAGCCATTGTACTTCCTTATAACTACCGCCGGCACTGATACGAACAGCATCTGCTATGAAACTCATCAGAAAGCGAAGGACATACTGGAAGGCAGAAAGATCGACAATACTTTTTACCCGGTCATATATGGCGCGGGTGAGGAAGATGACTGGACAGATCCTAAGGTATGGGAGAAAGCAAATCCATCTCTTGGGATAACCGTGGGCATCGACAAGGTAAAGGCGGCATGTGAATCAGCAAAGCAGAATCCGGGTGAAGAGAACTCTTTCCGGCAGCTCAGGCTGAATCAGTGGGTGAAGCAGTCTGTAAGGTGGATGCCTATGGATAAGTGGGATTCATGCGCATTCCCTGTCGATGAAGATTCGTTGAAAGGCAGAGTCTGTTACGGCGGACTCGATCTTTCGTCCACTACTGACATCACTGCTTTCGTACTTGTCTTTCCACCGGAGGATGAAGATGACAAGTTCATGCTGCTGCCGTACTTCTGGATACCGGAAGAAACACTAGACCTTCGTGTAAGGCGCGATCATGTGCCGTATGATGTCTGGGAAAAAACAGGGAATGCTCAAGACCACGGAAGGCAATGTCGTTCATTACGGTTATATCGAGAAGTTCATCGAAAGCCTGGGAGAGCAGTTTAACATCCGTGAAATCGCATTCGACAGATGGGGAGCAGTGCAGATGGTACAAAACCTGGAAGGGATGGGGTTCACGGTCGTTCCGTTCGGACAGGGATTCAAGGACATGAGTCCTCCGACAAAAGAACTTATGAAACTCACGCTTGAAGGAAGGATCGCACATGGTGGTCATCCGGTACTCAGATGGATGATGGACAACATCTATATAAGGACAGATCCTGCCGGCAACATCAAAGCTGATAAAGAAAAGTCCACGGAGAAGATAGATGGCGTGATTGCGTCGATAATGGGACTCGACCGTGCAATACGGTGTGGAAATGATACATCAGAGTCCGTGTACGATACCAGGGGCCTTTTAGTGCTGTAAGGGGAAACATTAATAATTCCGAATAATCGTCAGACTATTGGAACGCTGTAAAAGCTGTGGTATATTATCCGTACCGAATTTGAAAGGTAAGGGAATGCCATATGCTTACATATAAAGAAATCGAGAACATCGTTGCATGCGCGATGGAAAAGTACAGGAAAGAGAATGCCGCGACTGGATGGAACAAAGAAGATCTGCAAAATGCCATCAATGATCTCGGCGGCGATAAATCGGACCTTTACCGTGCGATGTCTGCAGCAATGGACATCTGCATTGGAAATAAGGAAGAAAACGAACACATACTTTCATAAGTAAATAAGGGAATATCTTTTCAGAGCATCTACCGAAAAACGGCAGGTGCTTTTATTATGTCCATTTTTGGGACAAAGGAGGTGCCTATGAGCATTTTTAGCGGTTTATTCAGATCAAGGGACAAGCCTGAGAACCGTACAGCGGGAAACGCATTCAGCTTTTTCCTGGGAAACAGTACAGCGGTAAAAGAGTGACCGAAAGGTCTGCAATGCAGATGACAGCGGTCTATTCATGCGTCCGTATATTATCGGAGTCGATAGCAAGCCTGCCGATCCATGTCTACAGCTATCGTGAAGACGGAGGAAAAGAAAAGGCAACGGATCAGCCGCTGTATTTCCTGCTGCATGATGAGCCGAATCCTGAAATGACATCATTTATATTCAGAGAAACGCTCATGACGCATCTGCTCCTTTGGGGCAATGCATACGCTCAGATCATAAGGAACGGCAAGGGGGAGATCATAGGACTGTATCCGCTGATGCCTAACCGCATGAGTGTTGACAGAGATGATAAAGGTCAGCTTGTATTACGAATATACGCTGACTAATGATGATGCTCCAACAATGAAGGGCAGCACGGTGAGACTGTCACCATCCGATGTGCTGCATATACCGGGACTGGGTTTTGACGGACTTGTCGGATATTCTCCTATAGCGATGGCCAAGAACGCGATAGGTCTTGCCATTGCAACGGAAGAATATGGCTCTAAGTTCTTTGCGAACGGTGCAGCGCCAAGCGGTGTGCTTGAACATCCGGGGACACTTAAGGACCCGGCAAAGATAAGAGAAAGCTGGCAGCAGACATTTGGCGGAAGTTCCAATGCGCATAAGGTGGCGGTGACTTGAAGAAGGAATGAAATACACTCCTATATCGATATCACCGGAACAGGCGCAGTTCCTTGAAACAAGGAAATTCCAGATAGATGAGATAGCAAGGATATTCAGAGTGCCGCCCATATGGTCGGTGACCTTGAAAGAAGCACGTTCTCAAATATCGAGCAGCAGTCACTGGAGTTCGTCAAATACACGCTCGATCCGTGGGTGTCAAGGTGGGAGCAGGCAATAACGAGGTCGCTCTTTACACCGGATGAGAAAAAGAAATACTTTGTAAAGTTCAATCTGGACGGGCTGCTAGAGGAGATTATCAGAGCCGCATGAACGGATATGCGGTAGGACGGCAAAACGGATGGATGTCCGCAAACGACATCCGCGAACTTGAAAACCTTGACCGTATCCCTAGAGGAAGAAGGCGGTGACCTTTACCTCATAAACGGAAATATGACGAAACTTGAAGATGCAGGACTGTTTGCGGGGACTGCGGGAAAGGAGGAGAACACTGATGGGAACAAATAAGTTCTGGAAGTGGAAGAACAGAATAATATCCGATCAGGAGGGTGAAGGCAGCGTTACCGAAAGGACGCTGTTTTTAAATGGCACGATTAGCCGAGGAAAGCTGGTTCGATGACGATGTGACACCTGCAGCTTTTCAAAGATGAACTTGTAAGCGGAGAGGGTGACATAACTGTATGGATCAACTCGCCTGGCTGGCGACTGCGTAGCAGCGGCACAGATCTACAACATGCTGATGGACTATAAAGGAGACGTCACGGTAAAGATAGACGGGATAGCGGCATCGGCCGCATCCGTGATCGCAATGGCGGGAACTAAAGTCCTTGTATCGCCTGTATCCATGATGATGATCCATAACCCGGCTACGATAGCATTCGGTGACACCGGAGAGATGCAGAAAGCAATATCAATGCTCTCGGAAGTAAAGGAATCCATCATCAATGCCTATGAGATCAAGTCAGGCATGAGCCGGGCTAAGCTTGCAAGGCTCATGGACGAAGAAACATGGATGGACTGCAAGGAAGGCCGTGGAACTTGGATTTGCCGACGAGATCTTAAAAAGAGACACGGCAGATCTAAACTGATGAGCCTGCAATGACGGATACTCTGTATTCGCCGGCAAGGGTGACCAACTCACTGATGGATAAGATAGCGGCAAAATGTCGCATCGAAGGTAAACAAGCAACTGAAGACAAAGTGAAAGCCGATACGCTTATCGCACGGCTCGATCTTTTAAAGAACTGGAGGTAACAGGGTATGACACTATTCTAGAAATGATGGAAAAAAGGAACGAGGCCTGGGAAGGTGCAAAAGGCATTCGTTGAAAGCAAGCGTGACAAAGACGGACTTCTTTCAGAAGAGGATGCCAAGACCTATGCGGGCATGGAGAAAAAAGTAAAGGATTACGGAGCAGAGATCGAAAGGCTCCGCAGTATGGAGGCGATGGAAGATGAACTGAAGAAGCCGGTCAGCAAACCAATAATCAGTAAGCCGCTCAAAGAAAATGACGATAAGCCTGAAAAAACAGGCCGCGCATCTGATGAATACAGAAAGGGCATGCTCATGGCTCTGCGGTCAAACTTCAAGCACGTCAGCGATGTGCTGCAGGAGGGAGTCGATACGGACGGAGGATATCTCGTCCCGGACGAATATGATTACAAGGCTTATCGATGTACTAAGTGAGCAGAATATCATGAGGCAGCTCGGTACGATCATCACCACAAGCGGTGAGCATAAGATAAACATCGCAGCCACGAAACCGGCGGCGCTGTGGGTAGAGGAAGGCGGTGCACTCACATTCGGTGATGCGACCTTCTCACAGATCATCATGGATGCACACAACTCCATGTGGCGATCAAGATAACGAATGAACTTCTTTATGACAATGCGTTCAACCTCGAAAGCTATATCCTTGACCAGTTCGGCAAGGCTTTGGCTAATACTGAGGAGGACGCATTTTTAAATGGCGATGGAAAAGGAAAGCCTCTGGGCCTGTTCGCGAGAAACAGGCGGCGGTCAGGCTACAGCAGTAACAAGCGGCGCTAATATTTCAGCCGATGACATCATAAGCCTTGTATATACGCTGAAGCGTCCGTACAGACAGAATGCGAAGTTCATCTTGAATGACCAGACTATTTCATCCATAAGGAAACTTCAAGGACAATAACTGGCGCATATATGTGGCAGCCGTCAGTACAGGCAGGCGAACCGGACAGACTCTTCGGATATGAAGTCTACACCTCGGCATACGCACCGCTTGCAGAAGCAGGAAAACCGGCATGTTGCGTTCGGTGACTTCTCTTATTACAACATCGGTGACAGAGGCACTCGTTCATTCCAGGAACTCAAAGAACTCTTCGCAGGCAATGATATGACAGGCTATATCGCAAAAGAGCGTGTAGACGGAAAACTTATCCTGCCGGAAGCAGTGCAGATCCTGAAGATGAAAGCGTGATGCTAAATGGGCAGCGTCATAACGGCGCTGCCATATTTTTTGGAGGTGATGCGTATGTTCGTCACGCTTGATGAAATGAAGAATTATCTGAGAGTGGACCACACTGATGATGACGAACTCATAGGACACATCCTTGAATCAGCGGAGCGCGTATGCATGGATATCGTTAGAACGGACGACAGTGCAAAATTCGAGGAAATGGTCAATGCAAGGACTGCGGTCATGTATACGGCTGCATATTTTTATGAGCATAGAGAAGAGGCTGATTTCCACGAATTAACGCTGATGCTCAGAAGCCTGTTGTCAGGCAGCAGGGAGGCGGGATTTTAATGAATATCGCACTTCTCAATACAAGAGTAACATTCCAGAAGCAGCTGACCGAGATTGACGATATAAGTAATCACGTAAACTCATGGACAGAATATTTCACATGCGCTGCAACGATCAGCGGTGAGGGCGGCAGTGAATCATATCAGGCGGCTGAGACCAATGAAAAAGTCGGATATATGCGTAACTGTGAGATGGTGCAAAAAGACCGCTGAAATAAAGTCAACTGAATACCGCGTAATGTTTGACGGAGAAAATTTACGACATACTCTCAGTAGATCATTTCAGCTATAAGAAGGATGCAGTCAAATTCCGGTGCATAAAGGTGAGAGATGAAGATAGAAGATCTGGCGGATGCCATTGAGGATGAACTGAATATCTATGCAAAAGGCAGCGCTGCAGTCGTAAAGAATGCTGTGAAGGATACTGCAAAGGAAATAAAGGATGGCATCGCCGCAGGTGCACCGGTAGGTGTCACCGGAAAATACGCAAAGAGCTGGAGAGTAAAGAAAACAGCAGAAACTGATACGAGTGTCTCCTATATCATACACGCAAACAAGGATGGATATCGCCTGGCACACCTTCTGGAGTTCGGTCATGTAAATCGTGACGGTGGACGCACAGACGCGAAAGAACATATTGGTCCTGCAGAGAAGAAGGGTAAGGCATCAATAGAAAGAAGATAAGGAGCGGGTTGAAATGACAGTAGCAGAGATACTTAAGGACACAGGCCTTCCGTTACGCGTATGACCACTTTGCGGAAGGCGAGTCACCGAACCGCCCTTTGCCGTGTACTACCATCCTGAGAGCACCAATTTCGGGTTGCAGACAACATCGTATGGTCAAGAGCGGATACGGTCTACCTGGAACTTTATACAGATAAAAAAGATATAGAAACTGAAAACATTATAGAAAAAGCACTGATGCAGAATGGGATCTACTGGGATAAGTCTGAGACCTGGATAGATTCGGAAAAACTGTACGAGGTGCTTTATTCATTTGGAACGGAGGGATTTTAATGTCCGACAGCAATAAGATCACATACGGTCTTTCCAATGTGCATGTATGGCCGATAACATCGGTCGCAGCAGATGGAAAGCCGACATACGGCACTGTTATTACATGCCGGGAGCAATTGAAATGTCACTTTCAGCAGAAGGTGATACAGCGACATTCTATGCGGATAACATATTGTACTGGACGGCTGAAGCCAACAACGGGTACAGCGGTTCACTTACGATCGCGGAGATGCCGGAGGATTTTGCACAGAAAGTGCTCAATCAGATAAAAGACAACAACGGTGTATTGATAGAAGATTCTACAGCGACAGGGACTGAGTTTGCGATGGCATTCGAGTTTGAAGGAGACATCAACAAGAAGAGGATACTGTTCTACCGCTGCACAGCGGGGAGACCTGATGTTGGTTCATCATCCAAGGAAGACAAGATCGAACCGAACAAGCAGGAGATCTCCATCAAAGCATCACCAAGGCTCGATAACCATTACGTGAAGGCAAGCGTTGCGGATGCATCATCCACGGCATATTCGGCATGGTACGGCGCATCACCGTATGAAGCAGTGACGACAACAGTATCAGCTTCAAAGACAAGCACTTCGACTTCCGGGTCTTAAAGGAGGCATTTCAAGGATGATAAAGAATATTGAGATAGCAGGCAAAGATGTCAATTTCGATACATCATGTCATGGATGTTCCTGTATAAGACACAGTTCGGCAGTGATCCCATAGACATCATCATGCCGGCGATCAAGGCGGCGGTTGCCGCTCTTTGAGAATGCCGGGAATACTTTAACAGCCGCAGATATAGACCTGATCACGGATGTGCTTTCAGAAATGAATGTCACTGAAGGACTGCAGCTTATTTGGGCGCTTGCGGCGAACGCAGAAAAAGATATAGATGAACCTTCTGCAATGGTATCACGAATTCGATACGTTCCGCTTGATGAGATACTCGCCGGCATCGTGCCGGCAATAGTCGAATCATGCCTAAGTACAAAAAAATTCCAGGCACTGTCTCAGGCGGCAAAGAAGGCAGTGCCGAAGAGAAGCGACATCGAGAGCATCTCTCACGGCAGGCCTGATGCGGGGTCTTCGTATGAATGATACGAGGACGATGACGCTCGGAATGTGGATAGATTACATTATCGAGTGGAACATCATCAATATGCCGGACGGTAATACGAACAGAATGGCAACACAGGAAGACTTCGATAAGTTCTGATCGTGCTGCGGCACGATAGATAAAAGGGAAGGAGGGCCAAGTCATGGCGGAAATATAAAGGGCATAACCATCGAACTGAATGGGGACACTACTAAGCTTGATAAGGCTCTCCGTGAAGTAGGAAAAGAAACCAGGACAGTTCAGCGGCAGCTTTCTGAAGTGGAGAAGGCGCTGAACTGGATCCTGGAAACACTGACCTCATAAAACAGAAGCAGAGACTCCTGGGTGAGGAGATACAGTCGACAAAAGACAAACTTGGTATGTTGCGGCAGGCTGACCAGGATGTTTCAAAGACATGGAAAAGGGGACTGCGGGCGCTGCTGAAAAGCACAGTGAACTGCAAAGACAGATCACCGTTACGGAATCCAAGGAAAAGGCACTTCAGAAAGAGTTCGACAAACTGAAAGGCGTGTCAGGAGACACATTAAAGATAGCCGCAGGATTCGAAAAACGCGGGAACAAAAATCAAGTCGGTCAGTGATAAGGTCGGCAAGCATCGGCAAAGGCATGACAAAAGGTGTCACAGCACCGGTAGTCGCAGTAGGTGCTGCAAGTGCTAAAGCTTTTACCGAAGTCGACGATGCAATGGATACGGTGGTTCAAAAAGACAGGAGCATCCGGCAAGTCTCTCGATTCCATGAAAAAGAACGTGGAGAACATAGCAACGAGCATCCCCACGACCTTTCAGGCCTGCAGGCTGACTGCAGTAGGTGAAGTCAATACAAGATTCCATCTGACGGGCAAATCCTTTAGAGAGCGTATCCTGCGCAGTTCGTCAAATTCGCAGATATAAACAATGCGGATGTGACGGATTCAGTTCGCGGAGCGCAGATGGTGATGTCAGCGTTCGGACTTAAAACAAAAGACACAGGCTCACTTCTCGGTGTGTTCACAAGCGTATCGCAGAAGACCGGTGTATCGGTCACTGACCTTATGAACTCACTTGTTCAGAACTGGCGCAACATTCCGTGATATGGGACTTTCAGCACAGAATGCCGCTACGCTCCTCGGTAATTTTGAAGCCGCCGGCATCGACTCCAATACTGCAATGGGATCTTTAAAGAAAGCCATGACGGCGTTCCAGAGCAAAGGTATCGATGTAAATAAGGGGCTAAAAGATCTAATAGGAAGCTTGTCAGACGGCAAGGTAACGACAAAGGATTATAACTATGCGGTCAGCATACTCGGTAAGAGGGGTGCTGATGCATTCGTTGATATGGCAAGAGCGGAAGACTGTCGCTTAAGGGTCTGTCTTCAAATCTGTCTGATTACGGTTCGACAGTCGATGATACTTTCAAAGGGACACTCGATCCGATAGACCAGGCGAAAGTCGCGCTCAACAATCTGAAGGTGACTGGCGCGCAGATATTCACATCGCTTCAGGAGATAATTGCGCCAATGCTTCAAACGCTTAATTCTAAGCTTCAGGCGCTCAATAAATGGTGGCAGACGCTTTCACCCGGTATGCAGCAGGCAATCATAAAGACAATGATGATAGCAGCTGCTATAGGACCATTGCTTATCGGTGTTGCAAAGATAGGTTCAGCCATAGGCACCATTGCAGGCGGAATAGGCAATATGATAACCATCGGTTCTAAGATGGCTGCTGTCTTTTCAAACGTAGGCGGTATGGGCGGGCATCATGGGCAAGGCGATAGGATTTCTTACAAGTCCTGTCGGCATCGTGATAGCCGCGATCCTGGCTGCGATAGTAGTAGGAGTTCTCCTCTATAAGAAACTGGGACAAGATCAAGGCTGCGGCTCAGAAAGTGTTCACTGCCATAAAGAATGTCATAGTGCCGGTGATGAACACGATAAAGAATGTAATAACTACAGTATGGAACGGGATAAAATCATTTTTCATAACTGTGTTTTCTGCTATAGGTAAAGCAGTGCTCCTGTATTTCAGCGCATATCTCACTGTTATAAGAACGATACTGAATGTGATAAGAACAGTCGTAAGGGCAGTATGGCTCGGCATAAAGACGGTGATCACTGCCGTTGTCAGGTCAATAAAGACTGTCGTGAGCGGTGCATGGAAAGGCATCAAGGCGGTAACTCTTGCAGTGTTCGGCGCGATAAAGTCCGTAGCAAGGACTGTCTGGAACGGCATAAAGACGGCTGTCCTGACTCCGGTGCGGGCGATAAAATCTGTTGTCACATCAATCTGGCAGGGGATAAAAAGTGTGACAGTAAGCGTCTGGAACGGGATAAAGAATGCCATAACAAGGCCAATAGAGACCGCAAAGAACATCATAAAGAGGATCGTGGATGCCATAAAAGGTTCTTTCATTTCAGGATAAGTCTTCCGAAGATACCGATGCCGCATTTTTCCGTCATACCTTCCGGGTGGAAACTCGGAGACCTTCTAAAGGGCAAGATCCCGCCATCTTGGCATCAAGTGGTATGCGAAGGCGGGATACTTAAAAAGCCTACGGCATTTGGAGCATCAGGAAACAATATCCTTGCAGGAGGAGAAGCCGGCTATGAAGCGGTAGCTCCGATAGATACCCTGAAAGGTTATGTCCGTGATGCCGTGGCAGAAGCAGGCGGCGGAGGTCAGGTGTTCAATATTTCTATGACGGTGAACGGGGCGAATGATCCGGAAGACTGGGCCGCGCAGTTTGCAAAGAGCCTGAAACGGCAGATGAGGATGGGATGAAATGGCGAAAAGTAAAAAAAGCAAAAGACCACCGGGCTGTCCGTTTCAAGGAACGGGATGGTCTTCACGTTCAAGTGGAAGAAAGGCGATACATATAATGACGGACAGCAACTCCAGTACAAGATAGGAACCGGAAAGAAGCCGGGATGGAAAGACTTAAGCATAGCAGATACTGCGACCAGCAAGGCAGTATCACTTTCTGCTGGAAGTTATTATCGGCGTCAGGCAAAAAGAAACACTAAGATATATAAGCTTCAGGGTGCGTGGAAATCATGACAAAAAGAAGAATGATAATTCGGATGGAGCGAATGGTCGGATAAAACATTCGATGTCCTTATACCGAAAAGACCGTCATCTGCCGTTTTTGAATTAAGTGAAGACTACAGCAATGTCGGGACATTTACATGGGAAGTTGCTGTATCTGATGATGATACGCACATTTTTACTGACACAGAGTATCAGTCACTTATTACTGAGAGCGGTGAAGCTGACGGTTCAAGACTTTCATGGAACTCATCGCAGTCGGGATGGCTTTCAGGGACAGCGGCGGCATCGGGCACAAGAAGCGTTACCGAGGATACTGCTGTGATCGCAGTCGGTTCGCATACAGATGGATGAGAGTGCGTTCCAGAGGACCGCAGGGAAACAGTGACTGGGTATATGCAAAGCATACATATTCTGCC
>Ga0268359_10926_pt1 | contig 11883 bp, 11 predicted proteins | sample BioMet11_FD_194416 | JGI IMG/M metagenome (GOLD analysis project Ga0268359, IMG submission 194416) | Sewage microbial communities from Oakland, California, United States - Biofuel 11 (PacBio Assembly) | ecosystem: Engineered > Wastewater > Sewage > Unclassified | place: USA: California | collected...
TTTGTTCAGATATAAAAAGCGCTTTCTGATGACTATAATCGGAGTTGCAGGATGCTTTGCGCTTCTTATTACCGGTTTTCGGCGTACGAGATTCCATAGGAGATATTGTGCACAAGCAGTATGATGAACTCTTCCATTATGATTTTACTGTGGAAGTCACGAATGACAGATGGATAGAGAAAGACGACACGCTGGCAGATACTCTGAACAATAAAAACATGGTGAAATCATACATGTCCTATTTCAGCGATAAAGCTCGTGTAAAAGACACCAAAGGAAAAAACATGGATATCAATGTGATTTCTCCGCAGAATGATGCAGGGTTCAGCGACTTTGTCACTATGCGTTCGCGACGAAACGGGAAGAACCGTGAACTTCGGGAAAAACAGCGCGGTCATCAATGAAAAAGCCGCAGAGAGCATTGGAGCAAAGACCGGCGACAGGGTCAAAGTGACTTTGAGCAGCGATGAAAGCATTACTGTTAAGATAACGGGCATCACTGAGAATTACGTTGCAAGTTATCTTTATCTGGGAGATAATGTTTACAGCGCCCCTGACCACAAGCATCTTATGATCAAGATGGCCGGGAGTGCAGATAACGATACTGTGATGGAAAAGCTGCTGGACAGCAGCCGCGTGTCGTATGTCGTTTCAACAGAATATGTGAAGGATAATTTCGCGGATTCAGTAAAGAGCATAAATTATATTGTAATAGTGCTGATAGTATGTGCGGGCGCTCTGGCAGTCATCGTTCTTTATAATCTCACCAATGTGAATATATGTGAGAGAAAGAAGGAACTGGCGACTATTAAGGTCCTGGGCTTTTTTGACAGGGAAGTATCAGCATATATATTCAGAGAAATAAACATGCTGGCAGGGATCGGGATATTGTTCGGCATACCGGTAGGGATATGGCTTCATAAATTCGTTATACGCACAGTAGAGGTCAATTCGGTAATGTTCGGGCAGAACATCGAATGGCCGAGTTATATATATGCGGCTGGCCTGACGATACTGTTTACTCTATTTGTAAATTTGATTATGAGACGCAAGATAAAAGACATTGATATGGTCGAATCGATGAAAGCAAATGACTGATAAAAGCAGGAGTTGATGTAATATGAGAAAGCAAAATGTGGTTTTGATAGGGATGCCGGGATGCGGAAAAAGTACTACCGGAGTGCTGCTGGCGACGATCATGGGATTTGATTTTGTAGATACTGATCTTCTGATAATCAAGGAAGAAGGCAAAAAGCTGGTCGAAATCATAGAGGAAATAGGTAATGAAGGATTCAACAAAGTCGAGGAAAATCTGTGTGCGACTCTTCATGTCAAGCATTCGGTAATAGCTACAGGAGGAAGCGTGGTATATGGCCCCCGGGCTATGCAGAACCTCAGAAATGAAGGAATGGTAGTATTCCTGGATGTTCCTCTGGGCGAAATAGAAAAACGTATAGGCGATTATTCACAGCGTGGCATATCCCTGAAAGAAGGACAGTCAATAGAAGATCTTTTTGAGGAACGCCGGCCGCTGTATATGAAATATGCGGATATCATAGTCAATACTACAGATACCGAGCTTTCCAGCGCCGCGGAAACGGTCAGATCACTGGTCGAGGAAGAATGGAGAAAACTTTAAGGAGTAGAGATTGGATTATTTAGCAGCTATAGACAAGAGAGTTTCCAGAAGGCATTTCACGAAGGATCCCGTTCTGCCGATGCAGATAACTGCACTGCAGCATGCAATCGATGAAAGCAACGGATCCGGGGGACTGGACATGAAGATGATCGTCGGGAGGGGAGAGCCGTTTTCAGCGAAAAACAGTTTCGGAATGTTTTCCGGTGTGCAGAATTATATAATTCTTGCAGGGCCGGAAAATGATAAAAACTGTGAAGAAAAGCTCGGTTATTTCGGTGAAAGTATTGTTCTTCTGGCGGTATCTCTGGGACTCGCAACATGCTGGGTAGGCAAAACATATAACAGAGAACTCGCTGCAGAGAATGTCGAACCCGGTGAAATCATGAAATGCTGCATAGCTTTCGGAAATGTCAAACCCGGTCTTTCGCCTAAAGAACTGGCAGTATCCAGAGGACTCAAAAGAAATATCAGAGAAGTCAAGGACAGACTGTATGTGGAGGAAACACCTCCAAACTGGGTCGTCGCCGGAATGAGATCTGTGGTTAAAGCTCCGTCGGCACGAAACAGGCAGAGTACCATGTTTATATATGCGTCAGACCGCGTGAGCGCCAAGATCGATATGAAAAACGAGACGGATCCGTACGATCTCGGCATAGCAAAGCTTCATTTTGAGATAGGCGCAGGAATAGGAAAGGGTTCATGGGACTTCGGCAACGGTGCTACATATGAAAGACATGAAACGGCGGATCAGCATAAAGGATATTAAATCAATTGAAAAAGACTGCGCACTGCAGGGATTGTCATTCCCGCGGTGCGGCAGTCTTTTTTTATCAGTTCAATTAGTTTTTCAGGGCCTGCATCGGTGAAGGGATCCGGCCGCCGCGCGCCAATCATTTTTGAAGGCGAAGCTGTGTTGACCTTCATGACAGGACCGGTACCGAACAGACCGCCGAATTCGAGTTCGCCGCCTTCAGGTACGCCGATGGCAGGTATTACTCTGACAGCTGTTGTCTTGTAATTGACCATGCCAATAGCTGCTTCATCTGCAATCATTCCGGATATCACGTCGGCAGGCGTATCTCCCGGAATAACAATCATATCGAGGCCTACTGAACATACTGCAGTCATTGCTTCAAGTTTTTCTATCTTCAGACATCCTGATCGTGCTGAGTCGATCATACCGGCATCTTCAGTAACAGGAATAAAAGCACCGGATAATCCGCCGCAGTTATTGGCTGCCATCAGGCCGCCTTTTTTAACGGCGTCATTGAGCATTGCCAGAGCAGCTGTAGTACCTGCCGCACCGCACTGTTCCAGGCCGATTTCTTCAAGTATATGTGCTACGGAATCGCCTATTGCCGGCGTCGGCGCAAGTGAGAGATCTATTATGCCGAAAGGCGCCCCGAGCATGCGTGAGGCTTCTGTTCCCACGAGCTGACCCATTCTTGTTATTTTGAATGCAGTCTTTTTTATTTCATTGGCGACTTCACCCATATCTGCGGTGTCATCCATGTTTGCCAGAGCTGCTCTGACGACTCCGGGACCGGATACTCCGACATTTATAACACAGTCAGGTTCTCCCGGGCCGTGAAATGCTCCGGCCATGAACGGATTGTCTTCAGGAGCGTTGCAGAAAACAACCAGCTTGGTCGCACCGACGCACTGATTGTCTCTGGTGAGTTCGGCGCATTCTCTGACAACGTGTCCGAGTGTGCGTACCGCGTCCATGTTGATACCGGCTTTTGTGCTTCCTACGTTGACGGATGAACATACAACATCTGTCTCGGCAAGCGCACGGGGATAGACTGTATGAGTTCCGTATCTCCGGGAGCAAAGCCTTTCTGTACGAGTGCGCTGTATCCGCCTATGAGGTCAACGCCGACAGCACGTGCCGCACGGTCAAGAGCGACAGCGTATTTTATAGGATCTCCGCCCGATGCACCCGCAAGGATGGCGATCGGCGTAACGGCGATCCTCTTGTTTACGATCGGAATACCGTATTTCTTTTCTATTTTTTCGCCTGTTTCAACGAGCCTTTCCGCATATCTTGTTATCTTGTCGTATACTTTTTCGCATGATCTGTCTATATCGCCCGTCAGCACAGTCGATGAGAGAGATACCCATTGTAATAGTTCTAATATCAAGAGCTTCGTCTTGTATCATGGTCACTGTTTCCATGATGTCTGTCATATTGAGCATCAGCAGCCTCCTTTATATTCTGTGCATAGCGTTGAATATATCTTCGTGCATGACGTGTATCTTCATCGTCGGCAGATCGGCTTCGAGCTTTTTGTTGAGCTCTGAAAGATCTGCATTGAGCTTTGATATTTCGACTACCATCACCATTGTGAAATAATCGTCTATTACAGACTGTGTGACATCCAGAATATTCGCATTGAAATCCGAACATCCGCAGCTGACTTTTGCCAGAATGCCTACACTGTCTTTGCCTACTACTGTAATTACTGCTTTCATATTCTTTACCTCCGTGCGCTTCGGCGCATAATATATTATTCTACCATAATGTATGTATTGTCCGCAATATCGTTATCTGAACAGAAATGGATTTTCAGGTCCGGATATTTCTTGCTGAAATATTTCCTGTTCATGCCCTTATGTCCGGACATGTTGGAAATGCATCTTTCGCATGATGAAAACGTTACTGAGATATGTCCCGACTCCCGGATCTTTTCTGCAGAGCCGAAGTGCTGCAGAAGAGCCGTTTCCATGTCTTCCCTGGCGATCATTCCTTCGACCAGCTGCCTGAATGCAGGATGATAAGTTCCGCCCAGATCGGTTCCCGGCGTTATCAAGTCTGTACTTTTCAGGCCTACACGCATTATCTCGATGTCCGCTGCAGATAAGATCCGGTACATGTCTTTTGTGATGTCTGCGGCTTTTTCAACACCCGGCGGAGTATATTCTCCGGCTGCCATCATTTCTGCCAGAGCAGTTCCTTTCAGCACGACTGTCGGATAGATCCGGGCCAGAGAAGGGCGGAGCCCGGCTGTGATCTCAGCTGAGCGTATATCCTTTTCCTTTGTGTCTCCGGGAAGTCCGACCATGAGCTGTATGCCCAGGTCGAAGCCGTATTCACTGATCAGTCTGCACGCGTCGAAAACAGCATCTGCCGTGTGTCCGCGCTGTGATTTCTCCAGGACTTCGTCATCGAATGACTGGACGCCGAGTTCAACGGCACCGACCTCGTATTTTTTGAGATTCGTAAGAATTTCATCATCGATATAATCGGGCCTGGTCGAAAGATGAAGACTGTTGACGCGTCCCGCGCGGACATATCTGTATCCTATTTCCAGATACTTCGTCTGAAGCTCCAGCGGGATCGCCGTGAAGCTGCCTCCGTAAAAAGAAATTTCCACTTTGTCGAGCCCGCGTCCTTCGATGGTCGAAAGCCATTGTTCAATTGTATCCGTGATTTCTTTTTCGCTCACCGGCTGTTTCCTTGCTGTAATGGCATTCTGGTCGCAGAATACACAGCTGTGAGGGCAGCCGAGGTGCGGAATGAAAATCGGTATTATCGCATGTTTTTTCATGCTATCCATTATAACCCAAGATGTGGCAGATTCAAGCCGGTAAATGCTATAATAAAGCAGGAGGACATTATGGAAAAAATATTTGTATCGGAAGACGCATCTGCCGAACTGAAAGCGTACCTTGAACAAAAGAAATTTGAAGTCGTTGAAGTGCATCATACCGGAAGGGTAGAAAAAGCTGTTTCCGCTCATCCGGACATGTATATGTGCAGACTCGGGACTGCACCCGGCGGAGAACTTTTTTTCGGGGATCCGGAAAAGCTGGCGCCTGAGTATCCCCGCGATGTCAGATATAACGCCGCCTGTACAGGCAGGTACTTCATTCATAAGATATCCGCGACAGATCCGCTGCTTCTGGAGCTCGCAGAGAAGCGCGGCATGGAGATAATCGATGTGCGTCAGGGCTACACTAAGTGCAGTACCGTAATAGTGGATGAGAACAGCATTATTACTGCAGACGAGGGAACCGCGGCTGCCTGCAGGGCGAAAGGCCTGACAGTAATGTCAGTATCTCCCGGGCATGTTGTTCTCCCGGGATTTTCATACGGCTTTATCGGCGGCGCTTCGGGAAGAACCGGCAGTGAAATCGTTTTCAACGGTGATATCACAATGCATCCCGACTGTGGAAAAATGCTCGGGTTTATCAGAGAAAGAGGACTTACTGTAAAATGGTTCAGCGGATATCCTCTCACAGATATAGGAACGATATTATAAAAAAACCGTGCATCCGGAATTATATTCCGGGAGCACGGTTTCTGATCTCCATTTACACTTACACTATCGGTTTCGTATACCAGATATTTTCGGCATAATCTTTTATGCTTCTGTCGGCAGCGAATCTTGCCGCCATGGCAATATTCGTGGCTGACATTCTGTTCCAGCGAGGCCTGTCTTCATAAGCTTCCTGTATGTTTTCGTGGACATCGCAATAACTGCCGAAATCTTTTAAGCACATATAAGGATCTGCAATGCTGTATGAAGGCTTAAGCAGATAATCCTGTATGCCTGCAAAACTTTTGCCGTTGAAACCTGTTTTCAGGCTGTCGACAGCAGCTTTGAGCTGATCGTTTTCTTCGTAATATTTTTTCGCGTCGTATCCGTTCCGTAAATTTTCCAGGACCTCCTCAGCTGTCTGCCCGAAAATGAAAATACTGTCGTCGCCGACGGCGTCGAACATTTCAACATTTGCTCCGTCCATAGTACCGATCGTAACGGCTCCGTTTATCATCATTTTCATATTTCCCGTGCCGCTTGCTTCTTTTCCGGCCAGAGATATCTGTTCGGAAATATCCGTTGCCGGCATCAGGGCTTCAGCGAGTGAAACGTTGTAGTTCTCCAGAAAGATAACTTTCATCTTTGCAGCTATCTGCGGATTTTTTTCGATTTCACAGCCTATTTCATAGATGAGCTGAATGATGCTTTTCGCCATGAAATAATTCGGAGCTGTTTTCGCTGCAAAAAGATATGTTTCAGGGCGCATTTCCAGGTCGGGATCGGCCAGCAGTTCCTGATATTTGACTATTATCCTTAAAGCGTTCAGCAGCTGCCGCTTGTATTCGTGAAGACGCTTTGCCTGTACGATGAAAAGAGAGTCGGGATCGGGAGCGATACCGGTCATTTCTCTGATCTTATTGGACATTATAACTTTATTGCTGCGTTTGATTTCTGTAAGCCTTTCTCCGACCTGCTTATTATCTCTGTATTTGAGGAATCCCTGCATTTTCCAGGCATCTTTTCTGTATTCCGGCCCGATGCATTCGTCGAGCAGGGAGGCAAGTTCCGGATTTGACTGACAGAGCCAGCGTCTGTAGGCAATACCGTTGGTCACATTAGTGAATTTTTCCGGATATGCAAGATAAAAATCGTGGAAAAGATCTTTTTTCAGTATTTCTGAATGAAGCCTGGATACTCCGTTGACTTTGTGGGAACCGATGACTGACAGATTTGCCATGCGGACCATTCCGTCTCCGAGAGGAGCCATATAATCGATTTTACCTTCATCGCCCGGGAATTTTACTTCCATTTCATTTCTGAAACGCCTGTTGATCTCATCTATCATCATATGGATACGCGGAAGCATGTTTTTTTACAAGACTGTCGTTCCACTTCTCAAGCGCTTCAGCAAGGACCGTATGATTAGTATATGAAATCGTGTTTATAACCCTGTACCATGCGTAGTCCCATTCGCAGCCGTAATCATCCAGGAATATTCTCATAAGTTCCGGTATGCAGAGTGCAGGATGAGTGTCATTGATGTGGATCACATTTTTCAGGTGAAAATTATCAAGAGTGCCGTGCAGTCTGTAATGATTGCGGACGATATTCTGGCAGGATGCCGATACCATGAAATACTGCTGCTTAAGCCTGAGTTCTTTTCCGCCCTCTATATTGTCTGCAGGGTAGAGCACTTTGGACAGCAGTTCTGCACGCGTGTTTTCCTGAGCGGCTTTCGTAAAATCGCCGTTGTTGAATGATGCCATATCGAAACCCTCCGTATCGCGTCCGCTCCACAGTCTGAGCTTTTCAACCGCTTCTGACCCGGAACCGGATACGAACATATCATAAGGGGACCGCTTCGACGATATCCTGCCCTTCGGCTGCATATTTAAGACCGCCTTCTCCCCATTGTTCTCTGTACTGTCCGTAGAATCCGACTTTATATACATCATCTTCGCGTGCGTTCAGCCATACATGTCCGCCAGGAAGCCAGTTGTCCGGCATCTCCACCTGCCATCCGTCTACAAGCTTCTGCTTGAAAAGGCCGTAATCATATTTTATGCAGAAGCCGGTTACATCGTATCCGCATGAAGCCATTGCATCCATATAACATGCCGCAAGTCTGCCGAGGCCTCCGTTTCCGAGACCTGCGTCAGGTTCGAGATCATAAAGATCTGTGATATCCATATTTGTTTCATCCAGCATATCTCTGACCATTTCAGTCTGGCCGAGATTGTAGAGATTGTTCTTCAGTGACTGGCCCATGAGAAATTCCATGCTGATGTAATATATTTTCTTTTTGTCGCTGTCATGTTTCTCGACAGCGCGTCTGGTTTTATTGAAGTCCCATCTTTTGGTCTGCAGCTCGCTGTTGACAACTGTTGCAACTGCTCTGTACATATCGTACGGCTCGGCTGTTTCAATTGAACAGTGAAACGTGTTTTCGAGCTGGTCGCTTACAGAATTGCGGAATTTTTCATATTCTGATTCAGTGTATTTTTTTTTCTGCGTCTGCCGATGTGTTATTAAATCTTTAAGGTTCATAAAATCCCTTCTCCTTTTGAGGTGTAACTAATATGTCAGAATATCTTCATACATTTTCTGATATTCCTTGGCCTGCGATGCCCAGCTGAAGTTCATGTGAAGATCGTGTCTGACAAGTTTTGCCCAGTTCTCCCGGTCTTTATATCTGTTCAGCGCATTCATGACAGCGTGGTAGAATGCATCGGATGTGAAATCTGCAAAAAGAAATCCGTTCCCGTCTCCGAGAGTACAGTCTTTAATTGAATCTTTCAGCCCGCCGGTTTCACGAACGACCGGAACTGTGCCATATCTGCAGGCGATCATCTGAGACAGCCCGCATGGTTCGCTGCGCGAAGGCATTATGAAAATATCCGATCCCGCATAGACCTTGTGAGACATTGCAGTATCAAAGTAGATTAGTGCTGCTGCTTTATCAGGATGCCTCTCGGCCAGTCCCCTGAACCAGTTTTCATAATGGCCGTCACCGGTCCCGAGAAGAATGAACTGTACATCATTGTTGTCCAGAATACCGTCCATAGTCTCGAGGATCAGATCCATCCCCTTGGCGGGAACGAGCCTGCTCACAACTGACAGTACCGGAACATCTTCCCTGACAGGAAGTCCGGCGGCCTTCTGCAGTTCAGTTTTGTCAGATATTTTTCCTTCCGGATGAGTATATGAGTAGTTTGATGCTATGAACGGGTCATTCGACGGATTGTACACTCTGGTGTCTATACCGTTGAGGATGCCGCGCATTTTATGTTCGTTTCTGCGTATGATGTGGTCAAGACCGAATGAATAGAAAGGATCTTTCAGTTCACCGGCATATGAAGGACTTACCGTACTGACCATATTTGACGATTCTATAGCTCCTTTCATGAGGTTCACATCGCCGTGATATTCAACGACATATGTTTTGTCTTCCGGCAGTCCGAGAACATTTTCAAGTACATCCATGCCGTAATGCCCCTGATATTCAATATTGTGTATAGTAAATACTGTTCTCAGGAACTCGCGGTGGTAAATAGTGTTCTGGAATACAGGAATCATGGCCGTCTGCCAGTCATTGGCATGGATGATGTCCGGAACGAAGTCGATTATTAAGAGCGACTCGATAACTGCTCTGGAAAAGTATGTGAACCTTTCGCAGTCGTCGAAATATCCGTAAAGTCCGTCTCTTTTGAAGTAATATTCGTTGTCAATGAAGTAATATGTGACGCCTTTGTATTCAAGGCTGAACACACCCATATACTCGTGTTTCCACGCGATAGGTATTTCCGCACAGCCGAGAAATTCCATGTCCTGGCGGTATTCATCGGCAATAGACTGGTATAGCGGCATAATGACTCTGCAGTCTATATCTGAACTCTTTATAGATTTCAGAGCTTTTGGAAGAGAGCCCGCAACTTCTCCAAGTCCGCCGGTACCGGCGAAAGGTGAAACTTCCGGTGAAGCGAAAAGTATATTGTAATGTAATTTTTCGTTTTCTGCTGACGGTTTTCTTGGACGGGCCTTTTTCATTGGTCTGCCTCTGTAGTTCGATCCCATATGAACCTCCTGGATTAATATATTACTTTCTCTTTAAATAATTTCAAAGTATAACATAAGATTGAATATTAGTCTATCCGAGGATATAATAGAGTTAAGTAAAATCAATAAGGTACGGAGGTATAACATGACACTGCATACAGGCAATTTATCGTATCCGAAATACCTATTTCATCAGGGCGAAAATTTTAAATCATATGAATTTCTCGGACCGCATTTTGCGGGCAGCAAGGCATCTGAAGGCATCTGGTTCAGAGTCTGGGCTCCGAGAGCAGCCGCAGTATCCTTAGTTGGCGATTTCAACAACTGGGATATTTCAGCACACCCTATGGAACGTATGGATGATGACAAGACTATCTGGGAAATTTTCTGCCGGGATATCCCGGACGGCGGTTTTTACAAATATGCCGTTACTACAGATGCCGGTGAAACACTTTATAAAGCTGATCCATATGCTTTTTGTTCTGAAAAAGGCACGACTGACGAAGGCGCAATGATGGCTTCACAAGTGTATAATATTGACAAAACATACAGGTGGGGCGACTCGGCATGGTGCCGGAGAAGAGATTCAGCCAATCATTACTCGAGTCCTGTGAATATTTACGAAGCTCATCTCGGCTCCTGGAAGAGGAAAAAAGACGGCTCTTTTTACAGCTATCGTGAGATGGCAGACATGATCATTCCGTATGCAAAGGATATGGGATATACACACATAGAGCTCATGCCGCTGATGGAATATCCGTTCGAAGGGTCGTGGGGATATCAGATCACCGGTTATTACAGCATTACTTCCAGATACGGAACGCCTGAGGACTTTATGTATTTCGTGGATCAGGCGCATAAAAATAATATCGGCGTCATTCTGGACTGGGTGCCGGCGCATTTTCCCAAAGATGCCCATGGCCTTATGGAATTTGACGGATACCCTCTTTATGAAGACAGTGATCCTCTGAAGATGGAGCATAAAGGATGGGGAACAAGAGTATTTGATTACGGACGTCCTGAAGTCCTGAGCTTCCTGATTTCCAATGCATTTTTCTATTTCGACAAATACCATGCTGACGGACTTCGTGTCGATGCGGTAGCGGCAATGCTGTACCTGAACTATGACAGGAAAGAAGGGGAATGGAGACCAAATGAAAACGGAGGATGCGAAAACAAAGAGGCTGTCCGTTTTATTCAGACTCTTAATAAAAATATCCTTACGTTTTTCCCGGGAAGGCTGATGATAGCGGAAGAATCGACAGCATGGCCTATGGTAACGATGCCGCCTTCGGCAGGGGGTCTTGGTTTCAACTTCAAATGGAACATGGGATGGATGAACGATGTTCTCGAATATTTTTCCAAAGATCCGCTGTTCAGAGCCGGCGTGCATAACAAGCTGACATTCTCGATATCATATGCCTACAGTGAGAATTATATTCTTCCAATATCACATGATGAAGTGGTGCACGGCAAACATTCGCTTCTGGACAAGATGCCTGGAGAATATGATGACAAGTTCGCGCAGCTCAGAACGTTCTGCATATACATGATGACACATCCCGGGAAAAAGCTCGTGTTCATGGGAGCGGAGTTCGGCCAGTTTATCGAATGGAATGAGAAACAGGGGCTTGACTGGATGCTTCTGAAATATGAAAAACACAAGAAGATGCAGTCTTTTGTCAGAGATCTGAACAGGTATTACCTTGATACGCCGTCACTCTGGAAAAAAGATGATTCTTACGACGGGTTCGGCTGGATAGATGCAGACAATGCTAATGATAATGTTTACATTTATCTGAGAACTGACTGCGAAGGGCAGATAGTGCTGGCGGTGATCAATCTCTCGGGCAATGATTATGAGGACTTCTGGATAGGCGTTCCGGACGGCAGCTCGTATGAAGTCATGATAGATACAGACAG
>Ga0268359_10017_pt1 | contig 11882 bp, 19 predicted proteins | sample BioMet11_FD_194416 | JGI IMG/M metagenome (GOLD analysis project Ga0268359, IMG submission 194416) | Sewage microbial communities from Oakland, California, United States - Biofuel 11 (PacBio Assembly) | ecosystem: Engineered > Wastewater > Sewage > Unclassified | place: USA: California | collected...
CTCCTCCCCAGACTTTTTAGCGTAACGAACTAGTTTATCTTTATCGTTGTACCTACGTCCAATACGTGTAGGTTTATGGGTGGCGGGGTCTACAACGTTTAAGTTGGAGATATGAATTGGTGCCTCCTGCTTAATAATGCCACCTTGAGGATTTTTTGCATTAGGTTTAGTATGCTTGGTAACCATGTGATTCCCTCAACAATGGCACGTTCCTCAGTTGTAAGAACTTCAAGCACCTTTCCCGTTTTGCCTCTATCGTTTCCCGTGTTTACGAAAAACAACATCCCCTTTCTTTATGTGTAACTTCCTTTGCATTGATAGTCATTTAAAGGGTTTAAAGCACCTCTGGTGCCAGCGAAACAATCTTCATGAATTTGTCGCGTAGTTCGCGGGCGACCGGACCAAAAATACGGGTTCCGCGGATTTCACCTTGGGGCATTAAGGAGAACACAAGCATTATCATCAAAACGAATGTAGGAACCGTCGGGTCGACGTACTTCCTTACTTGTTCTTACAATAACAGCCTTGGTAACAGTTCCCTTCTTAACTTCACCAGAAGGTAGAGCACTTTTAACAGTAACAACAATCTTATCACCAATACTAGCATATTTCTTGCCAGTTCCTCCGAGAACACGAATGCAGAGCACTTCCTTTGCTCCGCTGTTATCGGCTACGGTTAATCTGCTTTCTTGCTGAATCATGGCTACTTAACTTTCTCTATGATTTCAATAAGTCTCCAGCGCTTGTTTTACTCAAAGGTCTGGTTTCCATTATACGAACGGTATCGCCAATGCTGCACTCGTTCTTTTCGTCGTGGGCCACAAATTTAGTGGTTTTTATTGACATATTTACCATAAATCGGGTGTTTTACTTTACGTTTTACGGCAACTACGATAGATTTCTCCATCTTATTGCTCATAACGATCCCGATTCTTTCTTTGCGTAGATTTCTCGTTTCCATTCTCAGCTCCAATTACTTGTTCTCCTGATTATTTCTCTTGGTAAGCTCGGTAAGAAGCCTCGCAATAGTTTTGCGGGTTTCACGCAACTTAGTAGGGTTATCGAGAGGAGAAATCGTATGGTTTAATTCAAGGCGCTTCAAAGCAGCGCGTTCATTATCTACTCTTTCCTCGATCTCCCTGACGGTCAACTCTAATATCTCTGAATTTTTCATGCGTCAAAAAGATTATTCGGTGTAATCACGTCTAATTACCAACTTGGTAGCAATAGGAAGCTTTTGAGCGCCCAGACGAAGTGCTTCTTTAGCAACTTCAAATGGAACACCATCGGCTTCGATAAGAATACGACCAGGGGTTATTGGAGCCACAAATCCTTCTGGAGCACCTTACCTTTACCCATACGAACTTCAGCGGGTTTTTTAGTAATTGGCTTATCGGGGAAGATTCGGATCCAAATTTGTCCTTCACGTTTCATGTAACGAACAACTGCTTGGCGAGCAGCTTCTATTTGACGACCTGTTATCCAGGCCGTTTCAAGTCCTTTGATGCCGAAGGAACCGAATGCCAGCTGATTTCCTCTTTGGGCTATACCTTTCATACGGCCCTTTTGCATCCTCCTAAACTTGGTCTTCTTAGGCTGTAACATTTCTATGTACCTTTATGCGTTTAGCACTACTTGCTTTTCCTTTTTCTGGCTCCACCAGCACCTCCACGAGGGCGGTTATTGCTATTTTCCCTTCCAGGATGACTAGCGGGTCCACCTCCTTGTTGATGGCTGGCTATTACGTTTGGCGACAAATCTCGCTTACCGTAAACCTCTCCATTGCAAATCCAAACCTTTATTCCTATTACACCAACCTTGGTAACGGCTTCGGCAAGTGCATAGTCAATATCGGCACGGAAAGTGTGCAATGGAATTCTACCCTCCTTGATAGTTTCGCTTCGGGCCATTTCGGCACCGCCAAGACGACCGGCGATTCCTACCTTAATACCCTCCGCTCCCATACGCATCGTTGAAGCCACAGACATCTTAATGGCACGACGATATGAAACACGACCCTCAATTTGACGTGCAACATTGGAAGCCACAATGGTAGCATCCAATTCTGGACGTTTTACCTCGAAGATGTTGATTTGAACCTCTTTCTGGGTAATTTTCTTTAACTCTTCTTTGAGCTTATCAACTTCCTGACCGCCCTTACCAATAATAATTCCTGGTCTAGCGGTATAAACGGTTACGGTGATAAGTTTCAGGGTTCTTTCAATTACCACTTTCGAGAGGCTTGCCTTAGCAAGACGCGCGTTAAGATATTCGCGAATCTTATAGTCTTCAACAAGCTTCTGGGAGAAATTTTTTCCACCGTACCAGCTGGAATCCCATCCACGGATAATTCCAAGCCTGTTTGCTATTGGATTAACTTTTTGTCCCATTATTTTGCCTGAGTGTCGTTAGCGTTTAAACTACCTAATACAACCGTAACATGGTTTGATCTTTTGCGGATACGGTGAGCACGACCCTGTGGAGCCGTTCTTATTCTCTTCAACATTTTTCCACCGTCTACAAAGATCTCCTTTACGTACACGTTACTATCTTCAATGCGTACACCCGCGTTCTTAGCTTCCCAATTGGCCATGGCCGAAAGAACAAGCTTTTCAACTTTGCGGGAAGCCTCCTGAGTGCTATAGCGCAATATTGCCAACGCTTTGTTGACCTCTACGCCACGCACTAAATCGACAACTAAGCGCATTTTCCTAGGAGAACTAGGGCAATTACGCAGTATTGCGTATGCCTTTTCTTTTTTCTCCGCTTTATTTTTTTCTGCTGTTAATCGTTTTCTTGCACCCATCGCTAAGAAATATTTTCAGTTACTTGCTGTTATTTCTTCTTATTACCTGAATGACCTCTGAAGGTGCGGGTTGGAGCAAATTCTCCCAACTTGTGACCAACCATATTCTCGGTAATGTAGACTGGAATAAACTTGTTCCCATTGTGAACTGCAATTGTATGACCCACAAAATCGGGAGAAATCATACTTGCCCTTGACCATGTTTTGATGACGGTCTTTTTGGCACTTTCGTTCATCGTGAGAACCTTCTTCTCCAGCTGATATGCTATGTAAGGACCTTTTTTAAGTGATCGACTCATAACGCTTGGATTAAACTGTTACTTTTTCCGTTTTTCAATAATGAACTGGCTGGAGTTCTTCTTCTTGTTTCGGGTTTTGTAACCCTTAGCAAATACACCTTTACGTGAACGTGGGTGTCCTCCAGAAGAGCGTCCTTCACCACCACCCATTGGGTGATCGACAGGGTTCATTGCCACACCGCGAGTTCTAGGTCTACGTCCTAACCAACGGCTTCTACCGGCCTTACCTGAAATTTCCAGTGCATGGTCGGGGTTTGAAACTGAGCCTACGGTTGCACGACATGTAACCAAAATCATACGGGTTTCACCGGAAGGCATTTTGATAACAGCGTACTTCCCTTCGCGAGCAAGAAGCTGTGCATAGCTACCAGCGCTGCGTGACATAATTCCACCTTGACCTGGCCGAAGTTCAATATTGTGAATAATAGTACCAAGCGGTATCTCAGATAAAAAGAGGGTGTTACCAACTTCGGGAACAACACCAGCACCGGACACAATTTTCTGTCCTACTTGCAACCCTTGAGGTGCAATGATGTACCGTTTTTCACCGTCGGCATAAACCACTAGTGCAATGCGTGCACTACGGTTGGGATCGTACTCGATGGTCTGAACCGTTGCTTGAATGCCATCTTTGTTTCGAAGGAAATCAATAATACGGTACATTCTCTTATGACCACCACCTATATAGCGCATTGTCATTTTACCCGTGTGGTTACGTCCACCGGATTTTTTCAACGGAACTACAAGCGACTTTTCGGGAGCGCCACTAGTAATGGTGTCGAATGCACTAATTATTTTATGTCTTTGACCGGGAGTTACCGGTTTTAGTTTTCTTACAGCCATTTTCCTTAGATGTTGCTATAAAAATCAATCTTTTCACCTTCCTTCAAAGTTATAATTGCCTTTTTGTAGGAATTGGTTCTTCCTACAAGATACCCGGCTTTGGTAAAGCGTGACTTTGCTTTTCCACCATAACGCATGGTATTAACATCAGCAACAGTAACTTCGTACATATCCTCTACTGCCTGTTTTATCTGCAGTTTATTTGCGGTTTTCTCAACCACAAAACCGTAGCGATTCAGCTTCTCGCCCTGAATCGTCATTTTTTCGGTTATAATTGGCTTAATTAGGATTTCCATCTTGTTTAATTACTATAGTCCAAACAATTTGTTGATCACGCTTATTGAACCCTCCGATATCACAAGATTACCAGCATTCATAATCTCATAAGTATTAAGTTGGGATGCAAGCATGACCTTAGCACCAGTAATATTGCGAGACGAAAGAACAACATTTGTATTCACTTCAGGAAGTACGAATGTACACTTTCTATCATCAACCTTGAGGTTTGTTCTAATCTTAATAAACTCCTTAGTCTTAGGTGCCTCAATGTTAAAATCCTCAACTACCGTGATTTGATTTTTTTGAGCCAAATAGGTTAAAGCGCTACGACGAGCAAGTTGCTTTAACTTTTTATTTAGCTTAAAACTGTAGTCTCTAGGAACTGGTCCAAACACTCGTCCACCACCTCTAAAAAGTGGGTTCTTAATGCTTCCGGCACGAGCTGTTCCGGTTCCCTTTTGTTTCTTAATTTTTCTAGTGCTACCGGAAACCTCGTTGCGCTGCTTGGACTTGTGAGTACCCTGTCTCTTGTTGGCCAAGTATTGCTTAACGTCGAGGTAAATAGCATGATCGTTGGGTTCAATGCCGAAGATAGTATCCTCTAGCACGACCTTTCTTCCGGTTTCCTGTCCAGCGATATTTAATACTGCTAATTCCATTACTCCTCAATAATTAAGTATGAACCTTTTGCACCGGGAATAGATCCCTTTACCAACAACAGATTATTTTCCAGAATAACCTTAAGAACTTTAAGGTTAAGCACTTTTACCTGTTGTCCACCCATACGACCAGGTAATCTCTTGCCTGGAAATACACGTGAGGGGAAAGATGATGCACCCATTGAACCGGGAGCTCTCAAACGGTTGTGCTGACCGTGGGTAGCCCCACCAACCCCGGCAAAGCCGTGGCGTTTCACAACTCCTTGAAATCCCTTTCCTTTAGAGATACCGGTAACATCCACCCAGTCTCCTTCTTCCAATACATCCGCCACGGTAATAACATCACCTAGCTTATGTACTTCTTCGAAGCTTTGAAACTCCACAAGCTTACGCTTGGGTGTGGTGTCGGCCTTTTTGAAGTGACCTAAAAGGCTCTTAGTGGTCCGCTTTTCTTTCTTTTCGTCATAGGCAAGTTGAAGAGCTACGTAACCGTCGGTTTCTACGCTCTTAACCTGCGTAACTACGCAAGGACCAGCCTCAATAACGGTGCATGGTATGTTTTTACCATCAGCACCGAAAACGGAAGTCATTCCGATTTTTTTTCCAATAATTCCTGGCATTGCTTTTTCGCGTTAATCTACTTAATTTATCACACCTTGATTTCTACTTCTACACCGCTAGGAAGTTCCAACTTCATTAGCGCATCAATTGTTTTTGGAGTAGAGCTGTAGATATCCAACAACCTCTTGTAGGTAGAAAGTTCGAACTGTTCTCTTGACTTCTTATTAACGAAGGTAGAACGGTTTACGGTAAAGATTTTCTTATGTGTAGGCAGTGGAATTGGTCCACTAACTACAGCACCAGCAGCCTTCACCGTTTTCACGATCTTTTCAGCAGACTTGTCTACCAGATTGTGGTCGTAGGATTTTAGCTTAATTCTAATTTTCTGGCTCATTGCAGCACACTTAAACTAATTGAACTATTCAATTTCCTTAATTTTCCCTTTGGCTTTTTCCATAATCTCCTTAGCCAAGTTAGCTGAAACCTCATCATAATGAGAGAATTCCATAGTGCTAGTTGCTCTTCCTGAGGAGAGTGTACGGAGAACAGTAACATATCCGAACATTTCGGAAAGCGGTACTTTTGCCTTTACTACTCGAGCTCCTCCACGTGATTCCATACCAGTAATTTGACCACGACGTTTATTAAAATCGCCAATGATATCACCCATATTCTCTTCTGGAGTTACCACCTCAACCGACATTATGGGTTCCATAATGACAGGCTTGGCCTTAATAGCAGCATGACGGAATGCGTAGCGAGCACAAATTTCGAAAGAAAGTGCATCAGAGTCAACGGCGTGAAAGCCACCGTCCTTCAACACAACCTTCAAACTATCCATAGTATAGCCTGCAAGAACACCATTTTTCATGGCAGAGTCAAAACCCTTTTGAACAGCAGGAATATATTCACGAGGAATGTTACCACCTTTAACTTCGTCAACAAACTGAAGGCCAGTAACGCCTGGATCAGCTGGTCCAATGGTAACAATTATATCAGCAAACTTACCCTTACCACCCGATTGTTTCTTAAATACTTCACGGTGATCAGCAGTTCCTTTCAGAGCCTCCTTATAGTTTACTAAAGGAGCACCTTGGTTAATCTCTACATTAAACTCACGACGAAGACGATCCACAATAATCTCGAGGTGAAGTTCGCCCATACCACTAATGATGGTTTGGCCGCTATCCACATCTGTTTTAATACGGAATGTTGGATCTTCCTCAGCTAGTTTACCCAGCGCAATACCCAACTTATCAAGGTCCTTTTGAGTCTTAGGTTCAATAGCTAGTCCAATTACCGGTTCAGGGAAGGTCATAGACTCGAGAGCAATGGGATGCTTCTCATCGCAAAGAGTATCCCCTGTGCGAATATCCTTAAATCCAACGGCAGCGCAAATATCACCAGCCTCAATTACATCCATTGGATTTTGCTTGTTGGCATGCATCTGATAGAGACGTGAAATACGCTCCTTCTTCTGATTTCGAGTATTATAAACGTATGATCCGGACTCAAGCCTACCACTATAAATACGCATGAATGCCAAACGACCTACAAAAGGATCGGTAGCAATCTTGAACGCCAAAGCAGTAAATGGATCTTTAACATTAGGATGTCGAACAACTTCTTCACCAGTTTCAGGATTGATACCTTTAATAGACTCAACATCTAGAGGACTTGGAAGAAGTTCAATAATTGCATCAAGCAATTTTTGAACACCCTTGTTTTTGAATGCGGTTCCGCAAAGTACCGGAACAATCTTCATATCTATAGTAGCCTTTCGAATGGCATCTATAAGTTCTGCCTCAGTAATGGAATCAGGATCTTCAAAAAATTTCTCTAGCAGTACGTCATTGTATTCTGCAATAGACTCAACTAGTTTGCCTCTCCATTCAGCAGCTTCGGCCTTCAATTCCTCAGGAATATCTTCATAGGTGTAGTTAATCTTCACCTTATCGTCATCAAAATAGATAACGGCCTTATTCAAAATAAGGTCAATAGTCCCCCTAAATTTCTCTTCAGCCCCAATTGGAATTTGAAGAGGAATAGGCACAGCACCTAGCTTGTCCTTAATTTGTGAAACAACAGAATAAAAATCGGCTCCTGTACGATCCATCTTATTGATGAAGGCTAAACGAGGAACCTTATATTTATCAGCCTGTCTCCAAACGGTTTCCGATTGGGGTTCAACACCACCTACGGCACAAAAAACGGCAACAGCACCGTCGAGAACGCGAAGCGAACGCTCCACCTCCACAGTAAAGTCAACGTGACCTGGGGTATCTATAAGGTTAATTTTGTATAATTGCTCATTATGATGCCAGAAAGTGGTAGTTGCTGCCGAGGTGATGGTAATACCACGCTCCTGCTCCTGTACCATCCAGTCCATAGTAGCAGCCCCGTCGTGAACCTCACCTATCTTGTGCGTCTTACCAGTATAAAAAAGAATTCGCTCCGATGTGGTAGTTTTACCCGCATCAATGTGAGCCATAATTCCGATATTTCTGGTGAGCTTAAGATCGTTGCTCATTTAATGTAACCTCTCCTTAAAATTAAAAATTAGAACCTGAAGTGAGCAAAAGCCTTGTTCGCTTCGGCCATTTTGTGCATATCCTCTTTACGCTTATATGCACCACCCTCATTATTGTATCCAGCCATGATTTCATTAGCCAGCTTATCAGCCATGGATTTACCTGAACGCTTGCGAGCGTATAGGATCATGTTCTTAATGCTAATAGAAACTTTTCTATCGGCACGAACTTCCATAGGAACTTGAAATGTAGCACCACCAACACGGCGGCTTTTCACCTCAACCTGAGGAGTAATGTTCTCCAGAGATTTTTTCCAAATCTCGAGTGGGCTCTTCTCAGAGTCTTTCATCTTCTGCTCAATGATATCCACTGCTTCGTAGAACACAGAATATGCAGTGCTCTTCTTACCTTCATACATGAGGTTATTCACGAAACGGGTAACCAAAGAATCACCAAACCTTGGGTCTGGTAGTAGAATCCGTTTTTTTGGTTTTGCCTTTCTCATCGACTTAAACTAAAAAATGCGTTCAAAATGTGTTATTTCTTTGCTTTTTGCGCCTTTGGCTTCTTAGTGCCATATTTAGAGCGCCTCTGATTCCGACCTTCAACACCAGCTGCGTCAAGCGCTCCGCGGATGATGTGGTAACGTACACCAGGCAAATCTTTTACTCTACCGCCCCTGATTAGCACAATCGAGTGCTCCTGAAGGTTGTGACCTTCACCAGGTATATAAGCAGTTACCTCATATCCGTTGGTCAGCCTAACACGGGCAACCTTACGCATAGCGGAGTTTGGTTTCTTAGGCGTAGTAGTGTATACACGTGTGCATACGCCTCTCTTTTGCGGACACGCATCCATTGCCGGAGCCTTGCTCTTATCGACTAATTGCGTTCTTCCTTTCCTTACAAGTTGTTGAATTGTAGGCATAAATACAACTACTTTGTTTAATCCTTGGTTACACTAAATTTTAACAATTTGGCTTGCAAAGGTATTCTTTTTTTTGATCTGCAAGCCCTTTCAACAGAATAAATTAAGCCAAATCTTTTACTACACATAGAAAAGTTCTGATTACCCTGCCCATTTACGGGGTGCAAAATTACTAAAATAATCTTGCGAAACAATAGTATCGTCAGCTAACTTTCTCTTTTTCAAGTAAACTATTAAAAAAAAATAAAAAGCTGCCGAAACGCCCACCACTCTTGCACGTTATCAAAAAATAACTATTTTTGGGTTTCACTTAACAAAAAGTTAATGATATCATGAGATAGACACAACTACTAACTAATCCGTATTGACTATGAAAGCTACTTAACTAACCAAATCAAAAACATTGTCCTGCTCGGCAATGCTGGTTCCGGTAAAACCACCTTAGCGGAAACCATGATGTACGAAGGAAAGGTAATTGATCGCAGAGGTTCCGTTGAGGCAAAAAACACAGTTTCGGACTACACCGAAATAGAGCAGGTATATCTTCGCTCGATTTACGCCTCCGTGCTTTATACCGAATATCTCGACCATAAGCTGAATATCATTGATGCGCCAGGCGGTGACGATTTCGTTGGCGGGGTCATTCCGGCCCTTCGTGTGGCCAACACATCCATCATGGTTATAAATGCTCAAAATGGTGTTGAAGTTGGTACCGAAATCCAAGGCCGTTATTTAGAGAAGTATGCTAAACCAATGATGTTTTTTGTAAACCAACTCGATAGCGACAAAGCCAACTGGGAAGGAACCATCGACAGCATTCATCAAAGTTTTGGTAAAAAGGCAATTATTGTGCAATACCCACTCAACTCGGGTAGCGCCTTTGACGGAATAATAGATGTGCTCCTAATGAAACTCTTCCAATTTAATGGAGATACAGGCGTGCGTACAGAGCATGAAATTCCCGCGAATGAGACAGAGCGAGCCACACAGCTACACAATTCACTTGTGGAAGCTGCTGCAGAAAATGATGAGCCCTTGATGGAAATTTTCTTTGAAAAGGGAAGCCTAACCGAAGATGAGATGCGTCGTGGTTTAAGAAGAGGCATTGCCAATCGCGACCTTTTCCCAATTTTCTGCGGATCGGCAAAGAAAGATATGGGCATTAAACGTTTGATGGAGTTTATTATTAATGTAACGCCCTACCCAAATCAAGTACCAAAACCCAAGGACACTGAAGGCAACGAGATAGCATGTGACTCCAACGCTCCTACATCGATATTTGTTTTCAAAACTGTATATGAACCACACATCGGTGAGGTAAACTACTTCAAAGTTATTTCAGGGAAAGTAACCGAAGGAATGGATCTTACCAACATGAACAATGAAGTCAAAGAGCGGTTTAGCCAACTTTTTGCTTCAGCCGGAAAAAATAGGAACAAGATCACAGAACTTTACTCTGGCGATATTGGTTGCACTGTAAAGTTGAAAAATACCAAATCGAATCACACCCTGAACGGATCGGGTGCCGAATGGCACTTTGCTCCTATTGAGTTCCCCGAACCAAAATTCAGAACCGCCATCAAGGCAAGGAACGAGGCCGATGACGAAAAGTTAGGAGAGATGCTTACCCGTACTCACCAACAGGATCCCACCGTATTAATAGAATACAGCAAGGAATTAAAACAAACCATCATTTCCGGACAAGGTGAACACCATCTCAATATTTTAAAATGGTACCCTCACCAATGTTTATAAAATTGATGTTGATTTTATCACTCCAAAAATTCCTTATCGGGAAACCATTACAAAAGTTGCAGTTGCTGACTATCGTCACAAAAAGCAAAGTGGTGGTGCTGGACAATTTGGAGAAGTTCATATTATGATAGAACCACATATTGAAGGAACACCCGATCCTTCAAAGTTTAAGGTTGATGGAAAGGAGTTAACCCTCAACATTAGAGGAAAAGAGGAGGTGAAATTAGATTGGGGAGGCAAGTTAGTTTTTTACAACTGTATTGTAGGCGGTGCCATTGATGCTCGATTTTTGCCTGCAATTTTGAAGGGTATTATGGAAAAATGGAGGAAGGTCCACTCACCGGATCATACGCACGTGATATCCGAGTTGCTGTATACGATGGCAAGATGCACCCGGTTGACTCCAATGAAATTTCTTTCAGATTGGCTGGTAGAAATGCTTTCAAAACAGCCTTTAAAAATGCTGGTCCAAAAATCATGGAACCTATTTACGACGTAGAAGTGCTTGTTCCTAGCGACAAGATGGGTGATGTAATGAGCGACCTGCAAAACCGCCGAGCCATAATCATGGGCATGGGAAGCGAAAAGGGGTTTGAAAAAATTACCGCTAAGGTTCCGCTTTCGGAGATGAATAAGTATTCAACCACGCTTTCGTCCATAACCAGCGGCAGAGCCACCTTTGGAATGAAGTTTGCTGACTACGAACAAGTTCCCGGAGAAATTCAAGACAAACTGCTAAAGGCATACGAATCAGAACAAGACGAGGAATAAATTATTTTTTATTGGTTTAAAAAAGGCCACCCAGATTGGGTGGCCTTTTTTTCATTTAAAGCAAGAAAGCAACTATCATTAAGGGGAAAAATATAGTCCCACCCGATTTGGATGGGACTATATTATAAAATACTAACGGCAATTTTTATTCTACAATAAATGTCGATTAGTTGGTTACAACTTCTACCCACATCCCCTTATCCTTTGCCGAAATAGAATTATCATACATTGCCTCGCAGTAAGCACCTGGAAAGTAGAACCTACCCGCATAAGTGGCGGTTACCATTACTACATAACGTTTTGTTTCTCCAGGTTGTAGCCCAAAATATGTCATGACCCTGTCGTCGCGAAAATCTTGATAATCGCTACTTGAACTACCCAACGATGGTTCGTTCCCCTCTAACCGAGTATTCCGTATTTCCATCCTGAAGGAAAAACTTCTGTTAGGGGC
>Ga0268359_11314_pt1 | contig 11865 bp, 20 predicted proteins | sample BioMet11_FD_194416 | JGI IMG/M metagenome (GOLD analysis project Ga0268359, IMG submission 194416) | Sewage microbial communities from Oakland, California, United States - Biofuel 11 (PacBio Assembly) | ecosystem: Engineered > Wastewater > Sewage > Unclassified | place: USA: California | collected...
TGCTAAGGCTTCCGTAAGTATTTCATCGTCCTTGCTGGGAGACGGATCCCCGGAAGGGTGATTGTGCCCTACAATGATTGCTGCCGCATGAAGCTCCACAGCAGGAGAAAACACTTCTCTGGGATGCACAATGGAAGAACTAACTGACCCTTCTGATATTTGTTTTACTGTAATTATTTTATTCTTGCTATTTAAAAGCACTAGTAAAAAATGCTCATTACTTGCATATCTAAGTCTTGGCATGAAAAATCTCGCCACGTCTTGGGAAGAAGAAAGTTTTAATTGCTCTACTCCCTCTGCTTCTACCAGGCGCTTGCCTAATTCCAGGGCCGCTAAAATAAGCGTTGCTTTGGCAGGCCCCAAGCCAGGTATTGTTGTGAGCTGAGTTACGCTGCTTGCCTGGGCTAGCTCTTTTAATTTTTTCTTACTAACCGTAAGGTCTCTGGCAATGTCTAAGGCAGATTGCTTCTTAGTACCGGAACCTATTAAAATTGCCAGCAGTTCCGTAGTAGAAAGTGCCTGAGGTCCATTTGCTACCAGTCTTTCTCTAGGTCTATCCTCGGGGGCTAAATCCTTGATTAAATAATTGGTCATTATTTATCACGCCCATTTCCATCAACATTCTTATAAGAGTGCCTAGGGGAAGTCCTACCACGTTGCTATAGGAACCATGAATACCTTTTACCAAAAGTGCTCCCCAGCCTTGGATACCATAAGCCCCTGCTTTGTCCATGGGCTCACCGGTAGCAATATAAGAGAGTATTTGCTCCTTGGTTAAAGGATAAAATTCTACATCTGTTTTTTTCTACTTTGACAGCCTGCTTACCCTGATAAAAAACGGCAATAGCAGTCAACACCTGATGCGTATGTCCGCTGAGTTCTGTCAGCATTCTCGCAGCATCTTGTACGTCGTGAGGCTTGCCTAGAACCTCTCCATGAAGAACTACTATGGTATCAGCAGCGACAACCACTGCTTCTTGAGGACTTTGGCTTACTACCGTCTTTCCCTTGCCTAAGGCATTAGCACGGACTAAAGCTTTCGGAGCTAGTTCCGTCTTTACTTCGTCAAAGGCACTAACTATGACCTTAGGCTCTATACCAATTTGTTGCAAAAGTTCCAGTCGTCTGGGAGAAGCTGACGCTAAAATAAAGTTCATAATCTTTGCCTCTAAAATCTGTTAAATAAAAGTAATGCAATAATCATACCAACTATAGAAACCAGATTAGGAGTAAAACTAAATCCTAAGGTAATCTTCATTACATAAAAATCAATAACTGCCGGTGGAATATTTAGCACCTGATATTTTTGTACCAGAAAAGAAGTTCCTGCGCCTAAGGCCTGAGATGACAAAAGTACATCTCCCAAAAGGCCTCCCACAATAGCACCTGTGGCTAACACTAAAAACATTACAAACCAACCTTTTGAACCAAACATTATTTTTCCTCCTGTTTCTTGTCAATAGGCTTGCCTTGATAAACGCCTATGATAGTCCACTGCTCACCGCGGTAAGCTACATCCCTGCGGAAAGCTCCTATATAGCTCCAGCCTATAGCCAGCCAAAGAAAAACGCCTACTATGATAACAGGCAGCCTGGGCCACTGGAAAAACAGAGCCAGACTATTGCCAAAAGCACCTCCTGCAATGGCACTCAGCAAAGGAATGCCATAAAGAATAGCTTTTTCCGTGCGTGAATTCATGGCATGCTTACCTACTTCTACTTCCATGCCTACTTTGGCTTCGCAAGCATTCCAGCAATCTAAGAACTTAGGAATGCCACTGCCCAAAGCCTCACTCTTGTCTATTCTTACTTTAGCCCTTTGGCCTTTACGTTCCAGCACATAACCAACAAACTCTGCCAACTTTTTCACTCCTAATCTATTTTACATAGTAAAATCTATGAATTTATCAGGCATCTTTTCCTGTATTTTGCTCAAGAACTCATTGCTACACTTGAAGATTACCGCCTTTAAGGTGTCATTTTCTTTATAAACCAATAAGCGCTGTGGTCTGGGATCTACAGAAGAATAGCGATGATAATATTGGCTTATCTTGGTTTTACGAAAAAAACTTTTTTGATAGCGATTGGTAAAACTTTCTGTAGTAGCCAAATCCATCTGAAAAGGTCTCTTTATGCCAAACCCTTCCATCTGAATCTGTAGCTGGGTATCCGTTAGGACATAAGTATAAGTAAAGCCACATCTCCATAACCATAAAAGCACAAATAAAATACTATAGCCCCACCCTAAAGACTGAAACTATGCTTAAAGAAAGTATGGTATCCCTCATAAACAAAGGATATGGCAATAAGTGCTAAAGCTAAATATTTTAAGAAAACATGCTCTTTGTCTGTTTCGGATTGCTCCCTATAAAGCTCCAAAATATTCCTCCCCATGAGGCAAAAATTACACAAATTCGCCTAATGTGCTAATTTATATTATACCAAAATTTTGTACATATTCCTACTAATATATGCAAAAAAAATGTCGGGGTGCATACACCCCGACATTTTACTGTTTTATGATAATATTTACTTTGCTGCACCAATCATAGCCAGCATAGCACCGGCTGCAACAGCGGTACCAATTACGCCTGCTACGTTAGGTCCCATAGCATGCATCAAAAGGAAGTTGGCAGGGTTAGCTTTTTGTCCCACAATCTGAGACACGCGGGCTGCCATAGGCACTGCCGACACACCAGCACTACCAATCAGAGGATTGGTCTTTCCACCATCAAGAATACTCATAATCTTACCGAAAATAACACCACCGGCAGTACCACCGGCAAATGCTAACAAACCTAAGCCTATAATCATCAAGGTTTGGGGAGTCAAGAAGCTCTCAGCCTTCATGGTAAGTCCGGTACCGGTAGCCAGGAAAATAGTAACAGAGTTCATCAAAGCATTTTGTGCTGTATCGGACAAACGTCCCAAGCAGCCAGCTTCAGTAAAGAGGTTACCTAACATCAGCATACCAACCAAAGAACAAACAGAAGGTAATAACAGAGAAATGAAAATAGTGCAAACAATCGGGAATACTACTTTTTCGAAATGGCTTACAGTACGTAACTTGATCCATTTTGATTACTCTATCTGCCTTAGTGGTGAACAGCTTCATAATAGGAGGCTGAATCAACGGAACCAAAGACATAGTAGGAGTAAGCTGCTACGGCAATAGCACCTAATAGATGAGGCGCCATCTTAGCAGCCAGATAAATAGCGGTAGGGCCATCAGCACCACCGATAATACCAATAGCAGCTGCTTCACGAAGATTAAAGCCCAGGAACATAGCTCCCTAGCAGAGCCATGAATACGCCAATCTGAGCAGGCAGCACCTAAAAGCAAGGTTTTAGGATTGGCAATCAAGGGACCGAAGTCCGTCATTGCGCCAACGCCCAAGAAAATTAGCGGTGGGAATACTTCGTATTTAATACCAGCTAAAATCAATTGCATAACACCTGGGTCGGTTTCAAAAGCCGGTTTTTGGTATATTAGCCAACAGGCAAGCCGAAAGCAATCGGTGTAAGTAGCAATGGTTCAAAGCCCTTTACAATTGCCAGGTATAGCAAAACACACCCAACCAAAATCATGATGCCGTTTCCCATAGTAAAAGCCACATAACCACTATCTGTTAGAATGGCAGTTATGGCGGCAACGAATGCATCCATAAATGTTCCTCCTCGTCTTAAGTAAGTATTGTGCTTGGATTAAAGAACTACCAACACATCTCCGGTAGCAACTGTGTCACCAGCATTAATACGTACTTCGGAAACAGTACCATCTTGAGGAGCCATAATTTCATTTTGCATCTTCATAGCTTCCAAAATCATCAGTACATCGCCTGCTTTAACAGCATCGCCTGCTTTAACATCAACGGACAAAATCTTGCCAGGCATAGGAGCTTCAACTACGGTTGCGCCGGCAGGAGGAGCAGCCTTCTTAGGAGCTGCTGCAGGTGCAGGAGCTGCTTTAGGAGCAGGAGCTGCTGCAGGGAGCAGGTGCAAATACAGGAGCAGGAGCTGCCACAGGGAGCAGCTACAGGTGCCGGAGCAACGCTAACTGCGCCGCCTACTTCCTCAACATCAACTTGATATGTGGTGCCGTTTACAGTAACATTAAATTTTTTCATGGGTAAATCCTCCTTAAAGTGTTATTAAAATTAATATTCTTAGTAAATTGAAGTAAATCTTTCCGCCGTAGCCTCTTGTATTAATTCTCAAAGAAATGATGCGGCAATTGCATAGGTTCCATTTGGTGCTTGTGGATAATAACTGCAGCCAGGGCTGCCATTATTTCATCATCCGCTTCACTGGCAGCAATAGATGCAGCAATAGCTGCAACGAGCTTTTCTTCTTCAACTTTTTTCTGTGCTGCCGAAGCTGCTAAAGCTGCTGCTGAAGCCTGCTGTTGTCACAGCAGCAGGAGCTAGATTTTTATTTTTTTTTTGCACGGCAACCTTATTTTTGGTTGGATCGACCAAATAAATAATCTTCATTACAAACCACAGGACAGCCAGCACACCAAATACAATGGTCATATTAATCAATGAAATCAGTAACGGATTCGTACTTGTAGCGCCCATCAACTTCACCTCTCTTCCTTTCTACATATAATGTTATTTAATTATTAATAAACTAGAGAGGAATATTCCCGTGTTTCTTATTGGGACGACTTTCCTTCTTGTCTTTTAACATTCTTAAAGCCTTGATAATGGTAGGACGTGTAGTCTTCGGTTCAATAATCATCTCCTACCATGCCATGCTTAGCTGCATAATAATGGTGTCGCAAAGTTGTCAATATATTCTTGTAGTCTTTGCTTCTACATCAGGCTTCCTTACGGAAAATGATCTTAGCTGCACCGGCAGGTCCCATTACAGCAATTTCTGCGGTCGGCCAGGCAATGACTTGGTCTGCGCCTAAGTCCTGGGAACACATAGCCAGATAAGCACCACCATACGCTTTTCTAGTTACTAAGGTAATCTTTGGTACCGTTGCTTCGCAATAAGCGAAAAGCATCTTGGCACCGTGACGGATAATGCCAGCCATATTCTTGGTTGGTTCCGGGCAAAAAGCCTGGAACATCAACTATGTTAAGCAAGGGTATGTTGAAAGCATCACAGAATCTAATGAAACGTGCTGCTTTATCGGAGGCATTGATATCTAAACAACCTGCCATGATACGAGGCTGATTAGCAATGATACCGATAGTCTTGCCTTCCATTCTGGCAAAGCAGGTAATTATGTTAGTAGCGTAGGTTTTATGTGGTTCGTAATACTCACCATTATCTACAATGCTCTTAATTACCTCGTACATATCATAAGGACGATTGGAATCATCAGGAACAATAGTATTCAAGCTTGCATCCATACGTTCTACAGGATCTGTAGAAGCATAAACGGGAGGCTCTTCTTCACTATTGTTAGGCAAGAAGCTAAGTAAATAACGGATTTGTTGTAAACAATCCTGATCATTCTCTGTAGCGAAATCTGCTACACCGGACTTAGTGTTATGAGTAATAGCACCGCCCAACGCTTCTTGAGTAACTTCTTCACCGGTAACCGACTTAACAACCTCAGGCCCTGTAATAAACATCTTAGAAGTTCCCTTAACCATGTAGATGAAATCGGTCAATGCCGGGCTGTACACAGCACCACCGGCAGAAGGTCCCATGATTGCAGAAATCTGAGGAATTACGCCTGAAGATTTGGTATTTTGCATGAACATCCTACCAAAGCCGGCTAAAGCATCAGTTGCTTCCTGAATACGAGCGCCACCGGAATCGTTCATGCCGATAATCGGTGCTCCCATCTTCAAGGCCATTTGCTGCACTTTAACTATTTTGTTAGAATGCATTTCGCCCAACGAACCGCCTTCTACGGTGAAATCCTGAGCGAAAACAAAAACCAAACGACCATTAATGGTACCATAGCCTGTAACAACACCATCACCGGGCAAGTATTTTTTCTCTTGACCAAAGTTAACACAACGGTGTTCCACAAAGCGATCCATTTCTACAAAACTATCCTGGTCTAAAAGGAGATTAATCCTTTCTCTGGCAGTGAGTTTACCTGATTCATGTTGCTTGGCAACACGTTTTTCACCACCTGCAGCTTTAATTACTTTTGTCTTTTCCAACATTTGTTGGAGTTTTTCTTGAGTAGACAAGTATTCATACCTCGCTTTCTTTTAAAAGAATAAGCTTATAGGAATACGTTAACTAAAACTTAACCAATTCTAACATATATTTTCTTAGTTGACTAGCTCTTTTTTTCCGCTTTTTTCCGCTTTGGGATGCGGTTCTTGGCGAATCTATGGGAACTCTCTTAGTTTTGAGATAATTCAGCCAAACCGATTATAAGCTAATTCTTATAGGTCAAATATTATCACAACGGTTATGTAAAATTAGTATAAGCGCATTTCCTGCCCAGAACAACATACCCATTTGAATATTGAACAAAGTATAGTCGCTTAGGCCACTTATTCCCTAGCCCAACTAATGAGGCTATATATCCACAAGCAATTCCCCTAACCCAAGGTTTTCACTTGTTTATACCGAATTTGGCGGGCAATTTTAAATAATTGCCACATTAAACAGATAAATAAAATCAAACCTAAAATACCCAGCTCAGCTCCGATATTTAAAAATAAATTGTGAGCATGATACATGATAACACTGGGATCATGTAAGTAAAAATCATAATCAGGGAAAGCAAACTGATAGCCATACCAGCCCACTCCAAAAGGATGTTCCTTGATCATTGCTACAGCACTTTCCACGTAAGAAACCCTTAATTCCGCGGAAGTATCCTGCAATTGGAAAATCGACATAAGCCGATTAGCAAGGAGCCCCCACCCCATATATAATACCATTAAACCGCCACCAATAAAAGGTAAAAGGCTTTGTGATAGAAAAAAGCACAAAAGATAAACAATACCCAGAAAAAGGCAATCCAGTTCCCTCTGGAAAAAGTTAAAAGTAGGCAAATTGCCGTAAGAATAAAGATAATAATTAAGGAAATACGAGTTTTTCCACCTCTTAAGGGAGCAAAGATACCTACGCAATAAGGAACCGGCCAGAACTAAGAAGCTAGCCAAAACTATTGGGATTTTCCAAGGTGCCGTAAGCCCTTTTGGTCAATTCCGGGAAGGCCGCATGATCTATCCAGTCTACATCCTGCAAGGCATTGCTCAAGAAATACTGCCAAATACCATAAGCTGCCTACAATAGCGGCTCCCACCATAAAAACTTTCATTAAAAATAAGGAACGATGCCCTTTAACTCCATAACGGAGCATTAAATAGAATAGGCCGGCTTCCTGTCCTACCACCCAAAACCAATTAAAAGCACTGGCCTCAACATTTGCAGACCATAAAACACTAAGTGCACTTAAACAAAAAAGAGCCAAAAGCGGATACTTCACGTTCTTAGGCAATTGAAATCCAATGCCAAAAGTTTTTACGTTTAAAACCATCCACCATGGCCAAAGCAAAGCAAACATAAAAAACAATACCTGCCAGAGGAGCAGATAAAGGCAATATGAATAGAAGTAGTGCTAAAAGAAAATAGACTACTTGTTCTAAGGTAACATGTTCGGCATTAAGCAAAATCTCTCGTTTCATAGCTTACCTTTCTGCTGCAAAGTTTTAAAGCTGCCTAAGTAAATACAAGGAGCCGCAAACAACTACTATATCTTTCTCTTTAGCTAAAGCTAAAGCATCCTGGTAAGCAGTTTGTATATCTTTTTTCACCACAGCTTGTTTACCGATGGTCTGAGCTAAAAGTTCCGCAGTAGCTGCTCTGGGAACTATCATCTGCCAGTACGGTAAATACTTTATCGCTTGGTCTAAACAAAATACTCACGACTTTAGAAATATCCTTATCTTTCATCATACCAAATACAAAGAAGCGGTTGCCTTGAGGATAATATTTATCCAAGGCACTTCTTAAGACAGGTAACATCCGGAAGGATTATGAGCTCCGTCCAAAATAACGGCAGGTTTATCAGCAATTTTTTCCAACCGGCCCGGCCATTTGGTAACATAAAGGCCCTGCTTAATATGTTTCATACGGAATAGCTTGATTCTTGGTACGTAGAATTTCTGCAGCCATGATAGCCATGGAAGCATTAATAATTTGATAATCACCTAACAAAGTTATGGCAAATTCATCCTGCAGCCCTTCGGTAGCAAAACTAAATTTTTGTTCTTTACCATTAAAGTTCACAGCTTGAGAGCTAAAATCCCGGCCATAAACATAGATTTGAGAGCGTGTTTGGGCCGCCTTATCTGCAATTACTTGCAAGGCGTCTGCCGTAGCTCCCGTTACCACAGGCACAAGAGGTTGATGATACCTGCCTTTTGTTCGCTGATAGCAGCAACGGTTTTACCCAGCACATTAGTATGCTCCAAAGATACATTGGTAATGATGGAAAGCTCCGGCAAAATCACGTTAGTGGAATCCCACAGCCCGCCCATGCCAACTTCTATCACACCATAGTCAATGTTTTCCTGAGCAAAATGCAAAAAGCACATAGCCGTCAGCACTTCAAACTGGGTTGGCTGAGTGCCGCCTTTTTGTTTAAACTTTTCTTCAGCCGCAGCCACCTTAGTAGCCAGCTCAGCAAAGGTTTCGTTAGAAACATCCTGGCCATTAATAGTAATTCTTTCATTGTATTTGACAAAATGAGGAGATGTATAGGTTCCTACTTTTAGCCCGGAAGCCAAAAGGATATTACTGAGAAACTCAGCAACGCTGCCTTTCCCATTAGTACCTGTGATATGAATAGTTTTAAAGCGGCGCTCCGGGTGATCAAGCTCTACCAGAAGTCCTTGTATTCTTTCTAAGCCCAGGTGAGAGCCAAACTACCTAGTTCAGAAAGTATTGTAATGTTTCTTCGTAATTCATATTTTCTCCTAAAGAGCGAGCAGGTTTACTTGCCTAAGGCGGCCTTGCCGAGGACCGGCCAAGAATAAGTTCTGTCCGTAAAGCCGGCCGCATGGCACCAGGACGCCGTGGCAATAAACTGCAAGCGATAAATAGATAAACATATTATAACTTAGCCAAATATGCCATTCTTTCTTTGATAGCTGAACCGAGCAAACGCAAATTCTGACAACGTAAATGACTCATTATGGACGTTTCATATTATAACTTTGCCAAATATGCCATTCTTTCTTTGATCGCTGCAATCTTAGTCTTGAACTCTTCACCCTTAGCCTTTTGCTCTGCCACTACTGCCGCAGGAGCCTTAGCCAAGAAGCCTTGATTGCTCAATTTACCATCAATTCTCTTTAACTCTTTATCCAAAGAAGCCAGCTCTTTTTCTAAGCGGCAGTTTCTTTTTCTACATCAATAAGTCCTTTTAAGGGCATATATACTTCAATACCATTTACTACGCTGGTCATGGCATTTTCCGGTTTAGCTGCCGTCAAAGGACTCTACAGTTAAGGTGTCTACTGTACCTAAACGTTTAATGTATTCACCGTTTTCTTCCCAAAATCGGTTTTTGTTTGTCATCTGCCAATAAAATTGCAGGTGCTTTTTACCAGGTGCTGCATTAACTTTCTGCTCTCATGTTTACGAATAGCCTTAATGGTTTCCATAACTGCGGTCATAGCTGTTTCTGCCTCTTCATTAACCAAAGCTTGTCTGCTTTTGGCCAAGGAGCAATCATGATGCTGGAACCCTTCGTGAGGCAAATGCTGCCAAATTTCTTCCGGGTAATAAATGGCATATAAGGATGGAGTAGCTTCATGGCTTCACCCAAGACAGTAACAATACATACTGAGCAGTAGCTCTTTCCTCAGGTTTTCCTTATCGTAAAGGCGCGGTTTAATCAGCTCAATATACCAGTCGCAAATTTCGCCCCAGATGAAATCATAAATGAGACGGCCTGCTTCGCCCAGTTCAAAACGTTCTAGGAATTCCGTAACCTTTTGATGGTGTTTTGCAGTCTGGACAAAATCCATTGTCTGCCAAAGTGTAAGTCGCTCTGGAAGCCTTGGCATCATAACCCTCCAGTTCATCAAAGCAAAACGAGGAAGCATTCCAAATCTTATTGGCAAAATTACGAGGTGCTTCCAATCTATTCCAATAGAAACGCATATCATTACCAGGTGTATTACCGGTAATTAACATGAAGCGCAAGGTATCTGCACCATATTTATCTACTACTTCCAAAGGATCAATGCCATTGCCCAGGGATTTACTCATCTTGCGACCTTGCTCATCACGAACCAGGCCATGAATAAAGACCTTATCAAAGGCACTTCCTTCATAAATTCCATACCCATAATCAGCATTCTGGCAATCCAGAAGAAAATAATATCGTAGCCGGTAACCTAAAACGCTGGTAGGATAGAAGTGTTCTAACAGATCAGTCTTTTCCGGCCACCCCATTGTGGAGAAAGGCCACAAATGCACTGGAGAACCAAGTATCCAACGCATCCTCATCCTGGTGAACATGGCCACCGCCTTAGGACATTTATCAATATCAGTGCGAGACGCAATCGTTTCTCCGCAGTCATCACAATACCACACAGGAATTCTATGACCCCACCAAATTTGTCTGGAAATACACCAGTCATGAAGATTTGGACATCCAGTTGGTATAGTTTTGGTAAAACGAGGCGGGAACGAATTGAGTACGACCATCTTCAACGCAATCTACAGCAGCCTTAACCAAAGGCTCCATCTTCACAAACCATTGCGTGGAAACTAACGTTCAATAGCACTGCCGCAACGTTGACAATGACCAACAGCATGAGGGCACTCTTCAATTTTAACCAAGAGGACCCATCTTATCCAAGTCTTCCACAATATTCTTGCGCACTCATACTATCCTGCCTGCGTACTTGCCGGCCTCTTTAGTCATGCTTGCCATGCTAAGACCGATAACAGTAATGTTTTCCAAGTGTGACGAATACCCATTTCATAGTCGTTAGGATCATGAGCCGGAGTAATCTTTACAGCACCGGTACCAAATACCACGGTCAACATAATCAATCGGCAATAATAGGAATCTCTCTGTTAGTGTTAGGAAGCAAACCTTTTGCCTACCAAGCAGCCATAAGCGCTCATCCTTGGGGTTAACTGCCTACAGCAGTATCACCGGGAATAGTTTCCGGTACGGGGTATAGTAAGCAATCTGCAAATACTTGCCTTCCTCACCCACCAAAGGATAATGATGTACCACAGGTGGCCCATATCATCTTGGTGCTCTACCTCTACATCGCTAAGAGCAGTATTGCAATTTACGCACCAGTTAATAATTCTGGTACCTTTATAATAAGGCCCTTTTCATAGAGAAGAACGAATACTTCTCGTACAGCTTTACTACAACCTTCATCCAAGGTAAAGCGCTTACGCTCCCAATCGCAGGAAACGCCTAGGCACTTTAACTGGTTTGATAATACGATCTCCGTATTGTTCCTTCCAGGCCCAAACTCTCTTTAGGAACTTCTTCACGGCCTAAGTCGTAACGGTCTTGCCTTCTGTTTTCTTGATTTCTTTCTTCTACCTTGATTGGGTAGCCAGGCCTGCATGGTCATAACCAGGCATCCACAAGGTATCATCCCCCAGCATTCTGTGCCAGCGAATCAGGAATGTCTTGCAGAGTATTATCCAAAGCATGTCCCATATGCAGTTGGCCTGTAATATTAGGAGGCGGATAACAATGCAGAAAGGTTTCTTGCTCTTATCCACCTTTGCGTGGAAATAACCATTCTTCTCCCAGTATGATACCATTTCTTTTCTACTTCCGCAGGGTTATATACCTTGGGAATATTGTTTTCTTCAGCCATAATCAAGCCTCCTAAAGTTAAGTGCAGTACAAAAATAAAAATCGTCCTATTATACATAGGACGAT
>Ga0268359_10855_pt1 | contig 11784 bp, 19 predicted proteins | sample BioMet11_FD_194416 | JGI IMG/M metagenome (GOLD analysis project Ga0268359, IMG submission 194416) | Sewage microbial communities from Oakland, California, United States - Biofuel 11 (PacBio Assembly) | ecosystem: Engineered > Wastewater > Sewage > Unclassified | place: USA: California | collected...
GCCACTTTCCACAGAAATTCCAGCACCAGTAAATGCAACTGTATAGCTAGAGTTACGCAAAAGTTCAGCTGCTTCATAAATACTATTCATCACATTTTACTTTTATCTTATCATATGTAAAAGTAGTTGGATGAAAAATTATAACCAATGTTTTATAGCCGTAAATGGTGATATTATTAATTCAAAGCAATTAAAACAATCGATATATCAATCTATCAACACCATAAAGAACAAGCAGGTTTGAGTTATTTCACCACGGTTGACATAGCTATTAAACTAACAGTAAAATTAAATATCGACAATAGTAAAGATCATTATATTTGCACCGCTAAAAATTGCCCTATCCACATAATAATTATTACAATTATGGGCTTAACATCAGTAATTCTGCTTCTTATCACGGGTGTTTGTTTTGCCGGAATAGCCATATTCATCGGAAACACCTTCTCCCAAAAAAAATATAGTAAGGAAAAATTTGAAGCCTATGAATGTGGGATTCAAACTCATGGTGATACCTGGGTTCAATTTAACGTAGGTTATTACCTCTTTTCCCTTGTATTTTTAATCTTCGACGTGGAAATTGTATTCATGTATCCATGGGCGGTAGTATGTAAGGAGGTAGGCTGGTCCGCATTTGTGGAAGTATTCCTCTTCGTGATTTTTCTATTCATGGGTTTGCTTTATGCATTTAAAAAGAAGGCATTGGTATGGAACTAACAGATAAACCGGAAGAATTTCCAGGAGAAATCTATAGTGACGATTCCGGTACTACCAATTTTATGGTTACCAGTGTGGATAAGTTGGCCAACTGGGCAAGGAGCAACTCGCTCTGGCCGCTGACCTTTGGAACTAGTTGCTGCGCCATCGAAATGATGTCAACTGCTTCGGCAAAATATGACTGGTCGCGCTTTGGTTTTGAGGTAGCAAGAGCAACGCCACGGCAAGCCGACTTAATCATAGTAGCCGGCACCATCTGCCACAAAATGGCACCTGTTCTTCAGCGTCTCTACAACCAGATGCCTGAACCTAAGTATGTAATTGCAATGGGAGCCTGTTCTATTTCAGGAGGCCCCTTCCACTACAATACCTATTCAGTGGTGCGTGGTGTAGATAAGTTAATTCCGGTGGACGTATACATTCCAGGCTGTCCTCCTCGCCCCGAAGCATTGCTCAATGGAATGATTGCGTTACAAGAGAAAATAAAAAAATCGAGAGCATACGTAATCGATAAAAAGAAGGAGAGCAAGCATGAATAAGATGGAACTTAAGGATTACCTTTTCGCCAAATTCCCTGACTTTTCTATTGAAGAAACCGTTGATTTTCCAGTTTACGCGTTCCTAAGGAGAAAATTGTCGACACCGTTACACAGCTGAAGGAAGATAGCGCAACGCAATTCAACTTTCTCTTTTGCCAAACAGCCATTGACTACCAACCCGAAATAGAAATAGTATACCACCTTGCCTCTACACTATACCGCCACGATTTAATGATTAAGGTTACTCTTTCTGACAGGGATAAACCCGTAATCGATTCTGTAACTTCAATTTTCAAGGCTGCCGAGCTATTCGAATGTGAAATATTTGACCTTTTTGGTGTTCGCTTCGACGGATTTGAAGGCTTACGAAGACTCTTTATGCCTGAGGATTGGCCTGGATTTCCGCTTCGGAAGGACTACGTTGACAACGATATGATAACCCGGTAACTGAATCCTATGGAACTCAATAATCCACGATTACTGGTTAGCGAACCCAACGAAGAGTTTATAATCAACGTTGGTCCGCAACACCCTTCAACCCATGGAGTACTTCACCTAGAACTTAAGCTCGATGGCGAAGAGGTGCTCGATGTAAAACCAAATATTGGATACATTCATAGAGGCATTGAAAAGATGACCGAATCGCTTACATACAAGCAGTTCAGTTTTCTCACCAGCCGAATGGATTACCTTTCAGCGCACATTAACAATCAAGCCTGCGCCTTAATTGTGGAAAAGGGCATTGAGATGAGCATTTCCGAACGGGCCAAAACCATTCGGATACTCATGGCCGAACTTACTCGTATAGCATCACACCAACTCTGGTGGGGAGCTTTGGGCCTTGATCTTGGCGCCGTTTCTCCATTCTTCTTTGCCTTTCGAGAACGTGAAATGATTCTTGAGATATTTGAGGAAACATGCGGCAGTAGACTTACCATGAACTACATTATTCCGGGTGGCGTAATGCATGACCTTCACCCCGACTTTGTCCCCAAAGTAAAAAAGGTGATATCACAGCTGAAAGAAAATCTTAAAGAATACGATAGGCTACTCACCGGTAATATAATTTTTCAAAAACGGACTCAAGACATTGGCCTATTGAGTCAAAAAGAGATTATTTCGTTTGGAATAACAGGCCCCATTGCCAGAGCATCAGGGTTATCTTGCGATGTGCGCAAGCTACACCCCTATGATGGTTATGAAAAAATCGACTTCAAAGAAATTATTGCGACAAAAGGTGATTGCTATACACGCTACATGGTTAGGCTCGAGGAGATGAAGCAATCCATTCACATTATTGAGCAGCTCATCGATAATATTCCAGATGGCTCCTACCGAGAAAAGACCAAGGCTGTAATAAAACTTCCAAAAGGAGAATACTACCAAAGAGTGGAAACAGCACGCGGAGAACTTGGAATTTACCTTGTTAGCGATGGTGGTAGCAAGCCCTACCGCATAAAATACCGCACACCAAACTTCACCAACCTCGCGGCTCTCAAGCCAATGGTAGTTGGTTCAAAAATTGGTGATTTAGTTGCCATTATGGCAACACTCGACCTAATTATTCCGGATATTGATAGATAAAGTTGTCATGCAAAGTACTATTGTCCAAATTAATCTAATAGACATAACCCGCACAATTCACACCTGGTTGTTTTCCCACCTAAGCAGCGGTATAGCACTTGCATCGGAGCTTGTGCTAACCGCAATTGCGATGATTATATTCGTGGTGATAATGGCCATTGTAATGGTTTATTTGGAGCGAAAAATTGCTGCCTTTATGCAAATGCGCCTTGGGCCCCAACCGTGTTGGTCTTTTTGGCACACTCCAAGCAGTTGCAGACGTAGTAAAACTGCTTCTTAAAGAGATCGTAACACCAAAAGATGCAGACCACTTTCTCTTTGCATTAGCACCATTTCTTGTAACAACCGTTAGTTTTCTAGCATTAGCGCCCATCTCCTTTGCACCCGGCATTCAACTTTGGGATATAAACATTGGAATTCTATACATTACGGCTGTTACCTCAATTGGCGTAATTGGTATCCTCATGGCGGGATGGTCGAGCAACAACAAATACTCACTTCTAGGTGCCATGCGCAGCGGAGCACAGATAGTGAGCTACGAACTTTCGGCAGGTCTTTCGCTCTTAGCCATTGTAGTAATGGTTGGCAGCCTTTCGGTAAACGACATTATCCTTTCGCAGGCCGATGGCTGGTGGATTTTCAAGGGTCATTTACCAGCATTTGTTGCTTTTGTTATATTTATAATAGCCAGCACCGCTGAGCTAAACCGCGCCCCCTTCGATTTGGCTGAAGCAGAATCGGAACTAACTGCCGGATTTCACACCGAATATTCAGGTATGAAATTCGCCATGTTCTTTCTTGCAGAGTATACCAACATGTTAATTGCCTCAATGCTCGCTGCTACGGTATTTTTGGGTGGCTGGCAACCGCTTCACATTGGTGGCCTCGATGGTTTCAATCATGTAATGGCATTTATTCCAGGAATACTCTGGTTCTTTGGTAAAACCTTTACCATAGTTTTCCTGATAATGTGGTTTCGCTGGACTTTTCCACGTCTTCGCATCGATCAACTACTTAAGTTAGAGTGGAAATACCTCCTTCCCATGAGCATTGTGAATATTTTAGTCGCCGCTTTTATAACCATTTCCGGTTGGCACTTCTAATTAAAAACTCCATGAGATCTATTATAAACTACTATCTAACCGTTCTTCGAGCATTTCTTTCCCTCATAAGAGGAATGAAAATAACGGGCTACTACTTCACACATCCCAATAGAATACTCACCCAGCAATACCCAAATAACCGTGAGACGCTATACATTCCTGAACGGTTTAAAGGCAGGGTGATACTACCACACGACGAAAATAATGAACATGCTTGTACAGGATGTTCTATTTGTCAATCTACTTGTCCAAACGGCTCAATTACCATTTTTACTATAACTGAAGAGCTACCTGATGGCAAAAAGAAAAAACGCCTCGATCGATGGGAATACAACCTAGGTATGTGCACTCTATGTAACCAGTGCATTGAAGCTTGCCCTAGCAATGCCATTAAAATGGAAAACAAGTTCGAGTTTAGTGTTTATAATAAGGATAAGCTGATATACAACCTCAACAAGCTGGGTTCAAAACTTAAAGAAAAAACAGAACAATGAATGGAACGGCAATAGCATTTTACATTCTTTCAGGCCTGGTGCTGACCTTTGGAGCACTAACCATTTTTAGCCGAATGATTTTTAGAGCGGCCATATTCCTGCTCCTAAGCCTCATTGGTATTGCAGGCATCTACCTGCTAATGGAGATGGAATTTATTGCTGCCCTGCAAATGATAATATACGTGGGAGGCATTGTGGTACTTATAATATTCTCCATTTTTCTCACTCATCGATCTGGCGAAAAACTGCCACAACCGATAAAACGTCGTGCATTGATTGGAGGAATACTTGCCCTAACGACATTTGTAATGGTGGTTGTTATATTAACAGAACATTCATTTATCCCTTCCACTATAGCCCCGATACCACACGATGTAAGAGCCATAGGAAGACAACTGCTCGACCAAAAATCACACGGTTATGTATATCCCTTTGAGCTAGTAAGCATTTTGTTGCTGGCTGCATTGGTTGGAAGTATTACCATCGCTATCAAAGAAAAAAACAGTAAGGTATGGAACAGGTTCCCTTAATTCACGTCCTGATACTAAGTTCGGCCCTATTCTTTTTAGGTGTATACGGCTTCTTTACCAGAAGAAACATGATTACCATGTTAATATCCATTGAGTTAATGCTAAATAGCGTTAACCTCAACTTTATTGCTTTCAATAAATATCTATACCCCAACCAACTGGAGGGTGTTTTTTTTACCCTATTCGTCATCACCGTTGCAGCAGCTGAGGTTGCCATTGCCATAGCCATCATCATTAACCTCTTCCGAAAATTCAAGGCAATTGATGTGGAAGAAACCTCCTCAATGAAATATTAACATCATGGAATACTCCACATTATCGGTGTTGGTGCTTGCCATACCAATCATTACCGCCATATTCCTCGGTTTATGGGGAAAACGGATGAAGCCAATGTTCGCTGGGATTATTGGGACAGTGGCAACTCTTTTATCCACCCTATTCGCAATAGCAATTGCATATAAATATTTTTGGGCGAGGGTGAGTACAGCTAGTGGTTATGAGAGAATTACTGCCGTAAACTTTGAATGGCTTAAGTTCAACAGCAACTTATCCATTGATTTGGGTATTCTGCTCGATCCCATATCAGTGATGATGATTCTAGTCATCACCTTTATTTCACTGATGGTTCACATTTATAGTCTGCAGTACATGAAGGGAGAAGAGCGTTTTCAAACCTACTACGCCTACCTTTCCCTCTTTACCATGGCCATGTTGGGAGTGGTTGTTTCCTCGAACATTTTCGAGATGTATATTTTCTGGGAATTAGTTGGCATCTCTTCCTTCTTACTCATTGGCTTTTACTTCAATAAACCATCGGCCATTGCTGCAGCAAAAAAGGCATTTATTGTTACTCGCTTTGCCGATTTAGGATTTCTCATAGGCATCCTTATTCTAGGCTTTGGAGCTCAAACATTCAACTTTAACTTGCTCATAGAAAGACTTACAGATCCAACTTCGGCCAATTTAATAGCCATGCTCGGAACAAGCTTCTTAGGAGTATCTGCGGTAACTTGGGGTGTAATGTTGGTGTTTATAGGTGGTGCTGGAAAATCAGCCATGTTTCCACTACACATCTGGCTTCCCGATGCCATGGAAGGCCTACGCCGGTATCGGCACTTATACACGCAGCCACCATGGTGGTTGCTGGTGTATACTTAGTTGCTAGATTATTCCCGGTATTTGCCATTTCGGCACCAGCAACATTACCCATAGTAGCCTACATAGCTACCTTTACAGCACTCTTCTCGGCCATAATTGCCACCACTCAAACCGATATTAAAAAAGTACTCGCATTCTCCACTATTTCACAATTGGATATATGATGCTGGCGCTTGGAGTCGCAGGTTGGGGTGTTGGCAATGCTGATGGCTACACCGCTTCCATGTTTCACCTCTTTACTCACGCATTCTTTAAAGGTCTGCTCTTTTTAGGTGCCGGTGCCATAATTCATGCTGTACACAGCAACGATATGCGACAAATGGGCGGCCCTACGTAAAAACATGCCCATAACGCACTTTTCCTTCCTTGCTGGATGTTGGCAATTTCCGGAATACCACTCTTTTCAGGCTTTTTCAGCAAAGAGGCCATTCTACATGCCGCCTTCGAGGGAAACAAACTTGTTTACTACGTTGCACTATTCACCAGTGGCTTAACTGCATTCTACATGTTTCGGTTATACTTCAACATTTTCTGGCATAACCAGCCTACCAACAAGCATAACCATGAGCATGGACTTTGGGCGATGAACATCCCCTTAATTCTACTCGCACTTGGCGCTATCTTTGCCGGATTTATTCCATTTGGACACTTTATATCCGCTACAGGATTGCCACTGGATCTGCATGGAAATCTAGCATTTTCCATTGCACCGTATCGCTAGGTTTTAGCGGGAATTGTTTTGGCCGCACTGCTATATGCCCGTGAAAATACGGTACCCCAGAAGATTATAACAACGCTAGGCGTAACCTACCAGTGGGCCTACCAAAAATTCTATATCGATGAGCTTTATCTTTTTGTAACCAAAAAGGTAATTTTTAACCTCGTTGGTCGTCCAGCTGCCTGGTTCGACCGGAATGTGGTGGATGGCATAATAAATAGAACCGCCAATACAACAGCCCAGGTATCGGAACAAATTAAGGTAATTCAGTCAGGTCGTTTACAAACCTATGCATACTTTTCACTTGGGGGAATAATTGGACTGATCATAGTTTTAGTTTTTGCTAAGATAAATGTAAGACAAGGCGAAAGTGAAGAGAATATACTAATAGTCTACACTATCGTAAAAAAATTTATACCATGAATTGGCTATCGGCATTAGTTGGAATACCACTTATCACAGCATTAACGATTCTCTTTGCAAAGAAGAAAAATACCATAAGGGTATTGGCACTAGCTGGAAGCATGCTACAGCTTCTATTTGCCATATTCATTACCATTTGGTACACACAACTAAGAGGGGCTGGTGCATTAGAACCAACCCTATTTAACAGCAGTTTCAGTTGGTTTCCAGCACTTCACATAAACTATCAAACAGGAGTAGATGGCATTTCGCTGGCACTTATTTTACTCACCGCACTTGTAGTTGTAGGTGGAGTTTTAGTTTCGTGGCATATAGAGAAGCAGGTTAAGGAGTTTTTCTTTCTGATCCTACTTCTAAGCGTTGGAGCCTATGGCTTTTTTATTGCACGCGACCTCTTCATGATGTTTTTCTTTCTTGAACTTGCCATCATTCCCAAATTCTTGCTCATTGGAATTTGGGGAAGTGGCCGGAAGGAATATAGCGCAATGAAATTGGTGCTAATGCTTATGGGTGGATCGGCAATGGTATTTGTTGGTATACTGCTACTTTACTTCTCTTCGGGAGCGGTGACTGGGACACCAACATGGAGCATCGATATGCTGGCTACAATTCATATTCCACTTCCAATGCAGCGAGCTATTTACCTACTCACCTTTACTGGCTTTGGAGTTTTTACAGCCATGTTCCCCTTCCATACTTGGGCACCCGATGGCCACTCATCGGCTCCCACTGCAGCATCCATGTTTTTGGCTGGGATCTCCATGAAACTTGGTGGATATGGCATTATTCGGGTTGCTACCTTCCTTGCGCCTGATGCAGCTGCCGAACTTTCTTGGATATTTATTATTCCCGCCTCCATCGCCATCCTATATGGTGCCTTGGCCACTATGATGCAAAAGGACCTCAAATACATGAATGCATACTCTTCGGTTAGCCATACTGGTTTTGTGGTGCTCGGTATCGCCCATGCTTACCAAAACGGCCATTGTGGGGGCAGTAATGCAGATGGTATCACATGGAATAATGACAGCTCTCTTTTTTGCCGCCATTGGCATGATATACAACCGGACCCATACTCGAATGATAAATGAACTAGGCGGGATGCTCAAGCAGCTACCATTTATCAGCACTGCATTTATTGTTGCAGGACTTTGCTCGCTAGGGCTCCCTAGTTTTAGCGGGTTTGTAGCTGAAATGACAGTTTTTGTTGGCTCATGGGAAAGAACGGGATTATTCTATAAAATAGCCACCATTTTAGCGGCCATATCCATTGTGGTTACCGCCGTATACATATTACGGGCTATTGGGCTAGCAATTTGGGGAACGGTAACTAAAAAAGAGTATTTAGAACTGAAGGATGCCTCGTGGAATGAGCGGCTAGCTGCCATAATGCTAATATCGGGCATTGTATTCATTGGAACCATGCCTTGGTGGATCAACCAGCTCGTTGGAGCCGATGCACTTCATATAATTGCTAGAATAACTTCTTCAACAATCAACTAAGGATAATACTATTATCATGACATTAGATACCTTCCTACTGCTCCGTTACGAATGGATACTTGGACTGCTCATATTTTTTCTATTGGTTGCCAAGTTGCGAGATTGGGATAGCAAGCCACGACAGTTTTTAGTTATAATCAATAGCCTTCTTGTTCTAAACTTTATAGTAGGATTTATTCCCTTAGATAAAGGAACAGCATTCTTCGATTTCTTCAGGACCACCCATCTTATCGATTTTGAAAAAAACATCCTCAATATGGGAGTTCTTCTTATTTCGGTAGGTAGTAGCAGATGGATTGCAGACCAAAACACCGAGGGGAATTTTACATTCTTATGCTTAGCAGCTTAATGGGAATGGATTGTAATGCTAAGTGCTGGTCACATGCTTATGCTTTACCTTGGACTGGAAATGTCCACCATCCCATTAGCAGTACTTGCTAACTTTCACAAGAACTCATTACGATCGTCTGAGGCAGGTATAAAATTTATTATGTCGTCCGCCTTCTCCACCGGAATTACACTATTTGGCATATCTCTTCTTTATGGTGCCGTAGGCAACCTCAGCTTTACGTCTATTATAAGCAACCTAGAGCCCAATGCCCTCACTATTACTGCCTTCATTTTATCCTCGGAGGATTTGCCTTTAAAATTTCGGCAGTACCGTTTCACCTTTGGACAGCCGACGTATATGAAGGTTCTCCTGTTGCCATCACGGCCTACTTCTCAGTAATTTCTAAATCTTCGGTTGTTCTCGTTTTTGTTAGTGTGCTGTATACCATATTTGGCAAGCTAAGTGAATCATGGATTTTGGCCATTTCCATACTCGCAGTACTCAGCATGACGGTGGGCAACCTTTTTGCATTGCGGCAACAAAATATCAAGCGTTTACTGGCCTTCTCAGCCATATCGCAGGTTGGATTTATGCTAGTTGGTATTACTGGATTCTCTGCCCAAGCAGTTGAATCAATTATCTACTTGTAATTATTTATATTCTGAGCAATGTGGCAGCCTTTATGGTTGTGGGAGCAGTAGCCCATGTTACCGATCGCGAAACACTTGAAGAATATAAGGGACTCTATAAAACCAATCCCATTCAAGCCCTTGTTATGGGTATTTCCTTACTCTCACTGGCGGGTATTCCGCCCACTGCAGGATTTTTTTGGTAAATTGTTCCTTCTAACCTCAGCAGTAAGTGGACAGATGTATATTCTCTTAGGTATTGCAGCAGTCAACTTAGTTCTATCGCTATACAACTATCTTCGTGTTATTAAGTATATGTTTGTGGACGAAGCAACGGAAGATGTTCCAGAGGTAAAAAGCAATGTCTACGAAATTATCGTTTATACCTTCTGCATGCTAGGAATTATTGCCATTGGGTTTATCAATCCAATCTATACCTATATTCAGCATATTGTCGCCGGCATATAGGTATGCAATTTTCAAGTATGCCGTGCTTAAAACTGCACCTACAATTTCATTGCTGATTCAGGAACGACTTTATCAGCCAACCATTTTTGCAATTGTGGTAAAACTTCCTTCATTTCGGCCTGTGCTGTCATATATAAGGCTTCGAGTTTAACCGGATCATTTTCCGTTCTAGATACAGTAATGGGAGCCTTCGGTCTAATTACAAATATTAACCCCTCTTTCTCTAGCCTCTCAATTTTATCAAGTACTGCGTTGTATCTATCAGCTCTAGTGATAAGGGCCTCGGCCAATTGTGACTTTTTCGATAGGTGGCCTTGATTAACGGTATCAACTTCGAACTTTTCTTTCTATAGCCAGCATTACGGGGTAAGCACTATCACCAATCGCTTACAACCATCAGCAAATCCTTGATCAACAGGTTGGAATCAGCAATTCCACCATCCATATAAAAGTTCGTCCGATCTGTATTTTTTTGCGCAATGAAAGGCAAGCAGAAGAGGCAGCAAGCAGCTGTTTAAAATCATCAGGAGCGAGCTTATTTGCATCTCTATATTCTGCCTTACCCGTTTCACAATGGTAATACCAATCGTAAACGGTAGAAGATACTCCAAAGGTCTTATAATCAAACGGGATATGTTTAAAGGAACCTCCTTATACAATAAATTCCCAGTCAAAAAGGTGCGCTTTTTAACGTAATTACCAAGGCTAAAATAGCGAGGGTCGGCGGTAAATCGTCTATTAACTTCTAAATTTCTACCATGCTGACGAGATGCGTACGAAACTGAATAAGCCGCTCCTGCAGATACCCAACGGCATAGGGAAATAGTAAGTTATTTCCAAAAAAGTATCGAGCACTCCAGCAGTAAAATTCCCCTAAATCCGCCACCTTCCAATACCAGACCAACCTCGCTACAATCTAAAGATAAATGATGGTTGATTGCATTGTATCAATAAATTAATTCATTACTTATCGAATGCTAAAGGTAACAAATTGAAAAGCAACCTGACTAAAAAAAACGATTGATTAATCTAAACATGCTAATCATTATGATTTCAAGAACTATCAATCGTTTTTTTACGGAGCCGAAGGTTTAACATTTCTCACAACCATTGAGAAGAAAAGAGCGAAATATATATATCCCTTTGGAATCTCGTAATGAAACGCCTCAAGAGCAAGCATAAAACCAATGAGAATTAAAAATGAAAGTGCAAGAACTTGCAATGTTGGATGCTTATTGATAAAAGCACTTATAAAACCTGAGAAATAAATCATTATCACCATGGATATTACTACGGCAGGTAATCATAATTGCTAGTTGATTCGATAGTCCAATTGCCGTAAGAATGGAATCGAAAGAAAAAATAATATCTAAAGCCACAATCTGCATCAACACATATAGGGTTGCCTTGCTGCTAGAACCTACCTCGCTATTCTCCTCCCCTTCTACTTTACCATGAATTTCCTGTAACACTCTTAGCTATAAGGAAAACGCCACCTAATAATAGGATTAAATCACGAGCACTAAAGGCAAAGCTGCCTAGTGTAAACAGTGGATGGATAAGCCCCATTATAACCGTTAGCAGAGC
>Ga0268359_12604_pt1 | contig 11783 bp, 8 predicted proteins | sample BioMet11_FD_194416 | JGI IMG/M metagenome (GOLD analysis project Ga0268359, IMG submission 194416) | Sewage microbial communities from Oakland, California, United States - Biofuel 11 (PacBio Assembly) | ecosystem: Engineered > Wastewater > Sewage > Unclassified | place: USA: California | collected...
TCGACGAGGAGGGTCCATGCGTCCCGCACTGCTGCGGGGATCCGATGGAGCTTCTCGTCCCCGGCGCGGTCGATGCCGCCGTCGAGAAGCACGTTCCCGTTCTCACCCGCGAGGGAGATCGCCTGAACGTGGTGGTGGGCGAGGTTGTCCATCCCATGACCGAGGCCCACTACATCCAGTGGATCGCCTTCGTGAGCAACCGCAAGACCATCATCCGCCATCTCACGCCCAGCGATGCCCCCGAGGCTCACTTCTGCATAGGAGAGGGCGAGGGTGCCACCGTCTACGCGTACTGTAACCTCCACGGTCTCTGGAAGACCGAGGCATAGCGTCTGCCCAAACGGCCCGACGGCCCGTTCGATACGGACACGAACCACAGGGAGAGGGACCTTCATGAGAATAGCGATCGCACAGATGAGCACGCGCGCCGCCGACTTCGAGAGGACGGCGGACCGCATGGTGGAGTACTCGCGCCGCGCTGCGGCCGACCGCGTCGACCTGCTCGTGTTTCCCATGGCAACCCTCACCGGCCCTCTTCCGGTGGACAACCCCGACCAGGAGGGCTTTCTCCTCGACCTCGCCGAGACGTTCGTGAACCTCTCCGACCGGCTGGTGTGCCCGAGCATCGTTCCCCTGGTCACCTCGTTCAAAGGCGACCTCGTCCCCGAGGCCATGCTCATCCGCGAGGGGAGCCTGGTGCCGCTCAAGCTCGGCTCATACCTAAAGTCGCTCATGCCCATCCACCGCGGCGATGGTCCCTCGACGAACAAGGATGCCTCCGCACCCGCCCTTCCCGAGGTCGAGATTGACGGCGTCAGGTTTGGCGTGGCCTTTACCTACGACGATCTCGATGCCTACGATGACTTTGAGTACGATGCGGACGTCATCCTCTTCTTCTCGGGCTATGGCTTTGGCGCCGACGACGCTTCGTCGGCGCTCGGCTCAGCCCTCTCGGAGGGGCGTTTCCTCGCCGACGCCGAGGCGGCCAACGCGTGGATCGTGGCCGCGGGCTCGCTCGGCGGCTACGGGCCGCAGGTGTTCACGGGTTCGAGCTTTGTGCTTGCCCCCTGGGGCGAGCTTGCCGCGCAGGCACCGTCCTTCGAGGAGGCGCTGCTCGTCTGTGACATAGACCCTCACGCCGAGGGGCCCCTCGCGCATCCGCTCGTGCAGGAGGTCTTCGATCGTCCTCTCTTTGCCTGGGGCGCCCTTACGCTCGGCCTGCACGACCTCTGCGAGAAGACGGGCAACAACGACATCGCGGTGCTTCTGGACGGCAGCCTCGACTCGATGGTGGTCGCGGCGCTCGCGACAGACGCCCTCGGACCGACGAGGGTCCATGCCCTCGTCCTCGACGATGCTGACGAGCAGGGGGTGCTCTCGAGTCGTACCCTCGTGCGCAACCTCAGGATCGATTCGCGCGAGCTCTCCGGTGCCGCCCTCGGTGCGGAAGGCGATCGTGCGCTTGCCCGCGACATCGCCGAGGCGCACCTTGCCGCGCTCGCCCGCGAGATCGGCGGCATCGCGCTCTCCAACCTGGACAAGACCGCGCTTGCCCTCGAGGTCGACGTCCGCGCCGTCAGTGCCGCGCGCGTCATGCCGATAGGCGACCTCTACCGTTCTACCGTCATCGAGTTGGCTCGTCTTCGCAACACGATCTCACCCGTGATCTCGCGTGGCGCCCAGAACGCCTACGAGGTGCCCGACGTGGACGGGCTCGAGGAATGCGGAACCTCCGACGAGGAGCGCCTCGCGTACGTCGACCACGTGCTCTCGAGCTATGTGGAGTGGGAGCGCAGCGCATCCGACATCGTTACCGACCATGGGCACCCCGAGGTGGTGGAAGAGATCATCCGCCGCACGTGCGACCACGAGCTCGCCCGTGCGGGGCGGGGCATCTGCATCATGGCCTCCTCGAAGACCATCTACGACACGCGCAACCCCATCGGCATGGTCTGGCATGACAGGCCGCGCAAAGAGGACGAGCGCGCGGACGCGGAGAGCCGGGACAGCATCATCCTGCCAGGCACGGAAGGTATGCGGGGCGTCAGGTACGAACCGCAGAGCCGCCGCATTCGAGACGTGCGCGAGATGCTCGAGTTCCTGCGCGACTTCTCGCTTGGTGGAGGCCTGCACCCCGAGGGCTTTGGGGACGAGCCCCTCGACGAGAAGGCCGACGACAAGGGGAGCGAGCAGGGTCACGCGTGGACCAACCCCTTCTCGGAGAACTAGTTTTATCCAAGTGCAGCCCTTCCTATGCTATATTAGAAGCTATATTAGAACTAACGTTCGTTTTTCTCGGCAGATGTACGTGGAGGGGAAGGGCGCGTGATCATTCTCGGCATTGACCCCGGCCTCGCTCACACGGGCTGGGGCGTCATCGAGTCTCGCGGAGGCGCATGTCGCGCTCGTGCCTACGGTTGCGTGACGACCAAGGCTGACGAGCCCATAGACCAGCGCCTCGGCAGAATCTACCGCGAGATACAGAACGTCATCTGTCGCTATGGCCCCACCGAGCTCGCAATCGAGAACATCTACTTTGGCGAGAACAGTCGCTCGGCCATCGCAACCGCCCAGGCACGTGGCGCTGCCATCGTCGCGTGCTCCACGGCGGGGCTCCTGGTGGGCGAGTATACGCCCATGCAGATCAAGCAGGCCGTGGTCGGTACAGGTGCGGCGGACAAACATCAGGTCATGTACATGGTCAAGAACCTGCTCGTGCTCGATCACGAGCCTCACCCGGACCATGCCGCCGACGCCCTTGCGGCTGCGGTATGTCATGCTAATCTCGTGCGCACCAAGACGCTCGGCCAGACGAGGGGGAGCTACGCGTGATTGTCCAGCTTACGGGAACGCTCGTGGAGGTGCTTCCCACGCATGTCGTCATCGACGTCGGCGGAGTAGGGTTCCAACTCGGCGTTTCGTCCATTACCGCCGGTGCGCTGCCACCCGTCGGCGAGGCGGGCGTCACCATCCTCACGCGAATGATCGTCCGCGAGGATGCCATGGAGCTCTATGGCTTCGCCACACGCGAAGAGCGCGCCCTCTTCGACCAGCTTCGTGCCATCGTCGGCGTGGGACCAAAACTTGCGCTCTCGGCGCTCTCCACCTTCACTCCGACGCAGCTCGCGCAGGTCGTCACCACGCAGGACATCACGCGCATGGCGCAGGTACCGGGCGTCGGGCGTAAGAAGGCGTCCCGTCTTCTCGTGGAACTCTCCGACGTGTTTTCAAAGAACGTAGAGCTCAGAGGTCTCGTGGGCCTCTCGGATCCCAGTTCGCAGACTGCGCTTCCCACAACCACGCCCTCCATTGAAGCCGATGCAGGCGATGCGCTTCTCTCCATGGGGTTCACGCCCCAGGAGGTTGAGCTTGCGCTCGAGGGTCATGACGAGGCCGGTGCCACCACCATCGAGAAGACCATCGCCTATGCGCTCAGACGCTTGGGGAGTGGTAGCTGATGTGGGAGGCGGGCGAGGGCGACCTCTTTGCGGGAAGCGTAGACGGTGCCGTCCGGCCCAAGGGAGAGGACGCGCGTGCGGTCGCGAGCGGACTCACGTCCGAGGACCTCGAGCAGGATCGCAACCTTCGTCCGAAGACGCTCGACGAATATCTCGGTCAGGTGCGCGTACGCGAGAACCTCCGTGTTCTCATTCAAGCTGCAAAAGACCGTCACGAGCCGCTTGACCACGTCATCTTCTCGGGTCCTCCGGGCTTGGGCAAGACCACGCTCGCGGGCGTCGTGGCAAACGAGATGGGAGCCAAGCTCCATACCACCTCGGGTCCCGCCATCGAGCGCCAGGGTGACCTTGCGGCCATTCTCACAAACCTCGAGGCGGGTGACGTCCTCTTCATCGACGAGATCCATCGTCTCAACCACCAGGTCGAGGAGGTGCTCTATCCCGCGATGGAGGACTTCTTCCTCGACATCGTCATCGGAAAGGGGCCGGCGGCGCGTTCCATCAGGATCGAGCTGCCCAAGTTCACGCTCGTGGGCGCCACCACGCGCACGGGACTTCTCACGGGACCTCTTCGCGACCGCTTCGGCATCTCGTATCGGCTTGACTACTACACGCCCCTTGAGCTCGCAACCATCGTGCGTCGTTCCTCCACCATCCTCGGCGTCGACATCGACGAGCAGGGCGCGGCGGAGATCGCCTCGCGTTCGCGCGGCACACCCCGCCTGGCAAACAGGCTCCTCAAGCGCGTGCGTGATTATGCGCAGGTCAAGGTGGCCGGGGCGATAACCTGGGATGTCGCCGCAGAGGCACTCTCGTTCTTTGAGATAGATGAGCTGGGCCTTGATACCATGGATGTGAGAATCCTCCGGGCGCTCTGCTCCACCTTCAGGGGCAGACCCGTCGGCCTCACCACCATCGCGAGCGTGGTGGGCGAGGACCCGTCCACCCTCGAGGACGTCTACGAGCCCTATCTGCTTCAGCGCGGTCTCATCGTACGTACGCCGCAAGGAAGGCAGGCCACGCCCGCCGCGTTCGAACATCTGAAAATCCAACCGCCAGCTATCGGATAGCGGCAGGGGAGAGAGGGGCACCAATGCTTCAGAGAGACTATCTTCTTGAAATCATCTCGCAGTTTGTCGAGGCGGTCATGCGTGCGATGCGTCTTGCGGTCGAGAAATCGGACCCTGTCGCCTGCCGGGAGATCGAACAGCAGGTAGGGGATATCCTCGAACTCGATCCGGAGACGGCGCTTCAGCTGACTCCCGACTCGCTCGTCACGATGATGGTGCTCTCCGGCATGGGAGACTCGGTGGCCAACTACGTCGCCTATGCGACCGAGCGCCTCTCCATGATCTACGATGCGATGGGCGAGACGGACAAGGCGGGTCTCAGGCATCTTCAGGCCCAGGCGATCGGCGAGTCGTTCGGTTGCGACCCCAACGTGCCTCCCGAGGAGTTCGCCGAGTTCGATAAGGAGCTCTTCGGAGAGAAGTAACGGCCGTGGCGGTCTCGAGCATGGCTACGCGCTCGTGCTCGGTAGCCCCGCTTGTGCCAACGCCCGTGCGATCGGTCGGTTTCGGGCGGAGTACGTATCGGACAGCCCCGTCACGCCACTGATGAGCCTTGCATGGTCCGACTCCGCGAGGTAGAGACCCATCTTCTTGAGAAGCGTGCCCAGATTCGTCTCGGACTCGCTTGAGTAGTTGTAGAGTCGCTCCTCATGAGCGCAGATATTGCGAACTGCGACCATCTCGTCAAGGTCGAGGAGTATCCCCCCGCGAGAGATGGGGGAGCTGCCCGTGTGACCGCAGGCCTCCCATATGCGATTGCACACCGCGTTCTGCTCGTTTTTGCGCAAGAGAGCATAGAAGTACTTGAGGTTGCCGAAGGTGAGCTCGTTAAAGAGTACCCAGAGAGGAACGCCGTCGTACTGCCTGCGGTAGTGGCTCACGCGAACGTCGGTGATGCTTGTATCACCCTCGACGCCACGGGCGTGGTGCTCGAGCGTATTGATCATCCAGTCAAGGTCGCCCTCGAAAGACTCCTCGTCTCGAAGATACTCGTGTGCACTGGTGTAGCAGCTGCGGTGGAGGTAGTCCTCGGTTCCGCGGTGCGCCTCGCAGAAGCTGTACGAGAGAACGGAGCGCATCATGGCCTCGACGGTCATGAGGTGACGGAAGACCAGCGCGCGTAGCTCGCGGTCAAAGCAGAAGAGCGCGTAGATGTCATCGAAGGACGTGCCTGGAAGAAAGCGGTCGTCCCCGGTGGCCTTCGAGGCTGCCCCGTCGATGAAGGGAAGCTTGTAGCCGTTGACGACGGCATAGTATCCCTCGCGCAAAAGGATGGTGCGCGTCTCTGTGGTGGTTGAGATGCCGCGCGAATGGAGGAGCTCGATCTGCTCGTCGATGCTGCGGAATGACTTGTTCATGCGGCTCCTTTGCGGTCGGGGCGAGCATGGGGGCGCATGGTGATTATTCTGCACCATGTATCCAGTGCCGCACGTAATGAAAACTACATGTGGGGTCGTAGCAGGAACCCTAAGCTGCCTTCCTCATATTGTCTGGAGACGTCAACTCGTATCTCTCTGTATGTGGCAGTTTACGATTGACGGAAAAAGCGGCTACCAATCTTGCCAGCATGCACACTCAAGACGGGCGCAAAGCTCAGCTTAATCTGCCGGGGAGGTTTATCGACGGAATCATCCCTTGCGGTGTCCAGATTATCGTTTTCGTACATAAGGAAGCTGTCGCATTTGGTGCAAGCCATCTTGAGAAGGCGGCAATGAAATGCTTGCCACCTTCAGTATCCACGGTATAGACATGGATGATGTACTGGGTGAGATTAGCGGAGTGCCTCTTGAGATCGATGATGAACGACCATATCCCATCATCACCACAAGTCGCAGGGTACCAGACGATATCTTTCTGAGCTGGATTGCTCCAAACGGGAACAACAACCTCATGACCTTGCGGGAGCATCAGATTATCTATGGTCACGCGAATGTGGGATCCGACAATGGGGTTCACCAGAGCCTTGGCGTGTCTCTTGGCAAGAAGTCTCTGGTCAAGAAAGAGGGTGTGCGACCGCGGGGTCGCGGCGACGTGTTTCTCTATCGTCTTGGCCGGTACGTCCGCCTGGCACATCGTAGCGCCCGAAAGAATCTCAATAAGAATGTCGAGGAACGCATCGGTTTCGCATTTCATGGGACGCGTCTCCATGAACCTTCTGCCGGCCTCTCCCATGTCTCTAGCCCTATCGACATCGTTGGCAACAAGAAGGATGGCAGTAGCCAGCGCGTCAGCCGAGGGATCGGCAAGAACACAGGCGCTATCACAGTAGTCGTAGAGATTGTTTTCTCGATAGACGTCAACAACAGGTAAGCCACATGACATCATTTCGAAGGGAATACGTGATGGATTGGATGAACTCACACACATGCCCACCGAACAGCGTCGATAGAGATCGGCACACGCCGCCGGCGAAATGAGTCCGAGATCAACCACCTTTGGGTTATGAGCCCTCTCTGTTCCTGCCGAGCCATACGTGTAGATTTTCATAGTGGGGTCAAGGGTCCGTAGAAGATCTATGACGTGTCCGACCATGCCGCAGCATCTACGTGGCTTATCCGGTTGGAGGAGAATGCAGACGGCATGCTCTCTCTGGACTTCTTTCATAGTTCCATAGACATCAAGGTCAGCACAGAAATCATAGTGAAATGGTGCCAGGCCGTACTCCCGAGCTAGCTTGTGTGCCAGCCAGCGCCCGATTGTTATAGGGATGAACCCAGCCAGATAGGTCTGTTCGGCGGCAAGGTAGTCATCCCCCATAGGGTAAAACCATGGCTCAAAATCTTGAATGAAGTAGCAAGCATACCTAGCGGAAATCGATCTCGCGAGAGAAACGGTGGTGTTGGCGGTGGCGATGACCAGATCATAGGGCACGGCCTGCTCAGGGACGTCGGTGAAAACACCTGCAGATGACAGGCCATAGTAGTCCGCAAGGTGAGCTTGGCTCAAAGCACGAGGGACATCGTCATCCACGACGACATCGCAACGGCATCCTTCCTTGATGGCAGCTTCCACATGTCGGAGGATAGTGCGCATACCCCCGCTGCCCGGGCCAACGGACGGAATGACCCAAGCAATCCTAGAGCCAGTGAGCCCACTATGGTCCATGATGCAACGCCTCCATAAGTCCACATCGTAGAAGTGCATTCCATAGTATCAAGGAGAAGGTTAAGAGGACACCGAAACCACTTGGTCGAGTCCTGTGCCCCAAGGTATTCGACCATAGTTGCATTGGGTTTTTGCTAACCTATGAACAGTATCTGCCCACTGAGTCCGGGGTTGAGTAGACATTTTCATCCTCTACAAAACCGTTTTGGTCCTACCGTGGGAGGGTGTAGAGGAAATCCCGGAGATGAAATAAGAGTATTTCTTCTTGTGCTTCGCTGCGCGAAAGGGAAGCTGCGTTGTGGCTCGTTCTCCGCCTCCCCCAATATCATGTCTAAGAATAGTAGTCATCTTACATAAAATAGACTACCCTACATTATGGGTAAATGTTCATTAACCGTAGCAGCCTGAGAATTAAGCCGGGGGTCTCATGGGTAGTGTTGTAAGACGAGCGTTCGCGATCGCCTCATTTTGCTTGGTTCTGATTATGTCCAGCGTTATTCTGGGGGGCGTTGCCCTTGCAGATGAGGTGATTGGTTCAGACCAGACCGTGGTCAGCGAGAAGGTTGTCGGGGGGACTCCGAGCGGGGCTACTTCCGGGCAGTCCGCAGCTGCGGCAGGCGAGATCACCACCACCACTCCGACTATAACTAGCACTACGGATACAAGTGGGGCTACGGCCGGTACCACGGGCACCACCACGGGCACCACCACGGGCACCACCACGGGCACCACCACGGGCACCACCACGGGCACCACCACGGGCACCACCACGGGCACCACCACGGGCACCACCACGGGCACCACCACGGGCACCACCACGGGCACCACCACGGGCACCACCACGGGCACCACCACGGGCACCACCACGGGCACCACCACGGGCACCACCACGGGCACCACCACGGGCACCACCACGGGCACCACCACGGGCACCACCACGGGCACCACCACGGGCACCACCACGGGCACCACCACGGGCACCACCACGGGCACCACCACGGGCACCACCACGGGCACCACCACGGGCACCACCACGGGCACCACCACAGAAGCTGATAAGGGCACCGTCGCCTCAGCCGTTGCCAGCACCGCAGCGACGACGAGCGGTAGCACGCTTGATGGTATTGATATTTCTGGCTGGCAGCCCGGTATAGATCTTTCGAAAGTCTCCGCCGATTTCGTGATTATCAAGGCGACCGAGGGGACCTCGTATACGAGCGACTGCTATACCTCCCAGGCCGCTGCTGCGCTTGCTGCCGGAGACCTCATCGGCTTCTACCACTTCTACACTGCGACTGGCTCTGCAGTCGATCAGGCCAATCACTTCGTAAGCACAATCTCGGGCTATCTTGGAACGGCGGTTCTTGTCCTCGACTGGGAGACCGATCCCGTAATATCTCTTGGCACTTCGTACGCCAAGACGTGGCTTGATACCGTCTATAACCTCACGGGAGTTGTCCCGCTCATCTATATGAGCAAGTCGGTCACGCAGGAGTACGACTGGACGCAAGTTGCCGCGACCTATCCGCTCTGGGTCGCACAGTATGCCACCATGAATTCATCAGCGGGCTACCAGGAAAATCCTTGGCACACCTCCACCACCTGTGGTGCCTGGGGTAATGACTACAAGCTCTTCCAGTATTCCTCAACTACCTATCTTCCAAACTATAGTGGCACACTTGACGTGGACAAGTTCTACGGCACCGCTTCCGACTGGGCGGCGCTTGCGAGCAGCACGAAGCATAATCCCGTCGTGGAGAATGCGGATGCTTCTGGTACGCTCGCAGCCCCCGAGTACGAGGCGGACATTACCGTGTCCAGTCTGCCCTCCAGCCTCACGAACGTGCAGTTTGCCGTCTGGAGTTCCGTCAATGGCCAAGACGACCTTGTCTGGTACTCTGCAACACAGACCTCCGCGGGTGTCTGGACCGCTACTGTCCTTCCCACTGACCACGGTAGCACCGGCACCTATTTTGTTCACTGCTACGCTACCCTCGCGGGCAAACTCGTTTTCGTCGGCAACACCACCTTTAACGTCACCGACCTCGCCAAGCTGGGCTGGACGAAAGACCAAAATGGCGTTGCACACTACACGAAGGGTGTCCAAGATTATGGCTGGGTCGTGACCGCCAACTCGCCCTCTGGCGAGAGCGTTGGCCTCCAGCGCTACTGGGTCGGTGCGGACGGTTACCTCGCCCGGGGCCGCCTCGTCACCTCCGATGAGGCCGGGTACTGGGCCTACGCCACGTCATCGGGTGCCGTGGTCCGCGGCAGGTGGGCCGACCCCTCCACGGGCTACGTCTACCTCGCGAACAACGATGGGCTGCTCGCCGGCCCCGGCTGGGTCGTGGCAAACTACGACGGCAGCCTCCAGCGCTACTGGGTGGACGCCTCGGCGCACGCCTGCGTGCCGGGGTACTCGACCGACGGCTGGGCGCACTACACGCTCGCCTCCGGGTGCGTGCTACGCGGCTCCGCGACCCTCGGCGGCACCTATTACCTTGCGAACAATGACGGTCGACTTGCAAGCGGTTGGGTCGTAACGAGCGACATCGGATCCTCTGGCCTCCAGCGCTATTGGTTCGTGAACGGCACCTATGTTAGAGACAGTCTCGTCACCTCCGATGAGGCCGGGTACTGGGCCTACGCCACGTCATCGGGTGCCGTGGTCCGCGGCAGGTGGGCCGACCCCTCCACGGGCTACGTCTACCTCGCGAACAACGACGGGCTGCTCGCCGGCCCCGGCTGGGTCGTGGCAAACTACGACGGCAGCCTCCAGCGCTACTGGGTGGACGCCTCGGCGCACGCCTGCGTGCCGGGGTACTCGACCGACGGCTGGGCGCACTACACGCTCGCCTCCGGGTACGTGGTCCGCGGCAGGTGGGCCGACCCCTCCACGGGCTACGTCTACCTCGCGAACAACGACGGGCTGCTCGCCGGCCCCGGCTGGGTCGTGGCAAACTACGACGGCAGCCTCCAGCGCTACTGGGTGGACGCCTCGGCGCACGCCTGCGTGCCGGGGTACTCGACCGACGGCTGGGCGCACTACACGCTCGCCTCCGGGTACGTGCTGCGCGGCAGGTGGGCCGACCCCTCCACGGGCTACGTCTACCTCGCCGACAACGACGGGCTGCTCTCTAATCTTTCTGGCGATCCCAACGAGGCGCAACAGGCAATCGTTGCTGCTGCAAGAACCACTTCGGCGGCGGCATATGGCTCCAAGTGGGTTTCGGATGTGTATCAGAACGCCGGCCTCGGTACCTTCAGTGGCAACGCGTGCGACTTTTATGCCAAGTACTGCACTTCGTCCGACCAGAGCGAGCTCAAGACTGGCATGGTGATTGCGGTGAGTAGGGATGCTTCTGACTCCACGTATGGCGATTCTGCCATCTATATGGGTAACGGAAGCGTCTGTCAATGCACCGGCGGTGCCATCAAGACAATGACACTCTCCGCTTGGATATCCAGCTACGGTACCCTTGTGACTCCCAAGTGGGGATGGCTGGGGAACCTTGCTATTGCCTAGGGTGCGCTAAGCTCAGGACTTTAGCATCAACCTGCGTCCAATCAGTGAGGGGTGTCTTCGGACATCCCTCGCCTTTTGTTTGTACCCCCGAAACTCACACACTGGCGGAGGCCATGCATCCGCAAATCAAAACAAAAAGCTTAATGCTCGGCTCAGACGTTTGAATATGGGTTATAAATGAGGCCATGTTGCTTCTCACGCATATCTCATGAAGGGCCTTGCAATGGGAAACCTGGGACGTCTGCATTCCTCTCTGGCAGTTGCTTTCGCGGTGGCTCTTTTTCTTTGTGTATGGATGCCGGTCAGTGTATTTGCTGACGAAACTGTCGTCGGTGATGGCTCGTCATCTACCGTTGTACAGACTGACGAGGCAACGACCACGGACAATGGCCAGGCAATCGTGGGCGACGAGGGCGCTGCTGTTGCCGACAAGACCGTCACTTCGGCAATTACTGACGATGCCCAGGCCACCGCGAGTGATGCATCAGGTTCGGCTGGTGAGGTTGTGGGCGAGCTTTCCACCAATCCCGCGTCCGTCGAGGTAAACGGCTGGCACACGGATGCGAGTGGTTCCTACTACATTTCGGACGGCGCGAGGCTGGCCTCGCGCTGGGTCGTGACCGC
>Ga0268359_10199_pt1 | contig 11780 bp, 13 predicted proteins | sample BioMet11_FD_194416 | JGI IMG/M metagenome (GOLD analysis project Ga0268359, IMG submission 194416) | Sewage microbial communities from Oakland, California, United States - Biofuel 11 (PacBio Assembly) | ecosystem: Engineered > Wastewater > Sewage > Unclassified | place: USA: California | collected...
TTCATCCGGACAGAATTGTGCACTGTGCAAGCCAAATCTTGCCGTGCCCTCTGTGTGACAACCCAGCCAACAGAAGCAACCCGGTTTTACCTGTAAATAACGCCCAAAATCTTCCGCCGTCAAATCAGGCTCAATATTGGTCGCCAACGCACTTGGACCCAAAAACTGTTCTACGGTTTCTGCTGCTAGTTGGGCAGGTACCTTCCAATTGTTTAGGACAGGATAGCCTTTAAAATATTCCATTTGATAACCTATGCCGGCACTGATTTTCATGCCATCCAAAACCTGCCGAATCAGCTCCGGTATCTCAGCTCTGGTGGTTTCGTTCAGATTCCTAATCGTTCCTTCCAGGTTGGCTTCTCCCGGCACCACATTGTATCTGGTTCCTGCTTCCAGCTTACCTACATTAATGGTTGCCGTAGCTAAAGGACTGATTCTTCTGCTCACAATATGGCTCAAAGCCTGCAAAAAATCAGCAGTAGCCATGATAGCATCCACCCCTTGATTAGGATGTCCGGCATGAGAAGTCTTGCCAAGAATTTTTACTTTAAAACGGTCGGAAGCTGCCATCAAAGGACCTGCTTTAACGCCTATCTTGCCAACCGGCAGATCCGGCCAAACATGCAAGCCAAAAATGCCCTGCACCTCATTCAGCCAGCCATCTTCAATTAAAAATTTTGCGCCGCCATCCGGAGTCATTTCCTCAGAGGGCTGGAACAGAAGCTTGACGCTACCTTGCAGCTTGCTTTTATTTTGCAATAAACGTAAGGCTGCGGTCAGTAGGATAGCCATATGCAAATCATGTCCGCAGGCATGCATAATACCCTGGTTCTTGGACTTAAAAGGAAGCCCGGTAATTTCATTTACCTGCAAAGCATCCATATCTGCTCTTAAGCAACTGTCGGCCCGGCCTGGTCGCCGGTAATGGTGGCAGTAACGCCATGGTGTTTTGTACCTAAAACAGGTTCCAAGCCCATATCTTGTAGAGCATGGGCAATTTTTTGCTGGGTTCGGTCTTCGTGATAGCTGATCTCCGGATCTTCATGGAAAGCCCTCCGCCACGTAATAGCTTGAGCCTGAAAGTCTTCTTCCTGCCAACTTGTTATGTCCATCTTTTTGTCCTCCTTTTACTTTTTAACGGCTATATTATAGCATAATAAAAACATAAAAAAAGCTGTAAGAAGCAAATTTATTCACTTCTTACAGCTTTGTAATAGGCAATCATTTCTTGTTAGATTTTCTCCAAATTTTTAGTTTTTCAGCTTGGGCAATTAACTCTTCCCTGCAATCAGGATCAGCAATGGAAATCAAGCGTTCAGCTCTTTGCCACGTGGTTGCACCCTTTAAGTTAACCATCCCATATTCAGTTACCACATAGTTAGTATTGGTTCTGGTAGCTGTTACTGCATCGCCCGGTGTTAGGATAGGAACGATCCTGCTCTTTTTCTCACCGGTTTTAGTTGTAAAGGAGGAAGAACAGCAAATGAAACTCTTACCACCCTTGGACAAATAAGCACCCAACATGAAATCCAGTTGTCCGCCTGCGCCGCTAATATGTCTGGTACCTGCCGATTCAGAAGACACTTGGCCGGTTAGGTCAATTTCAATACAGTTATTGATGGACATGAAATTATCAATTTGAGCAATTGTCCTGGCATCATTAACATAATCAACCGGTGCACCCATAACAGCAGGATTGTTGTTTACATAGTCATAAAGCTTTTGAGTACCTGCACCAAAGGTCAAGACCTGACGTCCCTTATCCAGTGTCTTGCAACGTCCGGTAAGCTTGCCGGCCATAGCCATATCTACAAAGCCATCCACATACATTTCTGTATGAACACCTAAATCCTTCAAATCAGACTCAGCAATCATGGCTCCTACCGCATTAGGCATACCACCAATACCCAGCTGTAAGCAAGCACCATTGGGAATCTCAGGAACGATAAGCTTAGCAACCTTCTCATCCACCTCAGAAGGAGCGCCGGAAGGCAGCATGCCCATAGGATGAGCTTCAGTTTCTACTACATAATCTACATCGTCAATGCTGACACTAACGTCAAAGCCACCCAATACCACAGGCATACTGGGATTGACTTCTACGATTACCTTATCAGCTACTTCAATAGCAGCGGCAATTTGAGAAGCACTCAAGCCATAGTTAAAATAGCCATGAGCGTCCATGGGAGCTACTTGAATCATCACAACGTCCACATGTTTAATATCTCTCCGATACCAACCGGGCATTTCAGAATATCTCAAAGGGCTATAATAACCAATACCCTTGTCTATTAATTTTCTCTCCAAGCCGGAAGCATGCCAAGAGTTCCAGCTCATTCTCTCATGAGCATTGGGGATTTGTGCTACGGCAGGAGTCCACAAAGCAACACCGCCTCTGAAATTAATATCGGTAAGGTCCGTTTCCCTCGTCATTCTTTCTGCCAAGGCTTTATCCAAAATCAGAGGATGGTTAGCGCACCAACCATAATCCACCCAATCTCCTGATTTTACAATCTTTACAGCCTGTTCCGCAGTTGTTAGCTTTTTTTGATATTCTTGTTTGTAGTCCATCTGCTCTTTACCTCTTTTTTTAAATTTCGAAACTCCAGTCGTGTTAATTCTATCAAAGAATATACTTAGGTGCAAGACAAATAACATTCCTTTTCTTTATTTTAGTACGAATTTATCGGAATATGCCCCCAAATCTACCAAAGTCGTAATTTATAAATAACTTTGTCTTTTAATTTAAAATTTACAGAGTATAATTAATACTAAGTCCAGCGAACTAAGTCGAAAGGAGGTTGTCCGTGACGATTTCATTTCAAAAATTATGGATACTTATTGAAAAACGAGGCTTGACAAAAAAAGCCTTGGCCAATTTAGCCGGTATCCATCCCTCCACTCTAACTCGCATGGAAACTAACGGTACTGTCAGCAAGGCAGTACTAGTCAGTATCTGTCGGGTCTTAGACTGCGACATCGCAGACATAATGGAGCTGAAAGCAGAAAATCGTCAGGAGCACTAGATAAACAATGACACCTCTTCTTTTTGACTTTAATGGAACTATGTTTCAGGATCGTGACGAAAATGAAATTGCCTGGAAGGAAGAAATTTTTCAGCTAACTAACCACAGAGTAACTGAAGATGAATTTAAAAATTTTCTGCAAGGCACCATAAATGAAGAAATTATTAGACATTATCTGGGCGCAGCAACTGCTCCTGCCTTAGTAACCCAATACTCTTTGGATAAAGAAAAAATTTATCGCAAGCTTTGTCTACAACGAGCCGACGGCATGGCCTTGACCAAAGGCCTGCCCGAGGTATTAGATTACCTAAAGGCGCAGCATATTCCCATAAATATTGCTTCCTCTGCTATGCCGGTTAATATCGACTTTTACTTTGAAAAAATGCAGTTGGGCAAATGGTTCAATCGTTCCCTGGTGGTTTGCAACGATAGCAACCTGCCCGGCAAACCCAACCCGGCCTACTATCTGGAAGCTGCCAAACGTCTGGGAGAACAACCCGAAAACTGTTTGGTAATAGAAGATGCTCTGCTCGGAGTCCGCGCTGCTCAAGCAGCCAACGCCAAGGGCGTTGTCGTCGTCACCTCCACCAATCCTGCTTCTTTTTGGCAAAAACAAAGTGGCATCGCCTTCATCATGGCAGACTTTACCCCCTTTATAAATTGGTATAAGAAAAAATGAAACAAGAGAGACATTACTCTAAGGATGTTATTATATGAATGGAATCATAATTAAAACTGTACTACTTTTAGGTACCATAATTTAGGTCACATTTTAACAAGAATTAATATCGCAGGAATAAAAGCAAAACGCTTTGTAAGCTTCATGGTATTTACTTTTACTTTGCCTTCCACTATCATTTGCAGCTTTGGTGAGTTTCATCCCGAGCCTTCTTTTTTTCTGCTTACCTTGCTAGGCTTTGCGGCCAATTGGCTAATGATTTGTTTATCCTTCATCATGGCTAAGGGACAAAGCATTGTAACCAAGGAGCTATATGCCTTAAACCTGGCAGGCTACAATATTGGCTGCTTTTCCCTGCCCTTTGCCCAGCTCCTTTTCGGACCTATTGGTGTAGTAGCCGCTTGTATGTTTCGATATAGGCAATTCTACTATGTGCACAGGTGGCACCTATACCTTCCTTTGCGGTTATTATCCTCAGGGTGAAAATAAAGAAAGACTGGGGTTAAAGGGCATTCTGAAAAATCTTATTCATTCCATACCCTTTGACACCTATGTTCTCATGCTGGTACTGACTGCGCTTACTATCCAAGTACCAAAATTGATTGTAACTATTCTCAGTCCTTTTGCTGCTATCAATGGGTATATGTCCATGTGCTTTTAGGGCTGACTTTAAGTCTTACAACAGATGTTACCAGTTAAAGGTCATCAAGGAAATACTCTTCACCAGAATTGGTTTAGCGTTGAGCTTCGCCGGCCTGTGTTTTTATCCTGTTACCTTTTGATCATGAAATTAAGCAGGTTGTTTTACTGTGCTTCTATCTCCCATTCCTGTCCTTTCTTCTATTTTCACAGGTCGCTTAGGTGGCAATGCAGAGTTATCCAGCTTGGCTACCTCCTGCTCCATTGTGCTTAGTGTCCTCATTATGGCAGTAATAATTCTCTTAACGTTCTAATTTATTTAAGCCGCTAAATTAACCGTTTGACGCTTTCCCCATTTGTAAAGCAAAATAAAAAGTGAGACAAAAGGATATGTTACCTTTTGTCTCACTTTTATTTATTTCAATACATCGCAGCAACGAGCACACAAGGTTGGGTGCTCCGGATTTTTACCAACGGTATCGCTGTAAATCCAGCAGCGTTCGCACTTATGGCCTTCAGCCGGTTTAACGGTTACCTTGAGGGTATCCAGACCGGTAGCTGTTTCTCCACCTTCCAAGCCTTCTTTAATTTCAGCTTGGGAAACGATGAGGAGATTTGCCAAATCCTTTTCTACTGTCTTCAATACGTCTAAGGAATGACCTGTAGCATGCAATTCTACTTTAGCATCCAAGGAGTGACCAATCTTCTTGTCACGTCTGGCAGCTTCCAGTACTTTGGTAATTTCACCGCGGATAGCAATGAATTCATCCCATTTTTCTTCCAAGGCTTTATCAATATATTCATCATGAATAGTATGCCAGGGCAGCATTTGCACACTGATAGGCGCATCAGCCGGCTTGCTCATGAACTGGTAAACTTCTTCCATCGTAAAGCTTAAACAGGAGTTAACATTACCACTAAATCTTTCATGATTCATACATAGCAGTTTGAGCACTGCGGCGGTTTTTTATCGTCTGCTTTAGAAGCATACAATCTATCCTTAATGATATCCAGATAGAAGGAGCTCATTTCTACTACACAGAAATCATGAATAGCATGATACAAAACGTGGAAATCATAATTCTCATAAGCTTCCGTTACGGATTTTTGAGCAGCTGGGTGTGCATTAAAGCCCATTTATCCAGCTCCTCCATGTCAGCAAAAGCAACCTTGTCTTTTTCATAATCAAAGTCGCTGGTGTTGCCTAAAATGTAACGAATGGTATTACGAATCTTACGATATACTTCGGATAATTGTTTCAAAATATCCTTGGAAGACGGATATCACCCTTGTAGTCAGAAGAAGCTGCCCACAAACGGACAATATCTGCACCATATTGTTTAATAATGTCTTGAGGCGGAATGGTGTTACCCAAGGACTTGCTCATCTTGCCGCCTTGGCCATCCACCACATAGCCGTGAGTCAATACAGTTTTATACGGAGCTGTACCGTTAACGGCAATAGCAGTCATAGGGAAGACTGGAACCAGCCTCTGTGCTGATCGCTGCCTTCCAGATACATGTCAGCAGGATATTTCAGCTCCGGTCTCTGCGAAGTACTGCTTCATGGGTAGAACCACTGTCGAACCACACATCCATGATATCGGTTTCCTTGCGGAAATGATCAGGTCCGCACTTCGGGCACTTGGTGCTTCCGGCAGCAGCTCTGCAGCAGTGTGAGCCCACCAGGCATTAGAACCTTCTTTAGGCAAAAATAGTGGCAATCTTATCAATTGTAGCTTCGTTGACTAAAGGTTCCCCGCATTTCTCGCAATAGAAAATAGGAATAGGTACGCCCCACACTCTCTGACGGGAAATACACCAATCATGACGATCGGCAACCATGTTGTGAATACGAGACTCACCCCAGGAGGAATCCATTTTACATCTTAGCAATAGCATCCAAGGCTGCTTGACGGAAACCATCTACAGAAGCAAACCATTGCTCAGTAGCACGATAAATGATGGGTTGCTTACAACGCCAGCAGTGTGCAGTATTGGTGATTGATGGTTTTCTTGCCCAGTAGCACGCCCAATTCAGCCAATATTTAATACGGAATGTTAGCATCAAAACAAACATACCTTAAATCTATCGCCTGCTTCAGCAGTCAATTTGACCTTGCTCGTCTACAGGGCAAATCATAGGCAGCTTGTATTGCAGGCCGGTTAAAAAGTCCACGTCGCCATGACCGGGAGCTGTATGTACACAGCCGGTACCTGTTTCCAAATCAACATAGTCTGCCAAGCAAACTAAGGATTTACGATGATTATACTCAGGGAAAGGATGCTCACATTCAGCATATTCCATGTCCTTGCCCATGGTGGTTCCTAAAATAGGCCCAAAGGTAAGCCCGCAATCTTGAGCAACTGCACTTACCAAATCTTTGGCCATAAACAATACTTCATCGCCATTTTCTACCCAAGCATATTCAAAGCGAGGATTTAAGGTAACACCTACGTTAGCCGGAATAGTCCAGGGAGTAGTAGTCCAAATCAGCATATAAGCTTTTTTGCCTTTAGCAGCTTCCGGCATCTTGCCGTTGTCCTTCACAAGGGGAAGCTTTACATAAATGGTAGGAGTCTTTTGATCGGCGTATTCTATCTCGGCTTCAGCCAAGGCAGTTTCGCAGTGTGGGCACCAGTACACGGTTTTCTTGCCCTTGTAGATATAGCCTTTATTGGCCATAGCACCAAATACTCTGATTTGGTCAGCTTCAAACTCCGGTTTTAAGGTAATATAAGGGTCATCCCAATCACCTAAAACGCCCAAACGTTTAAAGTCTGTCCTTTGGTCGTCCAACCACTTCAAAGCATAGTCCTTACATTTGTTGCGCAGGGTCAGTGCATCCATGGTATGACGGTCTACGCCCATAGCATTTAAGCAAGCGTGCTCAATAGGCATGCCGTGCGTATCCCAGCCCGGAACATAAGGTGCATCGTAGCCCCTGGCATACTTATATTTAATAACGATATCTTTCAATATCTTATTCAAAGCAGTACCCATATGAATCTTCCCATTAGCATAGGGAGGTCCATCATGAAGAACAAACTTCTCCTGGCCTGCATGCATTTTTTCTTTTGCTTTGTAAATGTTCTTTTCTTCCCAGAATTTCAAGAATTCCGGCTCTCTTTGCGGTAAATTGCCTCTCATTGGAAATTCTGTCTGGGGCAAATTTAAGGTCTTACCATAATCATTGTCGCTCATCTTACACCTCCAAAAAAAATAAAGCCTCCGTCCCCAAAAAGGGACGAGACTTAGTTACCCGTGGTACCACCCTCATGACACTAATGTGCCACTTCTAATGCTTTAACGTACATTACCCGGCCTGTTCTACTGATTTCGACAGGCGGCTCCGGAGTGATTTTCAGCTTCGTTAAAGTATGGGTTCCCACCCTTCCCCATTCTCTGGCCCTTTTCACTAGCTTACTGTCTCTTTCATAGCCTTATCCTATACAACATTAAGATTATACACTAGAACCCAAGGCAATGTCAAACCAAGGGTTCTTATTTTTCCTTAAATTCATTTATGCCAAAGGCAGCTGTTTTAGGACTGGTCTCATTAAGCATAAAAAGAGCATGCTCGTGCCAATGATTAATACCCAGCGCAGTCACAGAACCGGGCCGCACGTCTACAGAAAACTTTTTATCGGCAATTTCTGCAATGTCAAAACCCAGCCACCAAAATACGATATTTTGGATAGTACCTTTATGAGCCACAATAATGATATCCCGTTCACCCAAAGCCAATTTGTTCATGCCAGTGGCTACCCTGTGGAAAAATTCTCTTCTAGTTTCGCCACCTTCGTAGTTGGCATGATCCAGTGCTGTTTCTGTAGGCGGCCTACGGAAAAACTTTTTGGCCTCCTGCTCAGTTAAATTTGCAGCTTTACCATTATTTTTTTCTCTTAAAAAATGAAACTGTTTTACTTCCTGAACACCTAAAACTTGCGCTATGAGCTCTGCTGATTGAACAGCGCGTCGCAAATCACTGGTATAAAGCAGTGGCTTAGGCCTTGTAGCAAAATCAATTTTCAGACCTTCTCCTACGCCCAGCATTTGTTGTCTGCCCAAGGCAGTCAGCGTAGAATCGGTCCAGCCTCCTGTTAAATGCTCCGTATGGTGTGTTGGTTGTCCGTGTCTAATCAAAAGAATCACAGCTCTTCCCCCTTTAGATAAATCTTTTCAGGGTAATACCTATTCTGCCCTTTTTAGTTGTGCCCCTTATTTCTGCTACCTCTACTCTTCCCCTGCTTCTAAAGGAAATAATATCTCCCTCTTTCACTTCCTGAGAAGGGCTTTTAGCCTCTTGCCAATTAACCTTTACATTTAAGCCTTTTATTTCATCCGCCATTCTGGAACGAGATACTCCATAGCCGGCAGCAGCCACTGCATCTAGCCGCAAGGCTGCTACTGTGGCATTGATTTCCTTGACTCTTTCTTCTTTCTCTTGCAAAGCATCCAGGGCAAGGGGAGCAACCTCTACTGTAGCGGCACCAATTTTAGTCAGATTAGACAAAATGAAATTTTCCATGTTCTTATCAGCTACAAATTGGGCACCCTCTGCTGTGAAAACTATATCCCCCAGAATGTCTCTGGTGCAGCCCATGCCGGTAAAGGCACCTAGAATATCCCGATGACTTATTTCGTAATAACGTTTATCCCATTTTACTGCAAAAGCCTCCAGGGCAAAATCCGCCGTGCCATAGAATTCTTCGCAGCTAAAAGCTACTCTTTTCCTTTCGGCATTAGCAAAACCGCCTTCGGCGCTCATTTTAATATTGGGATAGTTGGCTGCTACTATTTCAGCTACATTTTGGCCATGAGGGTCCAGAAAATCGCTTACTTTGAACTTGCGGCACTTTCTGGCTCCTTCTGCCATATCTAAAAGCTTACCGGCTAATACTTCGTCACCGCCGGCCTTAAAATACCTTAATACTTTTTCTCTATCTGCCATTTTACTTACCTTTCAAGGCAGCGCTACGGTCCAGGACCGCTTGCACTGCATCATACATTGCGGCACGGACCCCATGCTCTTCCATGGCATGAATACCTGCAATGGTAGTACCGCCCGGTGAGGTCACTTGATCTCTCAGCTGCGCAGGATGAAGTCCTGTCTCTACAGCCATCTTGCCACTACCCAGGAAGGTCTGAGCTGCCAATTTAATAGCCAAAGCTCTGGGCAAGCCGGCCATAACGCCGGCATCAGCCAACGCATCAATCAACACAAAGCAATACCCCGGTCCACAGCCACTTAAAGCACTGACTGCTTCCATAGCAGTTTCAGCTACTTGGATAGCTTCTCCGCTGGAGGAAAACATCGCATCAACTTTTTCTAAAGCCTCAGGTGCTACTTTCTCATCCGGGCAATATGCTGTCATGCCTTCTCCTACAGCCAAAGGAGTATTGGGCATAACTCGTACGATGGCTCTTTTAGGAACCAAAGCGTGCAGCATGTTTAAATCTATGCTGCTCATAATAGAAACTACCGTTGCTTTGGCCGGAATAGCTTTTACCAGAGATGCCGTAATAGCAGTCTTAGCCATTTGAGGCTTGACTGCCAAAACCACGAAATCAGCTTCTGCTACAGCCTCAGCATTGTCTGCAAAGGTTTTAATACCGTATTGTTTGGTAAGATATTCTCTTCTTTGCGCAGTTGGCACCGCAGCTACCAAATCAGTCTTAGCTGCCAATTTGGCGTTTAAGATACCTTTCAAAATAGCTTCTCCCATAGCTCCGCAGCCAATGAAAGCAACCCTGCCAATAGCGTTTATCTTTGTTGCCATGGATTACCACCCCTATCTGTATAGTTGGCTTTTGCCTCATCAATATCCACGTTTTGAGGCGCACAAACTAATATGCTCCGCCCAATTTTTTCATGCTGCCGTTTAAAGCATAAATTGTACCACTCACAAAATCTATGATTCTTTTAGCAATTTCGCTATCGGTATCTTCAAAATTAATGACTACCGGTTGATTTTTTCTAAGATAATCAGCTACAGACTGTGCATCATCAAAATTAGCAGGCTCAATGACAATAACTTTGACTTGTTTGGAAGTTAGTGGCATAGAAATCAATTTATCCTCATTTTTTCTGGAGCTAAACAGAGAATGCTCCCTTTTAGCAGCCGGGGTTCTTTCCCCCCATTTTTTGTTGCCAAACATAGGAACTATATTGCTATCTTCTTTAGGGTTCTCTCCCTCCAAAAGCTCAATATCATCCTCTTCACCGTACAAGCCAAAAATCTCACAAATCTTGTCCACTATTTTCATCTGACTCACCGTATCCTCTTTAAAATTTAAGCGAATAATCCCGCTCTCCAAATAGGGCCGTTCCTACTCTGATAATATTGGCTCCTTCTTCTACAGCAATCCAGTAATCATGGGTCATTCCCATGGAAAGCAAGGTACATTGTGCCTGGCCCACAATCTGCTGCAAGCACAGAAAGTCTTGATAGCCAGCTGCAAAAACAGGTCTTGTTTCTTCCACGTTCTCCGTAGCCTGGGCAATCACCATTACACCCTTTACCACTACGTGACTATAATCTTTCAGCTTGGGAAGCAAGGCTTTAAATTCTGCAGGAGCAAAACCGGATTTTTGTTCCTCTCCTGCTTCGTTAATTTGCAATAGCACTTCCTGCTTTTTACCTTTGGCTGCTGCTTGTTTATCAATAAGCTCTAAAATCTTAACACTATCTACTGACTCTATAAGATCAAAAATATCTACAGCATGTTTAACCTTGTTACTTTGTAAATGACCAATTAAATGCCAGATGCCACCGGCTGGCAGCACTTCTTTTTTGTGCATGACCTCCTGCACCCTATTTTCGCCTACATTGGTCAGCCCTGCTGCCAAAGCTTCAGTTACTACCTCTGCAGGATGATTCTTTGTCACTGCCACAATAGTTACAGCGTCTCCTGTAGCCTTCGGCTCTTTACGAGCGGCTAAAGCCGCTTTTACCTTGTTCTCCACTTGTGTCAGATTATCTGCTAGCATTAATCCTTACCTCTTATCTTACTTATTTTCGGTAAATCACAGCCGCCATGCGACCTGTTTTACCCTGTTCTGCTCTATAGGAAAAATATTGTTCTACGTGGTCTTTGGTACAATAGGAGCTATCTAAAATATGGTCACTTGGCACTCCTGCTCTCTCCAACTGCAACCTATTCACCTGCCAAAGATTTAAATGCCAGTGGCCGGGACCGGTGGGAGCGAAACACTCCTTAAAATCCGGAGCTTTCTTTAAAACATTTTCGTCTACTTCATAACAGCACGGCCCAATGGATGGACCAATAGCTGCCATCACATTACCTGGCCTGGTACCAAAATTTTGTTCCATGGTTTGGAGAGCAATAGCGCCAATCTTGCTTACAGCACCACGCCACCCGGCATGAACTAAGGCAAAAGCTGTGCTTTTGGTATCCACCAGCATTACCGG
>Ga0268359_10007_pt1 | contig 11688 bp, 8 predicted proteins | sample BioMet11_FD_194416 | JGI IMG/M metagenome (GOLD analysis project Ga0268359, IMG submission 194416) | Sewage microbial communities from Oakland, California, United States - Biofuel 11 (PacBio Assembly) | ecosystem: Engineered > Wastewater > Sewage > Unclassified | place: USA: California | collected...
TGTGTTTCATTATAGGACTCATAATTAATATAGGAATATTATACATTTTAACAGACTTTTTTGGAATTTATTATCTTATTTCGAACCTCATAGGAATATTAATTGTTTTTTTCTGGAACTACCTGATGAACAGGCATATTACATGGAAACTAAAAACTTATAATAATTATTTATCTAGTCAAAACATGTTTGTTGATATCGATTCTAATGAAAACGACGAATCCAATAAATAACTAAGGAATAATAAAAAACGCAATCAATAGCTAAAAACCAGAGAAATCAATTATTTTAGATGCAGGCTAATTAAAAGAGTGGGATGTTATTGTGGACAGAGAAGATATATTAATAAAGAAGCTGCCAGTTGTCGCTTTACTCGTGCTAATCACCGAAGGATTAGCCTGCAAGCTACTTGTTACACTACATCTTCGTCTGAATAGCGACAATACTAATGCTGGCCTCATAGCGATGGAGTTCTGGAAACATCATAACTACTTGCTTTCAGGCATTTATCTGCCTTCCCTGGATCCATACTATTTCACTGAATTGATACCTTTCCACATCGTGCTGCAGGGAATTACCAACTACGACCCGATGGTGTTGCGACTGACGGTTTTTATAATTTTTATTGGTGTTCTGGTAATATTCTCTGTTCTTGTTTACAAAATCACAAATAAAGGACTTATTCCATCCCTTGTTTTTGCTGCTCTGCTAGCTAATGTAAATATGACAGCTTACGAAAATGTTTACGCCCAGGCTTTGACTCACACTGGTACTCTATTCTTTACAGGCATCCTGTTACTTCTCGTGTTATATCTGGGAAAAGCCAGTACATTGCAGCTGAGTTTAATCACAGTTTTGATAGCAATGATGGTTCTATCTGATACCATTGTGGTCGCATGGTTCGTTTTACCATTTTTTGCTGCTTATTTTCTAGTTAATCAGGGAAGATCCAGGAGTCTAAGTATGTGGGTTATATCATGGATTCTTCTCGCTGGGCTTGTCACTGTCGTAAAATCCATGTTTATTGGCTACCTTGTACCTAACCCGTTAGGTATTCAGAAACAGGTTAGCATATTCTCCAACGCTTTGGAAATTTTCCGTCAGCTGTCATTGTATTTGAACACAGGCTTATATCATGTACTAACAGAAGGACAGACTCTTTCGTCGATAGACATATTATCTACGCTGGTTTTTTTAACAGCCCTTTGCATTGCTATTTGGAATATAGGGCATGACACCAACCATATTATGAAGAGCTTTGCTGCCATAATGGCGATATCAGCCGCTATCATGTTCGCCGGACTGACTTTCACTAGTTTAAGCGAAGGAACTTACAGATACCTCGGGTTCACAGCCATTTCGGTTTTCATGATCCTATCTTTCTTCACAAACTCAAAAAACCAGTTGTATATTTTCCTCATTGCCATTCTCTTAATATCATCTGCCACTGCCAACATTTCTTCTGTCACAAATTTAGATTCTCAACCAAATGCCAGAGTAAATGAACTTATTGATTATATGGAATCTAACAATATTACTTATGCATATGCTTACTATTGGGATGCCGGCATAACTACATATCTTGCAAACGAAAAGGTGCTTGTCCGTCCAGTCATTTTTACGGATAGTGGCTTTATTCCTTATGAGTGGAATTCTTGTGTAAGGTGGTACAACGAAAGACCCACTGAGTACTTCGTTATTCGTGATAATGACGCACAATCGAACACTCCTGATGCCTTTGTTACGGCACATAAGCCGGATAGGGTGTTGTACTGCGGTAATTATACGCTCTACCATTATAGTGGCCTTAATGCGACATCCGTGTACGATACATGGACTCTAGACAAGGGCAATGGTTGGCTGCGTTTTAAGCAAAAGTACCTCGAAGGTTAACATACTCTTTTAAAAAGTTGAGTGTGGAGAAATGAAAAATTATAAGCGGGAGTTAAGATTTCAAAGAAAGGAATAACTTTTTAGAAAAATATGATTTTCTGAAAAACCTGCTTTATTCGACAAAATAAATCATTTCATTAGGCATTAGAGTCAATTCCTCATTCTCTATTCCTGCCTTTACAAGCTTTTCAATTCGTTCCTTTACGTTTTTTCGTGTGGTTTTTATCCCGATCACTCTCGAAGTCTGGACAATAAGATCTTCAAGAGGAGTTGAATACTGGCTGTGCAAAACAAAACGGATAGCTTCTTTTATTTCCTCATCACAGATCCACTCGATTTTTGTAGATTCATCCCCTTCACGCCTGCGCAGAATACAGGCAGGTTCTGAAACTGGCCAGTAGAACTCGTCTTTGACCCTGATTTTTCCGGAATTTTCGGCAAGAGCTGCAACATCAAATATTCGCTGCTTGATTTTTCCGAGCATTCGGGAAATTCCTGTATGTGATTTTATTCGCTGCTGCAGGAGTTGCGCGTGAATGGGGCCTTCACACGCTACAATTCGTAGAATTGCTTCCTCAAGCTGCTTATCCGAAACCTCAGAAAGGTCGCCTGTTTGCGGAAGTCCGGAGGAAAGACAGGCCTGGTAAAGGGGTACGGCAACTTCGAGCGAACTGGGTTTTCCGGACAGCTTTTCGTGCTCTTTTTCTGAATAGCCCAGTTCAGGCTTTTTTCCTGGAATGTCCGGGATTTCGACAGTTCTCGATCCGGGATTATCGACCCTGAGTTTTAAGGAGCTTCCAGTCTCTGGTTTCTCCGAGAACTTACTTGCTTTTTCATCCCTGGTTACAGATAGTGATCTCTTTGGGGTTCTGGTCTCAGTCTTAAACGTATGTTCGAGAGCAGGCTCAGTTAGCCGTGCCTCAGCTCTCCTTTTTATGCCGCGCTCAATTAAAGGTTCGGCTTCGTGTTCAACTTGAGTTTCTGAGTCCCATGTCCCTGCATAACTGTCATCTTCGCATGCATAATTCTCTTCCTCTGAGTCTGGCTCAGGCTCGAAATAGCTTCCTGAGCCGTAAATATACGCAAACTCATTAATACGCTTGCGTTTCTTTTTTTCAGGGCTTGCGCTGAAGTCAATCTCAGGGTAAGCCTGATAAAAATTCACTTTCTCAGGTTCGGGCTCAGGTATCAATTTGTTTTCGTTTCCTTTAGAGCGGGGATCTACACTGAATTTAAGGAGTTTTGATTTTTTTGACCTTCTTACAGGCTTCTTATTGGAATTTTCATCGGCTACCAGAGCCATCGACCTGGCTTTTATATCCATTTCGGGCAGGAAATCTGTATCTGAGGGGGCTGTAAGTCCTTCTTCCAGTTTAAAAAACGAGCCTGAATAGGGCTCTTCAGCTTCAGCTACATAGGAGGGTTCTAGAAGAAGTTTTGCTTCGGGAGTTTCCGAAAGGCAGGCTCTGTTGTAAAATCGAGTTTCAAGTTCATCCTCATCCCCACTTTCACTCTCTACACTCACAGCAGGCAAAACCGGAACCTGGTATAAACCCGGATTTGCAGGCGAACCGTGATACCTTCCTGCAGGACTTCGATTCACAGGCCCAGCCCAGGCAGACAGTTCGTTAACCCTAGAAATCTCTGGTTCGATTTTGGAGTTTGCCTGTATTTTTGTCTCTGTTATAGACTTTCTCACAGCTTCAAGCAGCTTTTCCCTGCTCTCTTTCGGATGTAAGTACCAGTCCGTTGACCAGACCCTGTAGATTTCCAGCCCAGCCCTTCAAGCACCTGCTGGCGCAGGCGGTCGCGGTCCCGTGCGACATGCAGGGAATAATAGCTTTCTCCATCGCACTCGATTCCAAGCACATACCGTCCTGAATGAGCGGGGTCAGGGACTGCAAGGTCAAGCCTGTATCCTGCACAGCCGATCTGCCTGTGGATTTCGCAGCCATTTTCTGCCAGGTAATTGTAAACTGCCTCTTCGAAAGGCGAATCAAGTTTTTCCCTGCGGTATGCAGGTAAGGGAAGCCTGCCGCTCTCTGCAAATTCAAGGAAGACTTTAAGGGCCCGAAGCCCGAAAGGCGAGTTTTCATCCAGCTTCAGATCCCTTGATGTAAAATTTGCAAAAACAACGCATTTTTCCCTGGCCCGCGTAATAAGCACATTCAGGCGTCTTTCCCCTCCCTCACGATTAAGCGGGCCGAAGTTAAGGGAAAGCTTTCGGTTGCCGTCAAAGCCGAAGCCCACGCTCAGCAGTATGACATCCCTTTCATCGCCCTGGATGGTCTCAAGATTTTTAACAAAGAAATGCTCACCGTTTTCCGTTTCCAGAGTTAAGGTCAAGTCCGGGATTTATTTTAAGTAAAGCCTCGATTTCTTCCTGGATAGCTTCCTGCTGTTTTATATTGAAAGTCCCAACTCCCAGGCTTTTATCGGGGTATCTGCTGAAGTGTTCAAAAACTGCCCTTGCAACGGCTCTTGCTTCTATCCGGTTGGCTCCGCTTTTACCCCTTTCATAAATTGAGTCCGGAAGATGCACGAACTTCAGCCCAAGTTTTTCGTCTTTTTGCATGGGGGAGGGATAAACATAGAGACGGTTATCGTAAAACTCCTGGTTTGAAATTGCGATCAGGGACTCATGCCTGCTCCTGTAGTGCCAGCGCAGGGTCTTTACAGGGAAACTGCGTTTGCACACATTCAGTATACTTTCCATATCTACGGCTGTAATGCAGTCATCAGGCTCACTTTCCGGAGAATCGAGCACGGTATCGAAAAAGTCGGTTGGCGGAAGTTGTTTTGAGTCCCCCATTATTACAACCTGCTTTCCACGCAGGAGAGCTCCAACCGCATCTTCGGGTTTGACCTGGCTGGCTTCGTCAAAGATAATCACATCAAAACGGGTGCTTCTGGGATCAAGGTACTGGGCAATGGAAAGCGGGCTCATCAGGAAACAGGGCTTGATTTTTTGGATCAGGCCGCCTGCCTTTTTCATAAGAGTACGGATAGGCATATGCCCTCTTTTTCTGTTGAACTCATTGAGCAGAATGCCCGCCTCTGAAGATCTTGAGGCTCCTGAAGCTAATTTTGGGGGTTTCCTTATAAGCCGAGCATACAATTCTTTTTCGGTTTTCCATAAGGACCTTTTTGTCAAGTTTCCTGAACTTGCCGAGTTTGCCTTCGTGGAGTTCCCGGATAAAAGTAGAAAGTGCAGGCCTTTTCCTGAAAGTGCGGTTCAGGAGGATTTCGGCGTGGTTGCCTTCAAAAGCAGGAATTGCGTCACAAACTGCCAGTTTTCCGGATTCAAGGTCTTCCATTATCGGGGCTGCCTTTGTTTCAAGACCGGCCTGTCTGTAACCAAGATACTGGCTCCAGAGCACCAGGGACGAAGTCTCGTTTTTCCAGCAGGTTACAAGGTTTTTTAATGAATTTAGCTTTGCGGCTTCAAGGCCTTCTGGACACATTTTCCCGAAATCTGCGCCTATGCGAAGCCCAACTCTCTTAAATGCCTTCAGAAACTCCTGCGTTGCGTCCAGTACATGGCTGACTGCGGATTCAAGGGCTTCACTGTCAATTTCGAGTCCTATAAGCCTGAAACTCCTGTCTGTAAGAGTGCCTTCTTTCAGGTACTGCCGGAAGAGAATTATCCATTGGATGCACTCCTCAAGCAGGTCAGGATCGCTTTCAAAGCCTTTCCAGTAATTCCCAAAGTATTTTTCCCCTTCTGCACTCGAATTTTCAAGTTCCAGCCTGAGGGTTTTGTATTCGAAAATACCGGCCAGGTCAAGCAGTATTTTACTGTCCCGGAAAGGCACTCGTGTGAGATAGAAGGATGAAATTTCTTTTTTGAGCTTCCTGTATTTCGGGTTTAAAAGCTTGATGAGACTGCCGGAAAGCTTCTCGAATTCAGAGGTATCAAGGTCAAAAATCTCAGGGCGAAAAGTTTTGTCCGCAAAAGTTTGAGCTCAAAGTATTTCCTGAGTTTTGAAACCAGAGCTTCGGCCTCGGTTTTTAAGTTTTCGGATTCACATCCCGAATTCAGAAGCATTTTTTCAGGCAAGGGTTTTGCGTTCCCAATGAATTTTGTGGCATTGATTACGGTTGCAATTCCCTCGAGAGTATTGGGTTTTGAGGTTGCGGAAAGGTCATTAAGGGTTTTTATAGCGGCTTCAAGGGTCTCAAAAGCCGCAGCGCACTCGTCTGTAAGGGCTTCCGATTTCTCCCAGATCCGAAGGCAGTACAAGCCCTGGGTCGCAGCCATACCAGGGATTTTTCTTGATCGGTCCTAGAAAAGGAAGGACCTGACTCAGTTTTTCTATAATAGTTTCTGCATCGCCCCAGGCATCAGGATCCCAGGTTTCAGGTTCTTGAAACTTATATAAGGGCATTTTCAGGCCTTTTGATTCAAAATAAGCCCTTGTCTTTTCCCTTATACCATAGAGGGTATAGAGGCTTGGGTAGATTTTTCCCGCAGGTTCTCCAAGGGATAGAGCATACTGGTTGAGCTCATGTTTTAGCTTTTCGAGTTCGTTTATATCCCTATCAGGGCGTATGGAGGCAGGAGCTTCGCGGTTCAGGGTCTTTTCCAGTTCTTCGAGCACGGCTTTTTTGCGGGTCTGGTTGCTGTGGATCTCCAGGCAGAGTTCTCCAAGGCCCGGCAGAGTCCAGCCTGCTTTTTACAACCTGAAGGGCAGCCATTTTTTCACTCACGAAAAGTACGCTTTTCCCTGGGCCATAAGTTCTGCGATGTATTTGCAATCGTCTGAGACTTGCCGGTTCCTGGAGGCCCTTCAACAACAAGGTTTTTTTCCGGCTTTCACATCTTCAATGACCGCGATCTGGGAAGAATCGGCATCCATTATCTGGTAAGTGTCCTTTGCCAGTAGTTTTAAGGTCAACCTCTTCTTCCAGAAAACCGGAAACCTCACATTCGGGATCTTCAGGGTTAAAGACTTCCTGGATTAATGGATGGTCGGCAGGAGACATGTCTTCAGGCCAGGTTGAAGGGTCAAGATCCTTATACATGACAAATTTCTTGAAGTTAAAAGGTCAAGGCAGATCTCAGGCAGGAGTTTCCAGTCCCTCTTTTCATGAATCTCTCTGGATACAGCCCTGAAATATTCCTCGACTCCTGCAGCTTCCTCAGGCATTTCAAATTCGGGAATAGTGATTCCGAATTCTTTCATTTTTGCCTGGAGGGTAATTGAAGTTAGGATTTCATCTCCTGTCCACTGGATGCTGAAAATTCGGCCTTTACCTATGCGTTTGAGTTCAACGGGAATAAGAAGTAGAGGGGCTTTCGGATTTTTTATGGCCGATCGGCTTTCACTCCACTGCAGAAAGCCCAGTGCAAGATAGAGCACAGGATATCCCTGTTCTTCAAATATGGAGTTTGCCTGGTTAAAGACATAAAAAAGCTTTTTATCAAGGGTTTCAATGTCATCAGGGGTTTCCAGAAAAGTTTCAGAGCGAGAAGTCTGGGATTTATCTTCGGATACCAGAATATTTCCTATTGTTTTCAAAAGTCGTTTTTCCTTTTCAGAATCCTCATATTTCTCCCCATTTCCAGTTTTCCTGCCTTTTCTTAACTGAGCTGTTGCCCTGAACCTCATTGATTTTTCCTGGAGAACAAAGAGCTCGTAAATTTCCTCCGGTTTCCTACCTGTAATTGAGATGGTTCTTTTCTGGGAAGGGCGGTAATTGAGAAGATTATTTCGAAGGGACAGATCAAGCAAATTCTGCCTCAGGGCTTCCAATTCCTTAACTACGTCTACCATAAGAATACCAGGCTCTTTTGAAATAATCTGTGAAATATGCTTAAGACTAATAGAATAAAGGGCACATATTAATAAATTTTATTCATTCCAACCGGAAACAGAGCTATGAATAGAGAAAAAATACAATCCGGATGGTGGATAACTCATGAATGAAATTCTTAAGAATAACACATTTAAGAATATTTTCTTGTTATATCTGAGAACTATTTCCTTATTATTAGAGTTTTTCTAAAAATTACGGTTATTCGTATTTTCGTTATATTTCAGCCTTCTTGAGTGCAAGCGTCTAGTCGTGTTATCACGCTACTGCTCTGGGTTTTCGATCAAACCTTTTTTTAAAAGATTTGTGCTGCAACCGTTGAGCCGGTTGATCACGCCGACCGCGTTGTTGCTGGGTTTTCGCTCAAGCCTTTTTTGAAAAGGCTTGCGGGCAAGCAGTCTTTTTAAAAGTTTTGAGAGAGTCGGGTTATTCAAATTACTTTTCCCCGCTTCCGGTAAGCTAAGGGACTGCAGGCAGTTTTTCCTTGAAAACAGGTTCGTCTTCGGTTTTGCTTTCCTCCTCCAGACTTGCCAGGAAAGAGCTGGAAAAGATAAGTGCACAGCCAAATAGGGTTTCAGCAGATATGGGGTCTTTTAAGAGTAGGTAAGCGAAAAAAATCGCACTTACAGGTTCAAGCAGGGAAAGTATGCTTGCATTCTGGGCTTTGACGTGCAAAAGCCCTGTAAAGTAAAGAATCGAACCCATTGAAGTGATTGTTACCCCTAGAAAAAGGAGAACAGGCAAATTTTCAATAAGGGCTGTTACTGGGGCCTGTTTTACAAAAGGAAGCAGTAATAAAAGCGTTACGAAGGTCGAGATAAAAAGTTGTTCTAAACCTGAATACTCGTTCCTGAGATAGCGGGAAGTGATGGTAACGCAAGCGTAAAAAAGGCCTGAAAAAAGGCCCATAAGCACCCCATAAAGATATGCTGGTTCAATTCCCGGTCCAGAAACAAGGTTTTCAGGGCCAATTACCATTACTACACCCGCAAGAGAAAGAATCAGGGCAACAAGGTTCTTTTTGTTGTGTTTCTCCTTAAGGAAGACAGGGGCAAGCAGTAATACATAAAACGGAGCCGTATAAAGTAGAAGTACAGATATTGAGACATTAGTAAAGCTCACAGCCATGTAATAAGAGACCATTGCGCCTGCATTGAAAGCTCCAAGCAGTATCAAGGTTTTTCTTTTTCCCCGGAGCCTGATTTCTGACAGTTTTCCAGTAACTGCCAGATAACCTGTAAGTGCAAGAAGCCCGAAAAGAAGCTGGTAAAACACAACAGCTCCTGCTGCCATGTTCTTTACATACATGAAAAAAATTCCTGAAAATCCGTAGATGACGGATGCGGCAATTATCTGGATATTTGCTTTTACGTGCTGCGGCTCCATGACATCCTCCAATTAGGGTTTCTGTTAAATAAGATTATCCTGAGTATATTGAAAGTAATATCCAGAAAATCTGACTATTAGCAGTCGGACTATTAGCGGTTGACATTTTGTGAACAGTAGTCTAAAAAACAACCAAAAAACTGTTTTATAAAAGTGATTTTGATAATCTTAAATGCTCTCAAAACAGAATAATAAACATAAACGGATAGGCAAGTGCGGAAAAATATGATGGAAGGTGTGTTTAGATTGCTTTCTCAACCTTCATCATATCACCCCCAAACACGCCTATGCTTTTCACCCTCAATCTCCTTGAAGACACAGATTTTCTTTTAGCCTTGATTATACTAATTTTCCCTTAGGTCGTGTTCTAAAATTCAATTTTGTCCTAATTGGGATAAGACTTAATTGGGATAAGACTTACGCACTTGAAATGGAAAAGGTTAGCATTAAATCATCAAATATTGAAATTGATGTTTCTCTCTCTGGCCTAGCTACTTTTTAACTGAGCAATTATTTTCAACCCGCACAAAATAGCGAAGAAACGAATTCTTTTATTACCGAAGGTAATTGTCGGACAGCTTGTTCAGGTCGGAGATGAAGTGGACTCTTTTCTTTTTTTGGTTTTGTTTAAACCTCTGTACCGTTGCTTCTTTGTAAAGTGAGGTTTCTTAGCGTCACGGTTACAGAAGTTGGTAATTCAACTCTGCATTAAAATTGTCGGACAGCCTGTTTATTGTGAGGTGGCTGCCCGCAACTTGATTTATGGATTTCATTCAGCTACTTTTACAGTTATATAATTCTTTATTGTTTTCGTGTTTGTTCCTGCAGCATTTTTTACTGTTAAGCTAACGGTATATATCCCTGCCTTTGAATACTTGTGAGTTGGATTCTGGCTAAATGACTTTGATCCGTCTCCAAAGTTCCATTTCCATCCAGCAGGTGTTCCTGTGCTTGTGTCAGTAAAAGTAACCTTTAATGGTACTTTTCCTGAAGTGAGTTTCGCAGAGAATTCAGCAACAGGTTTTGTTATCACTTTTATATAGTCTGTTTTTGTTACCGTGTTACGTCCTGCAGCATTCTTTACTGTTAAGCTAACCGTATATACCCCTGCTTTTGAATACTTATGCGTTGGATTCTGGCTGAATGACTTTGATCCGTCTCCAAAGTCCCATTTCCATGAAGTAGGTTCACCTGTGCTTGTATCAGTAAACTGCACCTTCAATGGAACTTTTCCTGATGTTGGGGATGCAGAGAATGCGGCAACTGATTTTTGTACAGGTTCTGTTACTGTTATATAGTTTGACTTTGTCTCTTCACTTTCTCCAGCTTCATTACTTACAGTAAGTGTTACTGTATAGCTTCCTGCTTTAGAATATGTGTGCACAGGACTCTTTGATGTTGAAGTTTCTCCATCTCCAAAGTCCCAGTGCCAGTCAGTAGGTTCACCTGTACTTTTGTCAGTAAAGGTGACTTTGAGCGGAGCATTTCCTTTGAGCGGAGTTGCTGAAAAGTCGGAAACTGGTGGTTCTGGATTATACGGCGTTTTTGGAATACTATCATCTTTCATGAATTCCTTTGTTGCTGGTCGATAAACACCAATGTTATCATCGTTATCCCCATCCCAATCTCCTATTAGAGGATAATCCCCTTTATCTCCATATCCCACAGGTTCTATACCATTCAGGTTATTCAAATCAAAAGCGAAATAAAAAGCATTTGTATTTGAGTTATTGGGATAAGGATACCTGAATATTCCAATTTCATCTTTGCCATTGCCATCCCAATCTCCTGCAATTGGAATATCTCCAGGGTTCCCAAAAGAGAAATCCTTATATGATTTTACTTTCGACCCATCAAGGTCAAGTGTGTATAAGTAGAATTTAGCGTTCTCTGACAAGAAGCCGCCTACATCATCTTTACCATTGCCATCCCAATCACCTACTATGGGAATATCTTTTGGGTAAGAACCAAAGGGTATGGTTTTATCTGCCGATCCTGCATTTGTGGATAAAGAGCTCCAATGTCTTGTAACAAGGTAAAAATAAGATTTTCCGTCTTGATCCGGTCGGCATACGCCGATTTCATCATAACCGTCACCATTCCAATCTCCTATGACGGGTAAATCTCCTTTAATTCCAAAAGTTACTGTTTTCCCATTGAAAGTAAACTCGTTGGTATCTGGATTGAAGGTTCCGGTAATATCTTTTCCATTTTTGTACATGTCACCAGCGAGGGGGATCAGTGAACTTGGAGTTGGAGTTGGCGGAGTAACTGATCCGGGTTTCCTCAGCCAGCCTACTACAGGATAATTGGTTCCAAATGAATTGACTGCGTATTTTCCATTTGATACAGTCATACCAATTTCTTTCTTATTATCAGATGGACCATTTGCCCAATTTTGGTGAATTACATAAACTTTATTATTTGTAACTTCTCTTACAATCGCTACATGTCCATGATCCCCTCCATTCGAACAAAGAATGTCACCGGGCTGTGGTGGTACAGTACCACCATTCGGGTAAGCATCTAAACCTTTGCTTGAAGCACTCGAAAAATATTGATTAGCATCGCCAGTGTGAATCATGTTTTTAT
>Ga0268359_11825_pt1 | contig 11676 bp, 9 predicted proteins | sample BioMet11_FD_194416 | JGI IMG/M metagenome (GOLD analysis project Ga0268359, IMG submission 194416) | Sewage microbial communities from Oakland, California, United States - Biofuel 11 (PacBio Assembly) | ecosystem: Engineered > Wastewater > Sewage > Unclassified | place: USA: California | collected...
ACAGGACGATCGAGGCGACGACGAGTATCACGAGAATACCCCCGCCCGTATTCTGATTCTTGTTTCTGAGGCTCGGTGCACTCGAGCCCAGACCTCCGTCGGAGAGCGACACGCCTAGTTGCCCGTGTTCTGAACGAAGCCACCGGAGAGGGCATTGGCCTCGAGGACCTTGGCACAGCCGGTGACGACGTTCTCCAGTGCGGTGGGGCTGACGTTCACCGCCACCCCGGTCTCCTCGCGAAGGCGCTGGTCGAGGCCGCGGAGAAGGCCACCACCGCCCGTGAGGAGGATACCGTAGTACATGAGGTCGGATGCAAGGTCGGGCGGAGTCACGTCAAGGGCATCCTTGACGGCCTTGGTCACCTCGTCGATTGGCTTGTCGAGCGCCGCCTGATCTCCTCCGACTCGATGCGAACGGTCTTGGCAGGCCGCTCATGACTATTCGACCATTGACCTCGACGTCAAGCTCTCTCGGCGAGCGGGCCGCCGAGCCGACCTTGATCTTGATGTCCTCGGCCCGTGCGCTCGCCGATGGATGAGGTTGTATGCGTCACGAACATGCTCGAGGATGGTCTGATCGAACTCGTCACCGGCCGTGCGTATGGACTGCGAGATGACGATGCCACCCATGGAGATGACCGCGACCTCGGTCGTACCGCCTCCGATGTCGACGACCATCGAGCCGGTCGGGTCCTCGATGGGCAGGTCTGCACCGATCGCGGCTGCCATGGGCTCCTCGATGAGGTATGCCTGGCGGGCACCGGCCTGAATCGTCGCCTCGAAGACGGCGCGCTTCTCGACGGACGTCACGCCCGACGGAACGCAGACGACGACGCGCGGGCGAGGAGACCAGGGGTACCTGCGCTCGCGGGCCTTCTCGATGAAATAGCGAAGCATGACCTCGGTGACGTCGAAGTCGGCGATGACACCATCCTTGAGCGGACGCTCGGCAATGATCGATCCAGGCGTGCGACCGATCATGCGCTTGGCATCCGTACCCACGGCGAGAACGCGGCTCTCGCTTTTGTCGATGGCGACAACGGAGGGTTCGTTGATGATGATGCCCTGTCCTCGCACGGCCACGAGCGTATTGGCCGTGCCGAGGTCGATTGCCAGGTCACCGCCATATTCCCCGAAGAGTGAGTCGAAGATCGACATGGCTTCCAATCCAAATGACATGCCCTCGCCCAGCGAAGGCCCCGTGCATTGTCCTGAATCTATTTCGAACTCGAACTCGAGCCCGTGGTGGTCGAGACGTTAGCGGTACCTTCGGTGGTCTCAGTGGCTGAGGTGGCATCGGACGTGGCGTTCGATGACGTGCTGGATGACTGGGAGACATACGCCGCGCTGACGTCCGTCACCTTCCAGCTGATGCCATCACGCACCAGAGCGACCGTAAAGTCCTGCTTGCCACCCGCGGCGAGGGTCGCGGTGAGGTAGACGGTGGAGTTCGTCATGCTCTGGTCGGTACCCGTGACCGCCAGGCTCGCACCCGAGGGAATGGTGGACTCGATCGACTGGAGCGTGGCATCGGACACCGAACCCGAAACGTACTGGGTGAGGTCTCCCCCATTGGTCTGCGCGTCAAAGAGGGACTCGATGACGGATTGCTGCGTGGGCCATCCGTACCCCTTGTAGTATGCAAAGCCGGCAGCGCAGACGAGCAGAATCAGGATGACGACGAACGTGATGAAGACCCTGAGGCCGGCATGGCGGTGCTTCCTACGAACCTTGCGCTCATGCGCATCCTGCTTGACGATGTCGTCCTCGGAAATCGAGAAGAAGCCCGTGTCCTCGGCACTTGGGATGAGCTCCCCGGACTCCCCGGTGGGATCGAGGGGATCATAGGTGCCACCATAGCCAGCCGCAGCGAGGAGCGCGTCGGTTTCGGAGGGGCGCTTGGCCGCGAGCTGGGCCACCGCCTTGCGGGCGGCGTCAAACGAGGCCTGCGCCTCGGGAGAGAGCCTGTACGTACCATCGGACGTCGCATGGGAGAACGCATCGACCGCTTCGGACATGCGATTGGAGGCCACGTAGGCAAGGCCGAGATCGCAGTAGATCTGGTTCTGGCTCTCGAGCGGAGTCGTGAAGTCAAGGCCGGTGCGATACGCCTCGACGGCATCGACGGGACGACCGAGCCTCATGAAGCAGCTTCCGAGGCTTCGGAGCGCCCCCGACGGGTTGGGGTTGCCCTCGTCGATAGCCGCATTACGGTAGGCGATACCCGCGTTTCTGATGTCACCGGACTTCTCGTAGGCGGAGCCGAGCGCGAGATAGGCCTTGTATGGCGTGGCATAGGACGAGTCCTGGACGGCAGAGGAGAGCGCGCCGATCGCGTCGGCCGTATGCCCGGAGGCGAGAAGCGCGCGCCCACGGTTGCAGGAGAGCGCACCCCTCCTGCCATACGCCGAATCCTTGAGCGCATCACCGTAGGCGCTCGCGGCCGACTCGTACTGACCAAGCTTCATGTAGGCGTTTCCGAGGAGGTGATCGACGGAGCCGCCGACCTCGCCTGGCTGCTTGGCCTGACTCAGCTTTGCGACGGCACTAAGCCAGTCGGCACGCTGGTATGCAGCCTTGCCTGCCTCATATGCCTGTTGGTTCACGATGGCCTCCAATGGTATGTGCACCGATTCGCGCGCTAGGCGCTCACGTGCTCGATGGTAATCGTGTTGATCACATCGTTCTGGCGAAGGGCGGAGATGACTTCGAGACCCTCGAGCGTGGTTCCGAAGACCGTGTATCCAGAATCAAGCCCGTGCTGGGGACCGAGGCAGAAGTAGAACTGAGAGCCAGCGGAATTGGGAGCGGACGAACGTGCCATGGCCAGGGCACCATCTACGTGTGAGTTACGCGGGTTGGTGGTGTACTCCTGATGGATGCAGTACCCAGGGCCACCCGTCCCGTTCCCCTTTGGGTCTCCCCCTTGGATGACGAAGCCAGGGACGTAGCGATGGAACGTAAGCCCGTCGTAGAAGCCCTTCCCGGCGAGCTCGCAGAAGTTCGCGACGTGGATGGGTGCGCCATCACCGTCAAGACGAACGCGGACGACGCCCTTGCTCGTATCAAAGACAGCGACCTCATCACCCGCGACCTTGTACGCGGGGGTGTACAGCGAATCTCCGAAGAAGCCCATGCTGCCTCCATGAAATCGAACTATGCAACCGCATGCGCGGCACAATCCACCATCACGATATCTTAACAGGATAGCGCTTGGTTCACACATTCGGCAGAGAGCTTGGCGAAGCCTGCCACTACTTCTGGGTCGGCTTCCATGCGTCGTAGTTCTCGTCGAACTGCTTCTTGAACGAGTCCGTGCCGCCCGCGTAGTTGCGCTTGGCAACGGCCTCTATCTCGGATCGATGCTCCGAGGGATTATCGTAGCCCACGTCGAGCGTCCAGGCGTCGGTAAGCGCATCGGCGCGATTGCGAAGCCAGTTGCCGAGCTTGACGAGATTGGCAAGATCATCCGAGTAGGTGCCGGCACCGTTGTCAAGCTGCGAGATGTCAGAAATCAGGTTGCTGATCTTGATCGAGAGCGAAGAGGCATCGGAGCTTGCGGAGGCCCGTGAGGACGCATCCCCGGTATAGGCGGTCTCGTCGAAGGTCGTGACACATGCGTCAAGCTTGGCCTCGAGCTCGCCCAGCGTCGTATAGTCGGCAAGGATTGCCTGGTAGACGGCATCAGTACTTGAGCTCGTGGTCTCAGACGAGGAGTCCTGGCCGGTGAGTGTCGTCAGCGTGCCGGGGAAGCCCGCGCTCGAGGTGTCGGCAGGCGTCGTCGCGGACGTCTTATAGAGCGTCGGGTCCCAAGGATGCGTTATCGCCAGCGCAGCGCCTCCGATGACGGCGATGGCGAACAGAGCGGCAAACACGAACACACGCGTACGAGGCATCCGGTCATGGCGAAGCACCGTCGAGGACGGGTCCTGCTCCGCAGGAATCGCGCTTTCGATACGAGGCTCGCGGCTCTTCGCATAGGCCTGAAGAAGCGCGCTCGTGGAATCGAGATCCGAATCCTCGCCCGCTCCCGCGGACGGTGCACGGTCGATCTCAGGAAGATCGAGGTCACGCACGGCATGGGTGGGTGTCGCGCTGTCATCGATGGGTGTGCCGCACTTGGGACAGACGGACATGCCATCGGCCAGAAGCGCCCCGCATACGGGACACCACATACCGCTCGCGACGGGGATCCTCTGCGTGAGACCCAGCTGGAAGTGACAGCTCGGACACTCGAAGGTGCCATCCGGAACGGCAGTTCCACAGTTGGGACATTCCATGTGCGACACCTCCCGTCAGACCTCGCAGCCACCAGTACTATCGTCGGACGACACTCTAGCAGAGGTTTCCAAGGACGTAGGGCAGGATGCCGCCCTTCGAGAGGAAAGCACCTTCCGTGGGCGTGTCCACGCGAACGACGCAGTCGAACCCGACCACCTCGCCAGAGGGTCTCGTAGCCCTCACGTGCGCGATGCGGCTGGCAGGAAGGCCAGCCGAGAGGTCGACGGGTGACACGTCGTAGGTCTCGTCACCCACGAGCCCGAGCTCCTTCGCGCCTTCGCCGTTGGCGAACTGAAGGGGCAGGACACCCATCTGTACGAGATTGGAACGGTGGATGCGCTCGAAGCTCTCCGCGATGACCACGCGAACGCCGAGAAGCAGCGGACCCTTGCCCGCCCAGTCGCGCGACGACCCGGAACCGTAGAGCTTGCCTGCCACCACGACGAGGGGTACGCCCGCAGAGCGATAGTCCTCCGAGGCGTCGAAGATGGACGTGGTCTCACCGTCGAGGAAGTCATGCGTCCATCCCCCGACGCGACCGTCGGCGATGGCGTTTCTCAGCTTGACGTTCGCGAACGTGCCGCGGGCCATGATCTCGTGATTTCCGCGACGTGAGCCGTAGGTGTTGAAGTCGGACTGCTCGACACCCCTCTCTCCGAGGTACCGGGCAGCCGGGGAGTCGGCAGCGATGGCTCCGGCAGGTGAGATGTGGTCGGTCGTGACGAAGTCCCCGAGAAGCGCAAGCACGCGAGCACCCCTCACCTCGATGACCTCTCGCTCGCGGGCGATGTCGAAGTAGGGGGCCCTGCGCACGTAGGTTGACTCGGGATCCCACGGGAAGGTATCGGACTCGCTGGCAGGAATGGAGCGCCATGCCGCCGATCCCTCGAGAAGCCCACGGGCACCCTCGGCGAAGACCTCGGGGGCCACGGCCTCGTGAAGCACCCGCTCGATCTCGTCGTCGGTAGGCATGATCTCGGCAAGCGACACAGGAGTTCCGTCGGAACCGCATCCGACGGGTTCGGCCGAAAGGTCCACGTCCATGGTGCCCGCGATGGCATACGCCACGACGAGCGCGGGCTGACAGAGGTAGTTCTGGCTCACGTCGGGAGAGATGCGGCCCTCGAAGTTGCGGTTGCCCGAGAGGACGCTCGTGAGCTCCACGTCACGGGAGACCGCCTTGAGCTCAGGCTTGATTTCCCCGGAGTTTCCGATGCAGCTCATGCAGCCAAAGCCGCACGTAAAGAAGCCCAGCTCGCGGAGAGGTTCGAGGAGGCCCGCACGCCGAAGGATGAGCTCGGTCGCGTGGCTGCCCGGTGCGAGGATGGTCTTGACCCAGGGCTTTGGCATGAGACCGCGCTCACGCGCCTTTGCGGCGACGAGACCCGCAGCGACCATCATGGCAGGATCAGTGGCAGTAGTGCAACTCGTGATCGCGGCGATGGCAACGGCACCATGATGGAGCTCCCCCATGCGACCAGCGTCAAAGACCTGGTTGAGATCAGTGCGACCATTGGCGACGGCCGAGTCCTCGAAGCGCCGCCTGAGATCGGCGACGGCCACGCGATCATGTGGCCGTGACGGACCCGCAAGCGAGAGCTCTACGCTTGAGAGGTCAAACGTGACGGTTCGTGCGTAGACGCGGTTCCCCTCGTCGCCAAACACCCCCTGAGCCTCGAGGTAGGCCCGGGCGAAGGCGACCTCGGAGTGCGCGCGGCCGGTAAGCTCGAGATAGCCCATCGTGACGTCGTCCACGGGAAAGAGCGTCGTCGTGGCGCCGTACTCGGGCGTCATGTTGGCGACGCAGGAGCGCTGCGTCGCGGTGAGTGCCGAGACCCCCTCGCCGGTAACCTCGACCAGGCAGCCCACCACGCCCTCGCGACGCATGAGCTGCGCCACGGCGAGCGCGAGGTCCATGCCAGACACCCCCACGCGGAGCGATCCGACGAGCCTCAGCTCCACGACGGGAGGCACCAGCATGGAGACGGGCTGACCGAGGGCCGCAGCCTCGGCCTCGATGCCGCCAACACCCCAGCCGAGAACACCCAGACCGTTTGCCGTGGTCGTGTGGGAGTCGGTGCCCACGAGCGTGTCGAAGCAGGAGACGTCGCCCCCGGCAAGCGCATCGGTCGTGACGACGCTGCAGAAGCGCTCGATGTTGAGCTGGTGGCAGATGCCACCGCCGGGTGGAACGATCTCCACGTTCTGGAATGACCCGCTCGCCCACTTGAGAAAGGAGAAGCGTTCGCGGTTGCGCCGCGCCTCCGTCTCCTGGTTGGCCTCGACGGCACCCTCGACTCCCGCGACGTCCGCGATGACGGAATGGTCGACGACGAGGGTGCAGGGAATGTGCGGATTGACCTTCGACGGGTCTCCTCCGCGCTCCACCATCGCATCACGCATGGCGGCGAAGTCCACGAAGACCGGCACGCCCGTGAAGTCCTGGAAGAGCACGCGCGCGGGCATGAACTCGATCTCCGCACCCTGCCCCCCGGCAAGGCCGGCAGAGATAACCGAGAATGCCTCCCGAACGGCATCCTCTGTCGTGGTCGCACGACGCATGACGTTCTCCAGAAGCACGAGGAGGGCACGCGGCAGACGTGCGGCACCGGGGATTCCCGAAACGTCGTACATGAGTCTCGTCACGCCTCCTGCGGAGAGTTCGCGAGGAGTGCGCGCGGCGAGGACGGCATCATGGAAAGCGCTATCGATGGTCATTTTCGGTCCTCCAGGTAAAAGACGATCTTCGAGAACACCCCATTGTGCTCATAGTTGGCAAGCGACCAGTCGTAGGCGCGATTGAAGAAAAGCACCGAGATGGCGCCGAGGATGATGACGAGCATCCCCATGGTAGTGGTAAGCGGCACGATTCTGTAGAAGTCTGCAAGGACCGTACACCCGGTCGCAACAAAGGCGACCATCACCGCGAGCAACGCCACGCGCATGGGCGTCAAGGGCTGGGAGATCCTCCATACGAGCGCGAAGCCCACGACGAAGTTGAGGATGAGGCAGACCGTGGAGGTTTCCGCAAAGCTCAGACCCAGGGTCCTTCCGAAAACGAGCGCCGCGCAGAGCGAGGCCACGATGGAAAGCGAGGCAGGCAGGGAGTGGGAGAGCACGTTGGCAATGAAGACGCCGCGCACCCGATCATGGTTTGGTTCGAGGGCGAGCACGAACGATGGGATCCCGATGATGGCACCGGAGAGCAGGGACATCTGGATGGGGATGAAGGGATACGGCGGCACGATGATGCAGATGAGCGCGAGGGCAGCCGTGTAGACAGTCTTGACGAGGAAAAGCGAGGCGGAGCGCTGCAGGTTGTTTATGGAGCGCCTGCCCTCTGCCACGACCTCGGGCATATGGACGAAGTCGTTGTCCGCGAGGACGATCTCGGACACGTTGCGCGCCGCCGCCGAACCGGATGCCATCGAAACCGAGCAGTCCGCCTCGCGCAGCGCGAGCACGTCGTTCACCCCATCGCCCGTCATGGCGACGACGCGTCCCTCGGCATGAAGCGCACGGACGAGCTCACGCTTCTGCTGGGGGGTCACGCGTCCGAACACGCGATACCTCCGCGACGCCTCGTGGACCTTCTCGTCCGTATCGAGCGTCGACGCGTCGACGCACAGGTCGGCGTCGGGGACGCCCGCACGCGCGGCGATGGCGGAGACGGTCCTCGGGTCGTCACCCGAGATGACTCGCAGCTCCACGCCCTGCTCCACGAAATAGCGCATGGTCTCTGGCGCGGTATCGCGAATCCGGTCGCGGATGGCGACAAACCCAAGCAGCCGCGGTTCACCCGTCATGGAGAAGTCCTCGGCAAAGCCGTCCACCTCGCAGACGACGAGCACGCGCTCGAGCTCGTCAAAGCTCGCGAGGGAGCGGGCAACGGCCGCGTAGCCGTCTCCCAGCACGAACTGCGCCGCACCCATCACGAGGGCACGACCACCCGTGGTGACGCAGCCGGAGTACTTCCGTGCCGAGGTGAAGGGGATGACCCGCGAGGAGCCTTCCGCGACAGCATCCCTCTCGTCCGCATAGGCGAGAATCGCGCGAGCGGTCTCGTTGGCGTCATCCGCGGTGGCATGAGCGATGGTCGCAAGCGCACGGGCGACGTCTCCCCCATCTGGTGCGAGCGAGGCATCCGTCACCCGTGCGACCTCCATGCCGCCCGTGGTGATGGTGCCGGTCTTGTCCAGACAGAGCGTGTCCACGCGCGCGAGCGTCTCGACGCAATACGACTGCTGCACGAGGACCTTGCGCATGGCGAGCCGCGTGGTCGCGATGGCGAGGACGCTCGACGTGAGAAGCACGAGCCCCTGGGGAATCATGCCTATGACCGCCGCGACGGACGCGAGGATGGCCCCGTTGACCGTCGAGCTGTCCATAAGAAGCGTGCGCAGGAAGAGCCCTGCCCCAAGCGGCACGAGGCCCATCGTCGCGAGGCGGATGATGGCATCGAGCGTGCTGAGGATCTCGGACCTGACAGGCTTGACGTACTTCGCCTCGGTGCTTATCCGTGCCGCGTAGCCCTCGGGACCGACTCGCACCACACGTGCCACGAGGTTTCCGGAGTCGATGAAGCTCCCCGAGAGAAGCTCGCTGCCTGGTCCCTTGGCAACGGGCTTGCTCTCGCCTGTGAGGAGGCTCTCGTTGACGGTCACGTTCCCGCGCACGACTATCGAGTCCGCAGGGATCTGGTCTCCGTGCGAGAGGCACACGAGGTCATCGATGACGAGTTCGGTGGCGCTGACGCCGACGCGCTGCGCGGCGCGGATGACGGTGACGGGCCTCAGGGTAAGGATGGTGAGCCGATCGACCATCCGCTTCGCACGTATTTCCTGGAAGACGCCGATTGCAATGTTTGCGAGCACGACGCCCACGAAAAGCATGTTTCTCCACTGCTGCGTGAGGGCGACGAGGCAGGCCATGGCAAGGTTCACCGCGTTGAAGAACGTGAAGGTGTGCTCTGCGAGAATGCGGCCCACCGACTTGGTCCTGACGTCTGTGTTGGTGTTTACGCGACCATCGGCCACGCGCTCGGCAACCTCGTCGCGGCTGAGCCCGACGAGGAGGTCTTCGGATGCTTGGGTGTCAGTGGTGTCATCTACCATGGGACGATTGTACGGCATGCCCCGAGACGGACAAAAGCACGACGTCGCATCCGTCACTCCCACACATCACAAGGGACGGAGGAGCGGGCAGGCGTCCCAAGCATGACCACGAATAATCCAAGCCCCCCGCCCAGAGGGGCTTGGAATGATTTTTCAGTGGTGCCCCCAGGGGGATTCGAACCCACGACCTTTCGCTCCGGAGGCGAACGCTCTCATCCACTGAGCTATAGGGGCAACGGTTTGCGATTATACACCACCCTTGACGAGACGGACCGTACGTCGTTGACAGGGTACGGTGATAAAATCGCAGGATTCCATTAGGTTACGTGATGACATCGCGAAAAACGAGCACACTAGACTTGTTAGAATAATCTGCTACACATGTCAGTCCCACGTGCCTTTTCGCACGCGTCAGGAAGGCGTCAGGATGATTGCAATCGTCAAGGAAACCGCCACGCAAGACCAGCTCGATCATTTCGTCTCGTGGATCGAGGGACGTGGCTTCAAGACGAACGTCTCGCAGGGTGACAACGAGACCATCGTCGGCATCATCGGTGACACCACCCAGATCGACCCCTTCCTGCTCGAGAGCATGGACATCATCGAACGCGTCCAGCGCGTCTCCGAGCCCTTCAAGAAGGCCAACCGCAAGTTCCACCCCGACGACTCCGTGATTGACTGCGGTCACGGCGTGCTCATCGGAGGGGGTCACTTCCAGGTCATGGCGGGGCCCTGCTCCGTCGAGGGCGACAACCTCATCAGGATTGCCCGCCTCGTTAAGGCCTCGGGGGCGACGATACTGCGTGGTGGCGCATACAAGCCTCGTACCAGCCCCTACTCATACCAGGGCATGGGCGAGGAGGGGCTCGACCTTCTCCTCGAGGCATCCGCCGAACTTGACATGCCCATCGTCACCGAGGTCATGGACCCGCGTGACGTCCAGCTCTTCGTGGACAAGGGCATCGACATCATGCAGATCGGGGCACGCAACTCGCAGAACTTCAGTCTCCTCAAGGAGGTCGGGAAGACCTCGATCCCCGTCCTCCTCAAGCGTGGCCTCGCGGGCACCATAGACGAGCTCCTCATGGCCGCCGAGTACATCATGAGCGAGGGCAACGAGAACGTGATCCTCTGCGAGCGTGGCATCCGCACCTTCGAGACGCGCACGCGCAACACGTTCGACGTCAACGCGATCCCCGTGCTTCACCACCTCTCCCACCTGCCCGTCGTTGGCGACCCGAGCCATGCGACCGGCTATACCCGCTACGTGCGTCCCGCCGCCTATGCCGCCACCGCAGCGGGTGCCGATGGCCTCGAGATCGAGGTGCACGACCGTCCGTCAGAGGCCTGGTCGGACGGGGCGCAGGCGCTTACCCCCGAGATGTTCGATGACGCCATGAGGCGCATCGCCCTCATCCGCTCGGCAGTGACCGTCGACCTCTCAGAGGAGGTCTAGCCTTGCCACCCGCGGACTCCCCCACCTTCGTCCCTGGTCGTGTCGGCGTGGTAGGTCTGGGCCTCATGGGGGGCTCCTTCGCCAAGGCGCTCCATGCCGGCGGTACGCAGGTCTTTGCCTGGAACCGCACGAGCGCGACCACCGAGCTCGCCATGATCGAGACGATCGATGGCGAGCTCACCGATGACGTGATTGGCAGCTGCGAGCTCATCGTGCTCGCAGGCTACCCCCAGGCATGCATCGAGTGGCTCGATGCCAAGCAGGACCTCATTCGCACACCGGCGCCATCGTCATGGACACGGTGGGCGTCAAGCGCGTCATATGCGAACGCTGCTTCGCCATTGCCGAGAGGCACGACTGGACCTTCGTGGGCGGCCATCCCATGGCGGGCACGCAGTACTTACTCCGGCTTCGCGCACTCGCGCGCCACCATGTTCCGAGGCGCACCTCTGGTCGTCGTCCCACCTGACATGGATGACTTCGCCCCTCGTCGACGTGCTCGAAACGTCTGAAGGACCTTCTCGCTCCCTGTGAGTTTGGGCTCGTTCACGCTCTCCACACCCGAGTTCCACGACGAGCAGATCGCCTTCACCTCGCAGCCTTGCGCACGTCGTCTCGAAACGCCTACGTCAAGAGTCCCCGACCGCGCGCGAGCACCATGGGTTCTCCGCCGGATCCTACAAGGACCTCACGCGCGTCGCGCGTCTCAACGCAACGATGTGGACCGAGCTGTTCCTCGACAACGCCGACAACCTCTCCGCGGAGATCGGCACGCTCATCGGCAACCTTCAGCAGTACAAGGACGCCCTCGATGCCAAGAGCGCC
>Ga0268359_11044_pt1 | contig 11667 bp, 15 predicted proteins | sample BioMet11_FD_194416 | JGI IMG/M metagenome (GOLD analysis project Ga0268359, IMG submission 194416) | Sewage microbial communities from Oakland, California, United States - Biofuel 11 (PacBio Assembly) | ecosystem: Engineered > Wastewater > Sewage > Unclassified | place: USA: California | collected...
TTCACAAACTGTATTGCCACCCGGCCATTCTTCCTGAGTGCTCAGTTTCCCACCGTACGCCCTGCAAGCGGAGCTGCTCATCGGTAAGAGAATATCCCAGCTTGCCTAGCTCCTTAGCGATTATCTGCAAATACTCTTCCTGGGCAAGCTCGCCATAATTGTAAAATCAGACCAAACCGATCTGACAAGGAAATAGCTTCGTTTAAGCTATCACTGCGATATACTTCATCTGCCTCGTCATTGCGGTCCACCCAGGTTTCTTTTAGCAAGTGGCGTCTGTTAGAGGTAGCATAAATCAGTACATTATCCGGTTGGGGAGTCAGGCCTCCGTCCATTACTGATTTTAAATGCTTATAAGCTGATTCATTTCATCAAAGGATAAATCATCTAAAAACAGAATAAACTTTTTGTTCCTGATGTGACCTAGCTTGTTCATAAGGGTGTCCAGTCCTTGTAACTGGGACCGGGTGATTTGTACCAGGCACAAGCCCTGAGTATGGTACATATTGACAGAGCTTTAACGGCAGTAGATTTGCCGGTGCCTCTGGCACCTGTTAACAAAGCATTATTGGCTTGCTTACCGGTTATGAAATTTTCGGTGTTCTGGCGTAATTTTTCTCTTGCCTTTCGTAACCAATCAGGTCATCATAATTGAGCAAAGGAAATTTTTCGATGCCTCTTAAGTTACCATCGTCGTCTAATTTAAAAGCCATATAGCGCGCTAAGTCGCCACTGCCAATTTTTTGTAATGTTCTAAGAGAAAGGGCGGGTAGCCTCCGTGGCATTTGTAGCCCTTTGCAAGACTTGTAAAACTTGGAGAGATATGTGAAATTTGCTACCTATGGTTGGCTGATAATTAGATAATAAAGGTGATACTAAATCATTTGCAGCTGCAAGGTGTAAATATGGCCAGAGAATTTCCAGATCTTTTTCCAAGGCCTCTAGAGAGGCCAGGGCCTGCCTTGCCATATCTTTCAATGGATTGAGCTGCTGTGTTTTTGCCTTCCCCCTAATAGATAAATGAGGTAGCTGACTGCTACATTCCCTGCAAGCCTAAAGCCTCGGCTTTATCTAGCAAGAGACCATTTAGTTTACTCTGCTGCAACTTTTTTTCTTTTTCCAGGCCTTTACTCTGTATTCGTACTTCTTCCTCTAGTGCCATAACTACAGGATTTTTAAAATATTGCGACATATAGTCAGGTATTGTAAGCTTTGGTACTCCACTGGGAAACACCTCCATTAGTAAAAAGCATAAAAAAAACCGTCCCTTGTTTAGCAAGGGACGGATAAACCGTTGTACCACCCTATTCATGTAAAATGAAAGCGATAATAAATTTTTACAACGTACTAACATACGCGTTTTTGTTAAACGGGAAAAGCCCGTCGATGCTTAATGACTATCTTCAGCATCGCTCCTCCGGGAAGATTTTCATCTATCCGCAAATACCGGCTCGCACCAAACGCCGGCTCTCTGATTTTGCTAAGATACACTACTTTGTCCCATCATCAGATTTGAAATATGATGTTTACAATATTTACAGTATCTAAACTGAAATTGTGTCAATCTTACCAAAATGTTACAGCTGTGTCAAGTGTTTTTAGAAAAATAGTAAAAAAAGTGGGACAGGGGGACGGTACTTTTGTCCCACACGGGATATCGTGGGACAAAAGTACCGTCTGTCCCACCCCTGTCCCACCAATGAGCCAAACGGGAAAACCTCCCAGCCTGGCTCATTTTTTTTGTAACTTATTTGTAACTTAACAGTAACTACTGCTTGCTATTATCAACACCATAAGAAAGCAAATATAGGAGGCGAAACTATGAATCAATACGATCAAATGTATGCCAAAAAGACCATGACAGCAGAAGAAGCCTTTAACCTGCTTCAAGATGGCGATGTAATGTTCAGTGCTCAAGCTGCTGCTGAACCTGTAGCAATTTTGGATAAGCTGCCGTATTTAAAGCAGACGAAACTAAAAGACCTACAGATTAATACTTGTCTACCGATTCAAGATTTTTCTTTTTTCCATGATCAAGATTTGGCTAAAATTTTGGAACATACCGGCTGGTTCTTTAATAAAGGCTGCCGTATTTCCCAAAAAGAGAGAATTACCAGTGCCATTCCGCAAAGCTCTACAACTGTTCTAAATAAAAAATTGGATCGCTTGCGTTATGAGAATCGTCGCCCTGTGGTTTTGGCTACAGCTTCAGCCAATGGATCATCATGGCTTCATGACCTTGTCGGTAAGTGCCATTTATGAAAGAGATCTTATTGATGAAGGAGCTATGGTTTTTCTGGAGGTTAATCCTAACTTTCCAAGAACCTTTGGCGAAACTCAGGTTCATATTTCTGAGGTAGCTGCAGTAGTAGAATCCAATAGGCCGATTCCCTATATTCAGTTGGCGCCTTATACCGATTTGGATGCTACCATTGGTAAATATATTGCCGAGCTTATAGAAGATGGTTCTACCATACAGTTGGGCGTAGGTAATATTCCTAATGCTGTAGCTCACGAGCTGCGTCATAAAAAACATCTGGGTATTCATACTGAAATGTTTACGGAAACCATGGTGGATTTAATTGAGTGTGGGGCAGTAGATAACTCTCAAAAGGGCCTGCTCAATGGGTACTCCGTAGCTTCCTTTACCATCGGTTCCCAGAAATTATATGACTATATCAACAGCAATACGTCCATATTATTTAAGTCCAGTAAATTTACTAACGATCCTTACACAATTGGACTGAACAATAAATTCGTATCCATCAATGCAAGCTTGGAAATTGATTTAACAGGTCAATGTGCTTCTGAAACAGTAGGCAATTTGCAATGGTCAGGTACCGGTGGTCAGTCTGAAACAGTACAAGGTTCCCAAAGATCAAAAGGCGGAAAATCTATTATTGCCATGCATTCTACCTATTCTACAAAAGACGCAAGTGGCAAAGAGGTCCTTCATTCGAAAATAGTACCTTTCTTAGCTCCGGGTGCAGCAGTAACAACCTCAAGAAATGATTTGGATTATGTGGCAACGGAATATGGCGTGGCTTGGCTAAGAGGCTTAAATGTCAAACGCAGAGTAGAAGAGTTAATTAAAATAGCCCATCCTCAGTTTAGAGAATGGTTACGAGCTGAAGCAGAAAAACACATGATTTGGTAAAAGAAAGAAGGCTTTTAAATGTTCCTTGCTACTAACAATATTAAATTACACTACATGGATGTAGGCAAAGGCTTTCCTATCGTATTCATTCATGGTTTGGGGGAGAAGGCTGTCTCTTGGCATCATCAGGTGAAATATTTTCAGCAAAACTATCGTGTTATTACTGTTGATTTACGTTCCCACTGTAAGAGCACGAATGATGATGCGGTGCCTTTAACTATGGCTCTCTTTGCCAAAGACGTTATAGCTCTTTTAGACTATCTCAAAATAGACAAGGCTGTTATTATTGGCCATTCTATGGGCGGACTAGTCTGCCAGGAAATTGCCGCACATTATAGAGAAAGAGTGCAAGCTATGGTGCTCAGTGGTACTGCCGGTTTTTATCCTGAACCATTTTGCACAGAAGGACTTAAAGAGCGCTTAAATTTCTTAAAGACGGCTACCATGGAAGATATGGCAGAACTAGTTTGCCAAAAGTGCTGTGGACCAGATGTAACACCTGCCATTAGGCAGGAAATCAAAGACTTGTTTTTAGATAATGATTTAGAACAATACACACAAGCAACTATTGCTACCTTTAAAGCTGATTATAGACCATACCATAAGGATATGAATTTTCCAACTCTTTTGATTGTAGGAGAGTTTGATAAGACTACACCGGTTGCCTATAGTGATTATCTTATCTCTCATCTTCCCCAGGCACGAATTGAGATAATTCCTCGTGCGGCTCATATGACGAAAAGTGGAAAATCCTGAGGGCTTTAATAAAGCCTTGTTAGGTTTTTTGCAACAAGTTGTTTAAGAAGGATGTAGACCGATGCCATATTTAAAACTAAAAGAAGGAAAGATGTATTACGAAGAATATGGGCAGGGACAGGAAACAATAGTTGCTGTGCATGGCAATATTTCTACCTTGGCCTGGTGGCAGTTCCTGGTTCCTTTCGTCCGGGATAACTACAGGATGATTGCCATGGATTTAAGAGGCTGTGGGAAAACTACTCACACAGCAGACGGTTATACTATTAAACAGTTCGTTATGGATATAGATGCTTTGGTAAAGCAGCTAAACATCACCAAGTTTCATTTACTTGGTCACTCTATGGGTGGGCAGATTGCTATGGCTTATACCTTAGCCCACCAAGAAAAGGTACAAACGTTGACTTTGGTAGACACAGTACCGGCAGATGGTCTGGCACTTGATGATGTTGCCAGAGCGGCTTTTAAAGAAATACAAGTAATTCACAAAGCTTGAGACAAGCAGTACTTAGCTGTTTTTTAAATTTTAATAATAAGGAGGTTCTGGAAGAGATTTATCAGGAAGCAGTGAAATGTGCGCCGGAAATTTATTTAAGTAATCCGGAAACAATGCATGAGACAGTTTTATTAGGGGAGTTATCCAAAATTACAGTTCCTACATTACTTATGCATGGTCGGGAGGACTGGGTAATTCCTTATCCTACCATCGTAAACACCATGATGGCTTTGCCTAAGGCCAGAATAGTGTTGCTGGAACATTGCGGTCATTCACCATTTTTGGAGAAACCAGCTAGTGCTGCTCAAGAATTTTTAAATTTTATTAGGGAAAGAAGCAGGTAAATTTTTAAGGAAAGGATGTGAGCTTTTTGCATAGCTACAATAAATTGCTTAAATCAACAGTTATCGCATTGAGCATTTGTTTCTTAAGTGCTCCTCCGGCCCATGCTATGTCTACCTACATTAAGGGAGCCCATAATGTTAATTTTACAAAATATGATGATTTAACAACCAATAATCCGGCCATTGGTTCCTTGTCAGAAGCACGCAGAGCAGGCTTAGGAGAAAATGATTGGTCTACAGGCAAGTTACAACGACTGGCCTACTATACTCCTACTACCAAAATACCAGGTACAGAAATATCCGGCTATTTTGACGATTGTAATTTTGTAATCAGAGTTCCTGACAAATGGAATGGACGTCTGGTAGTAGTGGGGGCACCAGGGTTTGGGATTGCTCGCTCTGCAGATGCCTTAATTAGTGATTATGTTTTGACTAAGACAGATGCCAAGGGTGGTAGTTATGCCTATGCCGTTTGTGATAAAGGTACCATTGGTGAAAATATTCCTGACCCTGATGGCAAGATGTATTCCTGGGCTCCGGCCATGAATGCGTTTGACCACAAGGATGATAGCTTAGAAGAATGGAACGTGCGTTTTTCACAACTGACAGCAGCTGCCAGAGAAGTATTGCAAAAAACCAAGAAACAGCTTCCTGCCTACACTTATATCTGGGGCTATTCTAATGGTGGCTACGTGACTCGTTATGCCATGGAAAAACATCCTGAATTGTATAGTGGCATGCTTGATTGGGAAGGCGTTTTGTGGAGAGGCAAGGAGAAGAATCTTATTTCCAGCCTAACCACTGCAGTTAATGCCTGGGAAGTTATGAAGAATCCTAAAGCCACAGCTCAAGACAAGTCTCAGGCTGTAGGCAAACTGACCAATATGGGGGTTGATCCTAAGGCTAGCTTTTTATGGCCGATTCATGGGGCTTATTACTGGTTGCCTACTCTTAATGTACACAGAATGAAATATGACCCTCAGTTTGTTAAGAGAAATTGGTGGGAGTTCTTAAGTCATCCGGAGGATTATAAAGACTATAAATGGTTCACCTCGTTCTGCAGCAGTAAAAAAGATTGTTGCTTTGGAAAATACCGGTAAAATTACTAAACCTACTATTACCGTTCATGGCACTATGGATTCTCTCTTGTTCCCGGCAGTGCATGCTAAGGCCTATGAAGAATTGGTTAAGAAAAATGGCGACATTAATCAATATCGCCTATACATGGTAGCCAATGGTAATCATTTTGACTCTTTCGTTGGTAATCCTAAGCTTGATCCCAATCATATCTTGCAACCGCTCTTGCCTTATGTTCATCAATCCTTCGATATTTTAGTTGACTGGGTTGAAAAGGGTAATCCTGCACCAAAGAGCCTAACGATTGTTAAACCAAGTTCTCCTGATCAAGCTTACGATATTCGTACCGGCAAAGAAACAGCTAAATACTAAAGAGGAATATTATGAGCAAATTACATTACATTCGCAAAGGAACAGGACAAAATAAAATTCTTCTCATTCATGGTAACGTGGCCTCCGCTAATTGGTGGGGGCCAACCATGGACAGCTTGCAAGATAAATATGACTGTATAGCAGTTGATTTAAGAGGTTATGGTCAAATCAGTAGCTGGTAGCAAGACTGTTACCATTGCTCTGCATGCTCAAGACATCATGGAAACCTGGAGGACATGAAATTTTACCCTTTGTAGTGGTAGGACACTCCTTGGGCGGAGCAGTAGCCATGGAATTAGCAAAAACCTATCCGGACAGGATTAACAAGCTAGTGCTAGTGATTCTGCCCAACTACAAGGCCTAGGCGATTATGATTGTTGCAGGCGCTAGAGCCCATCGTAGCCAATCCCAGCTTACTTAAAATGGCTTTACAAGCCACTTTTTTCAACCAATGCCAGTTTCAGCTTGCAGATTTATTGATGGAAGATTGTGTAAGAGCTAAGGATGCTTTTATACCTAATACCAAGGCTTTAATGCAAACAAATTACACCTCAGATGCGCCAAAATTTTTTAAGCCTGTTTTAGTTATTAGAGGCGAACAAGATAAAGTCATTCCTTTAGTTGAAGCAGAAAAAATCGCAGCTGCCTATCCTCATAGTACTATGGTGAGCATTCCCAAATGTGGGCATAATCCACCCTTGGAAGCTACCGAAATTTTCAGTAAAACACTTACTGAATTTATTGAGCAATGATGATTAAAAATTAAAGGGGGAAAAGAAATTGAATAGTTTAAAAACCAAAAGAATTATCGCTGCGCTGGCTTTTGCTATGACCGCCTGGTGTAACAGGTCAAGTTTTTGCAGCAACAAATGCTATATTTTATGATGTGCCAACCAGTGATTGGTCTTATGGAGCAATTAGAGAATTGGCCAAGGCCGGTATAGTTTCTGGTGATCCGGCTCGCTTCAATGGTAGTAATACCGTAACTCGTTATGAAATGTCAATTATGGTAGCTAATGCTACTACCAAAATGGACAAGGCCACTCCTGCTCAACAAGCCATAATAGAAAAACTATCTGCTGAATATGCTCCTGATATGGAAAAAGTCGGAGTAGTAGCTGCACCGGCACCTGCTCCGGTAGCTAAGCCTGCCGCACCTGCCTATAAACCCAATATTAATTTCTTTGTAGATAATCGTATTGAGTATACTCACCATACAATGGGAGCAGGCAATAAGGGAGCTTGGGTAACGAACGCCAAAGTTAGCGACAAAGATCAGTTAATGGAGCGTATTCGTCTCTATGCTAGTGGTAATGTAGGCGATAGATGGGCATGGAATGCTCGTTTAGTCCAAGCTAAATGGAATTGGCAAAGCACAGATTCTGAAGATGTAAGGTTTGATAGATACTGGGTAACAGGTAAAAAGATGCTGGGTGGCAACATAGAAGTAGGTAAGATGATGCTCTATCCCGGCAAAGGAGCTTTCTTTGGTAATACCGGTGATACTAATGGTCTGTATTATTCTACAAACCAGGGTAAGTGGTATGCCCGTGGCGGTTTGGCAGACAGCAGCTATTTATTGGGTGCCAGCCAGCGTATTAAATTCCTGGAAGCATCTTACAAGCCTACTAAGAAGATGGACATCGGTGCTTATGTACTTAAGCAAGACTTCTCTGATACCGTTAGCGACTTGGATTTAAGAGTTATAAATGGTGCTTATGAGATTACTCCTAAGCTGGCCTTGTCCTTTGAATTTGCCCATAACAATGCTAATCCCAATGTTGCCTATGGACATAAAGATGGCAAGCAAAATGGTTACTTTGTAGCACTGCAATCTAAATATGCAGCTACTAACTATATGCCTGCCCTGTATACTAATATGGTTAATCCCTTTAAGCAAGGCGACTGGGGTTGGAGCGTTTCCTACAGACATATGCCTAGCGGCGTATCAGGCTTATGGAACCGTGGGTCATTTAGCTGGGTACCGTTGACTACAGATACCAAGGGCAATTGGCAAAATACCTTTGATGGTATTAATGCATGGCGTGCTGACTTTATCTATGTGCCTTGGAAGAACGTACAATGGACCTTGACCTATGATCGGATTAAATATATTTCCAGTGGTCAAAGAAATAACAGCATCCAATCTACTTTCAATTTCTTCTTCTAGATTTAACTTGAACATAGTGAGCCCTAAGGGGCTCATTATGTTCTTTTTCGTTCAAAAAGAAGAGAAAATTTAGTATAATAAAAGCAGTTAAAGGCGGGAGGAATAACATTATGAGGAATGTACTAGCTAGTAAAATTACAATTCCAACGTTAGATCAGGCGGTTATTGCCAGAAAAGCCTTACATACCAAAATGCTTGGCATTAAGAAGTATCCATAACTGTTATTACAGCTGGGGCAGGGTATGGCAAGACAATGTCCCTGGTACGTTTTCTTACTGCGGAAAAGTTAACTCTAGCTTGGTATAGTATGGGGCCGGAAGATGATAACTTATATTCCTTTTCCGTATACCTTGCCGCTGCTTTAGATGCTATTTTCCCCGGCTTAAAAAGTGGTATTGTACTAACCTTGCTCGTGAACAACGCTGGGACTGGAAGGTTTTGTTCTATAACCTTATGGCAGGCATAGAGCAGTTTACTACTAAAAAAAGTAAGGGGCTTTTGATTATCGATGATTGGCAATATGGTCAAGGCGATAAAGAAATAAGTAGTTTTTTTAATCGCGTTTTGGCTGAGCTAATGGAAAGAATACAGGTAGTTCTCATTTCCAGAGAATATGTGCCCTTGGCTACAGTAGAAAAGGCTCGTATTGGTGGCAAGGTTTTGGACTTGACACAGGAAGATTTTTTACTTGATACGCAGGATATCCAAAGCTTGTTCGCTCAAGAGGGCCTAGCTACTATCAATAAAGACTGTTTTGCACAATGTTTTATCTAAAACGGAAGGCTGGGTTATCGCAGTTAAACTATTATTACACCAATGTCAAAGACAAGGTGAAGAGTTCTGGCAGGATTTGACTACGGAGAATTTTGATTCAGCAAGCCTGTTTGCCTATCTTACCCAGGATGTTTTTAGCGGCGAGTCAGCACAGGTTCAGAATTTTTCTATGCAAGCTTCTTTGGTGGAAAATTTTGATTTGAGCTTTTGCCAGGAAATATGTGGTGTAGAAAAACCTCAGCAATGGCTTGCAGCCATGGCCAAACGTGGACTTTTTCTAAGCAAGATTGGCAAGGATACCTACAGATTTCATTCCTTGTTTCGTAGTTTCCTTCAACAACAAGCCGAAGAACTTTTACCCAACCTAACGGACTTATATGGAGAAATTGGTCTATTCTATGAGCGAAAAAAAACGCCTGACAAAGCCCTGCCTTTTTTACTAAAAGGGAAGCAGTGGCGTAAGGTATCTAAGCTTTTAGCTGAGGTAGGTCCCCATTGGGTATTGTCCGGTAGACAAAAAATCTTTACTACATATTTGCAACAATTACCGGAGGATTATCAAAAAAATCCGGCTATTTATATAGCCAAGGGTCATATGGAAAGAATAACCAACAATTATGACAAGGCTATTCAATGGTATAAAAAGGCCATCAGAGACTACAAGGAGGCTCAAGATACACTTGGTCAGAGCCATGGCTATAGAAGCTTGGGAGAATTGTATCTGGATATTATCCAACCTGAACAGGCCCAAAAATATTTGCGCCAAGCCTATAAGCTTCTTAATGCTAAACAGCTAAGTGAAAAGGCTGCCTTGCTCTATCTTATGAGCGAGAATATGATTAATTACGGAAATTCGAAACGGGCGGAGTGGTATTTTAATCTTTGGCAGAGGGCAGAGGATTTTTTGGGGTTGGACAGCAATAATCTGCAGGCAAGGTTTTATCTGAGAACAGGTAAAATAAATGATGCTATCCAAATCTTAGAAAAAAAACAAGAGTCTGTGGATAGGCTGCCCTGTTCTTTTAGGGAAAGCTCCTTGATTCTGTCACTTTGTTATACTTTTCGAGGAGATGTAGAGCAGGCGACAGCAAATGCCAAAGAGAGTATAGCTTATGCCCAAAAAATGCAGTTATCTTTTGCCCAGGTCATAGGTCAAGCTCGTTTAGGACATGCTTTGCTTACAGAATTTAAGAACAACAAACAGCAGTGTTTGCAGGCTTATGAACAAGCACAGTCCTTGGCAGATAAACTGCAAGTACCACGAGGGCAAAACAGAAATAGCTTGGGGCAGATGCTTGATAAATGGTCTGGAGGGGCAATGGGCCAAGGCTCAACAAGAGGGTCTATATGCTCTTAGTATTACAGAAAAGGGGCATGATAACTGGTTTACAGCGGAGCTGTATTTGTCCTTAAGTCAGGCAGCAGGTTTGTGTAGAGAATATGTTAAGGCTAGAGAATACGCCAAGATTGCTCTGACCGCTTTCGAAAAGTGTAGGGATACGCTGGGGCAGGTGGCAGCTTTATGGCAATTAAGCCACGCTTTTTATGGGCTGCAGCAGCAAGTAAAGTTTAAAACAGTCTATGCTAAGCTGGTGCTCTTGAGCAGACAGAACGAGTGCCAATATCTTTTAAACAAGGAAAACATTTTGACGGATATTACAGGAAATATATCCGGTCAATTGCAGCAATATCATGATAAAATTTCTTCGCTTCAGGCCAAACAAAAGAAGACCAAGCTAGAAAAAGGTCTCTACATACAAACCTTGGGAGGCTTAACGGTCTTTCGTGCCGGGAAAGAGGTATCAGACAAGGAATGGGGACGTAGAGCTGCCAAGCAGTTGTTTATGCTTTTGGTAACTAGGCGGGCTCATCCTATTACCAAGAAGAATTGATGGAAGTATTGTGGCCGCAAGCAGAAAGCAAGTCTGCACAGGTTAATTTTAAAGTAGTGCTTAACTACCTTAATAAACTATTAGAACCAAACCGTGCTGCCCGGGGTAATAGCAGATTCATAGATAAAGGTGATACTTATTTGCAACTACGCTTAGACAAGGATTTTCAAATCGATGCGCAGCAGTTCGAAGCATTAATAACGGAAGGCCTCAGACAAAAAAACAATTCTTTGCAAGCTGAGGAGTTATTAACCGGAGGACTTAAATTATACAAGGGAGAGTATTTGGCAGGAGAATATCTAGACGATTTTTCACTGCGGGAAAGGGAACATTTACAGGTGCTGGCCATTAAGGTGCAGAAGCTTTGGCAGAACTTTTGATTAACGAAAAGCAATATGACAAAGCGCTTATTTGGTGTGACAAAATTTTGGCGCTTGATAATGCCTGGGAGAAAGCCTATCAGCTTAAAATTATTTGTTATGGTGAAGCTAAACGTACGGCGTTAGTGGAGAAGGTTTACAGAACATGTATTGCCAATTTGCAAAATGAATTAGGCATTAGCATTTCCTATTCTACAGAAAATATTTATAAAAAGTATAGTTAGGCAAGACAGGAAACATGACAGAGAT
>Ga0268359_13095_pt1 | contig 11649 bp, 11 predicted proteins | sample BioMet11_FD_194416 | JGI IMG/M metagenome (GOLD analysis project Ga0268359, IMG submission 194416) | Sewage microbial communities from Oakland, California, United States - Biofuel 11 (PacBio Assembly) | ecosystem: Engineered > Wastewater > Sewage > Unclassified | place: USA: California | collected...
GTCATGGGGACGATATTCCAGGTCAAAGCGACTCCGAAGATCAATGACTGGAATAACCTTTCCGCGAAGATCAATAACTCCTTCGACATGGGGAGGTGAGTTTGGAACCTTGGTAATCGCCATAGTTCGGATGATTTCCTGAACTTTCAGGATATCAATCCCGAACTCCTCCTCGCCAATATTGAAGGTGACGAGCTGAAGGAGAGTGTTTTCCTGGATCGTAATGGTTGGTTTATTCATTTAGCCTCTCCAAGTGCAAGTTTTTTTTCTGCCCGAAGGGAGGGAATTCGAAGATGTTCCTCCGTCAGATTTCATTTCATCGATCAATCGTTTGAGAACCTGGGCTTGATTCGCTAATTCGACGACTGCCTGAGCTGATTGCCTCATCGCATCCGTAGTTTCTTGAGAAACACGATTTACATCTTCCAGGCTACGATTGATTTCTTCACTTGCGGATGATTGCTCTTCAGAGGCGGTGGCAATCGAACGCACTTGATCGGTGGTCACTTCCGAGAGAGAAACAATCTGTCTAAGAGATTCACCAGATGTGTTGGCAAGTTTGGTGACTTCCTCGATAGTTTTTCCTGATCGTTCAACGCTTTCGATGTGTTGCTTGGTCCCGTCCTGAATGCCTCGAATTGCATCACCGACTTCTTTAGTGGCAGTCATCGTTTTTTTCTGCCAGTTTTCTGACTTCGTCGGCGACGACTGCGAACCCACGTCCAGATTCTCCAGCACGAGCGGCTTCGATGGCAGCATTAAGTGCGAGAAGATTTGTTTGATCAGCTATATCCGAGATTACATTTAAGATTTGACCTATTCCTTCTGCTTGCCTGCCGAGGTTGCCCATGTCTGTCTTCATCTCGTAAGACTGGTTTTGAACATCCTCAATCCCTTTGACTAGTTGGGAAACGACATGAGATCCCTCTTCAGCCTTTTTTCTTGATTGATCAGCTGAGCTAGCTGCATTGGAAGCATTTTTTGCAACCTCAAGCACGGTAGCGTTCATCTCTTCCATTGACGTTGCTGTTTCACCTATTCGGTGCGCCTGTTCTTCAGCGCCATGACTAGATTGTTCAATTTGAGCAGAAAGTTGCTCAGAAGCAGATGTTACAATCTCAACAACAGATTCAAGCTGGTTAGCGGAATGTAAGATTCCATCTTTTAGAGCTTTTTCTGCCGCTTCTCTTAATTTTTTTTTGTTCTGTAATGTCCTGAACAACTTCCACATGTCCAATCCTTTTACCTTCTATATCATGAAGATAGAATGTATTTACTTGAAAATCTTTTTCCACACCAGGTTGATGAAAAGTTGATTCTGAGGTGCCATTTTTTAAGCATTGAATTCCACATCGCTCTGTCTTGCAAATATCTGCACCCCAATTTGAGCATTGCATGCCAAGTATGTCTTCTCGCTTGGCCCCAGTGATTTGTAAGGCTGCTTTATTAACAAATGTCCAGTTCATATTCGAATCTGTTACTGACAACGGAAATTGGATGCTGTCAAGAATTTGCTCATGCCAAAATATTTTTTCGCGTACAGTTGAAAAATAATGATTTAGGTTATTAGCCAATCTCCCGACTTCGTCTTTTTGATCAATTTCAATTCGTATATTATTTTTGCCTGAGACGATATCAATAATAGACTTAGTAATTTTGTTGAGAATGTTGGTGATGGATCTAGACACAACCTGCGCCAAAACCAAAGATATTGCCAAAGCGATAATAAACAGGCCTCCTATGTAGTAGGGGGTCGGTTTTAGGTCAATATTATACCCTAGGACAAAAAAAAACTGCACTTAAAGTGGAAGAAAAACAGCACAGGCAAACGATTCGCCAATGAATAGAAATATTTTTCATATAATTTCCTGCTTTGGCAACACCTTAAATAATGTGTTGAAATTAAGAATTGGTTAGAATTGAAACGATCGCAGCACTGTGGCTGAGGTAACTTTACCATAAAATTCCCTTGGGTTGCAAGTAGGAACATAAACACTGAGGCCTTCGTGAGCGTCGGAGACGACCAGCTTCACACCGGCGAGTCCCCGACGAAGAAGGCCTTTGTCGGCGACCGCCCCAATGAGTCCACTGGGTGCTCAGCTAATGGAGCCACGGAGTGCTCGCCCAATGGAGCCATTCGGTGATCATCTAATGGAGCCAGGGCAGCGATAGGCGACCGGGTTTCGGACCTTCGAGACGCCGCGTACGTCCTCTCGATCCACAAACGGGAGGAGCGCGGGATGTCCAATCGGAGGTTCGAGATGTATGAGTATCATCAAGCCCTTGTTCGGATGCGTCTTGGCGAGTCGGACAGGCAGATCGCCAAGACCGGGCTGATGGGCCGCAGAAAGCTGGCCCAGGTCCGTGAGATCGCCGAAAAGCACGGCTGGCTGGTCGCGGAGGCGAGCTTACCCACCGACGCGGCCCTGGCGCTGTTTTTCTCCGGCCGGGCATCGAAGCAGCCCTCCACATCCAGCATTATCCCCTACCAGGACGAAGTCCGGGACTGGGTCAAGCAGGGCATTGCCGGCTGCACGATCCACCAGGCCCTGATGCGCAAGTACGGCTTCACGGGCGCGTATTCCAGCGTCAGACGCTTCATCGCCAAGATCAAGCAAACGCCACCGAAAGCCACGGTGATGCTGGATTTTGCAGCCGGGCGAAGGCGGTGCAGGTGGATTTCGGGGCCGGCCCGGAGATCACCGACGCCTTGACCGGCTGAAGTCATCAAGACGCATTTCTTCGTGATGACGCTGGCCTGGAGCCGGCATCAGTACGCGGAGATCGTACGCGACCAGAAGATCGAGACCTGGCTTGGCTGTCATCGCCGGGCATTCGAGTTCTTCGGCGGTGTCCCGGCCAGGGTCATCATCGACAATCCCAAGTGCGCCATCACCAAGGCCTGCTACCACGATCCTGAGGTCCAGCGCTCCTATGAGGCCTTTGCCGAGGCGTATGGCTTTCTGATTTCGCCCTGCCCGCCGCGTGAACCGCAGAAAAAGGGCAGGGTCGAGTCTGGGGTGAAGTCCATCAAAATCAACTTCTTGCCGACACGGACCTTTCGCAGCCTCCATGACACCAACGCGCAGCTTCTGGAATGGGTCATGGGCTATGCGGGGAATCGCACCCACGGCACAACCAAGACCCAGCCGTTGGCGTTGTTTGCCGAGACGGAAAAGCACATCCTGCGCCCTTTGCCGGACGTGCCGCCGGAACTGGCTGTTTGGGCTAAGGTGAAGCTGCACGGCAACTGCCATGTCGAGTTTCGCCGCTGCTACTACTCCGCCCCCTGCCGACTGGTGCATCAAATCCTGTGGCTTCGCGCCACGGAAAAGACCGTGCAAATCTTCCACGACAACGAGTTGATCGCCATCCATTCCCGACGGTTAAAGCCGGGGAGCAAGGCCACCGTCCAGGAACACCTGCCACCAGAGGCCCAGGCCTACATCATGCACGATCCGCAGTGGTGCCTGCTCCAGTCCGAAAAGGTCGGGCAGGCCTGCCGTGAGTTCATCGATGCACTCTTTGCCCACAAGGTCCTGGACAATCTCCGGGCCGCCCAGGGAACACTGCAACTCAAGAAGAAGTACGGGGCCAAACGCCTGGAAGACGCTTGCCGCCGCGCCTTGGACCATCACGATCCCCGCTACAACACCGTCAAACGCATCCTGGAAAAGGGGCTGGATGTCCTGCCTCGACCCGTTTTCCACGAGGAGGTGAAAGATATCTACAGAGGAAAATCGAAGTATTGCCGAGAATTACGAGGAATCCTGCAATGAAAAGGAGGAAGTCATGAACCCCATGCCAGCGCTCGAACCGGCGCTCAAGCAACTGCGTCTCTCCGGCATCCTGGACTCCATGGAGATCCGCAACAGGCAGGCCATCGAGGACGGCCTGTCCCACGTGGAGTTCCTGGCCATGCTGATTGGGGACGAGGTGGCCCGCCGGGACCAGAAAAAGTTCTCGCTTCGTGTGCGCCGGGCCGGTTTCCGCAGCGAAAAGACCTTGGAAAGCTTCGACTTCGGCTACAATCCGGCCATCAACAAGGCGCTTATCCTGGACCTGGCCACCTGCCGTTTCCTTGAGGAAAAGGCCCCGGTGCTCATCGTCGGCCCCTGCGGCACCGGCAAAAGCCATATCGCCCAGGCACTTGGCCATGCCGCCGCCCGAAAAGGCTACGAGGTGCTGTTTACGCCTGTCGGCAAGCTCCTGGGCATGCTTCAGGCGGCCAAGGCGACCAACGCCTACGACAGAAAACTCTCCGCCCTGGCCAAGACGGATCTGCTCATCATAGACGACTTCGGGCTGAAACCCTTTAAATCTTCAGAGGATGAGGATTTCCATGACCTGATCGCCGAACGCTACGAACGCGTTTCGACAGTGATCACCAGCAACCTGGACTTCGCCGAATGGGGAGAAGCCTTCAATAACAAGCTGCTCGGGGCGGCGACCTTGGACCGGATCCGGCACGGGGCCTACAAGGTCATCCTCGAAGGACGGAGCTATCGAAGCTCCAGGGAAGAGGCGGCACTTAAAAACCGCGTTGCCGGTGCGGAGGAAAACACCTAACTTTTCGATGCGTCCGAACCCCGGAAACGCCACCCAAGGTGGCTCCATTAGGGGTGCACATCGCTGGCTCCATTAGGGCGGTCAATGACAGGCCTTTGAGGAAAAAAGACCAGAACGGCTCGGCCTCGCTGGGGCCGATGTGCAAGCCCACGATTTCCCGGCGGCCTTCCGTGTTCGCCGCCACGGCGATTATAGCTGCGACGCTGACCACCCGGCCGCCTTCGCGTTGCTTGAGGGAGGTCGCGTCCAGCCACAAATAGGGCCATTCTCCCGTCAGCGGCCTGGAAAGAAAGGCGTGGACCCGTTCATCGATGTCCTTGCACAGCTTGGACACTTGGGATTTCGAGATGCCGGAAAGCCCCATGGCCTGGACGAGATCGTCCACGCGCCGTGTCGATATGCCCCCGATCCAGGCCTCCTGGATGACGGCCACCAAGGCGCGCTTGCTGGTCTTGCGCGGCTCCAGGAAGGACGGAAAGTAGCTGCCCTGGCGCAGCTTGGGGATGCGCAGTTGCAGGGAGCCGACGCGAGTATCAAGGCTGCGGTCCCGGTAGCCGTTGCGGTAACTGACTCGCTCGGCGCTTCGTTCGTGGCGGCTGGCTCCGATCAAGCCATCCACATCGGCTTCCATGAGAAGCTGCAAGACGGCTTCCGCCAAGGAGCGGAGAAAATCACCGCCATCGGCCTTTTGCATCAACTCGATTAATGCCATGCTGTCCTCGGCCATCGTGGTCTCCTTTGGTTGCAGGTGCGGCTTCGCAACTTCACCTTACAGCCAATCGGCCCGATGGCCACCTCGCCAATCCCGTCCAGGCTGGAGGTACCCCCCCCGGCCTGGACGACTCCAGAATTTACACCACCTCCGTGGACTCTACCTGTCGATATTTTGTTTGGCCCATGCTATTCCTCTCTTCAGGAGAATGCAATGGAACTTCGACATACCATTACTGATGATCAATGGGATAAGATAAAGGACGCTCTACCTGGAAAAGCAGGTGACAGAGGAAGAACAGCAGAGAATAATCGACTCGTTATCGATGCCGTGATGTGGATCGCAAAGACCGGTGCGCCTTGGAGAGATCTACCTGATGCATATGGGAAATTGTCAACGGTACACAAACTGTTTATCAGGTGGTCAAAAAATGGTGTTTGGCAAATGATTTTCAATACTTTAGCTGCCAATGCGGACACGGAATGGCTTATGACTGATAGCAGCATTATTCGTGCTCATCAACATTCAGCTGACGCAAAGGGGGCAGCAATCGCAGAAATTTGGTAGATCGAAAGGTGGGTTCTCTACCAATGTTCACGCTACAACAGATTTCTTGGGATGTCCAACAAGATTTATTCTTACAGGCGGTAATGAATCGGACTATCTCCAGGCAGTTCCGTTAATAGAAAATCAGCAAGATGATTACGTAATTGCAGACAAAGGATATGACTCACAAGCGATAGTAGACGCCATCAAATCGAAGGGTGCTGAGCCTGTTATCCCGGCCCGCTCTCATCGAAAGGCGTCAAGGGACTATGATCGCTATATCTGCAAAGAGAGAAATGCGATTGAACGCATGTTTAATAAAATCAAGCAGTTTAGACGAATAGCAACTCGATACGACAAACTGGCCATCGCTTACCTGTCGTTCCTGCATGTGGCGGCGATAGCGGTCTGGCTCAGATAAATGTCGACACAACCTAGAGCTTAACTGCGCCGCCAACCTTTCCAACCAACACGGACCACCTCAGGCTGGGCGGGCCGGCCTTCGCCGCCGGGCAGATCGGACAGGCGACGCCCCTACCGACGCCGACGGGGCTTGGCGGCAAGACCCTGGAGGAGGCGCTGCGGGCCAGACGGAGCCAGCGCGCCTACGCCGACAAGAATCTGCCGGACGACATCCTTTCCGGTCTGCTCTGGGCCGCATGGGGCGTCAACCGTCCGTCGGGCAAGCGCACCGCGCCCTCGGCCATAAACAAGCAGGAAATCGACATCTATGTGGCCAAGCGTGACGGTCTGTTCCTATATGACGCCAAGAACCACGAGTTGATCCGCAAGGGGAACGAGGACCTCAGGGCGATCTCCGGCAAGCAATCCTTCGTGGGCACGGCCCCGGTCAATCTCGTGTTCGTGGCGGACATGGACAAGGCCGCCGACGAGGAACACGACAAGCGTTTCCTGGTGGCGGCGGACACAGGGTTCATCAGCCAGAACGTCTACCTTTACTGCGCGGTCATGGGGCTGGCCACGGTGGTCCGGGTCACCACCAACCCGGAAGTCCTGTCCAAGGCCATGGGGCTGGCGGACAACCAGCTGATAACTATGGCCCAGTGCGTGGGCTATCCCAAGGCCTAGGTTCTGTTTCCAAACCCTGCCCACGAGAAGCTTGCCGCCAACTCGTGATGTATGAGCGTCGTCGCCCGGGGACGGCATGCTCGGAAGCAAACGGAGGGTCCCTGTCTCGCGACGGGGACCCGTTTTTGGGTGCTTGCCAGTTGTCCAAGGCAGACGGGCTCCGAGCGTTTTGGAAATATTCGAGGCAAGCATTCTTTCCTCAAGGCAACGGGCGGTTCGGCGTTTCAGCGAGAATTCGTGTGCCTGTCTTGGCAGCGTCTGTGATCGCCTCGATCACCTGTTGTATGCCGACGGCATCGTCAAATGTGCTCGGGCATCGCGAAAGGATCAGGCAAAAATATGATCCGATCGTGTCTTGGGTTCGAATTGAGGCTTCCGTATGGAAGAAAGGCAAAACAATCCAACGCAAGAAGGGGCTGGCGTAACACGATGACAGCTTCCGTGAAGGATTGCCTCTGCCATATTATCAACTGAGGCTCTCAGCATAATTTTATGCGCACTCTACAAAACGGTAATTATATTCCGTATACTGAAAAAGGAATAACATCATGGCAAGTGAAGATGTGAAATTTATGCATGACACCCATTACGCTGAAGGGAAAAAATTTTCTTTCAACAATAATGGACTGAAAATGGCCGGGCTGCTCTTCCTGCCTGACGGCTTTGATGAAAATAAGAGCTACCCGGCAATCGTCGTTACGCATCCCGGTGGCGGCGTAAAGGAACAGACGTCGTCACTCTATGCGCACGGCTTGGCGAAAGCCGGGTTCATCGGGCTCGCCTTCGACGCGTCGCACCAAGGCGAAAGCGAAGGTCTGCCGCGTTTCCTGGAAGATCCTACCTCGCGTGTCGAAGATATCCGCTGTGCCGTCGATTATCTGGTGTCCCTGCCTTATGTGGACGAGGAAAGAATCGGCGCCATGGGTGTCTGTGCGGGAGCCGGATACACGTTGAGCGCCATACAGACGGAATACAGGATCAAGGCCGCCGCCGGGATAAGCAGCTGGAACACGGGCCATAGCGCCAGGCATGGAAATCCCGGCCTCAACGACCCGGACAATATGAAAAAAGTCCTTACGGAAGTCGCCCGGCAGAGAACGCGTGAAGCACGCGGCGAAGCGCCTCTTATCGTTGGCTATGTTCCGCCGACCGAAGAAGATCTCAAGACAGAATATTACGGCAACAACATCATCATGAGGGAAGGCTACGACTATTACAGAACGCCGCGTTGCCAGTACCCCACCTCCGTCAACAAGGTTTTGTTCACCAGCCTGGACAAGCTGGCGGCTTTTGATGCTTTCGCCTTCCTGGATACGGTTTCGCCGCGCCCGATCCTCCTGATCGTCGGCAGCAGAGCCGACACCACCTATTTTAGCGAAGCGGCATACGCCAAGGCGCAAGAGCCGAAAGAGATTTTCACCATTGAAGGGGCTTCCCACATAGACTTGTACGACAAGCCGCAATTTGTCTCCCAGGCGGTCGCCAAGCTCTCGGAATACTTCTCCACCTATCTCAAAACGGCCTGAGGACCGCGTGGTGTCCCGTCGGCTGCGCGAGAATCAGGCAAGAATCTGACGGAATCGGATCTACCTTCGAGCCCAGGACGGCATTAGTTTGGCCCACAGGCGAAACGCACTGCTCCTCGCCGGTTTCGGGAACGGAACTTAACGCGTTTCTCCAGAGAACCGATGGCGTCACCGTATGGCGGTTCCACGGGCTTTGCCAAAAAAGAAAAACATTGAGGAGGATGCGTCATGACTGAAAATATCACAGGAAAGATCGTCGTCATAACGGGCGCAAGCAGCGGCCTGGGCGAGGCCACCGCCCGCATGCTGGCCAGCCAGGGAGCCACGGTGGTGCTCGGCGCCCGGCGTATGGATCGCCTCGAGGCCCTGGCGAAGGAAATCACGGCCGGCGGCGGCAAGGCGCTCGCCGTGAGCACGGACGTCACCAAACGGGAGCAGGTCCAGGCGCTGGTCGATGCGGCGGTTTCGACCTATGGCCGCATCGACGTCATGATCAACAACGCGGGCCTCATGCCCCAGTCCCTTATCGAATCCCTCCGGGTCGAGGACTGGGACCGGATGATCGACGTGAACATCAAGGGCGTGCTCTACGGCATCGCCGCGGCGCTGCCGTACATGCAGCGGCAGAAATCCGGGCACTTCATCAACGTGTCGTCCATGGCCGGCCACAAGGTCGGCCCCGGCTATTCGGTCTATGCTGCGACCAAATTCGCCGTGCGGGCGCTCTCCGAGGGCTTGCGCCAGGAAGTCAAGCCCTACGACATCCGCACCACGGTGATCTCTCCCGGCGCCGTGGCCACGGAACTGCCCGACAGCGTGACCGACCCCGTCGTCGGAGAGCAGATCCGCAAGTACTACGAGGCGGTCGCCATCCCGGCAGATTCCTTCGCCCGGGCCGTGGCCTTCGCCATCAGCCAGCCGGACGATGTGGACATCAACGAAATCCTCTTCCGCCCGACGCGCCAGGAGCCGTAAGCAGCCTGTCTCCGGAGCCTTTGCCGTAAGGCGGGGGCTCCGGACCATTGCGAAGACGGCTACCGGCCAAGGCCAGAGAGGCAACCACCGCCGGCATAAGCTGGCAAGCCGCAACCCTCCAAATTAGCGACATTTTTTCATACCGAATGCTTCGCATGAGAGAAGGCCTCTCCTTCTGACGGAACGCCTGCGAAAACAGGCGCGTTTTGCAACAGGCACATATGATTGATCACACGTCCAATGTCGCTGCGCCCGCAGGCCGGTCCGAGGCCATGAAGCTGCTGCCGATCATGGCGGCCGTCTTCATGGCCTACCTGGTCATCGGCGTCGCCATGCCGGTCCTGCCGCTGCACGTCCATCAAGGCCTGGGCTTCGATTCCTTCGTAGTCGGCCTTGTCGCCGGCAGCCAGTTCGCGGCCTCCCTGTTCTCGCGGATGTGGGCGGGCCATCACACGGACCACAAAGGCTCCAAGCACGCGGTCATCGTGGGCCTTCTCGTCGCCGTCGCTTCCGGGCTGCTGTACCTGGTCTCGTTGTGGTTTGTCGCCACGCCCAGGCTTTCGGTCGGCATCCTGCTGCTGGGCCGGGCGGTGCTCGGCGTGTCGGAAAGTTTCGTCATGACTGGAGCCCTGAGCTGGGGGGTGGGCCTTTTGGGGACGCAGCGCACAGGAAGGGCCATGTCCTGGATCGGCACGGCGCTCTACGCGGCCCTTGCGGCAAGCGCACCGGCCGGCACCGCGCTCTATGCGAAGTACGGTTTTGGGGCCATCGCCGTTGTCGCCGCCGTGATTCCCCTGCTTGCCCTGCCGGTCGTGCGCCCGCTGCCCGCCACGCCGCCGACCGCCCGGCAGTCGGGGGGACTGGGCAAGGTGGCCGGGGCCGTATGGATGCCGGGCCTGGGCTTGGCGCTCAGCGGCGTCGGTTTCGGCGCGACCACGACGTTCGTGTCCCTGCTCTACGCGGCCCGCAACTGGGACGCGGCGTGGCTTGCCTTCACCGCGCTGAGCATCGCCTTCATGCTCGGCCGGACGCTTTTCGGCCATCTGCCGGACACCTTCGGCGGCGCCAGGGTCGCTCTGTCCTGCTTCCTGATCGAGGCGTTCGGCCAAGCCCTCGTCTGGCTCGCCCCGGGCGCGGCCCTGGCCCTGATCGGGGTCACGCTCACCGGACTGGGCTACTCGCTCGTCTATCCGGCCCTCGGCGTGGAAGCGATCCGCCGGGCGCCGCCGGAGGCCCGGGGCCTGGCCATGGGGACCTTCACGGTGTTTTTCGATATCACCATGGGGCTCGGCACCCCGATCCTGGGCGGCATCGCGAACTGGGCCGGGCTGCAGGCGGTTTTTTTCGTGAGCGCCCTGGCCGCGCTTTGTTCCGCGCCCATTGCCTGGTGGCTCATGGTCACGCCGGCAAGACAATGGCGGAGCGAACATGCGTGATCCGGCAGTGCGTCACCCCGAGACGGCCCATGCCTTGATTGGCGCTTTGCTGCCGATCATGACGGTCGTTTTCGTTTCGTATCTTGTTATCGGATTGGCCATGCCTGTCCTCCCGCTCTATGTGCATGAAGGACTTGGGTTCGGCACCTTCATGGTCGGCCTGGCATCCGGCTGTGAATTCGCGGCGGCGCTTGTCTCGCGTTTCTGGTCCGGGAGCTATGCCGACACGCGGGGGGCCAACGTGCGATCCTCGCGGGACTCCTCTTCGGCACGGCCGCCGGCCTGCTGTACCTCGTTTCGATTGCATTCACCCAAAAGCCGAACGTCGCCATCTCCATCCTCTTGCTGGGCCGGGTTCTGCTCGGCGCCTCGGAGAGCTTCGTCATAACCGGCGCGTTGGCCTGGGGATTGGTGTTAGGTGGCCCCCACAACACTGGATTGGTCATCTCCTGGATCGGAACGGCGCTGTGGGGCGCCTATGCCATCGGCGCGCCTTTGGGCACAAGCTTGTATGCGCACTATGGTTTTACAGGGATCGCCCTGGTCACGGCCCTTTTTCCGGCCCTGACCCTGCTTGTGGTCGTGCCCTTGCGGCAGGTCGCGCCTTCGGCCAAGGCGAGTCCGCCGATCACCCGGGTGCTCGGCGCCGTCTGGGCGTCCGGGATCGGGCTGGCGCTCACCGCTGTCGGCTTTGGCGTCGTGACGACCTTCACCACATTGCTTTTGCACAGCGCGGTTGGGACATGGCGTGGGCTTGCCTATACCACGCTCAGCGCCGGCTTCATCCTGGACGGAC
>Ga0268359_12411_pt1 | contig 11645 bp, 16 predicted proteins | sample BioMet11_FD_194416 | JGI IMG/M metagenome (GOLD analysis project Ga0268359, IMG submission 194416) | Sewage microbial communities from Oakland, California, United States - Biofuel 11 (PacBio Assembly) | ecosystem: Engineered > Wastewater > Sewage > Unclassified | place: USA: California | collected...
AGCGTGTTCGGCGAGATGCCCTTGACGTCGTGCAGGTAGCCGATGTGCTGCCATAGGTAGTCCTCGAGCGTGATCTCGCCGTGAGAAGCCACCTCGCCCTTTGAAAGAAGCCCCATGCGCCACTCGTCGAGCTTGGCGCGGGCATCGGTCTTCGTCCGACACTCCACGTTCTTGCAGATGCGCTCCGGCGTGCCGTCGTCGTGCGTGACGCTGACCTTGAGTCGCCACTTGCCCTTGGCCCGCTGTTCCACGCTTCCCTTGCTTACTGACCTCATTCTGTTCACCTCCTTCCATGTGTTCGGTGAGGATGGGACTATCTCAAGCCCGGAAGGGCGCCTGAGCCGCTAGCGCTTGCTGCGCTGGTTGAAGGAGACGTTGCAACTGCGGCGACAGAAGCGAGTCTCGCGGATGTTCTTGTCGAACTTCTCCTCACGGTACTTCTTGAAGATGCGTCCGCAGTTCTCGCAGCGGCGCCATGGGGTCTGGTCTGCCCAGAGATGGAAAAACTGGCAAATGACAGCCTCGCCGACGGAGCCGGTGGCAGAGAAGTCAGGCAAATCGCCCCGGACGGAGGAGAAGCGAGCAAACGGATTCATTGGCTCACCTGTGGAGTCGCCGCCCCATTCCCACTGGTAGTCGGACTTACGGTAGGAGGCATCAGACTCGATCAGGAAGCTCAGGGCATCGTTTGTGGCTCTCCAAAGCCCGTCAGAGAGGGCGACGTCATATCCCGCACGGACGTTAAGGCCCTCGGTCTCGGCGGCCTGCACGGCAGGCGCGAGGCGTGGGTTGTTCCTCATGCTGTTCTCGAAGGTGTCGAGCCTTGCTCCCCTCACGATGGCCTCGTCCACGTGAAGGAAGTACTCTGGGCCGGTTTGGGAGAGGAAGCGCTTCTCGCCAAGATATGACAGCAAGTCATCGGCGGTTCCAGCCTCGCTCGCGAAGAACTGGTAGGCCATCGGAAGTACGCACGCAATCTGGAGCACGCGCACGGTCTGGGCCACCTCCGCCTCGGAAATGGCGCCTGCCACATCCCGTCTATCGAGAGTGATGGCGCGGGCGCGTTCCGATAAAAAGGAGGGGCGACAACCCAGCATGTCCTCCGGAATCATCTCATAGAGGGACGACGGCCAGTCAATCGAGTCAAGACGCCCGGCATGGAAGATGTGCGGGATCTCGCGGGCTGCGGATTCTTCGTCCGCAAGATCGGCCGGCCTGAACTTCTTAACCCTCCTGTCGAAGCGGCGACGGAACCACTCAAGCCTTGCGGCCCCCGGGTATAGAGGTGACGCCGGAAGCCCGTATTTGTTGCAGAAGGTAAGGAGGTCCGTCGTGTTGGTCGCATCGACCTTCTGCAGGTCCCCGTTGAACAGCTCGGCCTCGACCAGGGTCTCGACGCCGAGCGTCTTTGGATCGCCGCTCTCCACGAAGTAGAGGAACGACTTGCCATCCAGCTCGCCGTTCGAGACGGATGTCTCGTAGACGTGCCAAGGTCGAAGCTCTCTTGGCTGCCCGGGCTCAAGGAGGCCGTACTGCGCCAACCGACCGGGACTCCAGCTATCGCTGCCCATCATGCGTTCCAATCATCGATACTCTTTGTTTGCATTATAATCTGATTTCTATTGCAATGCAACTGAGCTTAGGATAAACTTGCATCAAAAAGTTGATGATGATGCAAGGAGTGCACCATGGACATCGGAAGGCACACGAAATTCGAGGAACTTCCCGATGTCCTTACGCCGGAGGAATGTGCCTCATACCTCGGTCTCAACGTCCGCACCGTCCGAGCGTACGTACGTGATGGCAAGCTTCGCGCAGCTAGATGCGGGAAGAACTATCGGATCCGTCGCCAATGGCTCGTGGATTTCATGATGCGCGCGAGCAGGTAGCGTGACTGGCGAGCACCGACATACCAAACCTCGGGCCTTTGGCCCCCAGATTCCCGTCGATACTTGCGTTGCGGTCGCTCTTGGCCTGAACGAAGCCATAGTCGTCCAACAGCTTCGTTATCTTATCAGCACCGTCGAGGGCGACCCCCGCCATACGTTCGAGGGGCGCGTATGGGCATGGAATACCTATGACCAGTGGGCAACCGAGCAGATTCCGTTCTTGAGCGCGCAGACCATCAAGCGGGCAATGCGCAACCTGGAGTCCAAAGGCATCGTGCTCTCCCGCCAGCACAAATCCTACAACCGGACGAAGCTCTATTCGGTGGACGAGGAAGCGCTCGCGCGGACGGTCAGCTCGTCCGCAGAGGCCACGGCCTTCGATGCTTCACGTCGCCAGAGGTCGGCCAAGCCTTCCCCATCGGCCCAAGTTGAGCCCTTGGAGGGGGTCAGCCTGGGCCCTTCAAACGGACGCGGGCGACCGGTCGATGGGGAGGACGAGGGCCCTTCAATTCAGAGAATGCCAGAAAGTACATCAAAAACGACCCACGAAAACGGAGGCGGCGTGCACCGAGCTCGGGTCACGAGGACAAAGGGAGGCCGAGCATGACGCCGAGCGAGTGGGGTCGCACATCGCACATCACCCAGGAGCAGCTGGATGAGCACTACGCGGAGTTCCCCTCGGACGCCCCTCGCAGGTGGCGCGTCGAGCATGGGTTCGAGGAGCCCGAGAGAACCGCTCCCGCGAAGAAGGCTGAGCCGCCGGAGATCCCGGCTGGGTATAAGCCTGAGCAGGCGTCGGGCGTGGCGGGGTTGCAGGGCACGGATGGCATCCTGGCCGAGAAGGGCGCCTCGGGCGTGCTCATTTGCGGTGGTGGTGACATCAGGAGGGGCAGGGTCGCCGCCGAGCTGCTTATGGAGGCCTGCAAGCTCAACGGCGGGCTTTGGGGAGCGTTCGTCGACTACCCTGGGCTTTTGGACAGGTGCAGGGCGTCGCCTCTTTACGGGGAGGCGTCTCGGGCGGCCATCATCGCCGAGTACAAGGGGAAGAACATCCTGACGCTCCATGTTATCGACGTCGCCATCACAGACCGCTATGGTGGTGAGGTTCTCGGCGAGATAGTAAGGTCGCGTAATGCGCGGCGCCAGACGACGATCCTCACGGCGAGGATGTCTTGGCAGGAGCTTGAACGCCAGGCGTCGGGAAAGCGGGAACTGGTGGAGTACCTGGAGGACTGCATCGCCCTCCCGGGGACGAGCGGGCTCAATGTCCTGACACTGGATTAGACAAAGAAAGGACCACGACCGTAGACAAAGTCACCGGGCTGTCCATCCAGCTGCTCATCTCCGATGAGGTGGCGAAGACGCTGCCCTCGTTGGAGGCAGCAGCGGGCGATCAAGGCCCCATGGTGTTGTGGCGTCTCGTGTCCATTGTATGCAATTGAGAGTGCTTCATCTTTCAAAAAAACGCTCCAAGATAGTGCCCAGAAAAGTACCCAAAACAACTTCTCAGTACCGCATTCCATCCGATCACATGAAGTCCAGGAAGTGCTGACCTTTCTCCGTATATTCTCTAGGCGGTCACACTTATCGGTGCAGTTTCTAGTGTTGTTCAACACGCAGAAGTAGACTCCGAAGCCGGGGCCTCGGCGAAGTGCGGTCACCTCGCCATCTCGACACTCCGGTCCCAGGTGAGGGTGCGCTTCAGTGCGGCCGGCAACCCGGAGACCATCCCCACGAGCCTGTCGGCGACGGCGCCGGTGCCGTGGACGCCGAGCCTGCTCGCGAGCAGGGACCTCGTCGAGCGCTCCATGAGATGATCAGCCTTGCGGGCGGGTCCAGGGTCTGCCCCGTTTTCGCCATGGGCGAACTACCGCTCACCGAATGAACTCGCCCAAGGACACCCCCGCCCCTCGCGAGTATTAGTTGCCGTCTTCTCCTACCGCTCGCCCAAACACGGTCGTGCCGCCAGATCAAGCGGGGTCCCGTGCGAAATAATCCTTACCAGCCCAGCAAGGCAACGCACGGCAATGGCGGAGTACCGCTATGCCCCGCAGAGCGACGCAAAGCAAAGCAAGACCACGCACGGCACAGCAAGGGCAACGCTAAGCTACGCAGAGCAGGGCTAGGCAAAGGACGGGAGGCCTCTATGGGACCTCCCGTCATCTCGTTCGAAGTCCCGACCGCTGACATGGCCGGTCGTGCCGACTCGGACCATCGGCGGCACGGGGGGACCCGAGGATGTCGGTCTGCTTGCGGCCAAGGCCGCATCCGGTTCGCCCGCGCAGGCTTCTGGCCCCTTCCTGTTCTGCTTCCAGTTGATTTGAGCCGCAACGTCACCGAAAACCGTGCCAGAACGTCAGGGCCGGAAGGACCGCGCGCCGGCGGGCGAGGGCCCGGGCGTCGCGATTCGCGTACGCTCGTACCGGCAGAGGCCCTTCCACGAGCCCCGCCGGAGAGGAAGGGGAGGAGGACGAGCTGTTGCCCTCTCGCACACGACGGTAGCGCGGGAGGCAAGCACCTCTTCCCGCCTCCCGACGCGACCCCCGCGAAGCGCGATCATGCCACGCCCATGGGCGATCCCGCCTCCCGGGGGTCGCTCGCTCCTTTCGTTTGCGAGAGGGCAAAGGGCCCTCACGTTCTAGGGAGCGAACATGAGCGAGACCAAGACCGAGACCCAGCAGCAGCCGGCCACCGACCAGACCGAGGAGCCGAAGACCGTCGCCGAGATGACAGCCGCCGAGGTTGCCATGGAGGGGCGCAGGCTCGCCACGTCCTACCTCGAGAGGCGCGGCTACGCCGTCCTCGAGCGCGGCTGGCGGTGCGCCGCGGGGGAGGTCGACGCCGTGGCCGAGGACGAGGGCGCGCCCGTCCTCGTGCTCGTGAGGACCGCCCGCAGGCTCGGGGAGGGCTCCGACTCCATGCCCGGGCTCGCCATCGACAAGGCGGAGCAGGCCAGGTGCCGCAGGCTCGCCCTGCTCTGGCTCGCGGTGCACCCCGAGGCCGAGGGCGTCCGCGTGGACGTCATCGCCCTCAACATCGTCGGCGAGCGCTGCGCCCGCCTGCGCCACCTCATCGGCGCCTACCAGTGGGAGGAGTAGACCCTGGGACGAGGGACAAACCGCCCACGGTGGCAAAGGTGCCGTCCACGGAAAACGTGGGCGGCACCGCTTTTCCACCGCCACGGCCGCAGCCAAGCCCTCCCGCGGCCGCTCCCCTCGCGTGCAGGAACACCTGACGCGCGCGAGGGGAGCGATGGTCGCCATGCATCCGACGCCGGCGGCCTTGCCAATGGTCCCGGCGCCTTGGGGTTGGAGAGCCCTCCATCTAGCCGCCTGGGCTCGCCCGGGGAGGCATCCGTGGCCCTCGGTGCCGTGGACCCTCCGCCCGCGAATTCATGTCCGCCGTGAAGGATATGTTCGTGGCATTGCCAGACGAGAGGGAGTGGCATCCATGCCGGGACCGCGGGACAGGAACAAGGGATCATGGCACCCGTCCGAGAGGGACTGGGTGCTCGCACGCGAGCTCGCCTCCGCGCGGGAGGCACGGCGCGGCACGGCCGCATGGGTGCTCCTCACCCGGATGCCGGCCGACATGGGCAACGCCTCCTACGACGACGGACGCAGGGTCATGGACGTCACGAACGGCCTCTGGGGCGTCTACGGGGACACCGACGAGCTCGTCACCCACGACATTCGATCCATCGGGGACATGGGGGCAATCCTGGAGCTCCTGGCTCCCGCCGCAGATCTGCTCAGGGACACCGCGCCCGCCGACCCCGTGTGCGTCCACTGGAGACACGCGAGGGACGGGCTCCGCCTCGACGTCTTCAGCGCAGTCAGGGGAAGAGGGAAGGCCATGGCCCTCGCAAGGAAACGGGACGAGGAGACCGTCCGACACGTCTCGAGCGACGCGCGCGTGATGGTCCCCTATGTGGGCGCGAGGGGCTTCGACTTCCCGGGGGACTCCTGGGGCCACTACCTGAGGGCGCGGCATCATCCTCATCTGAGCGTCGTCGAGTAGAGGGGTTTCCGCATGGGTGCCATGTGCCCCACATGGCAGGAAGGCCACGAATTCATGTCCGCCAGGCAGGGTATGCTCACGATATGCCAGACGGAAGGAGACACCTATGCCAGGCCCATGGGACAAGGAGTCATGGCATCCATCCGAGAGTGACTTGGCGCTCGCGCGCGAGCTCGCCTCCGCGCGGGAGGAGGACCACGACGCCGTCGCCTCGGCCCTCCTCGCCCTGGTGACGAGCGGCGGGTCAGGAGACGCCTCCTGCGAGGACGGGCATGAGATCAAGGCCGTCACGGGCGACCTCTGGGGCGTCTATGGCGACACCGACGAGCTCGTCATCGGGACCCACGACGTCGGCTCGGTCGCGGATGCGGAGGCCCTCCTGGAACTCCTGGCCCCGGCAGTGCGGACGCTGCGGGACACCTCCCCTGCCGACCCCATATGCATCCGCTGGGGACGTATGGACGGCGAGCTGCGCCTCGATGTCTACAGCCTGGTCGACGGGGAGCAGAGGGCCCTGAGTCTCGCAAGGGCACGAGGAGAGAAGACCGTCCGCCGTCTCTCGGACGATGCCAACGTGGAGGTCTCCTACGAGGGGCCGGGCAGGTTCGACTTCTCGAGCGAGTCCTGGGGCCATTACATGAGGATCCGGCACCACCTCGTATAGCCTCTGTACAAATGAGATATACAGCCCGTGCTAGTGCTGGTTAGTTCAATAGGGCGTCTTTGGAGAGGGATGCGGCGTAGACCCTGGAACTGTATGGGAGCGCCTGGGACATGGGAGATCCACGACCACGCCAGAGAGCTACGCCACCGCCGAAGAGGACGATGACGTGAGGACCGCCGAAGTACATCGACGGGCCGCTCGAAGACGGCTGACGCTCTTCGATACGGTTCTCGGGTCTCCTGCCTCAAGACGAAACCCATGCGCATCATCACTGGGTTGACAGCAGGCATATGAGCTCTGGTGAGATAACGTAGCATGGCATGTCAGACCACCTGTCGTGGGTGCTACCGTCCGACGGCAACGGAAGGGGCAGGGATGGATACGGCCGATCTGATCATACGCTCCGCAAGGACCTTCCACGAGGAGCTCGAGCGTGACGAGCACGGGCGATACCGCTCTTGGGGGCACTGCTACAAGAATTTCCATGACGCCAGGGATGATTCGGGAGCGGACCTCGACTATCTGAGCCTCCATCTCGCCTTCTACCTGGCAAGCTGGGGCATGTACCGCGGATCGTCGTTCCTGCTGCAGAAGGACTACCTGGTACATGCTCCTATTGTGCAGGAAGTGCTAAGAGACAGGTACGACCCCCTGCTCGACATCGAGTGCGCAGACATCCGCAGAGAGCCCAACCTCAAGCTGCTGGAGGACCTCGGCAATGCCATGAGAAGCCTCTATCGAGAAGCACAAGTGACACCCACGGACACCCTGGTCACGAAGGTTCTGATGGGCACCCTCGGGTGCGTCCCTGCATATGACAGGTACTTCATAGCGGGAATCAAGGACCAATCCGTGGTGGGCAGAGGGGGCTACAGCTACAACAGGAAGTCCGTCGCCGCACTGGCTGACTTCTACGTAGAGAACTCCAAGGCACTCGAGCGCGCAAGGAGTGGCCTGAGGGTCGATGGGTTGGAGTATCCCCAGATGAAAATGCTCGACATGGGCTTCTGGCAGAGGGGCTTCGAACTTGACCCAGGCAACATCGCGAAGGAGGCGCACTAGGCTTTCCGCTCTCGTTCACAATGGGAACGAATATGCTCTGTACTAGGATTGGTTAACTCTCCTGCATCGATTTGCTCTTCCGGACATCTACCTTCGGATCGTCCGACCACCGGATGCGAGAGGTCTCAGGCTACTTAAAGAACGCGCATGGCGTCAAGGAAACTCCTCTCGTACATGGACATCCGTTCGCGGAACTCCTCGTAGCCCGAGCAGCCAGACGGAATCCCGAGCCCAATCTTCCTGTGAATTTGCCCCGCTTTTGTTGACATATCAATTCCCTGGCATCGTGTCAGGAGAAAGGAACGGGAGGACCGGCATGTCGACGAAGTACGCGCCAGAGCTCGAGGAGCAGGCGGTGGCCCCATACCTTAAGGGCTCCACCACCTATGCCGCCGTGGCCAGGGAGCTGGGATGTGACCCGGGATCGCCATCCGACTGGATAACGAAGGCGACCGACGCGGACGGATCCGAGGGGGACGACCCCTTCCAGATGCAGGAGGAGATCCGTCAGCTCAGGTGCGAGAATGCCAGGCTCAAGGAAGAGAACGAGATACTTCTAGAAGCGAGCGCCTTCTTCGCAACCAAGACGATGTGAAGAAGGCGAAGTTCCAGTTCATAGACGCGCATAAGGGCAGGTGGAGCGTGTCCGCCATGTGCCGCGTGCCAGAGGTGACCCGCCAGGGGTACTACCAGTGGGTCAGTCGCTCGATCTCGGCCCACGACGAGCGTGACTTCGAGATAAGCTGCGCCATGGTAGCGCTCTGGGAGAAGCCCGACAGCTCTGCTACGGCGCCCCGAAGACGGTGCTCGGGCTACGCAGGGTGGGCATCCGTGCGTCGAGGAGGCGGGTGGCGCGCCTGATGTCGGAGAACGGCATGGCAGGCACGTGCGGCGTGGGGCCCGAGAGGCCCGGCGCACCGAAGGTGTTTGTGTTCAATAGGAGCTGTGCAGGAATCGCATCGGGAACTGAGCAGCGGAAGCAGCGACAACTGAGCAGATTACGCACGTAGGCCGCACCGACTGACAAGGGGCGCGGCCCGGACTACATTTCCCTTGGGCGGATGACTTCGGCGAGACGCCGTCCAGAGGAGGAAGGGAAGATGACCGTGCCCCTTGACACAAGACAGGATATACGAGAGATGGACGCGTGGGGCGTGCCACGGGCCGAGATAGCGAGGGATCTCGACCTCAGCCGGAACACCGTGCGGAAGTACGCCGACCAGGAGGACCTGTCCCCCAAGCCGCCCATACCCGGGGAGAGGGCCAGACCGTCGACCGACCCCTATGCGGATTGGATCGACTCGGTGCTCGAGGCCGACCTCGGCATGCCGAGGAAGCAGCGCCACACGGCGAAGAGGATCTACCACAGGCTCGTGAGGGAGAGGGAGTACGAAGGGTCCTACTCGTCCGTCTGCAGGTACGTGGCGCGGAGGAGGCGCGAGATGGCCACGGGTCCCACGGAGGGCTATCTCGAGCTGGTCTGGGAGCCGGGTACCGCCGAGGTGGACTTCGGGAACTTCCGCTGCGTGCTGGCCGGCACCCCTACCGACATGAAGCTCCTGGTCGTGGCCTTCCCGCATCCCAACGCGCGGTTCTGTGTCGCGATGCGACGCGAACGCGCGGAGTGCCTCTGCGGCGGCCTCCGCGAGGTCTTCGAGTGGGTCGGTCGCGCGCCCAGCACCATGGTGCTCGACAATGCCACCGAGGCAGGCCGGATGGTCCGCGGCATCGTCACCGAATCGGAGCTGTTCTCCCAGTTCAGAGCGCACTACCGCTGCAAGAGCAGGTACTGCAACCCATACTCGGGCAATGAGAAGGGGTGCGTGGAGAACGCCGTGGGGTTCCTGCGGAGGAACCTGCTCGTCCCCGAACCCGTCGTCTCGAGCGTGGCCGAGCTCAACCGCATGCTGCGCGACGGCTGCGACGAGATCAACGCGGGGTCACACGACAGGAACGGCATCCCGACCCCCGAGGCGTTCAGGGAGGACCTCGCCGCGATGCTCGCGCTGCCCGGCACCCCGTTCGACGCGGTCAGGTGGGTGAGGGCCAAGGCGGACAAGCGCGGATACGCGTGCGTGGACGGCGACGAGTACTGCGCGGGCCCCGCGTGGCACGACCGCGAGCTCGTCGTGGGCATGCGCAGCGACTCCGTCGAGATCCTGGCCGATCGCGGACGCCACGTCACCTCGCTGCCCAGGGCCTGGGGAGACGGCGAGGTCGTGAGGAACCCGGCGTCCCTCATCCCGGCGCTCGTCGCCAGGCCGAGGGCCTTCGGTGAGTCGACCATCAGGAAGGACATGCCCGTCGAACTGGTCGCGGCCATCGACCGCTGTGGCAGGCCCGAGCGCAGGCAGGCCCTCCGCGCGATATCCAGGGCGACCGACGTGGCGGACTTCGCAAGCGCGTGCGAGGCCGCGCGGAGGATATTCGCGAGCGGCAGGGTTCCCGACGACGAGTCCTGCGACCTCCTGGCCCGGCGCGTCGCAGGAGGCGCGCCCGAGCGCGGCGGTCCGGACCTCCGGGTCTACGACGGCTTCCTCGGAAGGGGGGACGAGGCCGATGCCTGGTAGCGACTCACTCGCGGAACGGATGGTGGCGGCCGGCAAGAGGTGCTCCCTGACCAAGTCGGTGCTTCGCGAGTGGGCGGCCAAGGGTTCGCCGCGGCAGGCCGAGTTCCTGCTGGGCTACCTCGAGGCGGAGGGCGCGAGTCGCGACGCGTCCAAGCGTGCCACCCTGCTCAGGAGGTGCGCCCTGCCGCAGGCCAAGACGTTCGACGGCTACGACTGGACGGCCGTCTCCTGGCCTGGGGGGTTCGGCCGCGACGACCTGCTGTCGCTGTCCTTCCTGTCGGACTGCGAGGACCTGGTGCTCATGGGTGACGTCGGGACCGGGAAGACGCACATGGCCTCGGCGCTCTGCATGGCGTGCTGCCAGTCCGACGTCGAGGCCAGGTTCTTCACCGCATCGTCCCTCGTCATGAGGCTCCGCCGTGCCCGTGACGACGGGAGGCTCGACCGTGAGCTCAACCAGGTGGGCAGGGCAGGGCTCCTCGTCATCGACGAGCTTGGGTTCCTGCCGCTCGACACGGACGGCGCGAGGCTCCTCTTCCAGGTGGTCTCGAACGCCTACGAGAGGCAGTCCGTCGTCTTCACGACAAACCTCGAGTTCAGCCGGTGGGGCTCGGTCTTCGGCGACGACCAGATGGCTGCTGCCGTCATCGACAGGGTGGTGCACCACGGACGGCTTCTCCAGTTCCGAGGCGAGTCGTATCGAGTCACCCACGCGCTGATGCAGGACGGGGGTGCTCAATAAGTTGCCCGGCACTCTTGCGATATCTGCTCAGAAACTGATGCGATTTCTGCTCAAGTGCTATTGACTCAACACACCGAAGGAGAAGCCCGAGACCGACAATGCGGAAGACCTGGCAAGGCGCGACCTCGAGGCCGACGGTCCCGACCGGGCGTGGTTCGCGGACATCACCTACGTCAAGACGCACCAGGGCTGGCCCTGCGTCGCGGTCGTCATCGACATATGGTCACGCATGGTGGTCGGTTGGGCGATGGGCCCCAGGATCGACGCGGCGCCCGCCGACGACGCCCTCAGGATGGCGATAGCCAGAAGGTGCCCCTCATCAGGCCTCATACGTCACAGCGATCATGGCTCGCAGTATCGCTCGCTGCTGCCCGGCAGGACGATGCGCGAACACGGTGTCAGGCCCTCCATGGGGTCGGTCGCCAGTCCCTGGGACAACGCGCCGACCGAGAGCCTCGTGGGGATCCTGAAGCGCGAGTGCGTGCACCGCAAGACGTTCGAGACACGCGAGCAGGCACAGCTGGAGATATTCGAGTACATCGAGGCCTTCTGTGACAGGCTGAGGATGCACTCGGCACTGGGCTTCATGAGCCCGATGGGGTTCGAAGAGAAGATGACGAAGAAAGAAGATGTGGGAAAAGCCGCTACCGCGGCTTAAGGCCTGTCAACGAAACTGGGGTAATTTCAAATTCACTGCC
>Ga0268359_12519_pt1 | contig 11635 bp, 11 predicted proteins | sample BioMet11_FD_194416 | JGI IMG/M metagenome (GOLD analysis project Ga0268359, IMG submission 194416) | Sewage microbial communities from Oakland, California, United States - Biofuel 11 (PacBio Assembly) | ecosystem: Engineered > Wastewater > Sewage > Unclassified | place: USA: California | collected...
ATTTTTACCGCGGAAAGTAGCTCAGTTGGTAGAGCATTCAGCCTTCCAAGCGGAGGGTCGCGAGTTCGAACCCCCGTCTTCCGCTCTAAGAAGGCCGACGTAGCTCAGAGGTAGAGCACTTCCTTGGTAAGGAAGAGGTCTCGGGTCCAAGTCCCCGATGTCGGCTCAACTTGGCATTGATTATCAGGAGATTAGAAGGGCATTATTTCGAAATTAATATTAATTAATAATATATTATTATGGCAAAGAAGTATTTAAAAGGGATAAACCCCATGTTAACATTGGTACAATTGGCCATGTTGACCACGGCAAAACCACTTTAACTGCAGCTATCACCAAGGTACTTGCAGAGAGAGGTTCTCCAGAGACGATGAGATCAAGACTTTTGATCAGATTGATAATGCTCCTGAGGAGAAGGAGCGCGGTATTACCATTAACACCGCACACGTTGAGTATCAGACGGCTAACCGTCACTATGCTCACGTTGACTGCCCGGGGCATGCTGACTATGTAAAGAACATGGTTACAGGTGCTGCACAAATGGATGGCGCAATCCTAGTTGTAGCTGCTACCGACGGTCCTATGCCTCAAACAAGAGAGCACATTCTATTGGCACGTCAGGTAAACGTTCCTAAGATTGTTGTATTCCTTAACAAGGTTGACTTGGTTGACGATCCTGAAATGCTAGGACTTGGTAGAGATGGAAGTTAGAGAGCTTCTTTCTTTCTATCAGTATGACGGAGACAATGCCCCTGTCATTAGAGGTTCAGCTCTTGGAGCCCTTAACGGAGACAAGAAATGGGAAGAGAAGGTTATGGATCTTATGGCTGCTGTCGATGAGTACATTCCGCTTCCTGTTCGTGATAATCAGAAACCGTTCTTGATGCCTATAGAGGATATCTTCTCAATCACAGGCCGTGGCACGGTTGCTACAGGTAGAATTGAGACAGGTATTGTCAAGGTTGGTGATGAGGTTGAACTTATCGGACTTGGCGACGAGCCTAAAAAGACCGTCGTAACAGGTGTCGAGATGTTCCGCAAGATTCTTGATGAAGGTGAGGCAGGCGATAACGTTGGTTTGCTTCTAAGAGGTATTGACAAGAAAGACCTTAAGAGAGGAATGGTTGTTGCAAAGCCCGGTTCAGTTACTCCTCATAAGAAATTCGAGGCGCAGATTTACGTCTTGAAGAAAGAGGAAGGCGGCCCGTCACACTCCATTCAAGAATAAATATCGTCCTCAATTCTTCATCCGTACTATGGATGTAACCGGAGAGATTGATCTTCCTCAGGGAGTTGAGATGGTAATGCCTGGTGATAACGTAACTATCCAAGTAGAGTTAATCTACCCAGTTGCTTTGTCAGAAGGACTTAAGTTCGCTATCCGTGAGGGCGGCAGAACTGTAGGCGCCGGACAGGTAACCAAGATACTAGAATAGTCTGTCGGGGACATTATTTTGCTCCCGATAGTTTAGCATCTATAAAATCCCTGAGTCTTAGACTTTTGCAAAGTATAAAAGGATGAGGCGCAGGGGTTAGTTTAGGGACATAGTTCAAGGGTAGAATCGCGGTCTCCAAAACCGCTGATGGGCGTTCGAATCGCTCTGTCCCTGCACTGAATCAGATGTTACGATTTGATTCACGTTTTAATAGGACAATGCAAAGCTTCCAATTGCTGAGTCCATAATTAAAATTTAAATGAACAAAGTAAGTTATAATCTTAAAGAGGCTTATACAGAGTTGACCAAGAAGGTCACCTGGCCTACTTGGGCGCAGTTGCAGAATTCAGCTATTGTGGTAATGGTGACAACACTAATATTTGCAGTGCTTATATTCTTGATGGACATTGCGTTCAAGAACATAATGACGGCCATTTATAATATGCTTTACTAATTTGCTTAACAGATTAATAACAGTTTTATAATGAGTGAGCTGGCAAAAAAATGGTACGTTGTAAGAGCGCAAGGCGGAAAAGAAAAAGAAGGCTCAGGAGTACATAATTAATGAGATTAAAAGACTCAACAAAGAAGATTATGTAACTCAAGTCCTTGTTCCGACCGAGAAAGTCTACAAAGTAAAGAACGAGAAGAAATATATCACCAACAAGATTTGTTTTCCGGGATATATTTTCATTGAGTCCTGCCTAACGGGTGAAATTCAACATATTATCCGTGATATACCTTTCGTGTCGGGTTTCCTGACGGAGATTATCAAGAAGGGTAGCAAGGAGAAAGAACCTGTTCCTTTGCGCGACTCCGAGGTCTATCAGTTGCTTGGAAAAGTAGATGAAATGGCTGAAAAAGAAGAGGAGAATGCAGCGCCATTTGTTAAAGGCGAACCTGTAAAAGTTATCGATGGTCCTTTCAATGGTTTTGACGGAACAATTGACGATATCTTGGAAGACAAGAAGAAGTTGAAAGTTATGGTTAAGATTTTTGGAAGAAAGACTATTCTGGAGCTTAACTTTGTTCAAGTAGTTAAAGAATAAATAAATTTATTATGGCTAAAGAAGTTGCCGCATTAATTAAATTACAAATTAAAGGCGGTGCAGCAAATCCCTCACCTCCGGTAGGACCGGCACTAGGTTCTAAAGGAGTGAATATTATGGATTTCTGCAAACAATTTAACGCGCTTACCCAAAGAAAGCCGGCAAGACGCTTCCCGTCATCATCACCGTATTCACAGATAAGTCCTTTACCTTTGTAGTAAAGGAACCTCCTGTAGCCGTGATGATTAAAGAGGTTGCTAAAATTCAGTCAGGTTCTGCTGAACCTAACAGAAAAAAGGTTGCCAAATTAACTTGGGATCAGGTTAAAAAAATTGCAGAGGACAAAAATGCCCGATCTTAACTGTTTTACCCTTAAGTCAGCCATGAAGATGGTTGCAGGTACTGCAAGAAGTATGGGTATTACTGTAGAGGGAACATTCCCTGCCGATGTTAAATAAAATCAAAACGCAATGAGTAAGCTAACTAAAAATCAAAAAGTATCCGGGGCTAAAGTTGAGCCCGGAAAACAGTACAAGTTGGCTGAGGCTTGCAGTTTAGTAAAGGAGACTACCTATACTAAATTTGATGCTTCGGTAGATGTTGCTGTACGTCTTGGAGTAGATCCGCGCAAGGCCAATCAAATGGTCAGAGGCGTGGTTACCCTTCCTAACGGAACAGGCAAAAAGGTAAGAGTACTTGTATTGTGCACGCCGGACAAAGAGGCTGAGGCTAAAGAAGCCGGAGCTGATTATGTAGGCTTGGACGATTATGTAGAAAAAAATAAAGGGAGGCTGGACTGACGTTGACGTCATTGTCTGCACCCCTACTGTTATGGCTAAAGTTGGCGCCCTTGGAAGAGTCCTGGGACCAAGAGGTTTAATGCCTAACCCTAAGACCGGTACTGTAACTATGGATTTAGCAGCTGCAGTTAAGGATATTAAGGCCGGTAAAATTGACTTCAAGGTTGACAAACAGGGCATTATATGCACAAGCGTAGGAAAAGTTTCATTTACTGCGGAGCAGCTGACACAAAATGCCGGAGAGTTTTTAAACACGGTTGTTAAATTGAAACCTCAGTCTCTTAAGGGAACTTACATTAAGAGCATTTTTATTTTCATCAACTATGGGTCCAGGTATTGCAATTGATGCTAAGGGCATTTGGCGGCCGCTGAATCTGAATAATTTTGAGGAGAAAAATTATGAAGAAAGAGAAAAAATCACAGATTATTGAAGATTTGACAGCCCTAATTAAGGAGAACCCCAATTTCTATATTACAGATATTGAGGGACTTAACGCCGTTCAGACTGCAAAGTTGAGACGTACATGCTTTAAACAGCAAATTAAGTTGCTTGTAGTTAAGAACACCCTATTCTCTAAAGCTTTGGAAAAGAGCGAAATAGAGGAGCCTAAACGATTTGAGCCTTTGATGAAAGGTTCATCGGCAATTATGTTCACAACGGTTCCAAACGCACCCGCTAAGGTTATCAAATCCTTTAGCGCTGCAGACGGAAAAGGCAAGCCGGCTCTTAAGGGAGCCCTTGTTCAGGATTGTGCATACATTGGTGCCGAGAATCTTGATGCACTTTACAACATTAAGTCCAAGAATGAACTTATTGGAGACATCATTTCGTTGTTGCAGTCTCCTGTTAAGAATGTCATTTCTGCCCTACAGTCACAGGGCGGCGGCAAGATTGCAGGCATTGTAAAAACGCTAGAAGAGAAGAAATAATTATTAACACATAAAAAATTAAAAATCATGGCAGATATTAAAAAATTTGCAGAAGACTTAGTTAATCTTTCAGTAAAAGACGTACAAGAGTTAGCTAAAGTTCTTAAAGAGGAGTATGGCATTGAGCCTGCTGCCGCTGCTGTTGCTGTTGCCGGTCCTGCTGCTGCAGGAGCACCCGCTGCTGCAGAAAAGACTGAATTTGACGTTATCCTTAAGTCAGCTGGACAAGCTAAATTACAGGTTGTTAAGGCTGTCAAGGAGCTTTCAGGTCTTGGACTAAAAGAAGCTAAAGATCTAGTTGACGGTGCGCCTAAGGCTGTTAAGGAGAAAATATCCAAGGCAGACGCTGAAGCGTTGAAGGCAAAACTGGAAGAGGCTGGTGCAGAGGTTGAGATTAAATAACTTGAAGTATTAATTTGAACAAGTTTATTATTTCATCCCTCCCTACCTAGCAGGACGTAGTCAGGTTTAGGGCATTTTGCCCTAAACCTTTTTGTCGTTTTTTAAGTTTATTATCAACTAACCTTAACACAATGTTGCAAAACACTAATAATAAGCGAATTTCATTCGCAACCTCTAAAACCCTTCTTGACTACCCGGACTTTCTTGAGGTGCAGTTAAAATCCTTCAAGATTTCTTCCAGTTGGATACAACAGCAGAAAACAGGAAAAATGAGGGATTGTATAAGGTTTTCCAAGAGGTTTTCTCACAGAATTCAGATCCTAAAGGAATTAGAGATACGCGCAATAACTTTGTTCTAGAGTTTATTGACTACTTCATTGACCCGCCGCGGTACTCCATGGAAGAGTGCCTGGACAGAGGACTGACATACAGTGTTGCTCTTAAAGCAAAACTGAAATTGTCTTGTACTGACCCGGAACATGAAGATTTTGAACAAGTTATCCAAGACGTCTATCTGGGAACCATTCCTTACATGACCCCGCAGGGCACATTCATAATAAACGGATCTGAGAGAATCGTAGTTTCTCAGTTGCATCGTTCTCCCGGAGTATTCTTTGGCCAGAGCATGCACACAAACGGAACTAAACTTTACTCGGCAAGAATTATCCCTTTCAAGGGTTCTTGGATTGAGTTCACGACAGACATTAACAATGTCATGTATGCATATATTGACCGCAAGAAGAAATTACCGGTCACAACGCTGCTTAGAGCAATTGGCTTTGAGGGCGATAAGGACATATTAAATATTTTCGGACTTGCACAGGAAGTTAAGGCCACTAAGTCCGAACTGGCAAAATGCGTTGGTAAAACACTTGCTGCCAGAGTATTAAAAACATGGAACGAGGACTTTGCCGACGAGGATACCGGTGAAGTTATGTACATTGAGAGGACTGAGATTGTTGTTGAAAGAGAAACCGTTCTAACGGAAGATTTAATTGATAAAATTATAGATTCAGGCGTTTCTTACATTCTGATTCACAATGAGGATGCAAGTGCTGCGGAATATGCAATAATTTACAACACCTTGCAGAAGGATGTCTGCAACACTCAGAAAGACGCAATCTTCTATACTTACAGACAGTTGCGTAATTCAGAACCACCGGATGAAGCTACTGCAAAGGATGTTATAGAAAAACTTTTCTTCTCGGACAAGAGATATGATTTGGGAGCTGTCGGGAGATACAGACTTAATAAGAAATTGAATTTGACAACATCTCCGGATGTGAGGGTGTTGACAAAACAGGATATTATAGAAATCATCCGCTATTTGATTCAGCTGATTAACTCAAAGGCAAGTGTTGACGATATTGACCACTTGAGCAACAGAAGAGTCCGTACGGTTGGAGAGCAACTTGCAAATCAGTTCAGCGTTGGACTGGCAAGAATGGCAAGGACTATTAGGGAGAGAATGAATGTGAGGGACAATGAGGTGTTCACCCCTATTGAGCTTATCAATTCAAAAACTCTATCCTCTGTAATCAACTCTTTCTTTGGTACTAGTCAGTTGTCACAGTTTATGGACCAAACCAACCCTATTGCGGAGATGACTCACAAGAGAAGGCTGTCAGCCCTGGGTCCCGGCGGACTGAGCAGAGACAGAGCCGGATTTGAGGTACGTGACGTTCACTATACTCACTACGGAAGACTTTGTCCTATTGAGACGCCAGAAGGTCCTAACATTGGATTGATCTCTTCTCTTTGCGTTTATGCAAGAATAAATGATTTGGGATTTATTGAGACTCCGTATAGAAAAGTTGAGAACGGAGTGGTTGACCTTGCACCTACCGGAGTCGTTTATATGAGTGCAGAAGAGGAAGAGAATCAAATGGTTGCGCAGGCCAATGTAAATCTTGACGATAGCGGAAAAATTTTGGATGACAGAATCAAGTGCAGATGGCAGGCCGATTATCCTGTTGTAGGAAAGAAAGAGGTTCACTTGATTGATGTTGCACCTAACCAGATTGCTTCTCTTGCTGCATCAATTATTCCGTTCTTGGAGCACGATGATGCAAACCGTGCGTTGATGGGTTCTAACATGATGCGTCAGGCGGTACCTATTATTTGCCCTGAGGCTCCTATTGTTGGAACGGGCTTGGAAGAGCCAATCATCAGAGACTCAAGAACTCAGATTGCTGCAGAGGGAAAAGGAGACGTTGTTTTTGTTGATGCAAATGAGATTCACGTCAAGTATGACAGAACAGAAGATGAGAAGTTTGTAAGCTTTACATCTGATGTTACTGTTTACAAGATGCCAATGTATAGAAAGACAAATCAGAGCACTTCCATCCGCTTGAAACCTATCGTAAGAAAAGGACAAAAGGTTGAGAAGGGAGATATTATGACTGAGGGTTATGCTTCTCAAAACGGAGAGCTGGCTCTTGGTAGAAACTTGAAGGTTGCTTTCATGCCTTGGAAAGGTTACAACTATGAGGATGCAGTTGTTTTGAGTGAGAGAATGGTCCGCGAGGATATTTTCACTTCTGTGCATGTAGATGAATACATCATGGAAGTGCGTGATACTAAGCGCGGTCCGGAGGAACTGACAAAGGATATTCCAAATGTCAGCGAGGATGCAACAAAGAATCTTGATGAAAACGGTATTATCAGAGTAGGAGCTTCTGTTGAGCCCGGAGATATCCTAATTGGAAAAATCACTCCAAAGGGCGAGACTGATCCTTCTCCTGAGGAAAAACTTTTAAGAGCAATCTTCGGAGATAAGGCCGGTGATGTTAAGGATGCTTCATTAAAGGCGTCTGCTTCACTTACAGGTACCGTAATTGGAAAGAGACTGTTTAAGAAAGTGGGCTCTGGAAAGATTTCAGAGGCGGAAAGGAAGAAACTTAAAGTTGCTCAGAAGAACGGAGTTGCAAAAGCCGATGAAGAATTTGAGAAAAAGGCTAAGGAGTTAAGAGGCTCATTCTTGGATAAGCTCACGACTCTTACCTCCAAGAAAACATCTCTTGGCATAAGCGACATGTACGGAACTCTAATTATCCCTAAGGGAGATTTATTTAAGAGAGAATGTTTGGATAAGATTGATTATGAGAATATTAATCCTACCAAGTGGACTTCCGACAAGCATGCAAACACTTTGATAAAGACGCTGATCAACAACTACTTAATTCAGTACAAAGTTTTGGATTCTCAGAACAAGAGAAAGAAATATGATATCACTATCGGCGACGAGCTTCCAAACGGAATTACTCAACTTGCAAAGGTTTACCTTGCAAAGAAGAGAAAGATTAGGGTTGGAGATAAAGTTGCAGGACGCCATGGAAACAAAGGTATCGTTGCCAAGATAGTTAGCGATGAGGATATGCCTTTCATGGAGGATGGAACAATTATGGATATTGTTTTAAACCCTCTTGGCGTACCTTCTCGTATGAATCTTGGACAGATTTATGAGACCGTTTTAGGATGGGCCGGGCGTGAGCTTGGACTTAAGTTTGCTACCCCTATTTTTGACGGCGCTTCTTTGGAGAATATCTGCAATTACACAGACAAGGCAGGACTTCCAAGATATGGAACAACTTGGCTAAGAGATGGCGGCACGGGTGAGATGTTTGACCAGCCTGCTACAGTGGGAGTTATATATATGATTAAACTAGACCACATGGTAGATGACAAGATGCATGCTCGTTCTACCGGACCTTATTCTCTTATTACTCAGCAGCCTCTGGGCGGTAAAGCTCAGCTGGGAGGCCAGAGATTCGGAGAGATGGAGGTTTGGGCTCTTGAAGCGTTTGGAGCTGCAAATATTCTGCAAGAAATTCTTACAATCAAGTCAGATGATATCACAGGCAGAAGCCGCGCATATGAAGCAATCGTTAAGGGTGAGCCAATGCCTCAACCTGGTATTCCAGAGTCACTTAACGTATTGTTGCATGAACTCAGAGGCTTAGGCTTAAGCATTCACTTAGATTAAAAAATTAATAAATATGCCTTTAAAGAAAGATAATAAAGTTAAGACCAATTTCGGCAAGATTAGGATCAGCCTGGCATCTCCGGAAGGAAATTCTGGAGAGATCACACGGCGAGGTTTTGAAACCGGAAACTGTTAACTATCGTACATACAAACCGGAGAGAGACGGATTGTTCTGCGAGAGAATCTTTGGTCCTACAAAGGATTACGAGTGCTATTGCGGAAAATATAAGAGAATCCGCTACCGCGGAATTGTCTGTGACCGTTGCGGTGTAGAAGTAACAGAGAAGAAAGTCCGCAGAGAGAGAGAGGGCCATATAACCCTCACCGTTCCGGTTGCTCATATCTGGTATTTCCGTTCTAATCCTAACAAGATTGGGGCTTTGCTTGGCATTAAGAGCAAGCAGCTGGACTCTATAATTTATTATGAGAGGTACGTGGTTATTCAACCTGGTATTGCAGCGGAAAAAGGAACAAAAGAGTTGGATCTTCTTACTGAAGATGAATATCTGGCACTTGTTGACACCCTTCCAAAAGAGAATCAGCAGTTGACAGATGACGATCCCAACAAATTTATTGCAGAGATGGGAGCAGATGCCATCTATAAACTACTTGCAAAACTGGACCTTGACCAGCTTTCTTATACATTAAGAAGCAGTCTTGAGCATGAGACGTCTCAACAAAGAAAAGCAGAATCTCTTAAGAGACTGAGCGTTATAGAAGCGTTCAGAGATTCAAAAGATATCAATAAGCCGGAGTGGATGATTATGAAGGTTATCCCTGTAATCCCTCCGGATTTAAGACCCCTTGTTCCACTGGACGGAGGACGTTTTGCTACTTCCGATTTGAATGACTTGTACAGAAGAGTCATTATCAGAAATAACAGACTTAAGAAACTTATTGAGATTAAGGCTCCGGAAGTGATTCTTAGAAACGAGAAGAGAATGTTGCAGGAAGCTGTAGATTCTCTATTTGATAACTCCAAGAAATCCAATTCAGTAAAGACAGAAGCAAATAGAGCGCTTAAATCTTTGTCTGATTCCTTAAAGGGAAAGCAGGGAAGATTTCGTCAGAATTTGCTTGGTAAACGTGTTGACTATTCTGCACGTTCAGTTATTGTTGTTGGTCCGGAACTTAAGATGCATGAATGCGGTCTTCCAAAATTCATTGCCGCTGAGCTTTACAAACCGTTCATTATCCGCAAATTGTTGGAGAGAGGTATTGTAAAGACTGTCAAGAGCGCAAAGAAAATGGTAGACAGAAAAGACCCTGTTATTTGGGATATTCTTGAGAACGTAATGAAGGGCCATCCTGTTTTGCTTAACCGTGCCCCTACTTTGCACAGACTTGGTATTCAGGCATTCCAACCTAAATTGATTGAAGGAAAAGCTATTCAGCTGCATCCTCTTGCATGTACTCCTTTCAACGCCGACTTTGACGGTGACCAGATGGCTGTCCATCTGCCGTTAGGAAATGCTGCAGTTCTTGAGGCTCAGTTGCTCATGCTTTGTACTCATAACATTCTTAACCCTGCAAACGGAGCTCCTATTACCGTTCCTTCACAGGATATGGTTCTTGGCCTTTATTACATCACAAAGCCAAGGAAAGGTGTCAAGGGAGAGGGAATGTATTTCTATGGTCCGGAGGAAGTTGTAATTGCAATTAATGAACAGCATCTGGATATGCACGCTGTCATTCACGTAAGACTTCCAAAAGATCTCATGAATGAGTCCAATGGTTATGAAATCAAAGAAACTACTGCCGGAAGAGTTGTCTTCAATCAAGTAGTTCCAAAAGAGATTGGATTTATTAATCAGGTAATTAACAAGAAATCTTTAAGAGACCTTATCGGTGTTGTCATCAAGGTCTGCGGAGCAAAGAGAGCTACGGAGTTTTTGGATGATGTAAAAGCAATGGGATATATGATGGCGTTCAAAGGAGGTTTATCCTTCAACATCAACAACGTCATTGTCCCTGTAGAGAAGGAGAAACTTGTTAATGAAGGGTACAAGAAAGTTGACGCCGTTAAGGCAAACTTTGACGCCGGCCTTATTACAAATAATGAGCGTTACAACCAAATCATTGATATCTGGACAAATGTAAATAATGAATTGGCCAATATAGTTGTAAAGGAAATTTCTGCTGATAATCAGGGATTTAATCCGGTATGGATGATGTTGGATTCCGGAGCCCGCGGATCTAAAGAACAGATTCGTCAGCTTTGCGGAATGAGAGGTTTGATGGCTAAGCCGCAGAAATCCGGAGCAACTGGAGGAAATGAAATTATTGAGAACCCAATTCTTGCAAACTTTAAAGAGGGACTTTCTGTATTGGAGTATTTTATCTCCACTCACGGCGCTCGTAAAGGTCTGGCTGATACCGCGTTGAAAACTGCAGATGCGGGGTATCTAACAAGACGTCTTGTGGATGTGTCTCATGATGTGATTATTACAGAGGAAGATTGCGGAACTCTAAGAGGTCTTGTGGCGACAGAGATTAAAATAAGGATGAAGTTGTAGAGACACTTTATGACAGAATCCTTGGAAGAACCACTGTTCATGATATTTACAACCCTCTTAATGGAGAAAAGATTATTGGTGCCGGTGAGGAAATCACAGAGGAAATTGCCTCAACAATTCAATCTCTGCCTATAGAAGCTGTCGAGATCAGGTCAGTGCTTACATGCGAAAGCAAGAAGGGTGTTTGTGCTAAGTGTTACGGACGTAACCTTGCAAGAGGCAGAATGGTAGAGAAAGGAGAAGTTGTTGGAGTTATTGCAGCTCAGTCAATTGGAGAACCGGGTACACAGCTGACACTTAGAACATTCCACGTTGGAGGTACTGCATCCAATGCTGTTGTTGAGAGTGAGATAATTTCCAAGTATGACGGTAAGCTGGAATTTGAAGAGCTTAGGACTTTGGATAAGAAGGGGGACAGTGGAGTTAAGCAGACAATTGTTACGGGACGCGCAACGGAGGTAAGAATTGTTGATGCCAATACTGAAATCACAATGTCAGAGTACCGTGTTCCTTACGG
>Ga0268359_10795_pt1 | contig 11631 bp, 11 predicted proteins | sample BioMet11_FD_194416 | JGI IMG/M metagenome (GOLD analysis project Ga0268359, IMG submission 194416) | Sewage microbial communities from Oakland, California, United States - Biofuel 11 (PacBio Assembly) | ecosystem: Engineered > Wastewater > Sewage > Unclassified | place: USA: California | collected...
TTCACCTTTCCACAACGAACCAATTCATTGAATATCAAACTTGCTTTCTCTCGCTCGCCCATTCCAAGCCAGCAAATCCGGCTCGGCAAACCCTGAAACTGAACCTTCTCGCGAGCTTCGCGCAACCAGTGAATGAGATGATCATTTTCGGGAAATGCCGCTATCAGGGCTTCATCCGTAGTATAAATATCTTCCGGGTCGCCAGAAAGCGCTACCCAACGGAACGGCCTTTGCCTTCGCAAAACAGCGGACGTATGAACTCAGGACAAATCCTTTAAAGTCGAAGGCATTTTTTCGCCTCCCCTGCCATGCAAATTCACGTAAATTATTGCCATAATCAAAAGTAACGCTTCCCCCGTTTTTGCATTTCGAGCATAAAGCCTACGTGCCGGGCCATACTTTTCAGCGACAACTGTTTATATTTTTCAGGATCGGATTTCCTCATGATGCGGGCTTGTTCCATAGTCAGTCCATGGGCAAAATAACCATTGACCGGATCGTGTGCCGAAGTTTGGTCGGTAAGCACATCCGGAATAATATTATCCCGCAATAATTCTTCGAGGACGTCTCCAATGTTTCCCACCAAGCCTATCGAAACCGCATCCCCGTTTTCCCGCGCCTGAAGCATCCAGTTTTTAGCCTGTTCGTAATCGGAGGTCATTTTATCGATATAACGGGTGTCGAGCCGTTTTTTTATCCGTTCAGGATCAATTTCCACACCCAGAAAAACAGCTCCAGCCATAGTGGCAGCCAGAGGTTGGGCTCCACTCATGCCTCCCAGTCCGCCCGATACGATGAGTTTATGTTTCAGGCTTCCGCCGAAATGTTTCCTCCCACAAGCGGTAAATGTCTCGTACGTACCCTGCAAAATCCCCTGTGTACCAATGTAAATCCAGCTTCCGGCCGTCATTTGTCCGTACATCATCAATCCACGCTCTTTCAGGCTTTGAAAATGCTCCCAGTTGGCCCAGGCCGGCACTAAGTTGCTATTAGCAATAAGTACCCTCGGCGCTTCAGGATGTGTCCTCACTATCCCGACTGCTTTTCCAGATTGTACCAGCAAACTTTGGTCATCTTCCAGCATCAGCAATTGGGCGATTATCACTTCCAGCGCTTCACGGTTACGGGCAGCCTGGCCAGTTCCCCCATACACCACCAATTCTTCCGGTAGTTCCGCCACTTCGGCGTCCAAATTATTCAACAGCATACGCAAAGGCGCTTCCGTTTGCCACGAGCGGGCATGAAGTTCATTGCCCCTCGGGGCTTTATAATGGGGATGAGTAGCAAATTCCTTAATAAATTCCGAAGGTTTCATGGCGTTCGTTTTTAAATGATAAGTGTTGTTGGATGGCTATTTCGTTGGCAACTTTTACTAAATCGCCGTTCCTGACGATACCTATGGCTTCGTCAATATCTTTGGACATTTGCCGGTCTTTATCTACAAATTCAATTTTACTTCGGACAAGATCATGGCAGGCATCAACGATCGCTCCTGAATGCAATGGCAGGCGGAAATCGAAAGCCTGAGCAGCGCAGAAAAGTTCCAGGCCAAGTATTTTTTCGAGATTATCTACAATTCGCAAAGCTTTACGAGCTCCTATGGAACCCATGCTCACGTGGTCTTCCTGCCCCATGGAAGTGGGGATGCTGTCGGCGCTGGCCGGGTAGCACAAGCTTTTATTTTCGCTTACCAAGGCAGCCGTGGCATATTGTACAATCATAAATCCGGAATTCAACCCCGTTTCTTTCACCAATAATTTTGGAAGTCCCGGGATTTTTTCATCCAACGCCAGATATATCCGCCGGTCGGCAATATTTCCCAGTTCCGAAGCAGCCAAAGCCGCATAGTCGATCGGTAACGCTACCGGCTCACCGTGGAAGTTTCCGCCGCTGATGGCTTTTTCTTCGTTAAAAACAATGGGATTATCGGTAACAGAGTTCATTTCCACCTCCAGCATTTCTTTCAAATGAAGATAAGCATTCCGGGCCGCGCCATGAACCTGCGGGATGCAACGGAGAGAATATGGATCCTGTACCCGTGAACAGTTCTTATGAGAAGCGTTTATTTCCGAATTTTTAAGTAATGTACGTATCCTTTCGGCTACATAAAGCGAACCTTTGTATGGACGAAGCAAATGCAACGCCTCATCAAAAGCCTTGACAGAACCCAGCGTACCTTCAAGTTGCATGGCCGCGATCATGTCGGCTGTATCCAGGCAGTTTTGAAACCTCTGCATGAACTGAACAGCATTGGCCACTATAAACTGCGTACCATTGATGAGCGCCAGCCCCTCTTTCGCTCCCAGTTCAACCGGCTGAATGCCAAACTCTTTTAAGGCATTTTCGGTCGGTATCATTTCCCCCTTTACATTCAGCGACCCAAGTCCGATCAAGGGTAAAAACAAATGCGACAGCGGAGCCAGATCGCCCGATGCGCCTACCGATCCCTGGGATGGAACGCATGGAATTACATCGTTTTCTATGTGCCAGATGATTCTTTCGAGTGTAGCCAGATTTATTCCCGAGCAACCAAAAGAAAGCGCATGCGCTTTAAGTATCAGCATCAGCTTTGCTATTTCAGGAGGAAGCAACTCTCCTACCCCCACACTGTGGCTGATCAGTAAATTATATTGAAGTGTCCGGGTTTCTTCTTCCGAGATGGAGGTAGTACAAAGCGGCCCAAAACCGGTATTGATGCCATAAACCGTTTTGTGCGAATGGACTATGGAATCGACTATTTTACGGTTTGCCAATACCTTTTCTTTCGCTTCATTGCTCAAAAACCGCTTTCAACCTTCCGCTACAAATATCGAGCGCCAGTCCAATGCTCATGCGATCTTCGCCGAATTTAAACGTATCCATATTTTAATTTACTTTAAATGAATAATTCAATTTTAGCAATAAACCGATCAACTCCATATTTGGATTCTTCAGTTGAAAACAACCTTTCGAATCCTGAAAGTAAGAGTTTGAAACCGCTTCCAGTAATTTTCCGGCAATACCCGAACGTCTGTAATCCGGGTCAACAAAAACGTAGTCAAGATACAAGTTTCCTTCGCCTTCTGAAAATGCGGCAAATCCAACGATATTGTTCTGTTGAGTTGCAGCCAGCATTAATCTCTCATTATCAAAAGAGTAACCAGCACCTTTTCATTTGCCCATTTGATGATTTTTTGTCGATTTCTTAATGTCGGCAAGCGAACACCTGATCTGAAGAGGAACCGCCGAAAGTGTCTCCAATGTATGAAGCGATAGGAATCCCGAAGCCACTTTTTCTTCCAGGTTCGAGAGCGCTTCCAAAAAAATCAATTTTTCCCTTCGGGAAACAACTGATCCATGGTCAGAAGCATTGCTTTCCACACCTCATGTACTTCATCAAGTAAATTCCGTCCCTTGGTGGTGAAATACATCAACTTTTACCCGGGCGTCGGCATCGTTCGGAACCATCTCCACCAGCTTCTTCTTCTCCAGCTGAGCAATCATTTGACTGATGGCCGAATGGCTTACTTCCAGTTCGTTGGCTATCTCGGTCAGCGACATCGGGCCTTTCATATCCAACAGGTAAAAAAACAGGAAACCAAACCGGTTCAAACCCGATTTTCCGCTCTTTATATATTTTCGAAACCTCGGACAGGAAGCGGTCGCTGATCCGTTTCATCCGCGTACCAAGTATCAAAAGTCCTGCATCTGCGTAGATATTCATATTTATAAAAGTACTTATATAAGTACTTGCAAATATAATTCATCTTTTTCAGAAATGTACCCGGATAAACAAATATTTTCAGTATTATGATTTTTTTTAAGAAGAGATAATTGAATATGATAACTGATAATCAGATTAGTTATATATTCAAAAAAATAATTTAACTTTTGGGAAAGAATAATACGATATGACTTCTTACAACGGACGGGCAACGACAATTCCGGTGGCTGTTTTGTTGTATTTAAGGTAAGACGATAGAGTTTCCGTCGAAATCATTACTTTACCATACCGCTGGCTGGCATGTAAAAGATGGATTTTCCCGTTTCGGCGAATGGCCAACACTACATGTTGAATATCCAGTCCTGCCATGTTGGTGGTAATCCCTATAACATCACCATCGTGCAACAAATACTCCAGAGAAGCCACTTTGTTTTTCGGTATATAACACAGTTTTCTACCGTTAATCAGGTTTTCCTGTCCGGACATTTTACTTATAAATTCAGGATTATCATGCAACCGAACGTATTTGTCAGCATGTCTGCTCATAAAATAAACCATGGGGATAAACGGGTCGTTATTAATAGCGCAGGTTTCATTCTTTACAATACCTTTCGCCTCGTTATCGAAAATCCAATCGCTGAAATAGTGCAACCGGGATGTGTAATCAACCAGCAAGCCACCTCTGTATCTGATTTTTAAAAGTTCATTGACAAACATTCCAAAATCAGGCTGCTCATGCTGCGCCGCGCGAGCCAAAGCCAGACAATTTTCGGCAAAGGTGGTGCAATCCAGCCCCGACAGGTTCACAATCAAATGCTCCTTATCACCTTTCTCCAAAGTTGAGGCCACATAAGGTAATCCAATGAGTTGCCGGCCCGCCTTCACCATTAAATCGCCGGTGGACAAAGCCTTTTCATGGGACAATACTGCCAGAATACGGGTTACTGTAAGCGAATCTGTTACAGTATAATCCACTAGGGGAACAATATTTTGTGCCGAAAGCATTTGAAAAACAGGCGATAATACATAAGCAAAAAGTAGCAATATTTTTTTCATGCGGGTATCCATTTTATTATGAAGTGAACATTCCAACGAAGACCCAAATTTAGTGATTTCGGACAGAAGATACAAAATATTTCATTTATAAATTACATATATTCAATTCAATTAGCTTTTCGGATTATATCCATACGTAAAGACTTCATGAAACCTAATATATTTTATGCAATATATTATTTTTGAGTATATTATAATAAATAATCCCCCACAAATATTTTCAGTTTGCGGGGGTTGTTAACTTAACCTGTTTTCGTTATTGAAATGGATATTTCGATCCAAAAAACGAAAAATAAACATATACTTCCATGAATAAAAATACAAATGATCAGAATTAAATCTTTTATGTTACCAGTAAAGAAACATTATCACAAAACAAAGCAAAAATAAAACGACAGCCCAAAATCGGAAGTCATTGTAAAATTTCACACCTTTGTACGATTTTGCCTCATCGATAAAGAATTGACGAGTTATTACATTACCTTCTGTTTTTTCGACGGGTGGTGCTGGAGTAAGTAAACTGACAACGATCATCACAACACTCACAAATGCAAAATTAATTGGCGCCAAATATAGCCAATGCAATGGAGCATCAGGATTTTGCGCGGATTGTATGAAATGTTCTTTGCCATAAAATATCATGAATAAAGCCATAGCAAAGGTGGAGAGCAAACCGGCAAAAATTCCGGTTCCGTTAGCCCTTTTCCAAAACAACCCAATGATAAATGCCGCCACAATCGGTGGACCCACATAAGATAACATTTCGTTGTAATAGTTAATAAGTGTCCCGAATTTTTCGATATATGGCGCCCACAACACCCCGATAACAAGCACAGTGGCTGAACAAATCTGCCCCACACGGACAAGTTTTTTTGAACTGGCATTTTTGTCGATACGCCGATAAAAATCCATTGTAAATAAAGTTGAAACCGAATTGAGGCAAGCGCTCAAACTGGCCGTAAGTGCCGAAACCATTACTGCAAGTAAGATACCAAGCAAGATATTGGGCATCCAACTGGTAACCATTTTAGGATAAATACCATCAGGAGGATTGACACCCGGTATGGCAACAGCTGCCTGCATGGCAGGAATGAAAATAAAATACAAGGTAAGCAACGTGAGAAAACCTGTAAGTAGCACACCTTTTCGTCCATGATCGACCGACTTGGCCGAAAGAACCCGCTGTACTAATTGTTGGTTATTTCCCCAGAAATAAAAGCCCAGGATAGGGAGCGATAATATCAGAGCAGGCCAAGGAATGGCTATATCGTCAGTACCGCGGATAAGGTGAAGGTAAGCTGTGTCGTGGAAACGCCGAACAAGAACATCCCAGCTACCAACATTATGATATGCGATAATAGCCAGAATAACCGACCCTAAAATTAGGATAACAGCCTGAATGACTTCGGTTTTTATCACAGAATTAAGTCCCCCTGGAATGGTGTAGGAGGCGACGATAATTGCCGCGATAATCACGATGACCTGCAGTTCCATTTCAGGGAAAATGATTTTGAAGATCATGGCGCTACCGTACAAGGTAGCTGAAACATCCATAAATACTCCACTGAAAACGGATATGCCTGAAAAATAATATTTTGACCGTTGGTCGAATCTGCGTTCAAGAAATTCGGGCATGGTAAATACTCCGGATTTTATGTAAAAGGGAAGAAAAATCCAGGCAAAGAAAATCATTACAAGTATTGAAATGAGATTATAATTGAATATGACCATGCCATACTGATAAGCTGAACCGGAGTGCCCGATAAGGGTCGATGTGGAAATGCTGGCCGAGAACAGTGAAAGTCCTACCGTTATCCACGTCATGTTTCGTCCGGCCAAAAAGTATTCATGTGAAGAGCCGTTTTTGGCGTTCTTCAGACCCCACCATGTGATTCCGAGAATATAGATGATGATAATAATCAGGTCGACAGGATTCAGATTAGTATAAAAAGTATTCATAATCAAAAATCAAATGTTGTAAGTAAAATAAAACCATTAGCCGGAATATGCACTTCAAGTTTTCCCGAGTATGCTGATACCTTTCGTGCAGGAACAGGGAAGCCATCATTGTCAACGGGTCGTAGTTTCTCTGAATAAATATATTGGCGGAAATTTTGTTTATATCCTTTTGCAGGGATATTGATGCGGATGTCTCGTTCATTATCCGAAAGATTAACCAGAGCGATGGTGATTCCACCTTTACCAAACCCGCTAACGATTCGCACTCCATCTGTTTCGGACGGAACGGATGCAACAATATTGATTCCCAGCGGGAAATAGCGGCACATAAGCGACCATGGGTAGAACCACGGACGGATGTTTTCATCGGCAGGATTGTTGCAGAGTTCGGTTCCCAGAATATTCCAGCAACCCCAACGTTTGAGCTGATGTTTGTCACCAGAGTCATCTTTGGTATGCATGGCATCGTCCAACGACCAGGCTATGGCACTACTGTAACCTGCATTCATTGCCTGAATCAGAATATTTGCCATATCTATTCCGTAGCTGAAATCGTAAACCGCCATTTGACTGTCTTCGCTGCTAAATTTATCTTGCTTAACCCTGGCTTGATTTTCAGGAGTATCGCGGTTGAACCCTACTTCACCCAGAATGATTGGCTTGCCACTTTTACGCACCATCTGTGCAATATTGCCGTAAAATTCCTCGAAATTACCAGTTCTAACTTGGTTGAAACCCGGATAAGAATGGATGTCGTACAAACCAATGCAATCGTCCAATTGTTTGACCGACTGTTCTACCCATTGCACACCTGTGTATGGGGAGCGGGGATGATCAAAATGCGCAACCACATCGGGGCCGGCAATGCTGATTTTTCCAGAAAGTCCCGATTTATCCAAAGTGGCTTTAAACATGCGGATGCCAGCGCTCCATTCATCCCAGTTTCCATTGGTCGATGCCCAATTACCATTCGGCTCATTCACAAAATTATAGTACTTGATACAACTATAACCTTTTTCATTAATCAGGTAATGAAGAAAACGAACGATTATGTCAACCCAGCGAGGGTCATTGGCACCGATAAAAACTCCGCTCAGTCCCGCATTCTGATCGTGTACTTTGTAAGGGCATCCCCATTCACCTATCAATACAGTAATATTATTCTTCTGACAATAACCAAGCAATTTTTCAAGAGCTTGAACTTCTGGTGAATGAAAGTCGAGTATCGCTCTGCCATGTTGATCAAATCCTTTAAGATAACGCCAGTTGGCCTGATCAAGTACTCGAACCAATCCTGGCCTCATGTATGAAACGCGCGAAAAGACCTTTTCCCATTTGGCTTCAGTCATTAGCATACCCCATTCAGCTTCAGGCGCATCTGCATGCGGATAAGCCGACCATTGAACACCATTCCCCAAAAAAGAAGAAGTGATAATTTTATCAGGACGTACCGTGATATATAATTTTTCAGTTTTACCAGCCGCAAAAGTGAAGAGCGACAACAAAGCCCCCAATATCATTTTTTTATTCCGCATTATTGTTTTTTCAAAAAATCCAACAATTCATCCACTTTACAAGTTGCCAAACCCACAAACTTATCGGCAGCTCCGTAATAAACATACAACGTGTCATCCACGATTACATTGCCTGTGGGAAATACACAACCGCTATACATTCCATTTATTTCATAATCATGTTCGGGTTCCATGACAAAATTTTCGGCTCTCGCCAGTATTTTCTTCGGATCGTCCAGATCAAGCAAAGCGACACCCACCCTGTAATAGCCCTTTCCGCCATTTTCTACTCCATGATAAATAAGCAACCATCCATCTTTGGTTTTCAGCGGTGGAGTGCTTCCCCCTATTTTTTCCTCCCAGGTTCCAGGGCGACCCTGCATCAGAAGATGGCTTTTTTCTTCCCATACCATCATATCGTCGGAAAAAGTAATCCAAATGGCCGGTTGACTGCAACCATATTCAGCCCCAGTCCATTGCTTGGGACGATGCAGCATTGCAAATTTACCATTTATTTTTTCAGGAAAAAGAATCACATCCCTATCGTCAAGGTTGGGACGGGTCAAACGACCTAATCTTCGCCATGATTTAAAATCTTTAGTCATCGCCAGTCCCGAATTGGCAATGTTTTCTCGATAAACAGCCGGAGCATTCAACCCCACGACGGGAACACGTACTACATCATGCGCAAAAGTCCAGTAACGCCCTGGAGGAAAGGGTCGGTAAGCATAAGTTACGTAGAACTCATTACCAAATTTTACGATTCGGGCGTCTTCCACTCCGCCTGAATCGGGGCCATCGGTACTTGGACCGAAAACAGGTTTGTTGGATACACGCTCGAAATGAACCCCATCGTGGCTTGTAGCCAGGCCAAAACGAATAATATGGTCTTCATCGTCGCCCGCAGCCCGATACAGAAGATAAAAGGTTCCGTTTTCGTACCACACCCCAGGATTACACACTACCAGATTTTCCCAATCGTTAGCCGGATTAGGTTTTAAAATGGGATTAGCCCCATGCTTTTTCAATATCATATCAATATATTTATGAGTTATTTTACCTGTTTGCTTTTTAAAGGAACTTCAATTTTAAAAGGTGAAAGGGGTAAACCTTCGGAATTAAAAATATTGCCTGCCGAGATATTATGCCAGCAATAACGAACATGTTTCGGGATAATTCCAGCAGGAGGAATAATCTGAATAACAGAGTCAGACACTTTTGTTTCGGACAGAAAAAAATCTGTTCCATTTTCCGAAACTTCCATTTCGATTTTACCAACTTTTGTTTTTAAACCTTTATATGTATTTTTAATTTCCAAAATCAGAACATTGCCATTCCATATCACGTTTTCTACTTCCGGATAATTGCATTTAAAATTTTACTGTACATGTTGGTCAGCGCTAAAAGAGCCAAACGTTCGCCCACTTCTTTTTTGCGAGCCGGATGGATGTTGTCCGGATCACCCAAATCGATGGCAAGGGCGATATGGGCATTCGGAGTGGTTTTAGCTACATAGCTTTGCATACTCCTGATCAATACGGATTTATCACCTTCCGGATCGCTGTAATTATATGGTGCAATCTGGACAAAATAAAATGGTAAATTTTGTTTGAATTCATTTCGCCAGGCTTTTATCATGTCGGCAAACATTTCGGCATATCGGTTGTCGCCCACATTACCTTCGCCCTGATACCAGATGCAACCTCTGAAACTCATGTTGAGCAGAGGGTTTATCATACCATTGAACAATGCAGATGAGGTAAGAAACAAAGGTTTCCCTTCGCGCGGAATGGGAGCTACTTCGGCCAAATCGAAAACTTTGCGATAGCTCCACTCTCCTGCCAGACTTATTCTATCGGGTTTATTGACCGAAGAATAATACATTTTATCGGCAGGTCCCGTTAAACCTCCACCCCACAAAACATTCAATACACGTGCTTCTATTCTATTTTTGCCCTGACTGATTTTTTCGGCTGGAATATTAAATAGGATATCGGCATAGGATTTAGAGTTGCGAACCTCGCTCCAAACCTCCTCTCCATTGAAAAACACTCTGCCCATATCGTCCATCCTACCAAGGCTAATATGCAAATCTTCACCGTTATTTTTGTCCGGCAATACTATTTCCTTTGTAAATGCAACTTCTCCTAATTGATTTCCAACAATTGAATTTTCGAGATTTACAGGAAGTTGTAGGATTTGGCTATTGGAAATATTTTTTGAAGGGAGCTTTTCCGATTCTTTTATCCAATCCGTCATGGCTTTTACATATTCCTCTTCAGTTTGATGTGAAACCCTGAGCTCGGCTTCGCGGTTTTCCTTTTCAGGTTTATAAATGGATTTAGCGTCAACGACCGATTGAGGCAGCCAACTCTGAACCGGCGAGCCTCCATACGAAGAAACCACCAAGCCGACAGGGACTTTTAATTCTTGTCGGAGCTTTCTGCCAAAAAAATAAGCCACCGCGGAAAACCATTTGGCATTACCAGAATTACAAATTTTCCAGCCGTTTGTGTAGATGTCGGTCTGAGGTTCGAAACTTTCTTTGCGTCCTACGGTCAACACCCTGATTTCTGGATCGTTAGCTACGGCTATTTCTTCAACTGAATTTTGGATAAAAAGATTCCATTCGGGCATATTCTGCAACACCATTTCCATATTACTCTGCCCCGAACACAGCCAAACTTCGCCAAAAAGTATATTGCTAACTTTCACTGGCTGTTGCCCGGAAGCCGATAAAATCATATAGTGCGGTATGTTGCTGGATTTTGGCGTTTTTATAGCAATAACCCACTGTCCGTCCTGTTCAGCTACAGTGCTGAATGTTTTTTTTGACCATGACACAGTAAGGGTTATCTTTTCCATTGGATCAGAAAAGCCCCATATTTTCACCATTGAGTTTTGCTGAAGCACCATGTTGTCGGTAAATGTGGCAGCAAAACGGCATTTCCCCTGACCAGGCAACGAAAACAAAATCAATGGGAACAATAGTAAAAAACGAATTTTCATTTTATTTGTAATTAATCGCATTTTCTAAAAAATCTATTCAATATTGGTCATAAGGTAAAATGACTGAGCCGGCATAACTACAGAAAACGAATTCCCATTGGTCAGGTCGATTTTCTCTCCAGAAGATTCAGGCAAAGCAAAACCATCCTGATCCGTTTTGGCTGTAAATTTCACCCCTTCGCCAGAAAGATATTTATAAATCTTCATATTTTCAAAGTAAGTTCCCTTTAACATTTTGAGGTTAATGGTGTACGAAACTTTATGTGAGTTCACAATAGCAATGGTATAACGCCCGTTAAATTCTCCGGTCACGGCTCTTAAACCATATTTATCGGGCAAAGAAACCGAATGAATTTTCGCGCCTCGCGGAAAATACCGGCACAAAAGTGA
>Ga0268359_10837_pt1 | contig 11630 bp, 14 predicted proteins | sample BioMet11_FD_194416 | JGI IMG/M metagenome (GOLD analysis project Ga0268359, IMG submission 194416) | Sewage microbial communities from Oakland, California, United States - Biofuel 11 (PacBio Assembly) | ecosystem: Engineered > Wastewater > Sewage > Unclassified | place: USA: California | collected...
GGAGGTTGGCATATGCATGAGGGCAATGACGAATTTCCAATTATTAAGGTATCAGGAACATATCATGAAATAGGGTTTCAACATGGAAGCAAAGCAAGCAAGAAGGTTGCTGCCAGCATTGAGTGTTATAAAAGGATGTTTCTTGATTATTCTGGTATAGATTGGAAGACGGCAAAACGTTATGCTAAAACATTTGCACCTGCCATAGAAAAATATGATCCTGATATCATGGAAGAAATTTGCGGTATTGCAGAAGGATCAGGTTTTCTTACGGAGGAAATTCTGGCACTGAATGTTCGGAGTGAGATTGTTATGCAGGGTAACCAGGTAAACATGACCTTGGATGGCGGCTGCACTTCTTGTGCAATTATGCCATATAAGACTCAAAGCGGTGAAACCTGGCTGGCCCAGAATTGGGACTGGAAAGAAGCTGCACATGGAACACTTATTCTTCTGGAGATAAAACAACAGAATAAACCCCAGATTATCATGATTACTGAAGCAGGTATTGTGGGGAAAATTGGCTTCAATAGTGCAGGAATAGGCGTTGGTCTTAATGCCCTGGGTTCTGATAAAGGGTGGAAGGGGGAAACACTCCCCCTTCACATCGCCTTAAGAGGAGCATTAAATAGCTACAAGTTGTCGGATGCTATAGGTAGGGCAGGCTGCCTTCCTCTTGCCTGTTGTGCTAATTTCTTAATGGGCGCTTCTGAAGGACAGGTGGTTTCCGTAGAGCTTGGCCCAGGAGAAATAGATGTTATATATCCGGAGCATGATAAAGGCTACATAACCCACGCCAATCATTTTTACGGACCCCGTACTACGCATATCAGAGACACGGGACGCATAGGATTACCCGATAGCTATCTAAGATTGGGACGCATAAATGATCTTCTGGCAGAATGTGGAAATCGTAAGATAAACCTTGATGATATTAAACGCATACTTAAAGATCATATGGGTTATCCTGACTCTATATGTCGCCATAATGATTGCCTTGATCAGGAAGGAATGAGACTACAGACTAATTTTTCTGTCATTATGAACCTAAGCCAAAAAGAAATGCTTTATGCTTGCGGAAGTCCTTGCAGTCACAAGTTTTTCTCATACAAAATGGATGTATGAAGGCTCCACACAGCCCCATGAAAAGTTCGATTAATTTGGAAAGGATGTGATGGCATTTTTGCCGGAGTTATGGGAAAATACAAAGTCGTTTATACAGATAATATTTATAAAGATAATGAGATTGAAAATCGTCGCTTTAAAGAGGCGGGTTATGATTTTAAGGTAGCTAGTGCGAAAGATGAAGCTACCTTAATTAAAGAATGCGCAGACGCTGATGCAGTAATGCTTTCCTTTATTGAAATGAACGAGAAAATCATTAATTCCTTGCAAAAATGTAAGATTATAGTTCGTTGTGGTATGGGCTTTAATAATGTGGATATTCCTGCCGCAACAAAAAAGGGCATAATGGTTGCCAATGTTCAGAAATATTGCTTAGAAGAGGTTTCGGATCATTGTCTTGCTTTAATGCTTTCAGTTATTCGTAAAACAGCTTATCTAGATCGCTTGGTTCATGAAGGAAAATGGGAGCCTGCAGCTGCCAGGCCAATTCCGCGCCTGAGCACCCTTACTTTTGGTTTGTACGGTTTGGGCGGAATTTCCAGCTACGTAGCAGTTAAAGCTAAAGCTTTTAATATGCATGTTATCGCCTATGATAAGTTCCTTACACAAGCACATTTTGATGAGCTGGGTGTAGAGAGAGTGGAACAAGAAGAGGAGTTGTTCCGTAGGGCAGATGTATTAAGTGTTCATCTTCCTTTGAATGCAAGTACCAAGAGCATTATTTCCTATGACAAAATGAAGCTGATGAAACCGACTGCAGTATTCCTTAACACGGCAAGGGGTGGTCTGGTTGATGAAGCAGGACTTATTAAAGCCTTGCAGGAAAAGGTTATAGGTGGCGCAGGATTGGATGTTTTCGCTGAAGAGTATCCTAAGATGACTAACCCTCTTTTCCACATGGATAATGTAGTATGTACACCGCATGTTGCCTACTATTCTGATGGCTCTGACATTGATTTGAGAAATTATGCCTGCGATCAGGTCATAGATGCTTTGGAAAAAGGTGAACCAAAATTCTTCTTGAATAAAAAAGAACTGGGGCGTTGATAAGTGAAGAATGTAAGTTTTGGGCTGAAAGAGCTTTTGATTAAGGTGGTTTAGAAAAAAGGAGGAATAAAATTATGAAAAAGGGATTATCAGTTCTTCTAGCTGCATTGTTGATGACTGGTTTCATGGCTGGTTGCGGCGGTGGGGGAAGTGCACCGGCTGATAAAAAACCTGCAGCACCGGCAGCCAAAGCTGATGATGGGAATAAATATACGATTACTTTTGCTACCAACTCGGCAGCAGATCCGAAGAATCCACAAAATGTTGGTACCTTCTATTTTAAGAAGATTGTGGAGGAAAAATCTAAGGGTCGTATTACCGTCGATGTACATAATACAGCCTCTTTAGGTGGTGCTCGCGAAATAGTGGAAGGCGTTCAACTTGGTACTATTACTGCAGGTGATGTAGAAAATGGTCCTATGGATAGCTTCGTGCAAGATTGTGCAGTATGGAATTTGCCCTATCTGTTTACATCTTTGGATGAAGTGCACAAGATCCAAGCCGGCGATATTGGTAAGAACATTCAGAAGAAATTTGAAGGCATCGGTATTAAGCATTTGGCTTTTAATGATGGTGGTTTTCGTTATTTTACAAATAATGCCCATCCCATTGAAAAAGCAGCTGATTTTAAAGGCTTGAAGATTCGTGTTATGGAAAGCCCGATTTACATCAGCATGGTTGAATCTTTGGGCGGTTCTGCTGTTCCTATTGCTTTTGCTGAACTTTATACCGCATTGCAACAAGGTACTGTTGATGGACAAGAAAACCCGCTGGATTTGATTTATGCACAAGCTTATTATGAGGTTCAAAAGTATGTAAGCTTGTCTGAGCATTTGTATTATCCTCGTCAATATATCATCAATATGAAATTTTACAATAGTCTTCCTCAAGATTTGCAGAAGCTTGTTGCTGATTGCGCAGTAGAAGCATGCACATATCAGAATAATATTATGCTGACTATACTAAGCAAATGTTGGAGGAATTGAAGAAGAAAGGTATGACAGTCTGCCAATTTGATAAACAAAGCGCTATTGATGCAACCAAGGGTATTTGGCCAAAATATTACAAACCTATTGGTAGCGGAGATGAAGCTGCGGGCAAGAAGATTGTTGATCGTATTTCCGGAGGCGAGTTCCGTAAATAATTGTGGAAACTAAATTTTGACAAGGACAGTTAGGTAGCGGAGGAGAGACTTAGCCTCCTCCGTTATCTGTCCTTGGATAAAAATAAGTAAAAAAGTTTATTTATAGACTTGCAGGTTACAGCAGCGGGGCTGCTTGATAAGGCTGTAGCCGGAAAGGAGATATTGCCTTGAAAAATATAATTAAAGCAATTGATAAATAATAAAAATTGTTCTAGTAATTTTAATGGTAGCACTCTCCGTCTTAGCTTTTTATCAAGTTGTCTCCAGAAGCTTTTGGAAAGTGCCGGCTTGGAATGAGGAAGCCATACGTTTCCTGTTTGTCTGGGCCAGTTGTTTAGGAGCAGCAGTGGGTATTAAGGAGCATGTACATATTGGTATTGATGTAGTAGTGAACATGCTTCCCCAGATGGGCCGTAATTATGTAGCAATTTTGGTACAACTGGTTTTGTTGTTTTTTGATGTATTATTGTCAAATATGGTTTACAGTTAGTTTCTATGACGCTGCATCAGCCTTCTCCGGCCTTGCGCCTTCCTATGGGCTATGTGTATCTGGCTGTTCCTGCTTTAGGTATCTTGGGTGCTTTTTATAGCCTGGTGGAGATTGGTAAGATAGTGCAAGAAATAAAGGGGGGCGGGTAACAATGCTTGAAATTCTATTTGCAACAGCTATATTTGCTTTGTTACGAACGTACCTATCGGCTATGCTTTAGGTGTTGCTTCTGTGGCAGCTTTATTCTTTACCGGCAATTCTGCGCAGCTAATGTTGATACCACAACGTATTGTAGGCAGTATGAACTCTTTCCCACTGCTAGCCATAATTTATTTTATGATAGCCGGTGCTGTTATGGAACTGGGTGGCGTGTCTAAGAGAATCATTAATTTTGCCAGCGGCCTTGGTAGGCCACATTATTGGTGGTGTTGCTTCTGCCTCAATTATCAGCTGTGCAATTTTCGCAGCTATATCCGGTTCTACTCCAGCTACTGCAGCGGCTGTAGGCTCTATTACAATACCGGAAATGATTAAAAGAAAATATCCTGCGGATTATGCTTCTGCCGTAGTAGCCTCTTCTGCTTGCTTGGGCGTTATTATTCCACCTAGTATCACCATGGTAGTATTTGCCTACTACTTGTAACGTATCTGTGGGAAGAACGCTTATTGGTGGTATTATTCCCGGTATTATTCTTGCTGCCATGTTGTGCGTCACTAACTATTTCTTCTGCCGTCATGCTAGGTATGAAGTAGAAGCAAAAAAAAGCAACAAGGATGTCTTAATTGCGTTCAAAGAAGCTATTTGGGCATTGATCATGCCGGTTATTATTTTGGGTGGTATTATGACCGGTATTTTTACACCTACTGAATCAGCTGCTGTAGCAATTTTCTATGGTCTATTTGTAGGTTTCTTTGTGTATAAGGAACTGACCTTTAAGAATTTACCTACGTTGTTTTATAAGGCTGCTCTTAATTCAGCTATGATTATGCTTTTGATTGGCTGCTCAGGACCTTTTGGTTATATCATGACTACGAATAAGGTTCCTCAGTTGGTAGCAAACTTCTTGTTAGGAATATCTACGAACTACTTTGTGATTTATTCTATCGTACTCGTTATTTTCCTAATCCTTGGTACCTTTATGGAAACGGCTTCCATTATTATGCTAACGGTTCCTATTCTTTATCCGATAATGACTGCCATTGGTGCGGATATGGTGCATTTTGCCGTAGTAGGCACAATTTCCTTGGCCATAGGCATGGCAACTCCGCCGGTAGGTATTTCGCTTTTTGCTACCTGCGGTATTTCTAAAGTTACTATGGGAGAAATATCTAAAAAGATATGGCCATTTTTAATAGTTATGACTTTAGGGCTGTTCTTGTTCATGGCGATACCTTCTATAGTGACAGTTCTACCAAACGCTGCCTTCGCTAAATAGAAAGATGCAAGGGTTAGAGCGGCTTTTAAGTCAATGGCATATGCGGCGGAGCTACATATGAAGTATTTCAAGCTCCTTGAAGCCGTGTCCCCTTGCACGGGTCAGGAGCTTTTTTATTTGGTTTAAGAAAGGAGCAAAGCTATGTCAGAAGTAACAGTAGGTCTTTTACAATTAGATGTCGTGCAAGAAAAGTCAAAAAATCTTGTCACAGCTGCCACAATGGCAAAAGAAGCGGTGGAAAAAGGTGCGCAGATTTTATGTCTGCCTGAAATGTTCTGCTGTCCGTATACCAATAAATCTTTTGTTGCTAATCAGGAACCAAAGGGTGGCATGGTTTATACAGCATTGCAGAAGATTGCTGCTGATAATCATGTACTGCTCATTGGTGGTTCTATGCCGGAAAAAGAAGAAGATAAGATCTTCAATACCTGTTTTATTTTTGACAAAAATGGGAATCAAATAGGTCGGCATAGAAAAATGCACCTTTTTGATATTGATGTGGAAGGGGGCCAGCACTTTAAAGAGAGTGCCACCTTTACAGCAGGTCAAGATGTCACTGTTGTAGCTACTGAGTTTGGTCCTATAGGAGTGCAGATTTGTTTTGATATAAGATTTATTGAGCTGGCTAGGTTGATGGCTCTGCAGGGAGCAGAGATAATCTTTACACCGGCAGCTTTTAACATGACTACCGGTCCTGCCCATTGGGAATTGAGCTGGCGGGGTCGTGCGATGGATAACCAGGTATTTTCCTTTGGGTGTTCGCCAGCCAGAGATCCTCAAGGTGAATATGTGGCTTGGGGGCATTCTATAGCTGTAGATCCCTGGGGAACCGTGCTTAATATGCTGGACGAGAAAAAGGGTATTTTGCTGCAAAAAATTGATATGGCTAGAGTAAAGGCCGTCAGAGAGCAATTGCCTATTCTTAAAAACCGCAGAAAAGACATATATGAAGTAAGCTTGAAAAAAGGTAATTAATATGGCTATAAAAATCTATGGCTCTAATCTATGCCCTAGAACGCTTGCGGCTCTTGCTGTTTTTGCAGCACATAAGTACACGCCAATCTTTATCAATGTCACGGGTAGCATAGGACTTATGAAGGAATATGTGTTGCTTAGGGACACCAATGTTATTTTTAAGGAATTGCTTGGTACAGATAAAATAGGGTTCCCTTATTTTCTCTTGGAGGATGGTACTTGGACAAGGGATGCCACGCAAGCGTTTGCTTCGGTGGGAATTGTTTCTGAACTCTAGACAGAGGAGAAATTAAAGGTCACAACTCAAGTTTCTTGTTTTGTAAGGTTGTTTTAAAATGTTACAAGAAAGTAAGAAACTTGAGTTTTTTATGCAAAATAGAAGAGAAGAGGCTTTAATATGCCTTTATTGCTTGAACTTTTTCTGGTTTTTTGCCAAAATAGGTTCTATTACTTTTGGCGGTGGTTATGCCATGCTGCCATTTTTACAACGGGAGGTAGTAGAAGCACGTCATTGGGCTACTAATGATGAACTTACAGATTACTATGCAGTGGGTCAATGTACACCTGGTATTATTGCGGTTAACACTGCTACTTTTATAGGTGCTAAATTGGCTGGAAATATTGGCGGAATAGTTGCTACCTTGGGGGTAGTTTTTCCTTCTTTTGTTATTATTTCCCTGATTGCTGCGTTTTTGACTAATTTTGCCGAATTAGCTGTGGTAAAAAATGCCTTTGCCGGTATTCGTATTTGCGTTTGTATTTTGATTCTTAATGCAGTACTAAAGCTCCTAAAAGGAGCCGTTGTGGATAAACTTACGGGAGCGCTTTTTATTATTGTTATAGGCATCAGTGCTTTCACTAATGTGTCACCGGCTACTACTGTTGTAGTAGCTGGCATTATCGGTTTACTGGCTAAAAAGATGAGGGGTGACCTATAATGCCCTTACTGTTCAATTTATATTGGGAATTTTTTAAGGTGGGACTTTTGCTATAGGTGGTGGCATGGCTACTTTTCCGTTTTTAGCAAAGTTGGCTGTAAAAAGCGGTTGGTACACACAACAAGAACTTATTAATATGATTGCCATTTCTGAATCTACACCTGGACCTATAGGGGTCAATATGTCTACCTATGTGGGTTTTCATACTGCCGGAGTGGCTGTGCGCTTATTTCTACTTTGGGCTTGGTTACTCCTTCCATCATAGTTATTCTTATAGTGGCACAATTTCTGAAAAAATTTGGTGAAAGTAAATATGTAAAAGCTGTTATGTATGGTCTTAGAGCTGCATCTGCAGGTTTAATCGCTGCAGCCGGTCTAACCGTTGCCTGGATGGTCCTGCTCAACCAGGAGGCCCTCCATGCACAAGATTTTTCTCATGCCCTAAATTTTAAGGCTCTCTGTGTGGCAGTAATAATCTTTTTTTTAACCAAAAAATATAAAAAAGTACATCCGATAGTTTTTTTAGGACTAGCTGCTGTAGTAGGTGTTCTTGGCCACTTTGCCGTGTAATATCAATAGCTGTTTTTTATGTTTTACTATCTTACAATATCACTGGTGGGACAGGAGGACCGTTGCTTTTGTCACAAAAAGCAACGTCACTTCTGTCCCACTTTAGATTTTACACTTCTTTTACAATTATCATACAGTTTTGCTGAAAAGCTCTGTTATAGTAAGAGCAGGTAGAACAAAACAAAAAAAGTTTAGGAGGAAATTAATATGAAAAAAAGTTTAGCAGTTGTTTTGAGCAGTTTGTTTATTTTGGCTATGTCCACCTCTTTGGTAGCTGCAGCTGAGCAGAGTGCCAATGCCAGTGCTCCTGTTTGCCGTTATGCAACAGATAATGGTGGCAATGGCTGTGGCGGCCATGGCCGCCATCGTGGTCACGGTGGTTATTGCAATGGTAATGGTTGCTATTACGACAAGGGCAATAACACAAAACCTGATAAATAAACGGGAACCCTTAAGCGGTTATTCTTAAGAATAACCGCTTTTTTTATAAACTTATTTTCATTTTGCTCAAGGGCACTTATAATTAAGGCAACAGCAGATGGGAGGTTTAAATATGGCACATTCTATTTTAATTGTGGATGATGATGAAAAAATCCGCACTATGCTTGCCATGTTCTTTACAAAAGAAAATTTTACGGTGACGCAGGCAGAAAACGGAATGGAAGCTATTCGCCTCGTTGAGCAGATAAAGCCTCAGATGGTTATTCTGGATATTATGATGCCTGTTGTGGACGGCTTGGAAACCTGTAAGGAAATTCGTAAGTTTTCCAATGTGCCCATTATTATGCTTACGGCCAAGGCAGAAGACGAAGATAGAATATTGGGGTTAGAAATTGGTGCTGATGATTATGTCACCAAGCCTTTTAGTCCTCTGGAAGTAGTAGCCAGAGTAAAGGCAGTATTGCGTCGCGTGCCAGATGCTGATTTTACCAAGGCAGAGGGTTTAAGCCTACAGGGTCTTGCCATAGATTTTGCTGGTCATAAAATGATGGTACAAGGGCAGGAGAAAAAGTTGACCACCAAAGAAACTGAATTGTTGTGGCTTTTAGCAGAACACCCCGGTATTACTTTTTCACGGGAAACACTTTTGGAGAAGGTTTGGGGCTATGAGTATGGCGGTGAAACCAGGACGGTAGATAACCATATCAAGAGTTTGCGACAAAAATTAGCTTGTAGTGATGCTACGCCTTGGGACATTGTGACGGTATGGGGCGTAGGTTATCGCTTTGAGGTGAGAAAATGAAATATTCCATAAGGTGGAAATTACTAGGAAGTTTCATGTTGCTTATTATCATTGTGCTGGGCAGTGTCTTGTTTGGCATTTCTGTGGTGGTAAAGGATCATACTCGTTTGGCAAGACAGTCAGAGCTGGAGGCCAAAGGTCAGAAGTTGGCCACAACCCTGAAGCTAATTTATACGGAAAAGGGTAAATTTGCTGATTTAGACGGTATTCTGGGAGATGCGGATAGTTATCTGGGAGCCAGAGTATGGTTAGTAGATGATACCAGTCACGTGGTCAATGTTACCAAGGGTGAAACAGGACCAATGCTACGAGGCAATGGCATGGGGATGATGCGTGGGCAGGGTATGGGGAAGCAGGCCGGCATGGGCATGATGCATGGTATGAATCGTGAGCAAGCCAGCAACGATGAACATCCTGACGGGGCTGAACAGCAAAGGCTGCAAAGCTGCATGCCGGAAATACAGGATGTGGTGGACAAGGCCTTGAAGCAAGGTGAAAATAGTGCCAAGCTTTATAACAGCCGTTACTATGGACAGCAGATGCTAATAGTGGCTAATCCTATTATTTTGGATAATGGACAGAAAGTTGGTACAGTTTTATTACAAGAGCCCTATAGTAGTATTGAAACCTATATGCAGGATGTTTATTATTACTTGATTGTGGCGGGGCTGGTTGCTGTGTTGGTTGCTTTGATTCTAGCTTATTGGCTGACTAGGCGGATTGTACATCCCTTGACGGCCATGGAGCAAGCAGCCACAGAAATGGCCCAGGGTCAATATGAGCAGAACCTGCCTATAGAAAGCCAAGATGAGGTAGGACGTCTGGGGAAAGCTCTTAATTCTTTAGCCAAGGACCTGCAAAAGTATATAAATGACATTGAGCAGCAGGAAAAGCTGCGCCGGGATTTTGTGGCTAACGTTTCTCACGAATTGCGAACACCCTTAACTATTCTTAGAGGTTATGATGAAGCACTTTTAACAGGAGTGGCGGCAACACCGGAGGAAAGGCATGAATACTGCCTCATGATGCAAGAAGAAATTCTCCGCTTGGAGAGGCTTATCGCCGATCTTCTGGATTTAAGCAGGTTGCAAGGCTCCGGTGCCGGCAAAGCACCTTTAGAAAAACAGAAACTTAAGCTAGCAGATTTAGCGGAAGGTTATTGCATAAACTGCAGCAGCAGGCTGTGAAAAAGAAAATTACTTTGAGCTTGCAAAATGAGGAACCGGCTCCTGTTATTTGGGGCAACGGGGACAGAATCATGCAAATGCTGCTAATTTTTGTAGATAATGCTCTGAAGTATACACAGGAGGGGGGCAAGGTTACCATTACTACAGCTAGCTCAAACGGCGAAGCTCTGGTAACTATTGCAGATAATGGCCAGGGCATTTCTAAGGAGGATTTACCCTATGTATGGGAGCGCTTCTATAAGGCGGATAAATCACATTCTCGTAGTGATAAAGGAACCGGACTAGGCCTCTCTATTGCTAAAGAAATTTTGGCTCTGCACGATGGTAAGGCAGAAATAGCCAGTGAAGCAGGCAAGGGTACAATTGTTACCGTACGCTTTAAGCAATGCGTGACTTAAAATTAATAGGAATAAAGGAAAAATAGACCCCAGGGGGTCTATTTTTTTGAGAGTTATGATTTACCGTTTGAGAAGAATGATAGTTAGTTGTATAATTAAACAATAACGATTAAGGTTATTTTGTATATAAGGAGAGATGTTCATGAGCACAACTAATTTAGAGATGGGAATTATCGGTTTGCCCAATGTAGGAAAGAGCACTTTGTTTAATGCTATTACTAAGGCAGGAGCAGAGGCTGCCAATTATCCTTTTTGTACTATAGAGCCCAACGTAGGCGTTGTAGATGTGCCCGATGCACGTTTGGAAGTCCTCAGTAAAATGTTCAATTCTAAAAGAATAGTTCCGGCCGGCATGCGCTTTCGTGGATATCGCAGGCCTGGTTAAGGGTGCGTCTAAAGGTGAAGGCTTGGGCAATAAATTCTTGGCTCATATTCGTCAGGTAGATGCTCTGGCAGAAGTGGTACGTTGCTTTGATGATGGCAATATTACTCACGTGGAAGGCACTATCGATCCGGTACGTGATATTGAAATTATTAATACGGAGCTTTGCTTGGCTGATATGGAGTCCATCGATAAGCAAATTATAAAATTACGTAAACTGGTTAAAGCTCGCGATAAAACGGCACCGGAAAAGATGAAGGTGCTGGAAAAAATTGCTGATGCTTTAGGCAATGCCATCCCTGCTCGGCAAGTAGAATTAACTAAGGAAGAAAAAGCTGTCTTAAGCGAAGCAGAGCTTTTAACCTTAAAGCCTATATTATATGTAGCTAATGTAGCTGAAGAAGATGCAGCAGATTATTCTAAAAATCATTATGTTGCCGATTTGCTGGAATATGCCAAGAAAGAAAATGCTCAAGTAATCGTTATTTCTGCCAAAGTAGAGTCTGAAATTGCTGAATTACCTCCGGAAGAGGCCAAGGAATATTTAGCTGTTGCCGGTCTTAGTGAAGCAGGCCTGGATCGTTTGATAAAAGCAGGTTTCCAATTACTGGGACTTCAAACTTTCCTAACGGCAGGAGAAATGGAATCTCGTGCCTGGACCATCGTGAAGGGCTTTACGGCTCCCCAAGCAGCCG
>Ga0268359_11710_pt1 | contig 11624 bp, 14 predicted proteins | sample BioMet11_FD_194416 | JGI IMG/M metagenome (GOLD analysis project Ga0268359, IMG submission 194416) | Sewage microbial communities from Oakland, California, United States - Biofuel 11 (PacBio Assembly) | ecosystem: Engineered > Wastewater > Sewage > Unclassified | place: USA: California | collected...
ACGGTGGTCCACCAGTTCCTGCTGGACGTCTACGACCGCAGCCACAAGACCATCTTCTTCATCACCCACGACCTGGAGGAGGCCATCTTCCTGGCCTCCAAGGTCTACATCATGACCACGCGGCCGGCCCGCATCAAGACCGTGCTGGACATCGACATTCCGCGGCCCAGGAACTTCCGCGCGCTCTCCTCCGCGAACTACATCCGGCTCAAGAAGGAGTGCATCGAGGCCGTCCACGAGGAGGCCCTCAAGGCCTTCGCCGCGGGCGAGCGTGAAATGGCCTAGCCGCAAACACAAACCGCCGGAGAACCTCGTCATGGCGTCACAGCAAAACGGTTGCATCAATTGGGTGAAGCTGCGCAAGGCCATTCTCAGCCTCACGACCTTCCGCGGCATTCTTTCGATCATCATCTTCACGGTGATTTGGGAAATCTGCTCGCGGCTGGAGGTGCCGATCATCGGCAACGTGCCGGCCCCCTCGGCGGTGTTGATCTCCCTGGCCGCGCAACTCAACAGCCCCGAGTACTGGGTGTCCTGGGGCGACTCCTTCGTGCGCATCCTCTCGGGCTTCATCGTCGCGCAGATCGTTGGCGTGCCGCTGGGCCTGCTCCTGGGCGTGAACCGAACCTGCCGCGAGCTCATCTACCCGGTGTTCGAGATCATGCGGCCCATTCCGCCCCTGGCCTGGGTGCCGGTGGCCGTGATCTTCTGGCCCACGGCGGAGCTGTCCATGGTCTTCGTGACCTTCCTGGGCGCGTTCTTCACCGTGGTGCTGAACATCGTCGACGGCGCGGGCTCCATCGACGTCCGCTACATCCGCGCCGCGCGCTCCCTGGGCTCCTCCCGCTCGGACATCTTCTGGAAGATCATGCTTCCGGCCACCCTGCCCAGCATCGTCGTGGGCATGACCGTGGGCATGGGCATGACCTGGTCCGTGGTTGTGGCGGCGGAGATGATCTCCAGCCTCTCCGGCCTCGGCTTCCTCACCTGGCGCGCCTACGTCGCCGGCGAATATCCGCTCATCGTCGTGGGCATGATGAGCATCGGCATCGCCGGCTATCTGTCCTCGGCCCTGATCCGCCTCATCGGCGGCCGGCTGACCCCGTGGCTGCGCACATTCTAGGAGCGACGACATGAGCCAGACGCATCTGACCGCCGGCATGGGCGCCGGGGAAATGGTGGTGGAGAACGTGGGCAAGGGCTTCGGCCTGGGCCCGCTGCACAAGCAGGTCATCGAGGACTGCACCTTCACCCTGGAAAAGGGCAAGCTCACCGTGCTCATCGGCCCCTCGGGCTGCGGCAAGAGCACCCTGGTGAACATCCTCGCCGGGTACGAAACGCCGGACACCGGCCGGCTGAGCATCGACGGCGGCCATGTCCACGGCCCCGGTCCCGACCGGCTGGTGGTGTTCCAGGAAACCGCCCTGTTCCCCTGGATGACCACCTTCGAGAACGTCAGCTACGGCCCCCGGGTGCAGCGCAAGCTCTCCGCCAAGGACTTCGAGGCCGAGACCATGAAGCTGCTTGAGCTTGTGGGCCTCAAGGACTTCCGCGACAAGTACCCCTCGCAGCTCTCGGGCGGCATGCAGCGCCGGGCCGAGCTCGTGCGGGCCATGATCAACCACCCCAAGGTCATGCTCATGGACGAGCCCTTCCGCGGACTGGACGCCATGACCCGCTCGCTCATGCAGGAGTACTACGTGCGCCTGTTCGAGGAGCACCGCGGCACCAACCTCTTCGTGACCTCGGAGATCGAGGAGGCCATCTTCCTGGCCGACCGGCTGCTCATCCTCACCAACCGCCCGGCCAAGGTGAAGAAGATCATCGAGGTCAACCTGCCCCGGCCGCGCCAGTTCCAGATGCTCACCTCGCAGGAATACCAGGACTGCAAGGCCGAGGCCCTGGAGCTGCTGCACGAGGAGGCCATGAAGTCCTTCGCCGCGGGCGCCGTGAACGCCGCGGACTTCCTGGAGGCCTGCGCCCACATGGGCGACGACCAGGCCCAGCCGCGCAAGTAGAATCAACCCAAGCCGGGCGGCGCAAGACGCCGGAGGCACGCATGGTCAGAAGGATAATCACCGAGGCCGACATTCTGGAGGCCGCTGCGAAAGACAAGCGCATCGACGCGCCCTGCGGCGAGTGCATCGTCACCGGCCAGGCCCGCGACCGGGCCCTGGAGCTGGGCGTGACCATCTGCGAGGAGGGCGGCGCGCCCTGCGCCAAGGAGGCGGCCTGCGCCGCCGCCAAGCCCGAGTCCAAGCCCGACGCCAAGGCCGGCGTGCAGGCCCTGCGCGAGCAGAGCCTGGATCAGCTGGTGCGCCAGGCCTGCGAGGCCCTGCGCGGCAAGCTGCCCGCCGGAGCGGACGCCGCCCGCGTGGAGGCCCTGGTGCGCGAGGCCGTGGCCGCCCGCACGGCGGCCGCGCCCCAGCATCCCGGCGCCGCCAGGACGCCCGACGGCGTGGTCTTCATCGAGGCCGGCAAGGTGCTCCAGAACGCGGCCGCCGGCGCGCCGGACAAGGCCATGCTGGCCGAGGTCCTGGGCTCGCCGGGCCAGTCGCGCCTGGCCGCCGGCTATCTCAGCTGGGAGCGGGCGTCCTTCAACCGCGAGGTCGAGGCCCCGGAGCTGTGCATCGTCATCTCGGGCGAACTCCAGCTCACCGTGGGCGGCCAGACCATCGCCGCCAAGCCGGGCGACATGGTCTACCTGCCCCAGGGGGCCAAGGCCGTGTACACCGCCCCGGCCAAGGTCACCGTGGCCTGCGTCAACGGCCGGCAGGGGGCCTAGGGCATGGACATCCTGGAACGCTGCGTGGCCGCCTGCCGGGCCAAGCCCGGCGCGGTGGTCTTCCCGGACAGCCTGGACGGGCGCGTCCTGGAGGCCGCGGCCCGGCTCAAGGCCGACGGTCTGGCCGAGCCCGTGCTCCTGGGCTCGCCCTTCGCCCTGCGGCGCAAGCTCAGCGACGTGCGCCACGGTCTGGCGGCCTTCGCCGTGGTCGATCCGCTGACCCCGGACCTGCTGCACAAGAACGCCGAAACCTTCGCCCAGCTGCGCAAGGACAAGGGCAAGCCGGTCAGCGGGGAGCAGGCCGCAAAGCTCATGGGCTGCCCCCTGGGCGCGGCGGCCATGATGGTGCGCCGCGGCGAGGTCGAGGTGGGCGTGTGCGGCAACCTTTCGGCCACGGCCGACGTGCTGCGCGCGGGCTTGAGCGTTTTGCCGCGCAAGGCCGGCATCAAGACCGTGTCCAGCTTCTTCCTGATGGTCTCCCCGGACGGGACCAAGCGCTTCCTCTTCGCGGACTGCGCGGTGGTGCCCGAACCCACGGCCGAGAATCCTGGCGGACATCGCCATCGCCTCCGCCGGCATGGCCGGGCCGCTGCTGGGCGAGGAGCCGCGCGTGGCGCTGCTGTCCTTCTCCAGCAAGGGCAGCGCCAACCATCCGCGGGCGGCCATGGTGCGCGAGGCCGTGGAGCTGGTGCGGGGCCGCGCGCCGGATCTCGTGGTGGACGGCGAACTCCAGTTCGACGCGGCCAGCCTGCCCGAGGTGGCGGCGCGCAAGGCGCCGGGCAGCGTCCTCGGCGGCACGGCCAACGTCTTCGTGTTCCCGTCCCTGGAGGCCGGCAACATCGGGTACAAAATGGTCGAACGCCTGGCCGGTTACACGGCGGTCGGGCCGTTTCTGCAAGGGTTCGAGGGGGGCTGGCACGACCTCTCCAGGGGGTGCAGCGCCCAGGACATTTACAAGGTCGCCGTCATAGGGCTCTGCCTACGGCGCGGCCAGCCGCTGCATTAGGGGCGGACGGCAACAACAAACAACTTCCAGGAGGCGAACGGACATGGATTCCATGGATGCATTGGGCATGATCGAAACCAGAGGCCTGGCCGCCCTCATCGAGGCGTCGGATGCCATGGTCAAGGCGGCTCGGGTGCAGCTGGTCGGCTACCAGCAGATCGGCGGCGGCTATGTCACGGCCCTGGTGCGCGGCGACGTGGCCGCCTGTAAGGCCGCGACGGACGCCGGCGCGGCCGCGGCCAAGCGCGTGGGCGAAGTCATCGCCGTCCACGTGATTCCCAGGCCCCACGGCGAGCTGGAGGAAGTGTTCCCCATCCGCATCAGAAAGTAAGAGCCAAGGGAGAATGACGGCATGAGCGAAACGGTCGGCAGCGCGGACGCCACGGGCCTCTTGGAGGCCGTGCGCAAGGCCGGGGTGGTGGGCCAGGGCGGGGCGGGCTTTCCCACCCACGTCAAGTACGCCGCCCGGGTGGGCACGGTCATCGCCAACGGCTGCGAGTGCGAGCCGCTGCTGTACACCGACCAGTACCTGATGCTGAACCACGCCGCGGACATCGTCCGGGCGCTCGCCGCGGTCATGGCCGCAGTGGGGGCGAAGCGGGGGGTAGTGGCCCTGAAAGCCAAACACGGCGAGGCGGTGCGGGCCCTCGAAGGCCCGGCCGCCGCCGCCGGCGTGGAGGTCGTCCGCCTGGGCGACTTCTATCCCGCCGGGGACGAGCAGATCCTGGTCCGCGAGATCACCGGCCGCACCATTCCGCCCCTGGGCCTGCCCAAGGACGTGGACGCGCTGGTGTCCAACGTGGGCACCCTGATCTCCGTCGGCCGCGCCCTGGAGGGCCGACCGGTGACGGGCAGGGCCCTCACGGTCACGGGCGACGTGGTCCGGCCGGGAGTCATCGAGGCCCCGCTGGGCGCAAGCCTGGCCGACTGTCTGAAGTTCTGCGGCGGCATCACGGGCGGCGACCCCGTGTTCCTGGTCGGCGGCCCGCTCATGGGCCGCTTCCTGGAGGACCGGGCCGCGCTGGAGCAGGCCGTGGTCACCAAGACCACGGGCGGGCTCATCGTCCTGCCGCGGGATTCGCGGCTGCACCAGGCTGCGACCCTGTCCCCGCTGGTCATGCGGCGGCGCGCGGCCTCGGCCTGCATCCAGTGCCGCTCCTGCACGGACCTCTGCCCCAGGCACCTGGTGGGCCACAGGTTCGACACCCACCGGGTCATGCGGGCCGTGGCCGCGGGCGCGGACGCCGGACCGGAGACCGAGCAGGCGCTGTTCTGCAGCGAATGCGGCCTGTGCGAGATGTACAGCTGCCCCATGGGCCTCTCGCCCCGGCGCATCAACGCCATGCTCAAGGCGCGCTTCCGCGAGCTGGGGCTCAAGCCGCAGCCCAGGCGGGAGATCGTCCCGGAGCAGGCGGAGCTGCGGCCCTTCCGCAAGGTGCCGACGGCCCGGCTGGTGGCCCGGCTGGGCCTGACCGCCTATCTGGATCTCCACCCGGAATATCTCGGCCAGTGCCGGCCGTCCCGCGTGAGCATCCCGCTCAGGCAGCACATCGGCGCGCCGGCCGCGGCCGTTGTGGCCGCGGGCGACCGCGTGACGGAAGGCCAGCTCATCGGACGCTGCCCCGAGGGCAGCCTTGGAGCGGACATCCATGCCTCCATCGGCGGCGTGGTCAAGGCCGTGGGCCAGTCCGTGGTCATCGAGGAGGCGTAAGGATGGACACGGGTATCCAGGCCCTGTGCATGATTGAGTTCAACAGCATCGCCGTGGGCATCGAGGCGGCCGACGCCATGACCAAGAGCGCGCTCGTGACGCCGTTTTTGCTCAAGACCATCTGCCCCGGCAAGTACCTCGCCGGCTACCACAGCGACGTGGCCGCGGCCAAGGCGGCCCTGAACGCCGGGCTGGGCGTGGGCGGCGCCGCGGTGGTGGACCAGTTCCTCATCCCCAACATCAGCCCGCAGGTGCCGGCGGCCCTCTGCTGCGCCTCGGCCCCGGGCGAAGGGGCGGCGCTGGGGGTCATCGAGACCTTCTCGGCCGCGTCCTGCGTGGTGGCGGCCGATGCGGCGGTCAAGGCCGCCTCGGTCGATCTGCTGGAGGTCCGCCTGGCCATGGGCCTGGGCGGCAAGGCCATTTGCCTGTACCGCGGCGACGTCGGCGCGGTCCGGGCCTCGACCAAGGCCGGAACGGCCCAGGCCGAGGCGGACGGCCTGCTGGTGCGCAGCGTGGTCATCCCCAGCCTGGCCCTGGAACTCTGGCCGCATGTTCTGTGAGGAGGCCGCCGTGGCGGATTGGGACCTGACGGAAGAGGGCGGCGCCCTCGGATTCGTGGAGACCTTCGGCCTGACTACGGCCATCGAGGCCGCGGACGCCATGGGCAAGGCCGCCCGGGTGCGGGTGCGCACCGTGCTCAACGCCGACGCCGGCCTCATCTGCGTGGTCTGCGAGGGCGATCTGGGGGCCTGCCAAGCCGCGGTGGACGCCGGCACGGCCGCGGCCGCGCGCCTGGGACATTTCCTGACGAGCAACATCATCGCCCGGCCCTTCGGGGACACCTACGAGCTGACGGCCCGGCGCGCGCGGCGGCTGTACACGCCGCCGCCCCCGGTCAAGCCGGATGCGGCCAAACCCGCCCCCACGGCCCAGCCGGCGGCTGCGGCCGGGCAGCCGGCGCCGTCGGCCAAGGTGAAGAAACCGGCCAAGCCGGGCAGGCACGGCAAGAAGTAGACGGAGCGGAGCGTTTCGCCCCCGGTCACGGCCCGGACCGGGGATTTGGCCAAACGGGCCGTCACCGCGCGGTGCGCGGCGGGAGGTCGGCATGGAACTGGGCAGAGTGACCGGACAGGTGGTGTCCACGGTGCGCGACCCTGCGCTGCCGAACCTCAAATTTCTCCTGGTGGACGTTGTGAACGCGCAGGGCGAAGTGCTCGCCTCCGGGCAGGTGGCCGCCGACATTCTGGGCGCGGGCGAGGGCGAAGTCGTCCTGCTCGTGCGCGGCAGCTCGGCCCGGGTGGTGCTGGAGGGCCGCGCGCCCCTGGATCTGTGCGTCGTCGGCATCGTCGACCAGGTCACGTCACAGGACACAATCTTCTACAACAAGTAATCCAGTCGGAGGGCGAAGCCCATGGAGAGCCAGCAGATCGAAGCCATTGTCGACGAGGTCCTCAAGCGCCTGGGGCAGGCCGCGGACAAACCGCAGGACGCCAAGGGCGACTGGGGCGTGTTTGAACGCCTGGAGGACGCCGTGGCCGCGGCCGACGCCGCGCGCAAGGGCATCGAAACCCTGGCCGTGCGCGAGCAGGTCATCGCGGTCATCCGCCGCGCGGGCAAGGCCAACGCCCGCCGCCTGGCCGAAATGGCCGTGGACGAGACGGGCATGGGCCGCGTGGAGGACAAGGTGCGCAAGATGCTGCTCGTGTCCGAGCGCACCCCCGGTCCGGAAATCCTCTCCCCCGCCGCCATGTCCGGCGACATGGGCCTGACCCTCATCGAGAACGCGCCCTGGGGCGTCATCGCCTCGGTGACGCCGTCCACCAACCCCGCGGCCACGGTGGTCAACAACGGCATCAGCATGATCTCCGGCGGCAACGCCGTGATCTTCTCGCCCCACCCCGGGGCCAAGCGCACCTCCCAGGAGGCCATCCGCATCCTGAACAAGGCCATTTTCGAGGAGACCGGCGTGGGCCCGCTGCTGACCTGCGTGCGCAAGCCGAGCATCGACGTGGCCAAGCAGCTGTTCACCTTCCCCGGCATCGACCTGCTGGTGGTCACCGGCGGCGAGGCCGTGGTCGGCGCGGCCCGGAAGGCCACCAACAAGCGGCTCATCGCCGCCGGCGCGGGCAACCCGCCCTCGGTGGTGGACGAGACCGCGGACCTGAAGCGCGCCGCGCGCGGCATCTACGCCGGGGCCTCCTTCGACAACAACATCATCTGCGTCGACGAAAAGGAGATCCTGGCCGTGGAGGCCATCGCCGACAAGCTCAAGGAGGAGCTGAAGGCCGTCGGGGCCCAGGAGATCAGCCTGGCCCAGGCCGAGGCCGTGGCCAAGGTGGTTTTGCTGAACTACCCCGGTCCGGAGTGCCGCGCCAATCCCAAGTGGGTCGGCCGCGACGCCGCCGAACTGGCCCGGGCCGGCGGCTTCTCCGTGCCGGACTCCTGCCGGCTGCTGTTCGTGGACGTGGGCCGCGACATCGACCACGTGTTCGCCCGGGTGGAGCAGATGATGCCGCTGCTGCCGCTGCTGCGCCCGCGCGACTTCGACGAGGCCCTGCAGTGGGCGCTCACGCTGGAGCGTGGCCTGCGGCACTCGTCCGGACTCTACTCGCGCAACATCGAGCACATGGACGCCATGGCCAAGCGCATGAACACCAGCCTGTTCGTGAAGAACGGGCCCCACGTGGCCGGACTGGGCGCCGGCGGCGAGGGCTGGACCTCCATGACCATCTCCACGCCCACCGGCGAGGGCGTGACCAACGCGCGCACCTTCGTGCGCCTGCGGCGCTGCACCCTCGTGGGCAGCTTCAGGATCGTGTAGCCATGGGTCTGGGCTGGACAGAGGTCGAACGAAGGCTCGCGCGCGCCGCGGCCGTCCTCAACCGCGAGGAGCCCGTGGAGGCCAAGAGCCCCCTGTCCGTGGGCGTGGACCTGGGCACCGCCGACGTGGTGCTCATGGCCCTGGACGCCGAGGGCATGCCCGTGGCCGCGTTCCTGGAATGGGCCGAGGTGGTGCGCGACGGCGTGGTGGTGGACTACATGGGCGCGGTGGACATCGTGCGCGACCTCGTGCAACGCGCGCGGCGGCGCACCGGCCTGGAGATCACCCACGCCGCGACCTCCTTCCCGCCGGGCACGGACCCCCGCCTGTCCACCAACATCCTCGACGCCGCCTGGCTCGAAGTCAGCGACGTCAAGGACGAGCCGACCTGCGTGGCCGAACTGCTCGACCTGGACCGCACGGCCTTCGTGGACATCGGCGGCGGCACCACGGGCACCGCCATCGTCCTGGACGGCCGCGTGGTCTTCAGCGCCGACGAACCCACCGGCGGCCGCCACCTGAGTCTGGTCATCGCCGGGCACTACGGCATCTCCTTCGAGGAGGCCGAGGAGCTTAAGCGCCAGCCCGACTCCGCCGGCCTCATGAGCCTCGTCCGGCCGACCATCGAACGCATCGCCGACATCGTGTCCGGCCACATCCGCGGCTATCCCGTGGAGCGCATCGTCCTGTCCGGCGGCACCTGCTGCCTGCCCGGCGTGGCCGGCGTGCTGGAGGCCGAGCTCGGCCTGCCGGTGAGCCTGCCCGCCGAGCCGCTGCTGCTCACGCCGCTGGCCATCGCCTCGTTGCCCTTGTCCCAGTCCTTCCCGGCGCGCAAGACCGCCGTCCACCCGACACACCAAAGGGGATGATATCATGCAGGTCATCGACTTCCGCTTCCGGCCGAACACGCAGAAGACCATCGACGGCATCCAGAACAGCAAGATGTTCAAGGGCCTGTGCCAGTCCATCGACTTCTCCAAGATGCAGGCCCAGAATCTTGAGGAGATCGTGGCCGATATGGACAAGAACGGCGTCGAGCGCGCCGTGATCACCGGCCGCGACTGCGAGACGACCTACGGAGCCAAGTCCAACAACGACAGCGTCATCGAATTCGTGAAGAAGTTCCCCCAGAAGTTCCTGGGCTTCATCGGGCTGGACCCGCACAAGGGCATGGGCGCGGTGTACGAGCTGCGCGCCGCCATCTGCGACCTGGGCATGCACGGCGCGGCCGTAGACCCCTACCTGGCCCAGATCTACGCCAACGACGCCAAGTACTATCCGCTCTACGCCAAGTGCTGCGAGCTGGACGTGCCCATCGTGTTCACCACCGGCCCGGCCTCGCTGGTGCCCGGGGCGATCATCGACCACGTGGCCCCGCGCTACATCGACTTCGTGGCCCGCGACTTCCCGGATCTCCGGATCATCATCAGCCACGGCGGCTACCCCTGGGTCAACGAGGCGATCATCGTGGCCCAGCGCAACCCCAACGTGTACATCGACCTTTCGGAATACGAGTTCTCGCCCATGTCCGAGGCCTACGTGCAGGCGGCCAACACCATGATCGGGGACAAGATCCTCTTCGCCAGCGCGCACCCCTTCGTGGACTACCGCAAGGCCATAGAAACATACAAAAAACCTTCCCTTCCAGCCCGAAGTGCGGCAGAAGGTCATGCACGACAACGCCGCCAGGCTGCTCCGGCTGGCCCCGGCGGAAAAGACCGCCGCCCCCCTGGGCGCCGGCGACATGCGTGAAACCGTCACGGCCATCGTGCGCGAGGTGCTCACCCGGATGAGCGCCTAGGCGCGGCTTCGCCGGCGGGCGGAGGGAGGAACGCGGATGCAGGAACTGCTGTTGGCCATGCTGGGCTGGGGCGTGGGCGCCTTCGTGAACGGAATCGTGGGGTTCGGGGCGGCGCTCGTGGCCATGCCCATCCTGGCCTTCGGCATCGACATGACCCTGGCGGTGCCCTGCGCCGGACTGCTGGTCCTGGTGCTGAACTTCCAGATGGTCTGGAACTACCGCCGGCATCTGGCCCTGGGCGGCATGGGGCCGCTCCTGGCCGGGGCCCTGCCCGGCGCGCTGGCCGGGGCGTACATGCTGCGCTTCATGTCGGAATCGGCCCTGCGCCTGGGCCTGGGCGCGGTGCTCATCGGCTACGGCCTGTGGGGCCTTTTGGCCCGCCGTGCCGAGCGCCGCGAACTCGGCAAGCCCTGGGCCGTGCTCACCGGGCTCCTGTCCACCAGCTTCGGCACGGCCTACGGCATCAACGGGCCGCCGCTGGCGGTGTACCTGTCCTTCCGGGGCGGCGGCCAGCAGGAGACCAAGGCCGCCCTGGGCGCGTTCTTCATCGTCAGCGGCGTCTTCGTGGTCGTGGCCCAGGCCCTGGCCGGCGTATACTCGATGCACGTGGCCAAGCTCGCGGCCGTTTCGGTGCCGGCGATGCTCCTGGGCGGCTGGGCGGGCATGCGCCTGTCCAATGGCATCGGCGACGCCCACTTCCAGGCCGGGCTGTACCTGATGCTGCTGGTCATGGGCGCGAACATGCTGCGCCTGGGCCTGCTCTGAAAGCGGGGCCCCGCGCTCAGTCCCGCAGCCCCTTCTTCACCGTCTTCAGGAACCGACCGAAGGCCTTGTCCTTCCGCCGCCGGTCCAGGGACGACAGCGCGGCGAACTCCGACTCCTTCCGGAGCTTGAGGTAATTGGCGTAGCGCTCTTCCGGCAGCTCGCCGCGATCCAGCGCGGCCCGGACGGCGCAGCCCGGCTCGCCCGTGTGGCTGCAATCGCCGTAGCGGCACTGCGCGGCCAGGGCGGCGATGACCTCCAGACCCGCCTCGACGTCCGCCCCCGCGCCGGCCAGTCCCAGCTCCCGCATGCCGGGCGTGTCGACGAGCATCGCCCCGCCGCCGAGGACGACGAGCTGCCGCCGCGTGGTGCTGTGCGTGCCCTCGCCCGTGGCGCTCACGGCCCGCGTGTCGAAGGCCTCCCGGCCCAGGAGCCGGTTGAGCAGCGTGGTCTTGCCCACGCCCGAGGAGCCCAGCAGGCAGCAGGTCCGGCCCGGCGCAAGGGCCGCCTGGAGCTCCGCCAGCCCTTCCCCGCTGACGTTGCTCAGGGCGATGACCCTGGCGTTAGTGACGCCGGCGACGAGCCCGCGCTTGCGCTCCAGCTCCTCCGGGCCGACGAGGTCGATCTTGGTGAGGAGCACCACCGGCTCCACGCCCCCCGCCGCCGCCATGACCAGATAGCGCTCCAGGCGGTTCGGATTGAAGTCGAATGGCAGGACTGCACGAGGAAGGCCGTGTC
>Ga0268359_10238_pt1 | contig 11622 bp, 8 predicted proteins | sample BioMet11_FD_194416 | JGI IMG/M metagenome (GOLD analysis project Ga0268359, IMG submission 194416) | Sewage microbial communities from Oakland, California, United States - Biofuel 11 (PacBio Assembly) | ecosystem: Engineered > Wastewater > Sewage > Unclassified | place: USA: California | collected...
TTTCTTTGCCCCCAGCCTGAAATGCCCAGCGCCTGAATCTTCGGGACTCCATAGGCGCGAGCCCGTTGGCCGCCGGAGGCTGATCAATTGTGACGCATTGTGCAGCCCAGGCATCAAAGGACAGGGCCGCGGAGCATCCGCTCAAGCCCGGCCACGCCGCGGCGCAGGACCTCCATATCCGGCCCGAAGCTCAGCCGGATATGGTCCTTGTAGCAGGAATGGGGACGCCGCCGGTCAGGGTTCACGTCGAAAAACACCCCTGGCACCACGATGACCTTTTCCGCCAGGGCCCGCTCGAAGAAAACCATGGCGTCGCGAAATTCCTCGGGCAGCCCTTTGAGGTTCGCCCAGACATAGAAGGCCCCCTCGGGCGCGGCTTCGATCACAAAGCCCAGCCGGGTCAGCTCCCCCAGCAGATAGTCACGCTTGCGGCCGAACTCCGTCCGGATGGCCGCGATCTCCCGCTCGGCGACTTCCGGGGAAAGAAGCTCGATGGCCGCGCGTTGCAGGGGGTGGTTCGCACCGCCGTCCAGAAAGGACCCGGCACTGGCCACAGCCTCGATCACCGCGCTCGGCCCGACGATCCAGCCGACCCGCCAGCCGGGATAGCGCCAATTCTTGGTCACGCCGTCGACCACGAGCACCGGGTCCCGGTCCACGTCTTCCACGAACGCGGCGGCCGAAACCCGTCGCTCCGCCCGGCCGTAAAGATAATGGGAGTAGAACTCGTCCATGATCAAGGCGCAGTCGTTGGCCCGGGAAAGCTCCACCCACTGCCGCAATTCCTCCCCCGCCACCAGTCGTCCCGTGGGATTGGACGGATTGGAGGTGAGCAGCGCCCCCAGGCCGCGACTGACGATTTTCCCGCTCCAGGGCGGCCGGAGACATGCGGTAGCCGTTGGCCGGGTCCAGGAGGATGGGAATCGGGGTGAAGGAGCGGAAAACGGACAGCAGCTCTTCGTACGCCGTATAATCCGGAATGAAGTGGCCGAGGGTTGATGTTGCCGAGGGCGGCGGGCGATGCGGGTCAGGGCCGCCCTCCCCCCTGGCGCGATGCACACGTTGCGCCAGGTGTACTGGGAGCGTTTTCCCTGGCGGTGGAAGTGGTTGTAAAAATCCGCCACCTTGGCGCGCAGGTCCTGTCGGCCGGCCACCGGCGCGTATTCCTGGTCCCAGCAATCGCACGTCACGTGCTCGATGCGCCGGGGGGCATCGGCCAGCCCCGAGGTGGATGGCGCGCCCTGTCCGAGATTGGCCCAGTCCGGATGGTCCGGGGTGAAGCCGAGGGCCCGGGCGCGGTGCATGACATGGATGACGCCCGTGCGCGGCACGCTCCGGAAACCGGGAATCCGGCCGGCGTTGGTCACAACGGATCGGGTGGGCAACTGGTCCAGGGACGAAGGAAACTGGAGGTCGGCGGGCTGGGGCAAATACATGGAAGCATCTCCGTGCTGCGTGTTCTGCGAACGGACGACATCCCGGCCGGCGGTGCGAAAAGCGCACACAAGCAGGCAGGTCGGCGGGTGGTCGCGACTATATGGCCAAGGCCAACGAGTTGTTCCGGATCACGAGGATCAGCCGAGCTGGCGCGGTAACGCGCGGCCCGGCTATCCAGCAGCGGCTGCGGAGGCTACGAGGGCGTGCGCAGAAAGGCGGGAAAGGCAGGAAAGAGGAAACGGCAGGGGTGAACTCCCCAAGCCGTCGAGCCAGGCGCGTTCGGGATGCTGTCCGGAATCGCGCGGACTGGAGGGGCATGAAGGGGATGTGAACTTCATGCGGGGATAGTAGAGAGAGAGAGAGGAAAAGGTCAAGTGTCGCGCCGGAATTTGTCGCGCCGGAATTTGTCGCAGTGCCTGGAGAGGGCCCGGTCCAAAACCAGGCCCCAGTCCGTTTCTTGCCCATGCCGCACCGGTCTCTCAAACGCCCGAGGACGACGGACGAGACAAACGGCCTGGCGCAGGCCGGGAAAATCGGACCTCCAGGCGCTTAATCAAGTGATTGCCCCCGCAATATTGTCCACGCCCATGTGGCCAAGCGCGACAATTTACAGAAAAAACATATAAAAACAGGGTGATACCGAAAAACTTGGTGGCATCCAACTTGCTTTCATTGACGCAACGGGCGATCTCAGTGACTATCCGTAACAAAGGAAGGACTCCGGCATGAAGCAACGAATAAGAATTTTTGAAAATAAGCGCTCGTGTTCTTCTCAAAGATACCGTGACTGCGAAGATCGCCCGAGAAGAAAAAAGCTCAGTTTTTTTCAATTCTAACAATTTTAATCGGCGGGTATTACCTCTACTGGGTTTCCATCGCCGTCAACATGAGCCACCCTATCGCAGCTTTCTTTTTTTTCTTCGCGGAAGTCGCTTGCTGGCTTCTCTTTATTTTTGCCACTGTAGGACTATGGAGCCTGCGTTATAAACCAGAAGAAGGAATCCCCGTTGCCGTAGCATACAGTGTTGATGTTTTTATACCAACCTACAGCGAACCGCTGCAATATCTGGAAATGACGTTGCGCGCCGCAAGCCGCATCGAATATGATGGCGAGATCGCCTGGTATATGCTAGATGATGCCGGCCGCTCCGACGTGGAGCATCTGGCAAAAAACTATGGTTTTCACTATTTATCTCGCCCCAAAAGTAAAATTCCAAATGAAAATGCAAAGGCTGGGAACCTCAATTTTGGGTTTCGCCAATCTCATGGCGACTGCATACTGGTTCTCGATGCCGACCAAGTCGCCCAGCCCAATATCCTCAAAAGCCTCATCGGGTATATGCGCTTCGAGACAGTTGCTTTTGTGCAGTCAAAACAAAGCTATCTTACGCAAGAGGGCGATCCGTTCTATAATAAGTCGCAGATATTTTATGAAATAGTGCAGCTTGGCATGGACAACAACGATACGGCGCTCTCCAGCGGTTCTGGAGTACTCTATAGGCGCGCGGCCCTCGAAAGTATCGGCGGTTTTGTGGAATGGAACATTGTCGAGGATTTAACGACCTCGTACGAGCTGCATGCCCACGGCTGGAAATCCTTCTACTTCCCGCACCGCCCTCAGCCGCGGTTTGGCTCCGACCAACATCGGAGGGGTCTACCAGCAGCGAGGCCAATGGGCCCTCGACACGATGCGAATATTCATTTGGGACAATCCTTTTTCAAAAAGGATTGCGCTTTATTGCAAGGATGGAATACTCTACTGTTGCCTTATCGTATATTTGTTCTGCCTTCATTTTTCCTTTTTCTATCTTGTGCCGATATGGAGTTATCTGACAGGCAAGACCATCCTTCTTCGCCCAGAACTCGAGTTCATCATTCTTCGTTCGGTCTATTTTTTGATCATGGTCGTGGCAACACGGTATCTTTGTTACGGGCAACAGCCAGGCAAGCAATTCCGCATGCTCGCTGGTCTCTTTCCCATTTATATGCGGGGTATCGTACGTGCCTTTTTCTATCCGAAGGGGAAAAAAACCCGGATATTGTCCTAACAATTCAACGCTGAAATGCTCACTCTCGTTAAAAAAACAGCCGCCGTTGTTGGCTGTTTTTCCACAAATATGCATCCTCATTCTCAACTTGGGGCTGCCATTTGTTTCTCTTTTCGCCGAGTGGTGCGATCCGCGAGTCATTGCTGCCAATGTCCTCATTTCGGCTATAGCCATTTGGAGCATGTCTCAGGTGGTGTGGTCGGCACTGTTCCCGGGGAATTGGGACCCGGAGGAGGACCCTGAGCATGTCTACTCCCTCGACTAAATCCAGACGACGCACGGTGCTCCTGACCGGATTCGTCCTATTCTGGCTGGTTGTCGCCCTGTGGACGATCCATAAGACCAAGCCGGAATTCTGGATGGACGGTTATTCCTATTTCCGGCAAGCCCGGCAATTATCGGAAAAGGGCGATACGAACGAGGCGCTGGTCGCCATTGACAAGGCCCTGGGACGGGACGCCAACAATGCCGGCTATCTCGTCTTCAAGGGCTCCCTTGAGGAGAAGGCCGGCCACGCCGAAGATGCGGGCACGGCCTATCGCCGCGCGTTGGAAATCAACCCCGGCGATCCCGAAGCCGCGCTCGGGCTCGCCAAGCTCCTCCTGGCCGCGGGAAAGGATGCAGAAGCCGGCGACGTCCTCACCGTCATCCCGGCCGACAAGCTGGACAAGGCCCTGCTCGAACGACGCGCCGGGTTGCAGGCCCAGTACGGCAAACAGGCCGAAGCCCTGGCCGACTACGAACGCCTCTTGGCTGATGCACCGGATGACATCGGCTCTTTACGCGCCTTGGCCGCATCGGCCATGGCAGTGCAAGACTGGGCAAGGGCTGAAAAAGCGCTGACAAGACTTTTGCCTCTCGCCCACCGACCCCAAATTCAAGGCCTGGAGCCGTGACCAGTTGGTCATCACGTTGCGTGCCGCACACAAGTTAAGCGCAGCCTACACCCTGCTCGAGGCCTCTCCAGATGCCGCCAATACCCTGATACGGGCGCAACTGGCCATGGAACTTAAAAAATTCGATCAGGCCAAGCCCCTTTTGGAGGAGGTCCTCCGGACCGACCCAGGGAACACGCAGGCCAAGAACCAGTGGCCATCGCCCTGCGCGCCTTGGGCGAACCCGCCAAGGCGTATGCCCTGCTCACAAGTATTCCCGACGACACAAACCTGCTGGCCCGGGCCGAACTGGCTCTTGAGCTCGAAAAATTCACCGAGGCTGCCAATGCCTATGCGGCGTTGGCCAAGCAGTACCCGGACGACGTCGCGATTCAGGAACGGCTTGCCTATGCCCTCGACCGCGATGCCCAGACGCGACCAGCCCAGGCCTCCCTCCCTGCGGCAGCGGGTACGGCCGCCCTGTCCGCCCCACCGCAGCCGGAAGACGCCGCAGCCGAAAAGGAATACCGCCAGGCCCTGGCTTCCGGAAAAAGCCTCCGAAGAAACCCGGATCCGTTACGCCTGGCTTCTCATGCGCGCCAAACGCTACGATCAAGTGCTGGAGACCCTCGGCGACCAGATCAAGGCCGATGCCCGGGAGGATGTCTTGGAACTCGCGGCGGATGCGGCCTTCTTGGCCGGGAAATACGACCGCGCCATCCCTCTTTTGACCGCCCGGGCCAAAAAAAACCCGGAAAACCCCACGATCTGGCGGAACCTCGCCGATGCGTACGATGTGCTCCAGCAACCGTCCCAGGCGGCCGCGGCCATGGAAAAGTATGTGGCCCTGGCCCCGAACGATGAGAGCGCCCAATTGAAGCTGGCCGGTCTTTTGCTGCGTGCGAAACAAACCGCCCAGGCGGAACGCATCTATCGCCAGTTCTTGGAAAAAGATCCCACCAATACCCAGGCCATGACCGACTTGGCGACGCTGTACGAATCCCGGCATCAGTTCAATGCCGCCATCGCCGTCCTGTCCAAAGGGCTGGGGAACGGACGCCAAGCCGAACCCGGGTTGCTCCTCCGGCTGGCGAGACTCTACGGATTTGCCAAGCATTATCCGGAGGCCATCGCAACCTACAATCGGTTGGTTGCTGTGCCCGGAATCACCCCCGCCATGCGCTCTGCGGCCGAACTCGGCCTGGCAGAAGCGTTTCTGGAAACCAACAACGCAGCCCAGGCGCAAAAGCATCTGCGCGCCCTCCGCGCGTGGGATGCACACGACCCCAAACTTCTTCTGCTCGCCGCACGCGCTTCCATGCTGGCTCAGGACCCGGCAAATACCGCCAAGGCGCTCGAAAATCTCTCCGCCCGGCGGGAAGTTGCAACCGGTTGAAATGGAATGGCTGGCCGGACAATACCGGCTCCTTGGCCGCAAGGACAAATCCCTGGCCCTTTATGAAAAAGCCCCTGGCCGCCGGCGCGTTGACGACGGTCCAGGGACTTGAGGCCCTCGGCGACCTTCGTTTTGACGCGGGCCAGTATAAAGGGGCGCTCAGTGCGTATGAACAGGCCGCCAAGGCAGGTGATTCCGCCAAACTTGCGCTCAAGCTCGCCCGCGCCGCGGACAAAAGTGGCAACAAATCCCTGGCCCGAAGCGCCTATGCGCGTTTTCTCTCCACGAACCCGGACAATCCGGAGTTGCTGCTGGAGATGGCCCGTTTCGCAATCAACACTGGCAACTATGCCCAGGCACTCTCCCTGTACGACAGGGTGGTTGCGGCGAAGGGTTCCAAGGGACTTCTGCTGGAGTTGGCGTTGGCCAATCTGGCCGCGCAGCGTTTTCGGCACGGCCGAAAAATGGGCACGGCAAGCGGTGCAAGCCGGCGAAGGAGGCCCCAAGGCCTCTTTGGCCCTTGTCCAGGCCCTGCATCTGGAAGGCAAGACCGCCGAAGCGGATAAACTCCTGCAGAAGCACCGCCAGGAAATCATGGCCCAGCCCGATGGACGCCAGTGGCTTGGGTACGTGGATGTCGCCCGGAACCGGCAACTCCAGGCCTATGACCTCTTTACCGACCTGGCGAAAGAAAAGGGGCCAAATGAAGGCAAGATGTGGCTTTGGCGAGGCATCGCCGCGACCAGACGCGGCGATTACCGCAGTGCCCGCGAGAGCTTTGACAAGGCGAAACAGTTTGGAGTGACAGTGCCGCCGGTCGCTCCAGGACAATAGCAGGCGTGCCTTTTATGCGCCCTCTTCCGCATGGGACCGCTCTGCGGACACGACAAGGATTCCAGGTATGAGACTGCTCTCCAGACTGCTGCTGACGCTCGGGTTGTTGCCCCTGGCTGCCACCATCGCATGGGCTTCCGCCCTTCAGGAACAGGGCGAAATACATCCCTTTATCCCTCGGGAGGCTCCCCAGGCGGAGGCGGCTTCCTCACCCGTGGCGGCAACCGACGCCGAGGCGCTAAGCGCGGAAATCGCCAAGGCGGAAGCCGAGTTACAGAAAAGGATGCGGCCCTACGCAGGCGTATACGGCGCGGGATTTCACGATAGCAACGACATCACCGTCGTGCATGGCGGTGCCTTTGCCGGCAGCACTTTTTGGAACAACCTCAACGTCCGGGTCCAGGCCATGAGCGGCCAGCTGCACCAGGACGCCAAAGGTTCGCGCCATGAAAGCAACGTCTGGCGCACAGCGGCCTCCATTGGCTTCGTGGACCTGTTCCTCACACCGCGATTCGTCGTCTGGGGCAGCTTCGGCTACGAGAATTTTCAGCCGCAAAGCGCCGAATCCGCACTGTACCAGGACGGAAATGGCGGCATGTACCGCTGGCGCAGAACTTCGATGTACAGGGGATATGTCATCGGCGGCAAACTCGGGGCCAAATATATTTTCGATAACGAATCCGAAGCCGGTGCCGAAGGCAAACGGGAAAGTATGTGGGCCGAACACGACAAGTTCGACACACGGCTTTTCAACCGCATCGAAGACATGACAAAGATGGCGACCGACATGGCCATAAACAAGGCTCGGATATTCACCAACATTGTGACATTCCAGGAGCAGCAACTTCACCTTGAAAGCGGACTGGATTCCATGGAAGATGGTAATTTGCGAAAATGGGGATACACCCACTACCAGATTCCTGTTTTGTGGAGTCAAAACAAGCACTGGACAGTGCTCCGCCCGAACTTCTATATCGAGTCGTGTGAGGAAAACAAGCCTGGATATTTTTCTCCTGATTACCATATCACAACAGGGTTGATGCTCCATACGATACAGGACTTTGACTTTATCGAGATTGAAGCCGAGGTGAATCCTCAACTGCTGTGGACAAAAGACAGGACAAAAAAAGGCGATACCCGGGAAGGTATCCATGGACTCCTCAATATCGCCTATAAGTGCGACAACTTTCGAATTGGCGTTGGTGGATTCGCTTATGCCGATACGGACAAATACTGGCTCTACCGCGGCAATGTGTTTTTGAAGTATTCCTTTTAGGACGGACAATGCTCCGAATATACCGTGGTTTGGCAATGGCGGCACTGTCTTCCCTGCTCCTTTTGCTCGCTGGATGCCAAAAAACCAATGATGCGCCTTCCATCCAGACGTTTCTGGTCACGTCGTGGAAGACGTACAAGGAAGTTTTCATCCGGCCCGAAGGGTATGTTTGGGACCAGACGCGTCAGGAAGTCACCAGCGAGGGGCAATCCTACGCACTTCTCCGGGCGGCCTGGATGGGCGACCGGGAAACGTTCGACCGGGTTTTCGCCTGGACGGAAGGCCACCTCGCCCGCCCGGACGGGCTCTATGCCTGGCAATGGACCCCGATGGACGGCGGCCACATCGTCGACGCGAACACGGCAACCGATGCGGACCAAGATATCGCCTTCGCGCTCATCCTGGCGGGCCATGCCTTCCAAAAAACCACATACCGCGACCGGGCCAAGACGCTGCTTGCCGCCATCCGCCACGGGGAAGGGATCGGCGTCGACGGCGGCTGGGTTCCCTGCGCGGGAAACTGGGCCGTCGCCGACCGGATCATCAATTTTTCCTATTTTACTTTTTATGCCTATCCGCATTTCGCGCGCCTCGACCCCGAGGGGATTGGCTTGGGGTGCGGGAGCGCTGCTACAATTTGCTGACACGTTTTCTGGCTCAAAAAGATGTCGTCTTGCCGGCGGATTTTGCGCAACTCACAACTTCCGGTGCCTTTGCACCGGTCGCCGGGCGGGGACGGCTTTCGGATGATTTTTCCTTCGACGCCATGCGGGTGTATTGGCGCGTCGCCATGGACTGCCTTTTGAACAACGACCCGCGCGCCTGTGCCGACCCGGCGCAGGTGCGTGCGATTGTGGATATCCTGGCGCGGGACGGCACGCTGTTCAGCCAGTATAATGTGTACGGCAAGAAAAAAAGTGAGATGACCTCGGTCAGTTTTTACGGAAGCATCCTGGCCGCCCTGAAGTTTCAATATCCACAGTTGGCAGGAAGTCTGGTCGCCAAGGAGCTCTCTCCCCTGGCCCTCACTGCAATTGGGAAGAATCCTTCTCGCTACTATGACAACAATTGGACGTGGTTTGGCTTAGCGGCTTGGTCCGGATTCCTCCCTGCCCTCCCGTGAACGCTTCCCAACGGAAGCTTTGCAACACAGGCACTGCACAACATTCACAACAGCAGTCAGCAGTGCCAAATCCGGGGTGATCCCCAGGATGCGGTGACGGCTGCGTCCCGTTACGGACCACGAAGTGCCCCTATTTTCCCGGGCCGTTGCGGTCGCCGCGCCCGCTGTTTTCTTCGAGACTGCTGCACAATTCGTTGAAATGGATGCCTCCGGCGGCCAAAGGGCTTCGCCCTTTGGAATCCCTTCATGATTTTGGTCGGTTGCAGTGCGCGCTTTTGAAGCCCGGCACGCCGTCAGGCAATTGCGCAGAGGTCTCAACCAAGATTTCTCCCGGCTCGCGGTGCTCCGGGCCGGTCGCCCCCGGTGAAAACATATTGACAGACTCGCCTAGACAGATACAAAGAACACACCAAGGCGAGTTTCAGACCATGGCAACCGCTGTAACGCTGCAAAAAGACATTCCTATCCCTTCAGGGGCGTTGCCGCTGACCGTTACAGCGCCTTGTCCCCCGCCATATCCCTGCACGACGCCACCTTCCTGGTCGCGCTTCTCCGAACAAAGCACCGTATTGCAGTCAGATAACCCGATATCGTCACCCGAAAGGTCCTGCTATGTCAAAATGACAGTATCTGATGCCGCTCGCAGTTTGCCGCCCCATCCGTCTCGCCTCTTCGTGGAGGTGACCTCCCGGTGCAATCTGCGCTGCCCCATGTGCGTCAAGCAATCCGGTAGTCAACGCACGCCCGACGGCGACATGGCGCCCGAAATTTTCGAGGCCCTGGCCCCGACCTTCCCGAAGCTTGACGCCCTCATTTTAAACGGCATCGGGGAACCGCTCCTCCACCCCGGCCTGGAAACTTGCATCCGCAGCGCCAAGCAGGCCATGCCCGAAGGCAGTTGGGTCGGGTTCCAATCCAACGGCCATCTCCTCGACACGGCCCGGGGGAGATCCCTCCTTGAGGCCGGACTGGATCGGATCTTCCTGTCCGTGGACGCGACATCCCCGGAGCTCTTCCACACCGTCCGGGGCGGCGGCTCCCTGGGGCATGTCGAGCGGGCGCTCCTGGCCCTGGAGACGGCCCAAAAGGACCTTCCGGGAGCGCACCTGGAGGTCGGGGCGGAATTCGTGCTCATGCGCGACAACATGACCGAATTGCCGGCCCTGGTGACCTGGCTGGCGGCGCGCGGCGTGAGCCGGCTCATCGTTTCCCACATCCTGCCCTTCGGGCCGGCCATGGCGGACCAGCCCGTTTTCGGCATCAATACGGAATCGGCGGAGCTGTTCTACAAGGAGTGGTCCGACCGGGCGCAACAAACCGGCCTCGACCTCAGCCAATACTTCGAGGTGCTTTGGAAATACCGCAAGAGCCCTGAGGAACTCCGCCTCGTCGCCTTTGTCAACGCCATGGCCGCCAAGGCCCGCCAAGATGATATCCCCTTCCACATCCGGCAACATCCTCGCCGGCGAGGACCTCAGCCGTGCCGAAGCCGTGTTGCACGAAGCCGAGTCCGTGGCCCACGATGTTGGACTGCGGCTCGTGTTGCCGGCGCTACGGCCCATCAACGACCGCGCCTGCTTCGGGGTGCGCCACGGCGGGATGTTCGTCACCTGGACGGCAAGGTGGCGCCTTGCCATTTCCTGTGGCGCCAATTTCAGCTGCCACCTCTATGGCCGGAAAAAAGAGGTCCTGCACCGGTTTTTCGGCGACCTGCACCAGGACGCGGCGCTGGATATCTGGAACAGCCCAGCCTACACGGCCTTCCGGCGGATGTCCTGGATCACCGGTATCCCCACTGTCCGAGCTGCAACGTCTACCCCTGCGAGGATATCGATTCGATCGATTTCGAATACGATTGCTACGGCGAGCCCGTACCTTGCGGCGACTGCCTGTGGAGCATGGGCCTGTTGCAGTGCATGGGCCAGGAGGACGAGGCCGACGAGCTCAAAAACCACGCCCCTCCCCGGCCTCGCCGTGGCGCCCAAGGCCTGCCCGCACCGTTAGACGGCGCATGCCGGGCAGGGAATCGGCTTTTCCCGACCGGCCAGGCCGGCGCATAAAAAAAGGGCGCGACAACTGTCGCGCCCTTTGCATTGCATAAGAAACCGCCCGTGCGGCTATTTGCCGCCCTTGGTGGCCGGCAGCGGGGTTTTGGCCCCGGCGCCCAGGATGGATTCGTTGACCATCACCACCTTGGCCGCTGCTGCACCGCCTGGATATACGCCTTGAACAGATCCGCCTGCTTGGACTGGGTCAAGGTCGCGACCCACCGATCCTTTTCCTTGTCCCACAGGGAGGCCTCGGCCGGCATGCGCTTGTCGAGGGAGGCCAGGACATAGCCACCGGTCACGCTGAAGGCCGACTTGAACCAGCCCGGGTCCTTGGTCTCGAAGGCCGTCTGGACCAGCAGCGGCGCCATGCCGAGCCCCGGAATGAAGCCCTGGCGGGTGAAGGGCTGGGACGTGGCAATCTTGTCCTTGTAGGTCGCGAGGACCTTGTTGAGACCGTCCGCGGTCTCCATGGTCTTGGCCGTTTCCTCGGCCTTGGCCCGGGCGAGCTTCAGGGCGCCGTCGGCCACGAGGCGATCCTTGATCACGCTCTTGACCGCGTCCAGGGGCTCGAAACCGGCCGGC
>Ga0268359_12331_pt1 | contig 11616 bp, 15 predicted proteins | sample BioMet11_FD_194416 | JGI IMG/M metagenome (GOLD analysis project Ga0268359, IMG submission 194416) | Sewage microbial communities from Oakland, California, United States - Biofuel 11 (PacBio Assembly) | ecosystem: Engineered > Wastewater > Sewage > Unclassified | place: USA: California | collected...
ATTTTTAATAATATTTATTTACATATGTCTGACAGCGGCACTTGTGGCATACTTCTGGAGCGCACAATGGATTGTCAGCCAGAATATTGTAAATGAACGCTGCCGCGCCGTACACGTCACTTTGCTGGACAGTTCATTAAATAAATTTGTCTCCAAAAGTGAAGTACTAGAAATTATTAACAGTTATGACGGTAATGTAATTGGGAAGAGAAACTGTAAAATAAATTTGGGCAACTTGGAGAACTTGCTGAATATGAAGAGCGCCGTAAAGGAGAGTCAAATTTCTCTTACTCGCGACGGTATATTAAATGTCCAAATTAAACAGCGCAAGCCGGTGATGAGAATTGAGACTGAGAACGGAGGTTTTTATATTGATGAAGATGCATTTGTATTTCCGCTTATTGAAAAGTATACCTCTTATGTCCCTATTGCAACGGGATACATTCCAATATCAATAAATCCGGAAAGGCAAACGCTTAAGGAGATGGACAGTACGGATTGCATCCGCAAACTTTTAAAACTTGGTAAATTCCTGGCTGACAATCCATTCTGGAATGCACAAATTGAGCAAATATACTTCCAGCAAAACGGAGATGTTGCCATGTATACAAGAGTTGGAAAGCAGAGAATTGTTTTTGGAGATTTGGATAACATGCAGCAGAAATTTAAGAAACTTTACGCTTTTTATAAATATGTAATACCTAATGCGGGATGGGACAAGTACAGTACTGTGAATTTGAAATTTAAAAAACAGATTGTATGCACGCTTGCCGGACAAGAGAAAGCATGGGACGTTCCGGCAGATACGCTTAAGATAGTAAGCACAGTTGCACCGGCAGATTCAACTGAAAACAGTATTACGACAATAAACTGATTATAAGTAGATTATAAAATATATAAAAAAATAAAAACACTGCCTAATTTTTAAAATTATTATGAAGAATTTAATTGCAGCTGTTGATCTTGGAACAACAAAAATTGTTTGCACCGTCGGTGAAAGGACAGCTAATGGAGTAAAGGTAATAGCATACAGCGAGGTGCCATCCAAGGGAATTGAAAGAGGAAGAGTTGTAAACGTTAAACAGGCGCTGATGTCTTTGGCTCCTGCCGTAAAAGCCGTAGAAACACAAATTGGCAAAAAAGTCAATCAGGTGTTTGTGGGCATTGCAGGACAGGATATTAAGTGCGTCAGTCCGGCTCCGTTCCAAATTCAGAGAGAAGAGGCCGACAAGATGATAACCCAACCGGAAATTAATGACATTACAAACAGAATGTATGATTCCCCATTTGAGGATGGATATAAAGTTATTTACGCCGTTCCTCAATCCTACAATGTTGACAATTACATGAGCGTTAAAGAGGCTGTGGGAATGATGGGAAAAAGCATAGTCTCCAGATTTAAACTGTTCATCGGAAAGGAGAACTCCAAACAACTTATTAAAAATGTATTACAAATGGACAGACTTGGTCTTATCGACCTTGTTCTAGAGCCTGTTGCATCAGCAAAGGCCGTATTGACTGATGAAGAGATGGAAGTTGGCGTTGCACTGGTTGACATAGGCGGCGGCACATCGGATGTCATAATAATTCAAGACAATATCATCAGACATGCAGGTATTATCCCCTTTGGAGGCAACAGTATTACGGAAGATATTTGCATTGGCTGCGGTATTTCCCAGAGACAGGCAGAAAAAATAAAGAGACAGTTCGGGTGCTGCTTCAGCGATTATGCAGATGCTAACCAGACAATTCTAATTCAAGGAGTTGGGGGCAGCAATGATAAGGAGATTCAACTTAAGACTTTAGCAAAAATTATCCAGGCCAGAATGGAAGAAATTCTGGAAGCCGCATGCTGGCATATAGAGCAGTCCGGATTAAAGATGCAATAAGAAGCGGTATGGTTTTAACCGGCGGCGGAGCGCAGATTAAAAATATTACAAATCTTGCAAACTATGTTACCGGCATGGAGGCAAGAACGGCATGCCCTACCGGTTATACAATAGATGAAACTTCAGTTGACGGAGCAAAAACAACAGCAGCCTCAACCGCGGTAGGTCTCCTTATTCACGGTTTTCAAATGATGGAAAATGAAGCTATTAGCTGTGAAAATTCCGTAATAGAATTTCCGGCGGAAGTTGAGGAAGATCAGGCGGAGTCGGAAGTTGCTGCACCGGCGGAGACCAGGAAAGCAAGATTGAGCAGATGGGGAAGAAGAAAAGAGAAAGAGGCTCCAAGGGCTGAAGAGGATAACGCAACGGAGGATAAAAGGAACGGCAAGAGCAAGAGCGGAGGTCTTCTTGGCGGGTTCCTAAATGGAGCTAACCTGTTTAGCAATAATTTTTCAGATGAAGCATAATACTCTTATTATTAGAAATTTATAAAAATTATATAACATGGAAGATAACGAGTTTTTTGGACCGGAAAGTTCCGATTACCCAGAGGAGTTTCCTACCAGCAAGCCAATTATAAAAGTAATTGGAGTTGGAGGCGGAGGCGTTAATGTTGTCACGGAGATGTTCCATCAAAATCTTAAGGATGTTGACCTTATGATTTGCAACACAGACGTCCAGTCTCCTAGAGTTAAGCCCGTTGCAGAGAAGATTAAACTTGGCGGCAACCTGGCTAAAGGACTTGGCGCGGGATGTGATCCGGAGCGCGGAAAAACTCGCAGCAGAAGCCTCAATACCTGCTATTAAGGAGTCGCTGTCGGGAAATACAGAGATGGTGTTTATAACTGCATGTATGGGAGGCGGTACCGGAACAGGTGCGGCACCCGTTATTGCAAGGGTTGCAAAAGAGATGGGCAAACTTACCGTAGCGGTTGTCACAATTCCTTCAGAGATGAAGGAAAGGAGGAGTCAACAGAGCAATGCAAGGCGTAAGAAAAATTGCAGAAGAGGTTACAGTATTTTGATTATTGATAACCAAAAAATCTATAAAGTTTTTGGAGACCTTGCAATGTCAAAGGCATTTAAAAAAGCCATGAGGTATTAGTCATTGCCGTAAAGAGTATTTCTGAGTTCATCACAAAGCCGGGCTTTATCAATGTTGACTTTGCAGATGTCAAAATGGTAATGCAAAACGGCGGAATGGCTATTATGGGAATTGGCGAAGCGGAAGGCACGGATAGAGCGCAAGAGGCTGTTAAGCAAGCATTTGAATCACCTCTTCTGAATGACTGCGATTTGTCAACTTGTAAAGGCGTGCTAATGTATGTATGTTGCTCAGATGATGTTGTTAAAATGTCTGAACTTAACCAGGCCGTCCAGCACGTTGCAAGTTACACCGGCAATGCAAGCAAGTTTAAAAGAGGTATTATCAATGACAAATCAATGGGAGAAAAATCAGCGTCACAATTGTCGCAACAGGTTTTGACGTACAGAATCTCCCGGAGATAGAAGCCGCAAATCCCAACGTTCATATTGTTGACAGAGAGGGAGATGAGAAAAAGGGAATAGACTTGGGAGAAGCTAAAAAGACTATCGTAAGCAACCCTAAAAATCCTTATACCGGCAAAGAAGTGGAGATTGGGGAGGGGGCTATAGCCATGCCTTACACCAGTAAGTATGCAAAAGGAGAACGGCCTGCGCTTATTGTAGATGATGACAGCGATATTCTGAGGCTGGAAAATGAACCTGCATATATGAGGAAAGGAAAAAAAAATGAAATAAAAAAAAACATGGAAGAGTTTGATAGTAAGGGATATGTGCTAAAACATATAGACGGCAGAAACATTCTTTCAACGGATAATTCCTTCCTTCACAAAACACAAGACTAACAATCAATAAGGGCAGATTAAAATCTGCCTTTTTGTATCTTTGCAAACAGTTATGGAGAAAAGAGTTACAAGAGTAAGATTCGCCCCGAGTCCACAGGACCGCTGCACATGGGCGGCGTAAGAACAGCGCTTTACAACTATCTATACGCAAGCAGCAGGAGGAGTTTTTGTTTTAAGAATGAGGATACTGATTCGCAGCGCTTGTGCCCGGAGCAGAAAAGTACATCATAGAATCTTTAAAAATGGTGTAATATACTCCCGACAGAAGGTATTGATAAAGAGGGCAATGTAGTTGAAAAGTCAAGTGCAGAGCATCCGTTTGCCCCATATCGCCAAAGTCAAAGAAAAGCCATTTATCGCAAATATGCAGAGCAACTGATAGCGAAGCGGAGATGCGTATTACGCTTTTGATACTCCGGAAGAACTGGAGGCCAGTAGAAATAAAGCAGAGGCAAATCATTCTACTTTCATTTATAATTACCAGAACCGTAATCAATTAAAGAATTCTTTAACAATTTCCGCAGATAAGGTTGAACAGCTCCTTAAGGATACAAATCATTGGACAATAAGATTTAAGATACCGGAAGGCCAGACCGTTGTAATGGACGACCTAATCCGCGGTCACATGGAAGTCGAAACCAACACACTTGATGACAAGGTATTATGGAAGGCCGCAGACGAACTTCCAACGTACCATCTTGCAAATATTGTAGATGACCATTTGATGGAAATCACAGATGTTATCCGAGGAGCCGAATGGCTTCCTTCTCTTCCTTTGCACTATCTTCTTTATAAGGCTTTTGGCTGGCAAGATTCTCAGCCGCGTTTTGCACATTTATCATTGCTCCTTAAACCGGACGGAAAAGGGAAATTAAGCAAGAGAGACGGAGACCGCCTTGGATTTCCCGTATTCCCTCTTAAATGGGTTAGCCAAACGGGGGGAAACATCAAGAGGTTATAGAGAGGACGGATACTATCCGGAGGCCTTCGTAAATATGCTTGCGCTTCTTGGATGGAATCCGGGAACGGAGCAGGAAATATTTACGCTGGATGAACTTTCAAAAGCTTTCTCATTTGACAGAGTAATAAAATCCGGAGCAAAATTTAATCCGGAAAAAGCAAAGTGGTTTAATGAACAATATCTTAGAGCCAGAACCGCAAAACAGCTTGCAGTAGAATTTTCTTCCGGTGCTGCAAAAAAAGCTGCGGATTGCAATGGCTTCATCAGAAATGAGTTGCAGTGGCGGAACCACAAAACAAGACGCAACGTCAGATTTAAAATACATCACACAAATATGTGACCTCATAAAAGAACGTGCTCATTTTGTGAATGACTTTTGGGACATAAGCAAATCAATTTTTATACCTCCTGTAAATTACGATATACAGGATATTTCAAAATTTTGCAAGCCGGAAATTAAACCGTGCATGGAGAAAATGCTGGAACATATCAATGCAACTCAATTTGAAGATTATCTGTCGGGAGCGGAAAAGGCGGAAGACATTGATGCGTATAAAGCTCAATGTTGCAATAAGATAGAAGGGATGCTAACCGGCTTTATCAATGAGAACGGATGGAAAATGGGAAGTATAATGAATACTATGCGCCTGTTTTTTACTGGAAACAACCCGCGGCCTTGGAATAGCAGATTTAATTTATTTCATGGGCAAAGAAGAGGCGGTGAAAAGAATAGAGAAGGGAATAACTAATACATTTCAACAAATATGAAGAATCTTTTGTTGCTGTTTCCCGGTTATTGCTCTTGTAGTTATAGCTGCAAAAAAGAGCGTGCTTTCCAGCACGCTCTAAAACTCATTAAAGTGAAACTAATATTATACTGTAGTATTATATTTTCTCAACATTAACTGCGTTCATTCCCTTCTTGCCTTGCGCCTCATCATAGTTTACCTTGTCACCCTCGGTAAGTCTAACGCCTTCTTTAAGGCCTGTTCTGTGTACGAAGATGTCTTCGGTACCGTCTGTAGGGATTATAAAACCAAACCCCTTCTCAGAATTGAAGAATTTTACTGTTCCTTCTTTCATTGTAAAAAAATTAATTGGTTAAAAATGTTCCGCTAAGGTATGAATAAAATGCGCCATTGTATCAAATTCCGCTTTAAATCTTTATTTTTTCTTAACTATAGGGGCAAAAAAGCCAATTTTTAAGCCATAAAAGTGTAAATTTGCGCGCGCAGCAAGGGTAGCAGACAAGTATTAAATTAAAAAGTTATGAAAAATAAAGGTCTTATTTTAATTACCGGAGCCACCGGATACATTGGCTCTCACACCGTAGTTGAACTTATTAATGCCGGTTATGATGTGGTTGGCGTAGACAATTTTTACAATTCTACGGCAAAGGTGCTTGACGGAATTAAGAAAATCGTTGGATTCAACATTAAATTTGAAGAAATTGATTGCTCTGATTATAAGGCTTTTGAAAATGTATTTGTAAAATATCCCGATATAGTTGGGGCTATTCATTTTGCAGCATGCAAAGCGGTTGGAGAAAGTATTGAGAAACCGTTGCTATATTATCGCAACAACATTGTTTCTCTGCTAAACTTAATTGATTTGATTAATAAAAAAGCAAAACAACCAAATATTGTATTCTCCTCATCTTGCACGGTTTATGGACAGCCGGCTAAGAAATATCTTCCAATTCCGGAAACCGCCCCACTTATAAAATCGCCGTCTCCTTACGGAAAATCAAAACAAATGGCGGAGGATATTTTATCAGACAGCATAGTGGCTTTCCCTAAGCTAAAAGTCTGTGCTCTAAGATATTTCAATCCCATAGGTGCGCATCCTACGGCATATATCGGAGAACTTCCAAACGGAGTTCCTATGAACCTTGTCCCGTTTATCACCCAGACGGCTGCCGGAATCAGAGACCATCTTAACGTTTTTGGAGATGACTATAATACTCCCGACGGCTCATGCATAAGGGATTACATATATGTTGTTGATTTGGCAAAAGCGCACGTAAAGGCGCTTGATAAACTTCTTGGAGAGGAGTCCGCTGCAGAGAAAACCGTCGTGAAAAAAACAGTTGTTGCAAAAGATTCACCTTATCCCACAGCAGAAGCCAGCGGAAGATGGTTTGTCTATAATCTTGGAACAGGCAAGGGACTTTCTGTACTTCAGCTTGTTAAGGGCTTTATTAAGGCAACTGGAGTTAAGTTAAATTATGTAATTGCTCCGCGCCGAACAGGTGATGTTGAACAAGTTTGGGCTGACCCGTCCAAAGCAAAAAAAGAACTTGGCTGGAAGGCTGCAACTCCAATAGGAGAAGTATTAAAGTCTGCATGGAAATGGCAGCAAACTCTGCCTAAACAATAGCGCTCTGCTTAACAAGATTAGTCTACTGAGCAATAAAGCGATAGACGATTTCGCCCACTTGAGGATTCGGCGCTGTTTCCGATGCGGAAAAACGGGAGCGTTTTGCTGCGTTGAGAGCCGCAGCAAGGATGCATCCGTCTGAAACGGAAGAACTCTCAATTATTTGAGCACTTGTAACATATCCGTTTCTGCCAACAGAAATTCTAACACTGACATCTCCCCCTCCCTGACATTTATAGACCGGAATGGGAAGAGAAAAGGCATTGCGCCCGTCTAACGTCCAGGATAAAACGGAAGGTCCCTTATATGGCTTAGCATCAGACTTTTTCACCGGAGCGGCATTTGGAACATTATCCGTTCCTTCCGGCTGAATATCATATTTCTTTGCATCTTTGACTTTTTTCTGCACATCAGCCGCCTCATTATAAAGTTCCTTTATATTGCTGTTGCGGTCATCCTTTAAAGAACTTCCGCTTCTTTGAACAGGTATGCTCTTATACTCTTGCACCGAACGTCCGGCAAGCTGTTCTGCAAGCTCGCTTTTTGCAAGATTTTTCACTTCCTCTTCTTTCTGAATCTTCTCATCTGTCTGTTCCTGCGCCAGTTTGCCCTCAGAATCTGTCACAAATGAAGTCTCCTGTGTAACAACAGTATGGATAGATATTGCAAGAAGAATAATTAACAAAACAAGATGAAAAGCGACAGTAGCAAAAAGACCGATGTGTTTCCCCTTTTTGACACGGGCTTCATACAATCGCTCCTCCGATTTTTGCTCGTGAATATTATTTTTTAATTTCTCCTCCACAATCTCTTAAAAAATGCTTACTCTATAGTTTAAAACTTTAAGCTATTTTAATCCAATCTTCCCTTTTAGCGCCTTCTCAATTGTGGCCACTAAGATATTGATGGCCACCGTATTATGCCCTCCCTGCGGGACAATAATATTTGCGTACCTCTTGCTTGGCTCAATAAACTGGAGATGCATAGGCTTAACGGTTTCCTGATATCTCTTAAGAACTTGCTCAACATTTTTTCCTCTTTCTTGGGTATCTCTTCTTATCACTCTGCTCAAACGGTCATCCGCATCCGCATCCACAAACACCAATATATCAAACAATTTGCGCAGCTCCTCACAAGTGAAAATCAAAATGCCCTCAATAATAATAATCGTAGCTGGCTCAATATGAACAGTTTCTGTTGTTGATCTGGAACAGGTAACATAAGAATAAACCGGCTCCTCTATACTCTTCCCCTCCTTTAATTTTTTTATGTCTCTAATAAGCAACTCAAAATCAATGGAATTAGGATGATCAAAATTATGCACTGCTTTTTCCTCCGGAGTAAGATTGCTGCTATCCTTATAATAAGAATCTTGAGAGATGACCACCTACATCTTCCGGCTTCAATAATTTTTTTAACTTGTTTACAACCGTTGTTTTTCCGGAACCGGTTCCGCCGGCAATTCCAATGATTAACATAATATTTTTACTTTATTATCTATCGCGACAGATATATTAATTGACTAAAAATCAGCGTTTTTAGGAGTTCTCGGGAACGGTATCACATCTCTGATGTTGGCCATGCCGGTAACAAACAAAAGCAACCTTTCAAAGCCAAGACCAAAACCGCTGTGAGGACAAGTTCCCCATTTTCTGGTATCTATGTACCACCATAAATTCTTGGTATCCATCTTAAGTTCATTAATTCTGTTCATCAGTTTTTCATAAGAAGCTTCCCTCTCTGAACCTCCAATAATTTCTCCAATTTTAGGGAATAAAACATCCATTGCTTTAACGGTTTTGCCGTCGTCATTTTGCTTCATATAGAATGCCTTAATATCCTTAGGATAACCTGTAACTATTACCGGTTTCTTAAAATATTCCTCTACCAGATATCTCTCATGTTCGCTCTGCAAATCTATTCCCCAGCTAACCGGATACTCAAATTTCTTCCCGCTATTCATAAGAATATCAATCCCGTCCGTGTATTCAAGTCTCTGGAACTTGGTGTTAACCACACCTTTAAGACGCTCAATCAAGCCCTTGTCAAACATGTCGTTCAAGAATTGCAAATCCTCAGCACAATTATCCAAAGCATACTGAACAAGATGTTTGATAAAATCTTCCGCAAGCTCCATGTTATCATTGATATCATAGAACGCCATCTCCGGCTCAATCATCCAAAACTCTGCAAGGTGTCTTGGCGTATTTGAATTCTCCGCACGGAAAGTCGGACCAAAAGTGTAAATTTTCCCAAGTGCGGTAGCGCCAAGCTCTCCCTCAAGCTGACCGCTAACCGTAAGAGCAGTTTGCTTACCAAAGAAATCATCTTCAAAATTCACTTTGCCCTCCTTGGTCTTGGGGATATTATTCAAATCCATTGTAGTAACCTGGAACATTTCTCCTGCACCCTCGCAATCGGACTCCGTAATCAGCGGAGTGTGGAGGTAGTAAAATCCTCTCTCATTAAAATATTTATGAATGGCAAATGCCATTGCATTTCTAATTCTAAAGACGCATCCAAAAGTATTTGTCCTCATTCTCATGTGGGCAATCTCTCTTAAGAATTCCATTGAATGTCCCTTCTTCTGCAGCGGATAAGTTTCAACATCCGCTGTTCCGTAAATTTCAACGCTTTCCGCCTGAACCTCTACACTCTGTCCTTTGCCCATGCTCTCCACAAGTTTGCCTTTCACGCACAGACATGCGCCCGTTGTGACATCCTTCAAACTCTCCTCTGAAAATATCTGTCCGTCACAAACAACTTGAATATTTGTAACGGTGCTTCCGTCATTCATTGCAATGAAAGCAACATTTTTATTTCCTCTTTTTGTTCTAACCCACCCTTTTACAACAACCTCGCAACCGGGCTTTTCCTCAAACAGTTGCTTAATGTTTTTTCTCTGAATTTCACCCATTTTTAAATACTCCTATTATCTATTATTATTTTTTTCTCTGTTATCTTAGCGGCTCATTTTATCCCGACAGCTTTTACTTTACATATTTTTTAATTGCCTTTGCCCAAACTGCATACCCCTCTTCCGTAAGATGTAAACCGTCAGTAGAAATTGCAGGGTTCATCACCTGATCCTTTGCCGGCATATTAAGGTCGGCCTTTCCGCCAACCAAAAACAAAGGATAAATATTTATAAAGGTAACACGTTCTTTATGTGCGATTATTTTTAAAACCGGCATTAATTTCTGAAAACATCTCAGTCTTTCCCTTAAGTCTTTTGTATCTGTTAAAACTCTCATTAATAGGGAGCAAACTCTGCAGATACAATTTACTTCCCGGACATTCCTTCTTAATTTTCTTAACAAGATTATCAATCAGCACCACTATAGAATCAACGGATAAATCATGACTAACGTCATTTGCCCCCGTTATTAAAAAAATCTTTTTGGGTCTCCCTTTTGCAATTTCGTCCAGCCTGTCAGATATGCCCTCTGCAACATCTCCAATAATGCCGCGATTCCTGATTGCCCCTCCTGTCTCTGCAAGTTTCTCATTAACGGCAGGAAAATACGTATCCCATTTCCCTCCCTCAATCAAAGAATTACCAAGAAAAACAATGTCCTCTCTGCAAATTGGTTTTTCAGCGGCAAATTTTTCAAGCCTTGTATAATAATAATTGGTATACTTGGCTCCCTCTTTTTGCGCCAATCGGATTAAGGTTCTGAGCCTCTGTAGCAGTCTTAATCAAAGCAGTGCTGTCCGCAGGCACGTTCTTTGTATTATTCTGAGCCTCAACAAATACGGGAAATAAGATAACCCCTGCAAGTGCAGCACAGAAAATAGATAAAGGACGTAAAAACCGTCGGAAATAAAATATTTTTGATTCTAAATAACATTATGGATATTAAATAAGTATCTCACCTCTGCTGAACAAGAATTAATTTTTAAGTTCTCCAAAGCCCATTGCCCTATAAATTTTCTTAGGCAGATCTGTATTATTTTGTCTGCCGCTAAACATCTGACTGCAAGCTCCTACTGCAAAAACAGGAACGGCTCCTCCGGTATGTGAACTCGTAGTCCATCCGATGTTTGCCGCCTTGCTCAAAGAATCAACAGGCTCCTGTTTCAAATAAGTATCAACGGTAATTTTTTTCCTTTTGAACTTTCTTTAAAGTAACATCCACGCCGGATAAATCAAATGTATAACCCTTTGTCCGTCCAAGAGTTAGACCGCCTGTTTCATGATCTGCCGTTACAATTATCAAAGTTTCTTTTGGATGTTTCTTATAAAATTCAAAAGCAACTTTTATAGCTTCATCCATATCTATTGTCTCCGTAATAACACCGGCCATATCATTATCATGAGCCGCCCAGTCAATCTTTCCACCCTCGCACATCATAAAAAATCCTTTGTCGTTTGGCTTGTAAGAAAATCTATTGCTGATGCAACTACCTGTTTAAGCGTTAAAATCCTGAGGCCGTCTTTCCATCACATAAGGAAGTATGTCATTTACTCTGGATGTATCTGCCTGAAAAAGAATCA
>Ga0268359_12146_pt1 | contig 11562 bp, 15 predicted proteins | sample BioMet11_FD_194416 | JGI IMG/M metagenome (GOLD analysis project Ga0268359, IMG submission 194416) | Sewage microbial communities from Oakland, California, United States - Biofuel 11 (PacBio Assembly) | ecosystem: Engineered > Wastewater > Sewage > Unclassified | place: USA: California | collected...
CCGGCAGTTTGCCATGATAGCATACTTAGCTACGCTTTTTGCGAATGAGGCTACGGAGTCCCTGCATGAAACATGTTTTGTTGGTCTATCCGGTGTTGCCCCGCTCCTTCTGGAGTTTCCAGGAAGTCTTGCGGGCAACGGGCAGAAAGGCGCTTATTCCGCCATTGGGCCTGCTTACCGTGGCGGCCCTTCTGCCTTCGGACTGGACGCCACGGCTGGTGGATTTAAACGTCCGGCCGCTTCGTGAGGAGGATTGGGCCTTCGCCGATGTGGTCATGATCTCGGCCATGCTGGTACAACGGGACGGCCTTTTCGCCTGTGTGGCCGAAGCCAAGAAACGCGGCAAAACGGTGGCTGCCGGCGGTCCGTACGTCACCATCGGCCATCGACGAGGCGCTGGCCGCCGGTTGCGATTTCGTGGTGGCCGGCGAGGGCGAGCAGACCCTGTCCCTGCTGGTCGAAGCCCTGGACAAGGGCCAAACCGGCGGCGTCATCCAGGCCTCCGGGACCACCGATATCGCCACGGCCCCCCTGCCCCGCCTCGACCTCATCAATCACGCCGACTACGACGCCATGCCGGTCCAGACCTCACGGGGCTGTCCGTTCGCCTGCGAATTCTGCGACGTCATCAACCTGTTCGGGCGGGTGCCCCGGTACAAGCCGGCCGAGCAGATCCTGGACGAACTCGAAGCTATTTTCGCGGCGGGCTACCGGGGATCGATCTTTATCACCGACGACAATTTCATCGGCAATCCGGACCGGGCCGAAACCCTCCTCAAGGTGCTTGCCCCCTGGAACCACGAGCACGGCGAGCCGTTCTGGTTCACCACCCAGGCTTCCATCAACCTGGGCGAACGGCCGGACCTGATCGATCTCATGACCGCGGCCAATTTCGGCTATGTTTTCATCGGCATCGAATCGCCGGACGTGAACGTCCTGGCCGGCGCCCACAAGACGCAAAACACCCGGTTTCCGCTCCTGGAGGCCATTCACACCATCAACCGCAACGGTCTGTCCGTCATCGGCAGCTTCATCCTGGGTTTCGACCGGGAAAAGGAAGGCGCCGGGGAGCGCATCGAGGCCTTCGTCGAAGCGGCGGGCATCCCGCTCGTCATGATCAACTCCCTGCAGGCCGTGCCCGGGACCAAACTTTGGGACCGTTTGACCGCGGAAGGCCGAATCGTCGCCGGCGACGTGGGAGACATGGCCACGGGCGTCATGAATTTCCGGCCCGACCGTCCCGTCACGGACATTTTTGACCGAACAACTCGCGGCCTGGGATCATCTCTACGAGCCGTCCCAGTTCCTCAAAAGGACGCTGCGTTCCATGCTGGAAATGCGGCCCACCCGGTCGGCCATGGGGGAAAAGACCCCGCAGACGGCGGCCAGACAGGCCTCATCCAACGGCGATCTGGCCGACGCCCTGGTGCAGTTGCGGCTTCTGGCCAAGCTCATCTGGCATTTCGGCCTCGCCTCCCGAGGCCGGCTGGAATTCTGGAAATCACTCTGGACCATCCGGCGGCGCAATCCCTCGCGCATCAAGCGTTTTCTGACCCTGCTCGTCATGGGCTACGACGTCCTGTGCTTCACCAAAGTCATCCATGAGCGGGCCGAACCGGCCCTCCAGGCGGAACGCAGGAAGGCGCTGGCCTGCCCGGCCTGACGCCCCGAAAAAAAGGCGCCCCTCGGGCGCCTTTTTTTCGTCTCGCTGCCGACCGCTGCCGGCCGCCTTACATGGCCTTGATGACCTCGATGAGAACGCTCGTCACCTTCTCGGCGTTCTCATTGAAAATATTCACGATTTCCTCCCAGGAGACCGGCAGCTCGTCGGTCTTCCAGCAATCGTAGTCCGTGCTCATGGCCACGGTCGCGTAAGGAAGCCGACCTCCGCGGCCAAGATGCATTCGGTGGCCACGCTCATGTTGACCACGTCCGCCCCGAACATGCGGAACATGTTCGATTCGGCCCTGGTCGAAAAACGCGGACCCTCGATCGTCACCACCGTGCCCCGCTCGTGAAAGCGATACCCAAGCTGCCGGCAGACCGCGACGCACAGCTCCCGCAGGGGCTCGGAAAACGGATCCGCCATGGGCGTGTGGGCGGGATTGTGCGGTTCGAAGCGGTCGTAGAACGTCACCGGTCGCCGCTTGGTGAAATCGATGAACTGGTCGAGAATGACCAGATCCCCGCGATGAATCTCCTGGCGCAACGAGCCGACGGCCGTGGTGGAGAGCACCGCCGCACAGCCTACGGCCTTGAGCGCGTGAATATTGGCCCGATAATTCACATTGGTCGGGGTGGCCGTGTGGGACCGGCCGTGCCGGGCCAAAAGCACCACGTCCTTGCCGCCGATCCGCCCTTGCCGCAGGGTCGAATTGGGCGGCCCGTACGGGGTGTCCAGTTCCAGGTCGCTCGGATGATCCAGAATCGCCGGGTCATCCAGGCCGCTGCCGCCGATAATGCCTATTTTCATGTTCCCATCCATTTCAGGCTATTTGCAGGAGGCTTTCGCAATCATAGGCGTGCAGCTGTTCCTTGCCATTGAGGAAGGCCAGCTCGATCACCACGCCAATGCCGACGATGGAGGCCCCGAATTCCTCGACCAGCTTGATCACGCCCGAAAGCGTTCCGCCCGTGGCCAGAAGATCGTCCACCAAAAGCACCTTCTCGCCTCGAAGCAGCGCATCCTCATGCATGCACAAGGTGTCCGAGCCGTATTCCAGATCATAGGAGACGGATTTGGTCTTGTACGGCAACTTGCCGGGCTTGCGTACCGGCACGAAGCCAAGGCCCATCTTGTAGGCCAGGGCCGCGCCGAAAATAAATCCCCGGGCCTCGGCCGCGACAACCTTGGTCGCCCCGGATGCGGCGAAACGTTCGGCCAGGAGGTCGATGGCCTCGCGAAAACCTTCCGCATTGCCCAGAAGCGGCGTGATGTCGAAAAAAAGAATGCCTTTCTTGGGATAATCGGGAATGTCCCGGATAAGCGTGCGCAAGTCCATGGCGTCTCCTTGGGAAGGATGTCTGGTAACCGAAATCGGATAGGGAGTTTGCGCCATGGGGTCAAGCCGATCTTGGCCCGAACGGCATTATGCGGTATACGCCCGAGTCATGGAAAACATCCCTATCCCCTGTGATACGTTCGTCTCGGCCGGCACCATCCTCACCCAAAACGAAAGCCGCGACGTCCTGCGGGATGCCGCCCTGGCCATAACCGATGGCCGCATCACGGCCATGGGCAAGACGGCCGACCTGGCCGGCCGCTTCGCCCCGGCCCAGACCATCGATCTGTCCGAGGCCATGGTCCTGCCCGGTCTGGTCAACAGTCACGGCCACGCGGCCATGACGCTTTTCCGGGGACTCTGCGACGACGCGCCCCTGGGCGTCTGGTTAACCGAGCATATCTGGCCGGCCGAGGCTAGGCTCACCGCCGAGGCCGCAGGCCTCGGCACCACCCTGGCCTGCGCCGAAATGCTCGCCTCGGGCACGACCTGTTTTCTCGACGCCTACCTGTTCGCCGATACGGAAGCCACGGCCGTTTTGGCGGCCGGTCTGCGGGCAGTCGTGTGCCAGGGCGTTTTCGACCGCGATGCCGAGAACTTCAAGGGGACGGAACAGGCCTTGCGGAACGCCGCCGCACTGGCCGACCGCCTGGCCGGACATTCCCGGCTGCGCACCGCCATCTTCCCCCACGCCGTCTATACCTGCTCGGCGGACACGCTCGTGCGGTGCGCCACACTGGCCCGGTCGCGAAACCTGCTGCTGACCACCCACGCAGCCGAAACGGCCAAGGAAAACGACGACTGCCAAAAAAAACACGGCTCCCGTGTCATTCCCTATCTGCACCGGCTGGGCCTGCTCGGCCCGAAGACGCTTCTGGCCCATTGCGTGGACCTGGACGAGGCCGACCGGGACATTCTGGCCGCAACCAAAACCGCCGTGGCCCACTGTCCCAAAAGCAACATGAAACTCGCAAGCGGCATCGCGCCGGTCCAGGCCCTGCGCGCCGCCGGGGTGCGGGTCGGCCTCGGCACCGACGGAGCGGCCAGTAATAACGCCTTGAACCTCTTTTCGGAAATGAACGTGGCCGCCCTGCTCCAGAAAGTGGCCAGCGGCGATCCGACGGCCCTCGGCGCCCAGGCCGTTTTCGACATGGCCACCCGGGACGGCGCCAACGCCCTGGGCTGGCCGGAACTCGGCCGGCTTGCCGTCGGCGGCCCGGCCGATCTGTGCGCCCTGGACATGACCCGGCCCGGACTCTGCCCCTCCTTCGACCCGGTTTCCAACGTGGTCTACGCGGCCTCGGGCGGCGAGGTACGCCTCACCATGGTGGCCGGCCGGGTCCTCTACCGGGACGGCGCCTTTCCGGACCTGGACTATCCCGGACTGCGGGCCGCCTTCCAAAGGGCCGCCGCCAATCTGACCGACGGTGCCTCTTGACAAGAGCCCCCGGCTCCATAATAAAGATTCGTTTTTCGTTGCAATCATTCCCGCGCCCCAGATCGCGCGGTTCGGAGGGTATCCCAATGTCCCAGGTCATTATCGTCAACGGCGTCGAATGCCATCCCATCGTGGACAAGTGCGAAGGCTGCGAACGCACCATGGAGCAGGATGGGGTCAAATACTGCAAGAGCTATCCCCTGCCCGAACGCAAGTGGGGCCAGAAGGTCTGCAACTTCGCCACCCATGTGAAGCTCGAAATCGACAAGGGCGGCAAGGTCAACATCAACCCCTTGAAGGCTTCCAAGCGCGCCGCCCGCGGCCGCTAGGCCCACTCGTTTCGCTTCGCCGTATTTCCAGCCGGGGGGCCGACGCCTCCCGGCTTTTTGTGCTACGGCGCCCGTTTGCCAACCCCGGGGCATCCGGCTATGGTCCGGCCTTCCCTTTTTTCCATCGTCCGCACCGCATGGAGCCGTTATGCTTGATCGCGTGCTCGCTTTCCTGGATGGCCAACGGCCAGCCGTCATCGACCTGCAAACGCCGGCTGACCGCCGTCCCGGCCCTCGGCCCCGACAACGGCGGCCCCGGCGAACGCGACCGAGCCGACTGCCTGCGGGCCCTGCTCGCCGGCATGGGCTTGCCCGAACCCCGGGAAATAAACGCCCCCGATCCCCGCGTTCCCTGCGGCCATCGCCCCAATCTGGCCATGGTCGTCCCCGGCGCCGACACCTCCCGCACCTTCTGGGTCATCACCCACCTTGATATCGTCCCACCGGGAGAGCGGTCCCTGTGGCGCACCGATCCGTTCGTCCTGCAGGTGGACGGAGACCGGATCAGCGGCCGTGGGGTCGAGGACAACCAGCAGTCCATGGTCAGCTCCATCCTGGTGGCCAAGGGGCTGGTTGCCGAACACATCACGCCCCCCATCAACTACGGGCTGTTCTTCGTGGCCGACGAGGAAACCGGCAGCCGGTACGGCCTGGACTACGTGGCGGATCACCACGAGGGCCTTTTTACCCCGGACGATCTCTTCCTCGTGCCCGATTTCGGCAACGAATCCAGCGAAATGGTGGAAGTGGCCGAAAAAAGCATGCTGTGGATGAAAATCATCGTTTCGGGCCGCCAGTGCCATGCCTCCACCCCGGAGGCAGGGCATCAACAGCCTGGCCGCCGCTGCCCTTTTTATCCTCAAGATCCCCAAGCTCCATGAACGGTTCAACGCCACGGATCCCCTCTTCCAGCCGGCCAACTCCACCTTCGAGCCGACGAAAAAGGAAGCCAACGTGGAGAGCATCAACATCCTCCCGGGCCGCGACGTCTTTTACGTCGACAGCCGGGTGCTGCCCCAATATCCCCTCGACGAGGTGATCGAGGCCATCCGGGAACTCGGCCGAGAGGTCGAGGCGGTCTGCGGAGTCACCATCGACTACGCAGTCGTCCAAAAGGAACAGGCCACCCCACCGACCGGTGCGGACACGCCCATCGTGCGCCGGGTGATCGATGCCGTGCGGGCCGTCTACGGCGGCAATCCGCGTCCCATGGGCGTCGGCGGCGGTACCGTGGCCGCCTACCTGCGCCGGCGCGGCTACCCGACCGCCGTCTGGTCCACCCTAAACCACAACGCCCACCAGCCCAACGAACATTCGAGCATCGCCAGCACCATCGGCGACGCCAAGGTCATGGCCCGGGTCCTGCTCGGCTGACCGACCGGCGAGGACCACAGGAGATCGCGCATGGGCATTCGCTAGCGCCTTCAAACAGCTTCTCATGCAGCAGTGTCGACGGCCGTCGGGCTGGCTCGGCGAATACATCACCTTCAAGATGAACCGCCGCCACACCCAGCTTACCGTCTGGGGATTGTCCCACCTCTCCCCCAAACAGGATTGGACCGCCCTCGACATCGGCTGCGGCGGCGGCAAGACCGTTTTTCGGCTGGCGGCCCTGGCGACCGACGGCCACGTCTTCGGTATCGACGCCTCCGCCAAGAGCGTGGCCGTCTCCAGACGGACCAACCGGAAGGCCATCCGGGACGGACAGGTGCGCATCAGTCCAGGCATCCGTCTCCCATCTGCCTTTCCGCGACGGCATCTTCGACTGCGTGACCGCCGTGGAGACGCACTATTTCTGGCCGGATTTCGCTGCCGATCTGCGCGAGGTGCGCCGCGTCCTCAAACCGCACGGCACCTTTCTGCTCATCGCCGAAGTCTACCGTTGCGAAAAATTCGACGCCAGGAACCAGCAATGGCTGCGCATGCTGCCCATGGGCTACTACAGTCCGGCCGAGTGCAACGACTTCCTCACCCAGGCCGGGTTCACGGACATCGGCATCGACGAGGAGTCCGACGAGGGCTGGCTGTGCTGTGTCGGCCATAATCCCGGTCCCGACGAAGCCTAGTCCCGTTCTCCTTTCCCTTTATTCAGGGAGTCCGGGGGGAATGGGTCCCCTCGGCCGCCGGAGGCCTTCTTCCTCATGGACTTTTCCCCTTCCTCCTTCGATCTGATCGTGGTCGGCGCCGGACACGCCGGGTGCGAGGCGGCCATGGCCGCCTCACGGTTGGGCCTGACCACCTTGCTCATCACCCAGAACGTGGACCGCATCGGCCATCTGTCCTGCAATCCGGCCATCGGCGGCCTGGCCAAGGGGCACATGGTACGGGAAATCGACGCCTTGGGCGGCATGATGGGACTTTGGGCCGACGCCGCCGGCATCCAGTTCCGCACCCTCAACACCCGCAAAGGCCCGGCCGTGCGCTCGACCCGGGCCCAAATCGACCGCGAGGCCTACATGCGGGTGGTCAAGCGCGCCATCTTCGCCCAGGCGAACCTGTTCGTCCGTCAGGACACGGTGGAAGCCGTGCTGGCGGCAAGCGGCCGGACCTCGGGGGTACGGGTGGCCTCGGGCGAGGCGTTCGCGGCCAGGGCGGTCCTGCTCACCACCGGCACCTTTCTGTCGGGCCTGATCCACATCGGGCTCACCCAGTTGCGCGGCGGCCGGCTGGGCGATCCGCCCTCGGACGGCCTGTCGGCCAGCCTGCGCGCCCACGGCCTGATCCTCGGCCGGCTCAAGACCGGCACCACCCCGCGACTTTTGGCCAAAAGCATCGATTTCGCCGCCACCACGCCCCAGCCCGGCGATGATCCGCCGCCCCGGTTCAGCTTTCACGGCTCCGGTCCGGTGCTGCCGCAGCTGCCCTGCCATCTGACCTACACCAACGAGCGTACCCATGCCGCCATCCGGGCCGGATTCGACCGCTCGCCCCCTTTTTACCGGCGTCATCAAGGGAACGGGCGCCCGGTACTGCCCGTCGGTGGAGGACAAGGTGGCCCGGTTTCCCGAGCGCGACCGGCACCACGTTTTTCTCGAACCGGAGGGCCTGGACAGCCCGGAGATCTATCCCAACGGCCTGTCCACGAGCCTGCCCATCGAGGTGCAAAAGGCCATGCTGGCCACGGTTCCGGGATTGGAAAACGCCCGCATCGTGCGCCCCGGCTACGCCATCGAATACGATTACGCCGACCCGGTCCAATTGCGGCCGACGCTGGAGACCAAGGCCCTGCCCGGGCTTTACCTGGCCGGACAGATCAACGGCACTTCGGGCTACGAGGAGGCGGCCGCCCAGGGTTTGTGGGCGGCCCTCAACGTCGTGTGCGCCACCACCGGCCGGCCGCCGTTTCTGCCTCGGCGCGACCAGGCCTACATGGCCGTGCTGGTGGACGATCTGGTGACCAAGGGGGCGACCGAACCCTACCGCATGTTCACCTCCCGGGCCGAGCACCGGCTGTATTGCGCGAGGGCAACGCCGACGCCCGGCTGACGCCCCTGGGGCCGGGAACTGGGGCTGGTCGCCGACGACCAATGGTCCCTGTTTCAGGCCAAGGAGCAGGCGTTGGAGACCGTGCTCGCCGGGTTGACCGAACGCCGGGTCCGGCCGGACGACCTGGACGAGGCCGATTGGGAACGCTTCGGGGGACGCCCGGACGGGCGGTCCTTGCGCTTGGACGAGCTGCTGCGCCGGCCGCAGGTGACCTTGCCCGAGCTGCGCCGCTTCTGGCCGGAACTGGACGCCCTGGCCCAGGATGTCGTTCTGGAAGCCGAGACCCGGACCAAGTACGAGGGCTATTTGAGGCGTCAGGAAGAACTGGCCGGACGCATGGGACGACTGGAAAACGTCCGTCTGCCGGCGGATATCGACTATGCCGCCGTATCTGGCCTGTCCCGGGAGTCGTCGAAAAGCTCGGCAAGGTGGCTCCGGCCACCCTCGGCCAGGCCGGACGCATCTCCGGCGTCACGCCGGCCGCCCTGGCCTGCCTGGAAATCCATCTCAAAAAACGGGGCTAACACGCTTTGGGCCTTGTGCCCGGCATGATGTTCGCCTATACCTGATGTATGGAATTCATCAGGGCCTTGGGAGAGTTACCGATCTTTTGGGGACTCTTTGATCCGGGCTGGTGGAACGTCATGCTCGACACCACCACCTCGGGCCATTATTCCCCCGAAGCCACCATCCTGACCCTTGGCGTTTTCGTCGTGGCCGGCGTCTGCATCGCGCTCGGGCTGCTGGTCAAAATCCGTTTTCACCGCGAGAGCGCGCCGAGCATTTCGAGCATCGACAATCCCGGCAAGATCCGCGCCCTGCTGGAAACGGCGCTCACCCAACGCAGCAAGATGCGGGTCAGTTTCGTGCGCGACGATCCGGGCTCGCATTCCACCGACGCGACGATCCTCTCCGTGGACCGCGTCCGGGGGATCGAGCTGGAAATGACCAGCATGGTGAAGGCCAGCCAGTCCTGGATCGGCAAACTCGTGGCCTGCGACTTCCGCCTGCGGCTCGATCCCCGGCGGGACTACCACAACTTCTTCGCCTTCGTGGTGCCCGTACGCTCCATCACCAAGGCCGGCGACGAATTCATCCATATGACGGTCGCCTGGCCGGCCCGACTGGACTTGAGCAGAAAAGGGCCTTTTTTTACGGATCGAACCACCCCGCCCCTTCCTCCTCGGCTTGGCGTTGTGGCCGGAAATCGCGGGCAGAGGCGGAAAGGCCGCCTGACCGATCCCGAAAGCTGGGGCGAACCGCTCGTCCGGTTCGATCCCGACGTGGCCGGACCGGCCGTGGAACTGAGCAACATCTCCGGCGGCGGGGTCCGCCTGGATATCCAGGCCGCGGCCAGCCGGCGGCAGGCCGCCCTTTTCGAACTGGGGGCCCGTTTTCTCATGCGCCTGCGTCTGGATGAACCCGAAACCGGCGAGCCGCTGGATTTTTATCTGGCCCTGCGCCTGCAAAACATCTACGGCGATCCGGAGGCCTCCGGCCACAAGGCCTACGGCTTCCGGTTCCTGAGCTTTGGTCCCCCCGCCGCCACGGACAAGGATGTCCTCTCCTGGAAATCAGCCGCGGGGGGCGTCCCGGCCATTGACGACTGGGTCTTCCGGCGCCACCTGGAAATCTACCGGGCCAGAGGGGATGCCTGACGCAGGCCCATGGACGGCTGCCGGCCGTTTCTGCTATCCGGGCCACGTTTTTTCCGTATCGTCCAACGAAACGAAACGGTTTCCGGGCCCATACCGTCCCATCGGGCGCGGTTTCGGGCCGATCAAGGAGGATGAGGTTGGACGACGATTCCGACAGTCGATTTTGGGGCGCCTTAAGCAAATTCTTCCGGCAAAAAAGTATTTCCATCGAGGAACTCATCCTGGAAGCCAATAAGGACGGGAGCTGATCCAGGAAGATGCCTCCATGCTGCTCAATATTTGCGACTGGAAAAAAAGCAGGTGGCTGACATCATGGTACCCCGGCCGGACATCGTCTGCGCCGAGGCCGACGACGGCATCGCGGCCATTGCGAACTGGTCAAGACCCATGGCCACTCCCGTATCCCCATCTATGAGGGCAACAAGGACAATATTCTCGGCATCGTCTACGCCAAGGATCTCCTGTCCCGTTGCTGGAGAAAGTCCACCCCCCTTCGGATCCCCGATCCCTCATGCGTACGCCCCCTGTTTCATTTTCCGAAACCCTGACCTCAAAAATGCTTCCTGGAATTCCGCGGCCAGAAAAAACATATGGCCGTGCCCGGATGAGTACGGCGGCAACTTCGGGATTGGTCACCCCTGGAAGACGTGCTGGAAGAGATCGTGGGCGAGATCGAGGATGAGCACGATCCGAGCAAGCCCGCGGAGATCCGGGAGTTGCGGCCGGACGTCTATCTCGTTTCCGGCCGTTACCCGCTCGAAGACCTGCGCACCACGCTGGGGTTGGCCCTGGAGTCGGAACAGGTGGAAACCCTCGGCGGCTTTCTGACCGAACTCGCCGGCCGCGTTCCGCGCCAGGGCGACAGCTTCACCCTGGAGGGCCGGCGGCTGACCGTGCGGGAGGCCAACCGCCGCCAGATCCGCTGGATTGTCATCGAACCGGCCGCCTAACCTTTTCGACGATCCCGCCGCAACCGGGCCGGCGCGACCTTCCCACTTCCCGGGGACAGCAGGACACGAAGTATCATGACAGTAGCAAGTATTTTGGCGGTGTTGGGAGCGTGGTTCGGCTTTGCCAATCCGGTTTACCGGCTGCCCATCCTGGTTCTGCTGCTGCCGGCCGGACTGATCGTGGCCGCCGTGCGGGCCAAGGGCCCGGGCCGGGCCGCCCGGACCGGCTTCTGGATCGGCACCCTGGCGGCCCTGGGCAACCTCTACTGGGCGGCCCTGCCGGTCCACGACTACGGCGACGTGGCCTGGCCCCTGGCCCTTCCCATGCCGGTTCCTTTTGGCCATGGTCCTCGGCCTCTACGACGCCGCGTTCACCGCGCCTTGTCCGGTTCGCCCCAGCCCGGCTCTCCCCATGGCTCTTCGGCCCGATGGCCGGGCTGGCCTATGCCAGCATGGAAATGGCCCGGGGGGCGTTTTTCACCGGCTTTCCCTGGCTGGCGCTGCCGGCGGCCCTGGCTCCCTGGCCGGCCACCATCCAGGGAGCGGCCTTCATCGGCGCCTACGGCCTGGCCGGACTTTTCGCCTGCCTCGTCGCCTGGATCGCCGGTGTGCGGGCCCTTGTCCCGGCCGGGTCTGGTGGCCATCGCCGCCGGGGCCGCCCTTTTTATCGGCGGCAACCTGCGCCTGTCCTCGCCGCCG
>Ga0268359_13199_pt1 | contig 11558 bp, 9 predicted proteins | sample BioMet11_FD_194416 | JGI IMG/M metagenome (GOLD analysis project Ga0268359, IMG submission 194416) | Sewage microbial communities from Oakland, California, United States - Biofuel 11 (PacBio Assembly) | ecosystem: Engineered > Wastewater > Sewage > Unclassified | place: USA: California | collected...
GCTCGAGAAACTCCTCGCACCAGCGCAGCTGGCTCTCGAACTCTGCCTTTGGCAGGAGGAAGTTCTCTTGGATGAAGAGGTGCGAACCCTCTGAGCCTGCGCGTATCTGATCGATTCCGGCCGTAAACTCATCAAGACAGATGCGCAGTCCGACCTCGCGCCGAGTGATTCCCCCGATGATCTCTTCCTTGGTGAGAAAAGGGATGAAGCATAAGGCGGGCAACAGGTCGAATTCATGGGGCTCGTCGTTGTAGAGGGTGTCATGCAACAGGCGTCCGAACTCATCGTCGCCTGCAGGTGTGACGTGATAGAGCGTGCGAGAGGGGTACGTCCCCTTCTTCTCGGTGGAAGACACGGCGGTAAACCCGTCGTGGGTAAGGGTGCGCAGCTGGTTGTAGACGGAGGGGCGCGTGATACCGCTCCACTCGTCGGCATGCCAGCGTATGAGCTCCTGCTGAATCTGGTAGCCATACGTGGGCTGCCTGATTTTTGTCACGCCCAGCACCAGCAACCTCGTCGTTGCCACGCTCATGAACTCTCCCCTAGGCTTCTACCGTCTACGTGCGCATTTTTATTTTAGTGCAAGCAGCCAGAGATATGACGAGAGGGCGTCTTCCTGCTAGAAGGCGCCCTCTCGTGGTGTAGATCGTTCTTTGCTCGGTGGGCTATTCCTGAGACCTGAACACATGTATGGCAGCTACAAGACAGATGGCCGCGAGCGCGACGGCGACGAGGTAGCCCCCGGCCAACGTACCGTCTCCCAGGTTGCCGACCATGGCTGCACGGGATGCGTCCACCACATAGGTAATGGGGTTCCAGCGCGATGCCGCTTGGAGCCAACCTGGGGCCAGCGACATGGGCAACATGACGCCGGCGAGAAGGACGATGGGAAGCATGAAGGTGTTGAAGACAGCGGAAAGTGCGCCCTCGTCTTTGGTCTTGAGGGCAAGAAGGTATGAGAGCGAGGCGGTCGCGACCGTAACAAGCGCGACAAGTCCAAGACAGATCGCCACGTGTGCCACGTCGTTTCTGAATCCGAGGAGCATGGCGGCCAACACGAACACGATTCCCTCGCATACGGTGACGACCACGTCCTTCAGTACTCGTCCCGTCACGAGCGCCGCGCGAGACACGGGCGAGGAGAACATGCGCTCGAGCGCGCCCGCTCGCCATTCGGCGACAAGGGGCATGCCCGCGAAGGCCGCCCCCCACAGGGCGAGAGAGATGAGGTAGGCAGGGACGAACACGTTGTAGGCCCCACCCGCGGTCTGTCCCTGTATCTCAGAGATGCCCGTGAGAAGGGGGCCGAGCAGGAAGAGGTAGAGAAGCGGCATGGTGAGCGACATGCTCGACATGACGGGATTTCTCAGCGTTGTGCGCATCTCGTTGCCAAAGACAAGGCCAATGGCCGCGAAGGACGACGGGGGAATCGAAGCGGGATGGGTCTGTGCGTTCGAGAGGTTTACTGCCGTTTCTGCCTGTTTCATGAGCGAAGCTCCTTTCCGGTGAGCGCAGAGAAGGCATTGTCGAGCCCACCCCGTGTCACATCTATGCTGCGGGGAGTCAGGCCAGCGGCGCTGAGCCGCGCGACGAGCGAGGCGAGTGTCTGCGCCCCGTCTTGAAGTTCGAGCGTAAGTACCGTCACGCCCATATCGGTACCGGGACTGCTCACGTATGCCGAGGTCACGGTCTCCCACCCTTCGATTTCCTCAAGAAGAGAGGTGGGGATGGACTTGTCCGTGGTGAGTCGTACGGTGTCGGTCGAGAATCGCCTCACGAGCTCATCGGTGTTGCCCTGCACGATGACACGGCCGCCCTCCATGATTACGATCTGGTCGGCCAGGCTTTCCACCTCTTGCACGTAGTGGGTCGTGATGACTACGGTCGTGCCCCAACGCTCGCGAATGTCACCCACCAACTGCCATAGATCGCGTCGCGACTCGGGGTCAAGGCCTACGGTTGGCTCATCAAGAAACGCGACTGTGGGATGGCTCATGAGTCCCATGGCGATGTCGATGCGTCTGCGCTGTCCGCCCGAGAGGGTGCCTGCCCTTCGGTCGAGAAGGTCCTCTGCCCCAAGGAAGCGCAGAAGCTCTCTGCCCCGTACGAGGGCGTCCTGTCGCGAGAGGCCAAAGGCCCGGCCCTGGAAGACGAGCTCCTCGCGAACGATGCTTGCATGCATGAGCGAGCCAGCCTGTGGCACGTATCCGATGCGACTTCGCACAGCGAGGGGATTGCGTACCACGTCGTAGCCCGCGATGCGCGCCGTGCCCGAATCGGGCCTGGCAAGCGTCGTGAGCATGCGCATGGTGGTGCTCTTGCCAGCTCCGTTGGGGCCGAGCAGCCCTAGGATCTGTCCCTTTCCAAGCGAGAACGAGAGGTTCGACACGGCGGGAATCTCTCGTCCCCTCAGCCGATATGCTTTTGTGAGGCTCTGTACCTCGAGTGCCGGCTCCCTCCCATGCGCGTGGGGCAACACGGTGTCCGTCTGTGACATGTGCGTGACATCTCCTTTTATAGTTAAATTTTACTATTTGAAGCGGAGAGAGAGCATACAGGTGTCACGTAGACTATGTCAAGAGAGAAATAGTCAAATTTTACTTATTCACACAGGGGGGGGGAGATAGAAGGACGGGTCATGCACGGCTATTGCGTACCATGGCGCATGGCCCGTCTGGTCATTCCCTTCGAAGGTATCTGATTCTAGAAGGGCCGCTTCGTTGAGCGGTGCAGTCTGATCTCGTCGCAGACGGCGTTGGTGCGGTGGCAGAGGAGGTACTCGATTGCGTCGGCGATGTCATCCGGCTCGATCATCGGCGTTCCGACCAGGTCGGGACGCGCCGTTGCCACCATGTCGGTGAGCACCCCGCCGGGTGCCACGACATGCACGCGAACCCCATCCTCGAATACCTCCCGCGCAAACGACCTGCTGAGTCCGAGCAAGGCATGCTTGCTTGCCGTGTAGGCCGACTGGTCGGGGTACCCCTCGTACGCCACGGCCGAGCAGACGTTTACGACCTCGCCCGCTCCCGATTCACGAAGCAGGGGGAGCGTCTCGCGCATGAGCAGGAAGGGGGCGCGCACATTGGTGGCGAGGATGGCGTCGAAGTCCTCGGTCCTGGTCTTCTCGAGCGGTGCGTTCACCATGATGCCAGCGTTGTTGACGAGGATGTCGAGCCCTCCTTCGCCCCTGACCTCGCGGACGAGCGTACTGATCGAGTCCTCGCGCGTGAGGTCGCAGACGCGTACCTCGCCTGAGCCGACGGCGTCATCATCGATCAGCGCTTTGGTCCCCTCGAGTGAGGAGGACGTGCGACCGACAAGGACGACGTCGCATCCGAGGGATGCCAGCTTGCGCGAGACGGTCCTCCCGATTCCCGATCCGGCACCCGTGACGAGGGCTCTTTCTCCTTTGATTTCCGAGCGCATGCGTGCCTCCTGTTCCTGGGCGTGCGGTCCATCGTTTCCAGCTAGGTTGCGATCGAGCCCCATCGTCGTCGATGATTCTGAACACATCTTCGTTCGTCTGCGTAGAGGGTGCGGACCATGCGTAGCCGAAATCACCAAAACGCCCGCGTGGGAGTGGCGAAGTGAGACCGAGAGGGAGAATTCGTCGAGCTTGTGGGATCATGTACTTGGTCGTCGATCCCGCGTTGGGCACTATCGCGATTCGCGAAGGCAACGACCCGCCTTTGTACCATCTGGAGCCTTATGCACGAGCGCAATCTAGTTCAAGAGGTCGCAATGGAGAAGGCGAAAGCAATGAGGCTAGCTGCTTACGTTGACAGGGCGTTCCTAAGGCTTCATCAGAAGTGCAGCGCATCTCAAGGTCTGGACTAGTTCCGTGCGTCGCGGATGCGGACCATGACCCTGACCTGATGCTCTGGGTCAGCTTCTCTCCTTACCTGGGTGATGACGGTATCGAAGATGTCCTCATGACCGAAGAAGAGCAGCGGGCTGAGCTCGAGGTTCATATCTCTTGGGATGAAGCCGATCTTTGTGTCCTTGTAATAGAGGGCTATCGCTCGGGCGTCGTAGGGGTTGTCCGGCTCCGCTTCGAGCTTGAGGTGCGTTCCAGGCTCCAGCTTGTCGAAGATCAAGACTCCGTCCCAATGGCCGAACCCCGCGACGTTGCAGGAGAGGAACTCCCTTGACGGCTCGAAGGGATGGCGATGGCCGCGTTGCACGTTGTCACTCATGATGCCCTCTCGCCAAGGTGGACCACGTGGTCGCCGCCATCGACGAGCGCGGCGAGGCCGTGGCAAAGCCGATGCCATTCAAGAACTCGGGGACCGGATTCGAGAGGTGCGTCGCCTATCTTGAGGGGCTTGCCTTGGACAACGCCGGCGTCTTCGTCGGCATGGAGGCCACCGGCCACTACTGGATGGCCTGCTTCTCCTACCTCGTCTCAAGGGGCTTCAAGGTCGCGGTCATCAACCCCATGCAGGTCAAGGCCGTGCGCAAGCTCAAGGGATACTCACGGGTCAAGAACGACCGCATCGACAGCCAGATCATCGCCGAGACCATGCGCATCGGGGATTTCGACGAGACGCGGCTCGCCACGGACGAGCTCCAGTCGCTCAAGACCCTCACGCGCTACCAGCAGTCCTTGAAACAGGAGGTCGCCACCGTGAAGACCCAGGCGATCTGCCTGATGGACGCCTACTTCCCCGAGTATGCCGGCATGTTCACCGACATGTTCGGGACATCGTCGATGGCCATCCTCTCGAAGTGTCCGACGCCCGCCGAGTGCAACCGCACGCACGCGGCCACGCTCGCCAAGATCCTCTCCGAGGCCTCGCGTGGCAGGTTCGGGACCGAGAAGGCCGCCAACGTCAAGGCGGCCGCCAAGGGCTCGGTCGGCATCACGCTGGGGTCTGACGCCGCGTCGTTCCAGATCAAGGAGCTGGTGTCCCGGATCGTCTTCCTGAACAAGAAGGCATCCGAGGCCGACAGGCGCATCTCCGTCCTGTTGCAGGGGATCGAACCGCTCATCCTCACCATACCCGGCATATCCACCACCACCGGCGCCCAGATCGTCGCAGAGATAGGCGACGCATCGCGTTTCCCCAATGCGGCGGCCATCGTGAGCTATGCGGGACTCAACTCGGCGGTGAGCCAGTCGGGCAGGTTCGAGGCGACGGGCGAGCCCATCACGAAGCACGGGTCGCCCTACCTCAGGAGGTCGATGTGGCTCGCGGCAAACCGACCCTTTGCGGAGCCATGGGTTGGCTCCATCTTTCGGAGAACCATAGCGCGAGGAGCGGACAGAAATGAACATCCCGTGTGTTCCAGGGGGTTCGACGCAGGAGAAAGAGAATGCACCAAGGACTCTCTCGACCATCTTTAACAGGAACCGGGTGGTTTTCGGCCAACTGGACGATGATGTCCTTGTCAGGGGTGGAATCATGAAGCAACCTCAGGCGAAACCCTCTAAAATGGCAAGCGACCCAGTGAATCTTCACATGAGGTTTCGGTAGGGGCGATCGTGCCATGACGGTGCGTGGGGGTGTCCAGATGCACCTCTGCGCAGGTCGTCAAGAGCGGGTGGGAGCTTCCAAGGTGATAACCGTTGCGGATATCATGTCCTTGCCGTCAATCAGGCGTTCCGAGATGATTGCGCCCTGTGACGGGGGAAATAGGCGGCAAGTGCTGAACGTTGGCATTCTTGATGTGAGCCCAAACGTCAATCGCTACAGCGCCTATATGCCAGGGGAGTTCATCCTCACCAATCTTGGCTTCGCCGTGGGCGACAAGGACGCTTCCGATGATGCCCTGCTCACCATGATCGGCCGCGGTGTTGCCGGAATCGGAATAAAGACGGTGTACGACCCCTATGTCAGCGATCGTGTTCGTGAGGAAAGCACTGCCTCGGGTGTACCTGTGTTCCTGTATGAGGGTTCATATCACGAGGCCATCGTGTTTGATGCCCTCGCTCTCATCCGTCAGGATGAGAGCGATTCCAAGAGGGAGGGACGGATCGACTCCCTCATCGGGAATCGTAGCGGAGATGAGGTTCGTGCCGACCTCTTCGAGATCACGGGGGTGACGGGAGCGTCCTTGCAGTGCCTCGCGATCGCCATGCGAAGGGGGAGAACGGGCGAGACCTCACTTCATGTCGTCCTATCGTCTTTACGTGCCCTATGCTCTGAACACGTCGCGACTCACGATGACCTTGCAAGCGAGGTCGCGTGTCGCTATCACGATTACCTGCTTCTCCTTGTGTCGAGAAAGTCCCTGCCTGAGGATCTCGCACCTGATGATGTGCTCATCAGCGAGCTGCATGGTCTGGTGGAATCCATCGGGTCCTTCTCTTGCGGCGTGAGCGAAGAGGTTCCCCTTGGCGATGGGGACGTCGCGATCAGACAGGCACTTGAGACCGTCAGCCTAGCCGTCGACAAGGGCGAATCCTTGGTCCGATGGTCTCGGCTCGGCTGGGATGCCTTTGCCATATCGGCGCGCGATGGTGCCCTTTTCTCGAGATGCTGCAAGGTCTATCAGAACAAGATATCCGCGGGTGACAAGAGGTCCGAGCTCATGAGGACGGCCCAGAGATATGCGGCCCTTCACGGGGACGTCGGTGTTGTTGCCGAGGAACTCTGCCAGCATCCCAACACGATCAGATACCGTCTCAAGAAGATCAAGGATCTGTTGGGGTTTGCAGACATATCGGACAGGGAGCTCGCGGCCCTTCTCGCTGTGGTTTTTCTTCCGGCCCACCAAACGGTACGTTGAGGGTGCCGAACGGTTGAAGAAAGTCTCTCACTATTTTCGTTTTTTTGAGAAAAGTACCAATGTATCTGTTGTTTCATGAAACATTACAAAAATTCTTCTAGGTAATTGTCACTTCTCCATTGTTGAAGGAGCGGGGTGTCCGTAAACTCTGAATCGTTGGCAGTCTGTTTCTTTGCGTAAATTATTGATGTCAGCGCAGGGGACGAGGCGTTCACGGGCTTTAGAACGTCGATAGTCTGGTTTTCGATTCTCGCCGTCAATGTGAACGGAGCACGCGAGGTCGGGAGTGGGGATGGGCTTTGCCGCCGCAAGGCGTGGAAAGAGCTCAACCTGCCAGGAGGGGTCGCCTTCGATCGGGGCGATGTCCGTCGGGGAAAGGGCGGATAGCATCGTGTCGTCGAAGGGAGCACTCGTATGCAGTCATCTGTATTTCAAGGACGGAATCTACTGTCGACGAAGGACTACACCAAGGATGAGCTTGTATGGCTCATCGGTTTCGCCGAGCATCTCAAGGATCTCAAGAAGCGTAACGTCCCTCATCACTATCTCGAGGGCAAGAACATCGCCTTGCTGTTCGAGAAGACCTCGACCAGGACTCGCTCTGCCTTTACCACGGCTGCGGTCGACCTCGGCGCCCATCCCGAGTATCTCGGGAAGAACGACATTCAGCTCGGTAACAAGGAAACCGTTCTTGACACGGCGATAGTGCTCGGGTCCATGTTCGATGGCATCGAGTTTCGTGGTTTCAAGCAGGAGCATGTCGAGCAGCTCGCCAGGTACTCTGGCGTACCTGTCTGGAACGGCCTCACGGACCGGGAGCATCCCACGCAGATGCTCGCGGACTTCATGACCATCGAGGAGAGCTTCGGCAAGCTCGAGGGGCTCACACTCGCGTATTGCGGCCAGGGTCGCAACAATGTCCAGAACTCCCTTATGATCACCTCGGCAATACTGGGAGTGAACTATGTCAATGCCACTCCCGCCGAGCTTGAGCCCGACCCCGAGATCATCGGGCTGGCACGGCGCTTTGCCGAGAAGAGTGGCGCGACCATTCGCGTCGTCAACGACCCCGTCGAGGCGGTCAGAGGTGCGGATGTCATCTACGCCAACGTCTGGGCTGCCATGGGTGAGGAATCGAAGTTCGCAGAGCGGGTGCGTCAGATGAGTCCATACCAGGTAAACGCCGAGCTCGTCTCGCACGTAAAGAATCCTGACTGGATCTTCCTCCATTGCCTGCCGGCCTTCCATAATGCCGAGACCGAGTATGCCTCGAAAATCAGGGATCAATTCGGAATCGAGGCGATGGAGGTTACGGACGACGTCTTCTTTGGAGACCATGCCCGTCAGTTCAGCGAGGCCGAGAACCGCATGCACACGATCAAGGCCGTGATGGCGGCGACGCTCGGTGACCTCTACATCCCTCGAGTCTGAGTCCCGCGCACATGAGATCGGGAACTTCCAGGGAGAACCTTCCGATCCGACGAACTCGTTACTAGATAAACGACTGATCAGGGCTTGCCAATCGGCAAGTTAGAGGGGAGTGATGTGCACATGTCTGCCAGCAACAGTGAGGCGCCGGCTAAGCAAAAGGACAAGAAGAAGCTCAGGAGTCCGAATACCTATGTGATTTTGTTCATCGTCATCTGTGCGGTCGCAGTCTTCTCCTGGCTTATTCCAGGTGGCGCGTATGACCTCGACAGTGCCGGCCAGGCAATCGCCGGAACATATCACGTGGTAGACTCCAACCCACAGGGAATCTGGGACGTCTTTCTCGCGCCGATCATCGGCATGGTCGGGTCGAAGACGACCTCGGCCGCCATATCCATCTCGCTGACCATCCTGTTCTTCGGCAGCTTCCTCGAAATGATGGATAACACCGGTGCGATCAACACCGCCCTCAAGTCGATCACCTCCAAGAACGCCAACAACATGCATCTCCTCATTACGATCCTCATTGCGGTGATGGCCTTCTTCGGGACCCTCGAAGGTGCCTACGAAGAGGGGATCGTCTACTTCATGATGTTCGTTCCCGTGATCCTCTCGCTTGGGCTCGACACCGTCGTTGCGGTCATGATCGTCGTCATCGGCACCCAGGTCGGCTGCCTTGCCTCCACGGTCAACCCATTCGCGGTTGGTGTCGCCTCGGGTATCGCTGGCATCTCAAGTGGTGATGGCCTGGGACTTCGCTTCGTCCTTCTCATCGTTCTCGTTGTGTTGGCGAGCTTCATCGTCTGTCGCTACGCCGACATGGTCAAGGAGCACCCCGAGCGTTCGGTGCAGTTCTTCCGCCATGGCGATGACGTCAGGGAGCTTGGCGGTGGCAAGGTCGAGGCCACCGGTCTCGACAAGAAGCAGAAGGTGGCCCTCATCCTCTTCTTTGCTCTCTTTGCGATCATGGTGCTCGGGTTCGTCCCTTGGACGTCCATCAATCCCGAATGGACCTTCTTTGATGACTTCGTTGTCACCCTTGCCAACGTTCCTGGCTTGGGCACGCTTCTCGGCCAGGACATTACACCCTTCGGTAGCTGGTACTTCAATGAGCTTAGCATGTTGATTCTCGTTATGACCGTCATTATCGGCATGGTCATGGGCTATGACATCGACAAGGTCATCGATATCGTCATGAAGGGTGCGGCAGGCCTGGTTCCCACCGCGTTGGTCGTGCCAATGGCACGAGGCATCCAGGTGGTCATGGATGCGGGACAGATCACGCCCACGATTCTACATTTTGGTGAGTGCACGCTCTCCGCGCTGCCTCCCATCGCATTCGTGATAATCTCGCTGGTCTTCTATCTCGTTATCGCGTGCTTCATCCCGAGTTCGACAGGCCTCTCGGCGGCAACCATGTCGATCATGGCCTCCCTCGCTCGCTTCGCGAATGTTCCGGTGAGCCTCATGGTAACGATCATGTGTATGGCGCTTGGCATGGCAAAGATGTTCACGCCGACCTCCGTCGTGGTGATGACCTGCACCTCCGCAGCGCACATGAGTTACGCTAACTGGCTCAAGCGCATTCTTCCGATTGTCGGAATCATCTTTGCCGTATGCTGCGCTTTCTTGATCATCGGGGTCTCTATCGGCTAGAGTGGCCGGTTCCCGACCATATGTCTAGCGAAAAACAGATTGTATCTTCGGAAGGATAAACAATGAATGCCGAAAAGGTGTTTGTGACAAATGCGACCAACCCGCTCAAGAAGGTCATGGTCTGCTCTCCCGTCTACTACACGTTCAATGCGATCAACGTCATCACGGCCGAGTGGATGAGCAAGGGGGACACCGAGCAGAACAACGTGATGGTTCAGGAATGGCAGACTCTGGTCGACGCCTACAAGAGTAACGGCGTCGAGGTCGTCGAGGTCGAGCCAAAGCCTGAGTTCCAGGTCATGACCTTTGCGCGCGACTATGGTGCCATGGTCAGGGAAGGCGCCATCATGGGCCACTTCCGTCATCCGGTCCGTCAGGTCGAGGCGGTCGCCTATGAGCAGAAGCTCAAGGAGATGGGCGTCCCCATCATCGCCCGTGTCAACGCGGGCTGCTTCGAGGGTGGCGACTTCTGGATGGTCGATGAGCACACGCTTGCGTTCGGCATGTGCGATCGTACCGACCAGGCGGGTGTCGACAACCTGCGCGACCAGCTTTCCAAGTTTGGCTACACCGTCGTAGGCGTCCCGTGCCCCCCTCAGAACCTTCACCTCGACATGATCTTCAACATCGTCGCGCCGCAGGTCGCACTGGCCTGCATCGACCAGCTTCCCTACAACTTTCTCCAGATGCTCAAGCGTCGCCGCTTCGAACTGATTCCGGTGGCCAGCGAGGACATGTACAAGCACGGATGCAACGTACAGTGCATAGGCAACAACAAGGTCATCGCTATCAAGAAGAACAAGCATATCAATGACAAGATGCGCGCCCTCGGCATCGATGTCATCGACGTCCCCTTTGACCAGATCCTCCATGCAGGCGGGGGTCCTCACTGCCTTACTCAGCCGATTGAACGTCCGTAGCCGTCCAGGAATCGCAAGGGCCATTGACAGCTGAAAACCAAATGCTCACGTGAGAGGGTGGCCGCCCCCGTGGGAGGGTGGCCACCGTGGTATGTGCGTGCCCCAGCACGGCCATATGCGTTCGGTGACGTGGGGTATGTCATCGACGGCCCGTCAGAAGAGGAAGCAGCAATGAAGAAAGTGAATTCGGGCGATGACCGCGTCGTCGTCGCCCTTGGAGGAAACGCCTCGGAGATACGCCCGAGGAGCAGATACGTCGCGTCCGCGCGTGCGCCCCGGCCCTGATTGGGCTTATCGAGCAGGGGAACGAGATAATCATCACCCACGGCAATGGCCGCAGGTGGGCATGATTCAGAGGAGCGTTTGATACCGCGAGCAGCGTAGATGGTTCCATCCCCAAGATGGACCTGCCCGAGTGTGGCGCCATGAGCCAGGGCTACATCGGATATCATCTGCAGCAGGCCCTCGGTGCCCAGATGCACAAGCAGTACAAAGCGTTGGCATGTGGCCACGGTGGTGACCCAGATAGAGGTCGATCCCGAGGATCCGGCGTTCCAGAATCCCACCAAACCCATCGGTCCGTTCATGACCAAGGGACGGGCGGACGCAGAACAGGCAATCCATCCAGAGATGGTCTTCGTCGAAGACTCCGGACGGGGGTATCGTCGCGTGGTGGCAAGCCCCGAGCCACGGAAGATAGTGGAATGCGAGTCCATCCTGAACCTTCTGGACAACGAGTTCATCGTCATTGCCTGTGGAGGTGGCGGCATTCCCGTGGTGCGCGACTACTCGGACAAAGGGGCCTACAAGGGGAGTGGC
>Ga0268359_12820_pt1 | contig 11529 bp, 13 predicted proteins | sample BioMet11_FD_194416 | JGI IMG/M metagenome (GOLD analysis project Ga0268359, IMG submission 194416) | Sewage microbial communities from Oakland, California, United States - Biofuel 11 (PacBio Assembly) | ecosystem: Engineered > Wastewater > Sewage > Unclassified | place: USA: California | collected...
AAAGCTCCATTAACAGTTGTTTTAAGGACAAAAGTACTGGCTCACCTACTTCATGGAAATGGAGCTTTGGAGATGGAACGGTAAAGACCTCACAAAATCCAACACATACATATTCCAAAGTAGGAAACTATACTGTTAAATTGACAGTAACAAATGCCATAGGCAGCAATACAATAACAAAGACGAATTATATAAAAGTGTTAGGAAAACCCGTTGCTGCGTTTACCGCTTCTCCAAGATCAGGAACTAAACCACTAAAAGTGCAGTTTACTGATAAAGTACAGGCTCGCCCACTTCGTGGAAATGGAATTTCGGAGATGGGACCACCTCAACAACTCATAATCCACTTCATACTTATATTAAAAAAGGAAAACTTACTGTGACTTTAACAGCAACAAATGCAGCAGGTAGCAGTACCAAAACCATGACTAGTTATATCACAGTAAAATAAAATTCTACGCGCAAAAGGAGAGTCACTCTCCTTCAATTACTTTTTTTATTTCCTAACATCCATTCTAACCTTCCTCAAACTTACAATTTAATATTCTTCAAACTAGCACTCAACCTCTTTTTCCTCTCAAACTCATTCCTCACCTCAACCGAAACCCTGTTAAAAGGACATCCAAAATAGATACATTGACAGCACTCATACCTCCATATCGTTAGCAAGAAAATCGAAATCGAAACCAAATAAGCACCCAATAGAAACGGTTCTTTCAAAAGCCAGGGAAGCGGAAGGAGAATCACGCCTATAAACCCAAGAGTAGTAATAGCTAGATCCATTTTGCCTGGAGGATACGGCCTGGGTTTGAAATACTTCGGCCAGCCCCAATTCATCATGCATCTCACTTTGTTCTTACTCATTGCATAGTAAGGGCAGTGGGTGCAGAAAAAACGCTGTTCCAGGACATAAAAGTGAAAGAAAATTAAGAAAATATAAGCAATCATCCATTCTGTTGAGTGAATACCAATTGCAAGTCCCGCTGAGAATAAAAGAGTCAAGGTTACGAAATTCCAGTAGAGAAAGTCCTTAAATTCATGTTTTATTTTAAGGGAAGAGCATCTTTTTGAATCTGATAACCGAAATCCATTGCCAGAAAGATCAAAGTTATCTGAAAGGTTACCTCTCTTTTTGAAATCTTTTTGTATCTCAGCTGGCACCCGATTCATAGGACACTCAAAGTTAATGCACCTTACACATTCATATCGATGGGCTGTCAGAAAGAACAGTACCCATGCAACAATATAAGCTCCCAGAAGTAGAGGGTCACTGATAAGCCAGTAAACCGGAAAAAGAAACACGGACAAAGCCCCAAGAACAGTAATAGCCGTTTCAAAATGGCTGTGAAGTCCGGGACGATCTTTAAAAATTTTGGTACTCCAGAAAGCATCATACACTTTACGCAGCCTTTACTCCGGATATAGTAAAAACAATGAGTACATGCGAACCTGAATTCGATAACCAGGAAGAAAAAAAGAGCTATTCCTATGTAAACTGCTACCCATTTGATCGAATCCCTAATGATTGCGATTGAGCCGATCAGGAAAGGTATCACGTTTAAGAAATTCCAGTAGAGGCGATCTTTAATAGAATGTTCCGTTTTGAGAGGAAGCGGGATGCCTGAAGAGGACATGAGAAGTTTTTGGGAAAGGAAAAGGTATAAAGGTTTGGATTTTACGGTGTTTTACTGGAAAGCAGTCTTTTGAGGAAAGGAGTAATTTTTGAAATAGAATCAGGGTCACGTGAACAGATACAAAATGATAAACTATAAAAAGATACATACTCAAAGTTCTAAGTAGGACTAACATATTTTTTGAGTGATCTAATGGCAGTTCCAGATTATCAATCCTTAATGCTTCCTCTGCTTAAATATGCAGGAGATGTCGAAGAGCATAAAATTCGCAATGCTATTGAGCATCTTGCAGAAGAATTAAGATTAAGCGAAGAAGAAAGAAGAGAACTTTTGCCGAGTGGCCAGCAAGCCGTATTTAATAACCGGATCGGATGGGCATGTACTTACCTGAAAAAATCTGGCTTGCTTGATTCTGGAAGAAAAGGATATTTTTCCATTACCCAGAGAGGATTGGATGTCCTTAAAGAGAATCCTGCTTCTATTGATGTCAATTTTTTGAAACGATATAAAGAATTTAATGTTTTTTATAACAAGGACAAGCCTACTTTAATCGATAAACCAGAGATTCCAGAAATAGAAAGGAAAAAAGACCTGGATCCTGAAGAGTTCCTTGAAATCGCATATCAGGAGCTGCACAACGAACTCGTTTCAGAAGTTCTCTCTATCATAAAAAAATGTTCAGCCAGCTTCTTTGAATCACTTGTTGTTGATATTTTGACAAAAATGGGATATGGAGGCTCAAGAGCAGATGCAGGAAAAGCAGTTGGTAGAAGTCACGATGGTGGGATCGATGGAATCATAAAGGAAGATAGGCTTGGACTTGATGTAATTTATATTCAGGCAAAACGCTGGGAAGGTACCGTCCCAAGACCTGAAATCCAGAAATTTGCAGGCGCTCTGATAGGAAAGAAAGCAAAGAAAGGAGTCTTATAACAACCTCTACTTTTCAAGAGAAGCTATTGAATATGCCAATTTCACAGGGAACATTGTGTTGATTGATGGAGAAACGCTTGCAAGACTAATGATTGAGTATGATGTGGGAGTTTCAAAAGTAAAGTCTTACGATGTTAAAAAGATTGACACTGATTATTTTGACAATGGATTAAAGTAACTATATTTTTATTTTTTTATTCGTTTGCTGAATAAGTCCGTCCCAAAACTAATTTTACCCTCAAATTAGTAAAGTTTCAAAACTATTTTTGTGATCAAAAAACAATTGATTATTCGGAATATGGGATTCAAAGAAGTAATTTTGAGTTTTGGAACCAGTTCTTCAATAGATACATATACTTGAAGTCACAATAATAGTTAGAAATCAAACTAAATGTTTGAAACATGCAAATGTAAATATATCAAAAAAGAGATACTAGTTATTAATGTAAGCTTTGAGAGGGGGAGATTCCAGAGGAAATATAATTTCTTGAATGAGATTTCCCAATTTGAGTATAAAGTTGCCTTTTAAGAGAATTTAAATTGATTTAGGATAAATAAGGAAATCGAAATAACACAAATGTATTAACCTGCGCTTGCAGGAGAAAAAAATAGATATCTATATTCAAGTGATATAAAACCGATTCTAATCTGCTTAATTTATAAAAATAAGTCCAGAAATAAGAATCAAAGACCGAAACCCAGACATTAGCCTGGGAGGACGTCGTGTGATAAGTCATGAAGAACATGCTTAAAACTACAATTTTGCTTGCCTCACTTACAGGCCTCCTTGTTCTGATAGGAGACTACTTTGGAGGTACAGGCGGAATGATTATTGCGTTCCTGTTTGCAATAATTATGAATTTTGGAAGTTACTGGTACAGCGACAAAATAGTACTCAAAATGTACAGGGCAAAGGAAGTTTCACCTGCGGAAGCTCCAAACCTGCACAGAATCGTCGATGGACTGGCTATGAAAGCAGGAATCCCAAAACCCAAAGTGTATATCGTAGAATCCGGAATGCCAAATGCCTTTGCAACCGGAAGAAACCCAGAGCATGCGGCTGTGGCTGCTACAACTGGAATTCTTGAGTTACTATCTTATGAAGAAATGGAAGGTGTGCTGGCACACGAGCTTGCACATGTGAAGAACAGGGATACCCTGATTAGTGCTATAGCTGCAACCCTTGCAGGTGTTGTCACAATGCTTGCCCACTGGGCACAATGGGCTGCAATTTTCGGCGGCTTCGGTGGCAGCAGAGATGATGACAACGGAGGAATCATAGGCCTCATCGCGATGGCAATTCTAGCGCCTATCGCTGCAACTTTGATTCAGCTTGCGATCTCAAGATCAAGAGAATATGCAGCTGATGCAGAAGGAGCCAGCATATCCAGAAAACCCTGGGCTCTTGCTAATGCCCTTGAAAAACTCGAATACGGAAACTCTCACTATAAGCCGAGAGTTTCAGACGTGCAGGCAAAGGAAAGCAGCGCCCACATGTTTATTGTCAATCCATTAAAAGGAGGGGCAATTCAGTCTCTCTTCAGCACTCACCCGGCAACCGATGAAAGGGTAAGGCGCCTTAAGGCAATGAGGTTCTGAGAATATTTCTCAAACCTTTATTTTTTAATTCTTTTATCCAGCTTTTTTCTTTGGTTTTTTCAAGCTTTTAATCTTGATCCTTTTATCCAGATTTTGTTTTATCCGAATTTTAATTCAGTTTATATCCAACTGCTTATTTTTCTTTAAATATTATTTGATCTCTTTTCCGTATTTTTTGCCTGAATTTCCATATCCTTTTTTTCCGGAATTTTTTTAAATCAGGTATGATATATGCTATCAATATACACAGTGAGATTTTAAGTTATATCTGAGAGAAAGCACTTATAAAAGAAAGTGGTGAATAAAGAAAATAGGATAAATAATCACCTATGTAGAATATTGCACCATATTCTATGGGAAAGTGTATCCGAAAAATCCCAAAAATTATGGACATTAATCAAATCTTGGATTTGAGATATTTCGGATCATGATATTAATCGTGCATACCTATCCTGATTTTATCGGGGAATATTCAATGGAAGACAGATTCGAAATTGGCAGGATTGTCAGAGCAAAAACAATCTCTGATGCATGGTACCGCGGGCTTAACATCATCCGGAATCACGGACAGGTTATTACGGATGAAAGAGGAAGCCAGATCAGGGAATTTATGGATTTGATGATCATAATTGAAGATCCCTACACTGATAGAATCCCGCATGAGACTGCCTGGAATGAAGAAAGGCTTGAAGAGTATGCAAAACAACTGATCTCAGGAGAAAATACACAGGACTTTGAATACACATACGGGCAGCGCCTTCGGAACTGGCATGGAAAAGTAGATCAGATAGATTATGTGATCGAAAAGCTGCAGCAAAATCCTACTTCCAGACGAGCAATCGCGGTTACCTGGATTCCTCCTGTAGATACAAAAGTTAATGAAGTTCCCTGCATGATGCTCGACGACTTTAAAATAAGAGATGGAAGGATACATCTCACAACTCTCTTCAGAAGCCACGACTTTGGGGGAGCCTATCCGGCAAACCTCTATGGGCTCTCGAAACTCCTAGAGTACGTGGCTGATAGGGTGGGAACAGAACCCGGAACGATCACAACTATCAGTATCTCAGCACATATTTATGATCACGACTGGGATATGGTAGAAAATATCGTAAAAGGGGTGAACTGAGTTTTAAACTAAGTTCTAAACTGAGTTCTAAACTAAGTTCTAAACTGAGTTTTAAACTAAGTTCTAAACTGAGTTCTAAACTGAGTTCTAAATCATATTCAAAATATTCAATTTTGTTCAAGTTATTAGCAGCGTTGTAAAAAGGTTATTCAGAAGCTAGAAGTAAGCACCTGAATCTCATGAAAAATCCAATAAGAAACAGAAGAGATCTGGTACACATGCGTGTTTCTATTGACAAATCCTCGATCAAAGGGGAAGTCTTTGCCCCACCTTCAAAGAGTTACACTCACAGGGCTGTAACTCTGGCAGCTCTTTCAAAAGAATCAACCGTCAGGCGTCCCCTGATTTCGGCCGATACTCTTGCCACAGTCCGGGCTTCCGAGATGTTTGGAGCCTCGGTTGAGAGGAAAGAAGACAGGCTTATTATCCACGGAATTAATGGAAAACCAAATGTCCCTGATGATGTAATTGATGCTGCAAATTCGGGGACAACTCTTCGCTTTATGACCGCAGTAGCAGCACTTACTGATGGGATTACAGTGCTTACCGGAGATGCCTCTCTTCGTACCCGGCCAAATGGCCCTCTTCTTGAAGTTCTCAATCAACTGGGAGTAAAAGCCTGCTCTACTCGAGGAAACGAGAGAGCTCCACTTGTCGTTAAAGGCGGACTTAAGGGACAGGATGTGAGTATTGACGGCTCTATCAGTTCCCAGTTTATCTCGGCTCTTCTAATAACCTGTCCGCTTGCAGAAAACAGTACCACCCTTTCTATTACAGGAAAACTTAAGTCAAGACCTTATGTGGATGTAACCCTTGAAATGCTTGAACTGGCAGGCATTAAAGTTCATGTCGATGACAGTAATGGCACGAGATTCATAATCCCGGGAAAACAGAGGTATGATTTCAAAGATTATACTGTTCCCGGAGACTTTTCCTCTGCATCCTACCTCCTTGCAGCCGCAGCCATGATGAGCGGATCTGAGGTCACAGTCAAAAACCTCTTTCCCTCAAAACAGGGGGATAAGGTAATCATTGAAATCTTGAGACAGATGGGAGCAGATATTACCTGGGATAAAGAAGCAGGCAATGTGACCGTCAGGGGAGGAAGACAATTAAAAGCTACAACTTTGATGCCGGAGCAACCCCTGACCTTGTCCCTACTGTTGCTATCCTGGCTGCAGTTGCTGAAGGGACTAGCAGGATTGTAAATGCCGAACATGTCAGATATAAGGAAACGGACCGCCTGCGAGCCCTCGCAACCGAACTTCCGAAGCTAGGGGTAGACCTTAAAGAGGAAAGAGACAGCCTGACCATTACCGGTGGAAAACTGTATGGAGCATCAGTGCATGGCTGGGATGACCACAGAATAGTTATGGCTCTTTCAATAGCAGGAATGGTTGCAGGAAATACAACAATTGACACAACAGAAGCTGTATCGATTTCTTACCCGGACTTCTTTAAAGATATGCGCAGCCTTGGAGCAAAATTGAGGATATTTCGGAAGAATAAGTTGAAAAATACAGATTTCGAAGTGCAGATTAGATGAAGAGATTGGATGCAGATTTAATATAAGTTTGATAACCGATCGTGAAAGGTATCCTCAGCCTTTCAATGTTTTCTTTTTAATATATTCTTTTAATAATTTCTTTTTAATAATTTCTTTTTAATATATTCTTTTTAATATATTCTTTTTAATATATTCTTTTTTAATATATTCTTTTTAATATATTCTTTTTGATTGACCTCCGATAGGTCAAAAAATCAGTTCCTTTCTAAATGAATCTGAAGTGAAATCCAGGAATGATAAGAAATGAAATCCAGGAATGATAAGAAATGAAATCCAGGAATGATAAGAAATGACATAGTACTTATACAAAATATTCCATATTTAAGGATATGGAAATGAGGTGTAGGTGTGGAAATACGTGCATAAGGCCTATTTCGGAAGCGCTAAAAGACATTGAGTTATTCTACAAACCATGCAAAGATTGCAAAACAGAAAAAATAAAGAAATTCTCTCCTCTAGCAGAACAGATTAACTTAGATGAAATAGATAACTATTTTGGAAGTTGTAAATGCGGTAAGAGGCATCTTGATATTGTAATGTCTCACGTACTAAAAGTAATGATCGATGAAGGAATAAAAGATAAAAAAGCTAATTTAAGAAATTCATGTGTTCCTCTTGTGACTCCTGGTTATCCAACTGATTCTGTCCCCTATTTGCCTAAGGGTTCTTTAGTAATATTATCTAATGAAATAGATAAAAAATGTGCTGAAAGAATTATAAAGGAAGTGGAGGAAGTTAGAGGGGTCTTAAAGGGAGATATAAGAAAACTGTGGGTGTAAAAGATTCTGATTCTAATCCTCATGTATATGAACTTCTTGCTGGATGCGATCTGAGATGTGATATTGTACAGACTCCTTACGGTGCTTTAGGAATCTACAAATATCAGCATGAAATTCACATAGAGTTTCCAAAGGTAAAATCGCCCAAAATAGAGATACTTGAAAAAGCTTTGAAAGATTATGATAAGCCTACTGTTCTTGATTGTACATGTGGCCCTGGGACTTTAGGAATCGCATGCCTTAAAGCCAACGCGCAAAAAGTTGTTTTTAATGATATATGGAACCCTGCAATAGAAATTACTTTGATTAATTTAGAAGCTAATGGATTTCCAGTCAAACTTTCAGGCAGTGAAGAAGAATTAATAGCATCTGGAGACAAGTTTGAAGTTTATAGTATGGACGTAAGAGAATTAACGAATTATTTAGATGAGAAATTTGATATTTGTATTATAGATACATTTCCTGGTATGGATACAACAGAATTTGTTGAAGCCGCAGGCAAATTAGGCAAAAAAATTGTCGTGGTATGAGGGAGAGTTATATGAGCTTATAACGAGGAGAAATATTGTTTGATGGTCCTTATCAATTAAAAGGTAGGAACCATTATCCAATGCTTGAATCTGTAACCATCGTAGCTGACAATCCTTTTTTTTAGCCGGAATATCCTTTATATCAGTAAAACAATGAAAAAAACCTTTTTCCTCAAATCATAACCTTTGTTTAAAAGTTCATTGAAGATTTTCCGATAGGTTCCATGTTCGCACAGATAGAGATGGAATCTATGAAGTGTTGATTTAGAGCCGTTTATAGTTATATAATATTGTTTTGGGACAGGTTGTTAAATAGATAGCAACTTCCGGAAAAACAGTAAAGAGAAGCTAGTATAGAAAAAAAGACAAAAAGTAGGCCAAAAGACCTACTCTGTTTTAAAGTGTTTAATTTATTGAGTTTACTTTGCTGGAATGACGAGGGATCTCTCACCAGCAGGCACGAACTCTCTCATGGCACCGCGGCCGAACTCTCTCCTGGGCTCAGCGAAGTTGAAGGGCATGAGGTCGTCAGCGAAGCAGACCTTGATGAGTGGGTTGACGGTGAATGCGTCTCCGCGGCCTGAGTGGGCTGCCTGAGCGATACCTGCGTATCCACCCTGGTGACCGACGTTCATTGCATAGTTGGGGTAGTTTGGACCACGGAGTTCGTCTGGGAGACCTTCGTCGCCCTGGTAGGACAGAACATTTGTGGCACCACACTGATCCTGCAGGTCGAAACCGAAGAATCCGAGTCTGCCCCATGCTTCCTTGTGCAGGTACATGGAGAGGTACCAGCCAGAGAGACCAGCATTTGCGTTTGCGGTTGCAAGTGAGCAGGCAACACCGGCTGCGGCTGCGAGCACAGTTGCTCTCTGGGATCCACCGAAGTGGTCTTCAAGGGCAGTTGGGAACTTCTCGTAGGTCTCGATACCGTAGAGTGTGGACTCGGTTGCGATGTCCTTTACGACGTCGAGGCTTGCCTTTACCTTGTTGTCCTTGCCAACGTTTGCAGCGCCATTGTACTTGTCGTTGATGTAGTCAACGTCGTAGTACACGTTGTTGTCAAGGATATCATCAGTGTATGCAGCTGTTGCATACTGTGTGAATCCGACACCACCGGACATGTAGGACCCGAGCCAGATCTGGTCGTAGAGCATACAGCCTGCACCGACGACTTCAAGAGCAATCTTTGCTGGGTCTTGGGAAACACGGCTTGTCTGGATGATGTCTGACAGGTGACCGAAGGAAAGTCCACCGGGCTCGTTAGGTCCACGTGCACGCCTTGCTGGGAGCATTTCACCCATGGAGACAAGGGCTGCGTGCTTTGCAGCGAAAGGACAGGTCAGCAACGGCTGCTTCACCGGCACACATTGCGTATGCGGAGATGAAGGACATACCGATCTGCATGGCTGCCCACCTGGAAGTCTGAGCACCGTCTGTTGTTCTGGAGACAATTGTTGGGATGTGGATTGCCTGCCAGGAAGTCTTGCCGATGGAGGCCTTAATCTGGACTGCCTGCTCTTCTGGGAATTCCTTGTTGATATCAATAAGGAACTGCTTGTCGATTTCATCTGCGAGAGCGTCGTCGCCTGTGAAGACTTTCACGTAACAGTCGTCAACAAGGGCAGGGTGAGTTTCGACCATCATTTCCTGAACCACTGCTGCGCCTGGCATGGCATGGTTGAGGACTTCAAGATAGTGGTTGATGGTTTCAGGGGTAACTTCCTTACCCAGTCTCTTCTCGAGGGTCTCGTGAGCCATGTCAAGACCGACAACACAGGTTCTCCTGATGTCGTCCCACATCTGCTGCATTGCAGCGTTGTTGACGTAGTGCAGGTCATCAGGCTCTGCAACGATGTCAGTGCCGGAGATGGTGTAAGGAGTAATTGCACGCTGACCGAGGGGAGCACCGGAGTGCATCATTGGGTTGTAGAATGCAATGCCTCTCTTCTCAGCAATTTCCTTACCGGCTTTAATCATTTCGACCTTTCTGGGGTCCTGCTCAGGGCCTAACCTCAGGAACTTTTCAGTCTTGCCGGTGATGTCCCCACCAGTTTGCTTGTTTGAACCAAATTCCTGTGCGAACTTGACTTCCATATCCTTTTTAAATTTTGAGAAAATGTCTGCTGCCATTGTGGTCACCTCATTTCGGCTGGAAACCGAATTTTGTCCTCTGATCGAATATCCTGTGTACCCATTCAACGACTTCTTTGTCGTCTCTGAAGGCTACATTGTCCACACGGTAAATGGTGGTCCTCTTTGCGGCTTCCTCACTGGACATTGGCTTGCCGAGGTCTACTTTCCTGTCGAGTGGAATTGCAACCTGGTCCTTGTCCATTATGATGGTACCGTTTTCAAGTCTTCTCCTGTCGAGCATGTCGAACATTACACCGTCTTCCTGGAGACGGACAGAGTGACCGTGCACGGTTGCACCGCGCACACCTGCGAGTGCATGATCAGTGATTTCGGTTTCCATCTGAACCTTTGCGCACTGTTCCATATCTCTTTCACGGGCTTCAACGATCTGACGACCGGAAAGGGTACCTGGGTCTACACCTCTGAAGTTGATTGCTGCAAAATAGGATCTGAAATATGGGGTTGCAGGCGCGTTGTACATTGAGTCAGCAAACTGAATGTACCTTACTCTGTCTCCTGCTGCTGCACCGGGTGTAGGTACAACGTTTTCACGGGTCGAACATGCAGGCTCTCCCATTTCTGCAAGTGGTGGGTGGGTGCTTGGATAGTCACTCCCTGGAGCGCGGTGCCCGAGAACTGCGGTTAAGTCTTCGTCTGAAATTTCCCTGAGTTTCTCAAGTTTTCCAGACATGTGTTTTCTTCTGTTAGCGGCAACTGATGTTGCGCCTGGATAATATTGTGTTTCGTAAGCCATCTCATGCAACTCCTTTATGATCTTCTAACTGGTCTAATGTAGTCTTGACGTATTTAACAATAAGATTTAGCTTGTCCTGGGACAGGAATCACCGCGTGTAACTCCACTCACCATATCCATCACAATTCCTTTTGTACGAATATTTTCATCCCTTGGCATCACTAATCTCGTCTTTATCCCTGCCTCTGCAAAATCCTCAAAATCTACCGGGATCTGGCTGACTACAATCGCCGGAATATTAGCCTGGCTCAGGATTTCCCTGGTCTTTCTAACCACATGATCCTTGATATTTCCGAGGTGTATCACGGCCAGCCTGTGCATTTCAATCTGTGCAACTTCTACTGGACTCAATACAAAAGATCCGGTTCTCATACCTGATTCGGGAATTCCGGAACCTGAATAGAGTACCAGCACACTGACCTGAATATTTTCTTTCCTCATGCCGTATGTGATTTCACATACCGGTTT